>WNGA01013699.1_pt1 | contig 10341 bp, 12 predicted proteins | sample 5400061 | NCBI WGS metagenome assembly WNGA01 (sample SAMN13153366, study PRJNA577476) | soil metagenome | isolation source: 100 cm soil or saprolite under grassland replicate 2 | place: USA:California | collected 2016-06-15
TCCGAGAAATAGTTCTTCTGAACTGTCTTGTTGAAAGCATCAACGAAGACTCCAGGCTCGAAGCCTAGCTTCTGCGAGAGGACGAAGGCCTCTGAGAAGGCCAGTCCGATGGTTCCGAGGTGGAGGTTGAGGATGAGCTTCATTTTATGGCCGCTGCCAGGTTTTCCGAGATAGATGACGGTCGAGCCGAGCTGGTTGAGAAGTTCTCGGTTCTTCTCGAACACGCTCTCGTCGCCACCGACGAGCAATGCCAAATGTCCTTGGGCAGCCATGTCTGGGTTGCCTATGACCGGGGCATCAAGCCTATCGACGCCTGACTTTTTTGCTTGATCTGCTTGCCTGACAGAGGCGTCTGGGTCGATGGTGCTCATCTCTATCCAGAGAGCTCCCCTCTTCATGCCATGCAACGCCCCATCCTTTCCCATGACGATGCTTTCGACCACGTCCTGGTCTGTGAGAGAAGTAACGACAACATCAACAGACTTGCTTAGCTCGTAGGGAGAAGGATGCGCGATTGCTCCCTTTGCAACTAACTCACGCAGTCTCTCCTTGCTTCTATTGTAGACGTGGACTTCGTGTCCTTTCGAGAGAAGGTTTAGGGCAAACGCGCTTCCCATCTTTCCAAGACCTAAGATTCCCAGCTTTGTCATTTGGACGACACCCTCCAGTCCATGTCTCCCCCTTTACGGCTTTAGAAGCCGTCCTGGGAAAAAGCGTCGCCGACGATGTGAGGGGTGACAAAAGGCATATGTAAACGGTACACACATATGTGTGTGTACACGAATGGGCACCCGAAACATATCCATTTCCGACGAGGCGTATGCTAAGCTGGCCGCTCTGAAAGAGCCGGGGGAGAGCTTCACCGACGTAATAAACCGCCTTGCGGGTAAAGGCTCGATTCTTGACTTGGCCGGCGTCCTTTCCTCAAAGGAGGCTGCGGAGCTCCGTTCCGGGGTTCGTGAAGTTCGAGCTAAGAGCCGGATGAGACTGTATGAAACGAGACACAGGATGACCGGCTCGTGATAGCCGACACTAGCTTTGTTATCGATATAATGGCCAAGGATCCAGCAGCGATAGGAAAAGCTCGACAACTTGAGCGAGAGGACGTAACCATTGCGGTTGGCTCACCGACTGTCTTCGAGCTATTTGCTGGTGTAGCTTTGAGCAGGAAGGCTGAGGAGGAGAAGTCGAAAATTATGACCATATTGTCCTCACTGCCTCAACTCGCCTTGGATTTTCCATCGGCAAGGGAGGGGGGAATGATCTACGGTGAGAAGATTAAGACAGGTCGGGCGATTGACCCTGAGGACGCGATGCTGGCGGGTATTGCGAGGGCCAAGGCTGAGAAAGTTCTAACCCGGAACATCAAACACTTCTCAGGCATAGAGGGAGTAACTGTAGAACCCTACTGAGTTCAAGAAGTCCTCCACCTACACACAATTACTAGTTTGGAGCTCCGGATAACGGGCACCTCACCCACCATCCAAATCGTCGCCCATGCCTGGAGCAAAAAGTTCCGGCCCCTGAATCCATCAACCATTCCGAACTCTTTACAAATGACGTTGTATTTTCCTGCCTACTATGAGTAGGTGAACTCCTACTCCCAAGCTTACAGCGGCTGCCAGGAGGAAGCCTGGAAGATAACCGAATGAAGACGAGACTGCGATCCCTTCGAAGACTGGGCCGATAAAGGCGCCTATGCCGAAGCTTGTCAGGAGAATCCCGAAGATCGTGCTGTAATGGTCCATGCCGTAATATTTTCTGACCAAGAGCGCGAACTCGGGTATGTAGGTCCCGTAGCCAATTCCGAAGAGCACGGAGAAAACTCCGATCGTTACTGCGTTGTTTGCTACAAACAAACCTGCTGCGCAGAAGCCTTGGAGGATGAAACCGATAGCGGCCATCGTCTCCTCGTTGAACCGCTGTACGCCTGCCGTTAGCCTTCCTGTCAAGCTACCAACACCGATCAGCACCAGTGCCAGAGTGCCGGCCTCGGTTCCCAGCCCTCTGCTCTCGAGAAGAGGCACTAGGAATATTGTGACAAGGGTCCTAGAGAACGCGTTGCCTGCGGAATAGTACAAGTAAAGGAAACCGAACCTCTTCGTTTTAAGGCGATGAAACGCTTCTCTCAGCACGAACGTGGAGGCTACCGTACTTTTCCGAGATGTTTGGTAAGCTAGGATAGTGAACACAAAGATGATCAAACCAACGATGAGGAATGCGGTTTGGATATTCCACGTCATGATCAGGTAGTTTTCTAGAGGTGTGAAGAAGAGGAGACCGATCGCTGTCCCTGCGCTGACAAATCCGGTCACCCTCTTTACTTTGGCTTGGTCGAAGCTGTCGAAAACCACGTAGGAGGTCGGCATCCACATGGAACCAGAGCCGAGTCCACCTATGACGCCGTAGGTGAGGATCAGCAACGGGAAGGAGTTCGCGATTGACGAGAATACTAGTCCGGCGCTCATCAAGCTTCCGCCTATCAGGATGGTCTTACCTGGCCCGTTCTTTTTCATGAAGAGGCCGAGGAGAAGAGAGGAGAGAGAGAAGAGCACGGCGAAGACGCCGAAGACAATGGACGTCGCTGATGCAGGAAGGTTGTATTCTCTAGATACCCGAGTGAAGAAAACGCCATAGGAGAGGAAGACGCCTAGCGAAGAATTGTAGAGGAAGAGTGTGAACCCGTTGTATCCTGAGCCTATGGTGAATCACTCGATCGAAAAGTACGCTTTCCTCAGCTCTTCCGAATCCATCAGTTCTGCGGGAGGGCCTTCGTTTATGACCTTGCCTTCCTGAAGAACGTACGCATAGTCAGCTACTCCGAGTGCTTGGACTGCGTTCTGCTCCACGATGAGCATCGAGAGACCTTCTTTCCTAAGCTCCACGAGCTTCTCGAATATCTCTGCAGTAAGTTTCGGGGCGAGCCCTAGAGATGGCTCGTCCAGAATAATCATCTTAGGTTTAGTCATAAGTGCTCGTCCGATGCTTACCATCTGTTGTTCTCCCCCACTCAGCTTGCCAACGTTGAGCTTGGCCCTTTCTTTGAGCTTGGGAAAGAGTCCGTACACAAAATCTAGAGTCGCCTCGGCTGCATGTCTCGCACGCCGAGAATACGCGCCCAGTATCAGGTTGGCTTCTGTGGAAAGCTGGGGGAAGAGCCTTCTCCCTTCCGGGCAAGATGCGAGGCCCCCTTCGACTCTTCTGAACGCTGGAAGATCTGTGATATCATTTCCTCCGAAGTAGATCCCGCCGCTCCAGGGCTTCAGAAGACCGTTGACCGTTTTCAATGTAGTAGTCTTTCCCGCGCCGTTTGGGCCCACGATTACACTGATGGAACCATTTTTGCACTGCATAGAGACGTCCCAGACAACCTGGGTCCCCCCGTAGCCAGCGCTCACCTTCTTGAGTTCAAGCAGCAGGGTTCTTACTCCCCAAGTACGCCTGTATCACCTTATCATCACGCACGATCTCATCTGGACTACCTGTCGCGATGACGCGTCCCTCCTCGAGCACCATCACCTTCTGCGAGAGGCTGAGAACCGCCCTCATAACATGCTCGACCACGAGCGCAGAGAAGTGCAGCTCTTCGTGCAACTTCCTGAAGAGCTGGATCGAATCCTTCAATTCTTCCGGGGACAGCCCAGCGAATACCTCGTCGAGTAGTAATACGCTGGCCCCGGTAGCGATTGCCCTCGCAAGCTCAAGCCTCTTCTTCTCTTGGACCGTAAGGCTGTCTGCTGGTGCGTCTTTCCTCGATCCCATTCTGACCATTGAGAGGATCTTATCAGCTTCCTCCAGAGCCGGTCTTGGGGAATGGATGTTTCGCCTACCGTAGAGGACTGCAACCGCAACGTTCTCTCTCGCCGCCATGTTGGAGAATGGCTTCGGTATCTGGTGAGTCTTGGCCAGTCCATATCTGACGACCCTATTCGTCCGGAGATTGTCGATCCTCTTGCTGTCTAGTTTCACGATTCCTGATGTTGGTTTCTCCACTCCGGCAATTATGTTGAGCAGTGTTGATTTTCCAGAACCGTTCGGGCCTATTAGGCCGAGAACAGCAGACTCGGGGAGGTCGAGTGAGACGTCTTTCAAGGCTTGCACTCCTCCAAAATTCTTTGACACGTTCCGTGCCTGGAGGAGAGGCATCGTTATTCTAGGACCAGCCTCAGGCGTTCATTCGATCTTCTAAGCAGGCCCACGATTCCGTCTGGGAGGAAGAGAGCCATGATTATTACGAGCAGTCCTATTATGAGCGGCTGTGCCTGAGCGACCGAAGTCAGGAGAAAGTACGACGGGATGTAGACTACAACCGCCCCCAAGAGAGGCCCGATAGAGGTTCCCACGCCACCGATGATAATCATGGCGAGCATCAAGAGCGAGAACGTGAAATCGAATGCCGGTCCTGCGGTGACGCCAGAAGTGGACCATGAATAGACTCCTCCAGCAGCACCTCCGAAAAGCCCGCCGAGCATGTAGCCGATCAGTTTCAGCCTCTGAGGGCTGACTCCGACAGAGCTCGCCGCGTCCTCCTCGCTCTTTATCGCCCTTATCCCGAAGCCGATCCTGCTCCTGTTGACGTAATAGGTCAAAGCTATCTCGATCAATACTATGGTCCAGATCGTGAAGTAGGGAGCGAGCGGCTGTAAGGGTCGATTGAAGATTATCTCGCCGCCAGTACCCAGCTGGGGAAGCTGTAGGACGATGTTGTAGGCGGCTAGCACGAGTACGACCGTGGCGATGGCGAAGTAGACGCCTCGGAATCTCAGGATGACAAGTCCTATACCGAGCGCAAAAACCAGGCCGAGCACGGCACCCGCACCAACGCCTAGCAGGGGACTCGCCCCATAGTAGCTGACCAGGGTTGCTAGTGCGTAGGAGCCGATGGCCATGAAGAGGACGTGGCCAAAGTCAACGTACCCTATCATTCCGGTGATGAAGTTGATCGAGTATGCGAGGGCTGCATAGATTAGGAGGACAACAAGTATCGATGATACAGCTACCCCAAGAAGCAGAGCGGCTGCGGCGAGGAAAGCCATTACGATGAAGAGCCCGTAGAGTGTAAGACCCGGCTTCTGGAGATTCATTTCAGAATACCCTTAGGACGGAAGACGAGGACAGGGATAAGGATGAGGAAAGCGGCGGCGTAGGCGATCTGTGCAGTAGCGAAGGCTTGGACAAGATCGATGACGACGCCAAGTGTTAGCCCGCCAACTAGGCTTCCCCACATCTTTCCAGGTCCTCCTAGGACGACGATCACGAAGCTGATGGGGGCGTAGAGTGCACCCATCAGGGGGTTGATGCCTACCGGGATCCAGACTGTGAGTAGGGCTCCGCCGGCCATGGTGACGGCGAAGCCCAGCGCTGTGGCGAGTGATGCGACCTTGGCCGGATTTGCTCCGATAAGTTCGGTCGCTGTCACGTCCTGGGCATATGCGCGAATGGTGGAGCCGATGAATGTCTTCTCGAGGAACAGCCATGTTCCTGCTATGATAAGGACCGAGACAGCGGCGACGTAGAGTGCGGCGAGTGGGACGCGGAGATATCCGAACTGTAATGTGCCTGGGTTGTAGATGATGCCTACAGGGTTCCCGGTGAAGAGGATAATCGCTAGGTTGCTGACGAAAAGGCTCAAGCCGAATGTTGCAGCTAGGGTCACCATCTCGCTCTGAAGCGTGATCGTCTCCTTGTTACGCAGCTCGCGGTGGAGGAACGCGTAGTAGAAAGCGCATCCTACGAGTAGCCCAATGGCCGCGTCGATTGGGGCGCTCTCAAGCGGGGTGATTCCGGCGAAGAGGTTGAGGAAGTAGGCTCCGTACGCCCCGAGCATAATGAATTCCCCGTGGGCTATGTTGACAACCTTGACGACTCCCCAGATGATGTTCAGCCCATGAGCTACAACTGAGAAGACGCAGCCGAGCATTAAGCCGAAAGCTAGGTCTCTAACGATAAGCTCGACCGCGACCATTGCAACGGTTAGCTACCAGTGTATGGGTACTTGACTGTGCCGGATGCTACTGTGACAGGTGCAACCACTGCTAATCCTCCGTTCTGCCACTGGACGAGCACCATGCTGTGTCCAGACTGCTTCCCGGTGCCGTCAACTTGGAACTCTCCGAAGAATGTCATAACGTGAAGGCCATAGAGGGTCTGTCTAACGGCAGTCGTATCGAGGCTGTTTGCTTTCTGGATCGCGTCCGCGAGAACTATGATCGCGGCCCCCGCCTCTCCTGAATGGTAGGTCGGAGAACCTGCGTTAGCCTGTTTTGAGTAATAGTCGACGAATTGAGACTCGGTAGGACCATACCATGAGATGCCTGCTGTCTGGGCCGTGGCTGGGCTGTAAGTCACGATTGTTTCCCATTGTGATGGGCCGGTTACGAGATTTGCCGCGCCGCCGAGCTGTTGCTTGAACTGCGGTTCTGTCACGGCCACCAGTAATGAGATATACTTCGGCTTCCATCCACCGAGTTGTTGTACAATCTTAACTCCATCATCGTAGTGGCCTCCTCCTAGCAAGTCGTCTGCCCCAGCTACCTGAGCCGCGGCGAGCTGCGTCGACAGGTCTTGGACGGTGGCCGGGTAAGACGCGTTGTAGACAACTCTCAGCCCTTGCTGCACCGCGTACTTGGATGCTAAGGCGCTGGCCGTGGTAGAGAATGAGTCATCTGCGTGGAGAAATGCAAGTTTGTCGTTTGGATAGTTGGCTTTTAGCCAGTCGATCGCATCGTTGAAGTAGGTTGAGGCAGGGCTCAGGACGCCGAAGACGTTCTTGTAGCCCTTAGTCCAGATCAAGTCGGACGAGCCGCCGTGCGAGAGCATGATTAGGTTGTTCTGTTCTGCGAGGGGTGCTGCAGCACCGGTCAAGCCGCTGCTGTACGGAGCGAGAAGGAACTGCGCATGATCCTGCGTGATGATACTCGTATAGAGGGGAGAAATGTTACTTGATGAACTCGCGTCGTCGTGGTAGTCCAGGACAATGTTGTATGTTTTTCCGTTGACGGTTACGCCTCCGTTGTTGTTGATCCAGCAAGCAGCCGCTAGGATTCCAGCCAGCGACTTTGTGCCTTCAACGTTGTACGTCCCAGTCAGCGAGATTGTGAAGCCGACCGTTATCGCGTCCCTCCCAGAGGGCAGTGTGCACGATACGGGTTTTGGCGCGACGTAATTGATGTAGTAGTACGTGCCTCCGCCCGAAACGATCACGATCGCAACAATAACTATGACAATGATCGCAGTTGTCCTCGTTGCCAGCCTGCGAGGCTTCGCTTGCATACTAGAATGGTGTCTAATTCACTTCCTTAATGTATTAACTTTGTGGGAGTTTCAGTTGTCCACACTTAACTCGCGTGGCCGCCGACGCCTTGCAGGTCTTGTGATTAGTTCGCGGTTAATCGACACCGTTAGCCTAGAATAGTTTCAGCTAGCTCACCCGTCTAAGTCCCAGCCCACGAAATATTGCCAGTAAGATAGTTTGGGTCTGGAATACATCGGGCTGGCTCCGGGGTTCGCGAGAGAAGTGCTCAGGATCTATGAGGCCTGGGAGGGAAAGGAGGCTGTGCCCTGGAAGGTCAAAGAGCTGATGCTGGTGCTCCAAATAGAAGTCAACAGACGATACAACCCAAACAGCTATCCACAAGCATCCCAACTACGAAAAAGCCAGAAAAGTCAGGGAGAACAGACTCGGCTGTATCCGCCCGCTAGGCATTCCGGCTCTTCGCAGCCATCTGCATAGCAACCTGCTTCATCATCCTCCCGCCAACGGTCGCCCCGGCGGCTTTCGTCTTGTTCAAGAGAGGATTTTCTGGGACCCTTGCATACATCATCATATAAGGCGCCATAGCCAACACAATCTTGCTCTCTGCCTTTCGAATATGCTCCTCCAAGGTACTCCTAGGCTGCCCTTGCTTCCGGGCTAGATCGTCAGCGGTTGTTCGCTTAGGAATCTCGTAATATCCACCCTCTATCGCAGAGAGCATCGCTTTCATCTGTTTCTCAGTTAGCTGGCCGAACAAGCTGCTCAGCGACAACAGAAACGCGTCGTCTGTCATTCCTTCTGAGACAGACTTCTTGTGCAAGACCTCCGTTGCACCAATCTTGTCCAAGCCTCTAAGCAATCCCTTCAGATCGTTGTCATCATAGCCAACCAGACGGTGGTATTCCCATCCTCCCGCCAATACTAGGGGAGGTATGCGCATGAAATTGTGTCGCTGGATGATTGGACTGATAGGGGTCCCCTTGTGGTCTGAGCCGCAACAACATGTTCGAGCCACTAGCTGGAATTTGTCCTGAAGGTATGTCTTTGAGATAATCTTTCCATCCAGATGCGCCTTTGTACTCGTGGTTATCTCGTTCTGCAGTTCCTCGAGCGAGCCAAACCCAGCGGCTTCGATCTCAAGAACGTCCGTGTTTCCATTACACCACAAGGAGAATCTTGCGTCCGGAAATTTCGTAGTCAACAGGTTGTAGTGATCTCCGTGCCCCGTCGTCGGCTGAAATCGGAAGAACAGCTCAAACAATTTCTAAAACAAGACTCGAGGGCCATTTCTTCCATATAACCGGTGTGCCGGCGTGCGCCAGCAACTAATACCAGTCGGACGACGGTGAAACAACTACCAGCGCACGACGGGTCAAACATAATCCGGCAGAACAACGTGCTCATCGTTAGGTGAAAAGAAAAATGGCAGTTCGAGAAGATTGGACGAGAATCACGCAGGGCATTCACGGTCTCTTCCAAGCGTTCAGAGCCCCCACGAGGGGGGCGATGGAGAGAAGCTGCAACATCATGGTAAACTCTCCAAGGGTCCAGCCCACAGCCCTCTGGATTAGAAGCACCGTGGACGCGAGAGTGCTTGCAGAGATCGAGCGCAAACGGAACCAGGCATACCTGTATAGCGTGAAGAACCAGATTAGGTAGGAGGCGCCGCAAAATGCAATCCTTAGAGGAGAAGGATTCGATGGAACTGGGATCAGCGGGGCAAATCGAGGATCTTGCTTACGATCCCATTCACCGTTGCCCGGTGTGCGGTCAGATGGCCCGATGCTATACGGTTGACGGTTTCCACAACTGCAACCTCTGTGGATCAACATGGCGGGACTAGAGTAGATTATCCGGGCACACGAGGCTAGAAAGTTTGACTGTGAACGTCGAGACTTGGGCGATGGTTGTAGCAACTGGTTATGCGAAGAGATGTCGCGTAGAGTTTGAAAGAGACATCTGCTTCGTCGTGGACCCCGGAAGGAATATCTTCGAGGTAATTCCTGAAAAGGTTGAACGCTTAGATGCCGTGACTCTAGTTGCAACCACAGGCTTCTGGCATTACGGAAACGTCAGAATGATATTCGACTCTCGATTACAAGCGGATCTGATCGAAGAAAGATTGAGGGCGCAACTGGCAAGGCGCAAGGAAAAACCGCGCTAACTCTGAAACTGCGCCATACCTGGGGTGCCTTTTTTCACCCAGTCGACTACTTTGTCGGCATCTTCAGCAGTCGCAAAATATAGGACCATTTTCTTCGACGCCAACCGTTCTCCCTGTCGCTCAACATAGAGGCTGGTTGGACTCGTGAGTTCGACCTTTGAAGCGACCAGTATGCCAGAATCCATAATCCCGGTGATCAACACTCTCTCTTCGTCGCGCTTTATCCCGACTGGGATCCGTTTGCCACGCAAATAGAACCCGAACACCACAGCGGAAACACCAGCAAACAGGGCAAAAAACAGGAGTCCCAATACGCTGTTGGGAAGATCTATGTAGCCTCCAGCTCCGAATACTAGAGAGACCAAACTTGCGACAGTCCAACGCCAGAAGGACATGATCGCACGCATTTCAGCGTACACTTCATAGCTGGGCATTGTAAGTCGAGGATCCTTCTTCTCGTTCCTCCTCAAGCTCGGTACTTTTTGTTCCTCCTCGCTTGACGCACTCTACGGACCACCACTGGGACCATGCTTAGCGCTCCCAGGATGGCGGACCAATATCCAACAGCAGCGATGACGACGAGGGCTGCGCAGGTGTTGGTCACGCAGGCTACCGTTTCCTGGCCTCGAGCATAGAGATTACCCGCGATTACCCCTGAGCCCCAGAAAATGGCAATGCCAATGACAATGATAATTGCCCGCCCGCGGAGGCCTATCTTCGGCATTCGAGACGGTCTTGGAGGACCTACAAACCGCTGGTCCCTCAACTCCTCCATCCGCTTGCTAATGCTTGGACTCCAGAACGCCGAAAACCGATCGGCGAAGCTTGACAGTGTTGCCCTCGGATCGAGACCTTGCATCTTCTCGAGAACTTGAGTTACTTGCTCGGTTCCAAACTGACTGGCTGCGTTTCCGTCCAGTTC
>WNGA01035786.1_pt1 | contig 10341 bp, 8 predicted proteins | sample 5400061 | NCBI WGS metagenome assembly WNGA01 (sample SAMN13153366, study PRJNA577476) | soil metagenome | isolation source: 100 cm soil or saprolite under grassland replicate 2 | place: USA:California | collected 2016-06-15
GATCTCGCACGTCATCCCCGTCGCTATGGCCCACGAGCTCGCCCCGGGCTACTCCGAGGCGAACGAGGCGACGCAGGCTTCTCTCGGCGTAACCTTCGACACGCTCGCCTCGCTCAGCGGCCTGATGAACTACTTCGGGAACGCTCTGGGGTGGGGCGTCACGGTGCCGCTCTATGCGCTCGCGATCCTCAAGACGTCGGTCTTGCCGCGGTGGATGGGCTGGCTGGGCCTGGTCGTCGCCTTCTTTGCCGGCTGGCTTGGGCTGCTCGCGCCCGCGTTGGGCTTCGTCGAGGGCCTCACCGGGATCGGGTTCGTCGGCTTCTTCGTCTTCCTGGCGAGCATGGGAATCGCGATCCTGCTCCGCCAGAAACGATCGGCCACCGGACTCACGCCGACGGCACCCGCTTGAGTGCCGAGGATGGTGGAGAGATGAAGATCGAAGCGAGCGCGGTGATCGAGCGGCCGGTCGCCGAGGTGTAAGCGGTGGCAGCCGGTGGCAACGGATTTCGCTTGTCTTCGCGGGCTTACGGGTCCCGTCGATTTGCCGCTGGTTGCCGTCCGTTGCGACCCCGGTGCTCCATAAAGACTCCATCCTCCGGGCCTCCGGTGCCGGCCGCGAGCCTCATGCCGCAGCGCCGTACTTCAGGTCCGGCGACCTCGTAGAGCCCTGGGTGAGGGCGTCTACTCGACCAGAAGTTAGTAACTAGCCCCGAGAGGATCAGCCATAGCGGGCGATGTAGGTGATCGGGACGAGCGCGCTAGGAACTTCCAGCCCTGCTCGTCGAAGCGGCCGACGAACTCGAGCGAACCGACGTTGAGGAAGAGTCCGATGATGATCCCCGGCCAGGCGAGCCACGCCTCGAACGCGGAGAACTGCTGCTTGGCCACGCCGACGAGCATCGTCCACGCGCCTGTAAAGGAGATAGCCGAGTTATTCCCCGATCCCGATCCCGAGGTAGCGGTGGAACGACTCGAAGGCAACCTTGCTCGCCTCGCGTGTCGCCTGGCTCGAAGAGGATCGGCGTCCACACGCGCTAGGAGGGTTTGACCAAACGATGCAGGGAGCCGGTACAGTCGCGGCGTGTCAAGGCAAGCACTAGGTAACGCCCTAGCAGGCGTCTTATTGCTCATAATCGCAATCGTCGATTTCATCCGTGACGACTCCGGTATCGGTGTGGTCTTCGTGGTCTTCGCTGCTGTCTTTCTAGGACTGGCGTTCTCGGATAGACGTAAGCGCGCCGGGGGCTAGGCTTGAAGCTCGACAGCCAGACGCTCTGAGGGGCCGGGGCGTCCAAGCTATGGACGTCCGATGGACGCTGCAGCTGCCCTTTGTCGCCGGTCACGACAACGGAAACAGCGCCTGAGCAGGATGAAACTGAAAGCCCTCTGACGGACTCGAACCGTCGACCCCCTCCTTACCATGGAGGTTTCGGGGTGGTACTGGCGGACACGGCCGGGCATTCGCGATCACGTTTTTCCTGCAAATGACGACTTCAGGCCGTGTCTCCGGTGCCCGCGCGTGCCCGCGTGTGCACGATCTGATGTACCCGTCTCGTACCCGCGGACTGTTGTCTGTTCGCAAAACACACAACGGAGAGCGTCGATCCGACTGATCGCCACTATGAACCTGTAACCGTGGGGGATCGGCGGCGCTGTGGCCAGCCGAGGTGGCGCGTCGCTATTCGGTGAGCAGGACGATGCCGGCGGAGATTAACCATGCTGACCAGGCGGTGTAGGCGATCGGGACGATTGTGCCGGCGAGCTTCCAGCCCTTCTCCTCGAAGCGGCCCACGAACTCGAGTGAGCCGATGACGAGGAAGAGCCCGATCGCGATGCCGGGCCAGGCGAGCCAAGCCTCGAACGTGGACGACTGCAGCATCGCTGCGCCGACGAGGATCGTCCAAGCTCCGGTGAAGAGGTAACCGAGGCATTCGCCGATTGCGACGCCGAGGTAGCGGTGGAGTGCGTCGAAAATGACCGCGGCCGCCTCCCGCGTGGCTTGGCTCGATTGTGGATCCTGGTATGTCCGTGCGAGCGCAGGCACGAGGAATGGCCAGCGGGCGAGCCCGAGGAACTGCACGGCTGCCGCCAGCACACCGACGATCGTCATCACCGGGACGACTGCGAGGTCGTCGCGTGCGAGCACCTGCCCCAAGAGGACGGCGAGCGGGGCGAGCAGCACCGCCGTGAGCATGAAGCCGTACCAGATCAGCTTCAGCCGTACGCCGCCCGCCTGGAATTGGCTCAGGATCGTCCCGACGGGACTCCGGAGCACCGACGGGTAGGCGAAGAGCCGCCCGAGCAGGAGGAAAAAGATGTTGAACGCGACCGGAAGGCCGACGAGGAAAGCTCCAGTGACCCGGTCGATGTTCAAGTGTCTGTCACATCCTCGAGCACCAACCGGCGGGATGATGGCGCACCTCGAGGCATTCGCGAGTGCTTGACGGCCCCTTTGCCCGCCCTTGACGCGTGCTTTTAGAAGACGATGATGGCCGGCATGGGCGTCGGAGCCACCAAGGGCCGTGGGCGAACCTGGTTGTTTCTGGTTGTCGGCGCCGTGATCGGGCTGGGACTCGGCGTCGGTGTGAGCATCACCACCGACATTCCGCTCGCGCCCGAGGTCGGGTTGCTAATCGGCTTGCTTGTCGGCTGGCTCTCGCGTCGCGTGAGCACATGAAGCGTTTAGCTGCTCGTCAGGATCGGGGTGGATGGTAGGCACGGCAGACGCCCTGCTTATCGATACGAGCGGCAATCGCGGGCGACGAGTTCCACGGAATGTTGTCTTCACACACAGCGTGCGGGTCCGGATGCGAGGACGTGGTCGCGCGTTACGACACTGCGCGACCGGCGCGGTCCGCACGCTCGACTGCGCGCGCTAGGGCGACGCGTGACGAGACGTTGATCTTGCGGAAGATGTTGCGCAGGTGAGTCTCGACCGTCTTTTGGCTGAGGAACAGCTCCGCGGCGATCTCGGGATTCGTCTTGCGGTCGACGACGAGCCGTGCGACCTGGAGTTCGCGTTCAGTCAACGAGTCGATGCCGGTCCCGTCGGTCTTGCCTGGGCGCGTGCGACGGTGGATGGGATGGCCGAGCTTTCGCAGCTCGCGTTCCGCCTCGTTCCGGTAGCGCAGCGCGCCGTGCGCCTCGAACTCGCCGGCCGCGCGCTGCAGTTCGGTGGCGGCCCGGTCACCCTCGCCGGTCTGGGCGAGCGCGCGGGCTGCGAGCGTGCGGGACAAAGCTGCCTCGATCGGCGCTCCCACCCCGTCAGCGGCAGCGGCCGACGCAAGGGCCCGCTCGGCTGCGCGGGCATGATCACCGGCGTCCAGCTCGACGGCCGCGGCCGCTCGATCGGCCCAGACGGCAGCCATTGGGAGCCGCACGGCCGAGGCCCAGGCCTGCGCGGAGGCGGCTGCACGTTTCGCTTCAGCGTGGCGGTCGAGCGCGAGCCAGCAGCGCGTGAGCACTTCCAGGTAACGCGCCCTCGGGCTGCCGGCAATGAGCACCAGCTCCTCGCCCCCGGCAGAGCCGAGGAGCACCTCGACCGCACGTTCCGGTCGCCCTGTTTCGAGAAGGGCAGCGGCGAGGTCGGCAGCGGCCTCGGCCGAGTGGAAGTTGCTATCGGCATCCCGGCTGAGGTCGACGCTTTCCTGGGCGGTGGCGAGCGCGAGCTCGACGTTCCCCATACGGAGCGCGGCGGCCGAGCGGCTCAAGAGGGTCCAGACCAGCGCGTGCGTGTTGCCCAGCAAGCGGGCCGCCTCGATGCCGCCGTCGAGCAGTTCTCCGGCCTCGGCCAACTTGCCGCGCTGGCGCCAGACGCCGCCTAGGGTGGCGACCAGGAGGAGGAAGAGCTCGCCCTGGCCGGTAGCCCGCGCCACGGCCAGTGCGCGATTGGCGTGCGCATCGGCCTCGGCGTACCGGTCGAGATAGAGCTCCACACCGGCGAGCCACGCCGCGGCCTCGAGGTGGCGCGCGAGCTCGCCGTCCGACAGCGAATCGACCAGCGCCGCCGCCTCTGAACGATTCGATTCGACTCGCTCGGCCGCTCCCGTGATCGAATCCGCGAGCGCGAGCTCAGCGAGGGCCGCTGCGGTCAGAGGCGTGTCTCCGAGCTGTCTCGCCGCGTTCACCGCGCGCTCGGCCCATTCGTGCATCGCCTCGTAGTTAGTGCGCCAGAGTGCGTTCACGGTGAGCTCGAGCATGAGCGCCACCGCCTCGCGCGAATCCCGGTCGGGCAGGCCCTCGAGGGCGCTGGCCAGTCGGTCACCGGCTTGCTCCTGTCGTCCCAGGAGGCTCTCCACCCCGGCACAGGCGCGGGCGAGCCTGGCACGCAGTGCGTGGGAGTCGTCGGACACGATCGCAATGGCCTCCAGCAGGGCGTTGTGGCTGTCGGCGAAACGACCGGCCGCGGTCAGCGCACCCGCGCGGGCGAGGAGAAGCTCGACGCGCGCCTCCGCCGGCGCGGTCGGCGGCAGTAGGCGCAGCGCTTCTGCGAACCAGCGTGCGGCGCTTGCCGGCGCCAGACGGACGGCTTCCTCTGCGGCCTCGCGCAGGACACCCGCGGCGCCGACGTCGCCCTCGCGCGCCGAGCGCTCGACGTGGTGGGCGCGGCCCGAAGCTGTAGCGCCCCGCGCCGCGAGCGCGTCGGCGCAGCGCTCGTGGGCCCCGAGCCGCCAGCCGCCGCCGGTCGCCTCGTAGACCACGCGGCGCACGAGCGGATGCCGGAAGCGGAAGCGTCGGGGCACGTCGGTGGTGCGAAGGAGATCGAGTTGCAGGAGCTCGTCGATTGCCTCCATGACCGAGGTCTCGGGCATCAGGGCCGCGGCCGCGGCCAGCTCGGGCTCGAACGGATCGCCTGCCACCGCCGCTCCTTCCAGGACGAGACGTGCGGAATGGGACAGCAGCGCGAGCTCCTCGGTGAGTGCCGCGGCGACGCTCGACGGAACCCCGATCGCCGCCAGCGATGTCTCGTCGTTGACGGCCGCCGCCCCACCCGCGCGGTCGAGCGAGCGGGCGAGCTGTTCGAGATAGAAGGGGTTGCCGCCGCTCTCCTCGTAGAGGACGGTTGCGTCGGCGCGGTCGACCGCGTCGCCCAGTAGCTGTCGCGCCTCCTCGGGGCTGAGCGCGCCGAGCTCGATGCGGGTGAGCGTTTCCGTGCGGTGGGCGCGCTCGAGCGCGGCGGACAGACGCTCCGGCACCTGGCGCGGACGTATGGCCAGCGCGAGGAGCACCCGCGCGGCCGGCGGAGCACGAGCATAAGCGGCTGCGCCGACGCGAGTTGCTCGAGCAGCTCGCGCACCGCACGGTGGCTGCGGTAGCGCTCGTGCTGGAGCGCCACCTCGCGCTCGGTCGCGAGCGCCGTCAGCGAAGGGAAGACGTGCGCGAGTTCCGTCCGCACGTCGTCGTCGAGATCGGCGAGGCGGCTCCGCTCGAGCCCGCGCACGTACTCGTCGAGCGCGTCCACGAAGACGGAGAACGGCAAGTCGCGCTCGAGCTCCGACGCGGAGCCCGAGAGGACGAGCTGCCCTCGCGCGTCCGCGCGAGCGGCGAGCTCGGCCAGCAGACGCGTCTTTCCGATGCCCGGCTCGCCGACCAAAACGATTGCGGCCGAGCGGCCCTGATCGAGCTCGGCCAGGACCTGATCGAGCGAGCTCATCTCCTCGGCGCGCCCAACAAGGCGCTCGGTATGCAGGGCCACGTTCTTCCTCCGGCGCAGGAAATCAGGGTAGGCGGACCACAAAGATAAGGGTGCGGGATCAGGGTGGCGCCCTGATGTCGGCGCGGCCGGGCGGCGGCAAGCTCGGCTCATGGCCAGTTACCTGCTTCACCACAGTCACGAGCCGCACGAGTGCGGCGTCGTCTTCGCCTCCTTCAGGGGGCACCGAAGCCCGCTTCGCCACCAGCCAACGCTCGCCTCGTGTCGCTCCGGCGGACATGCCATCTGGTGGACGGTCGAAGCGGCAACCGAACAAGACGCGCTCGAACTGCTGCCCGCCTACGTCGCCGACCGCACCACCGCTACGAGCGTGAGCGAGGTCGAGATCCCGTGATCGGGCGCCCACTCGCCACGTCCGAACGAGAAGGAGGAGCCATGAGCCCCGCAACACCGCAGACCCGCGAACTCGCCGCCCGCGACAGCGACGGAATCTCCGTCCGGCTGCTCTGGCACTCAGACGAGACCGCGCTCACCGTCTCGGTCGAGGACGCCCGCGGCGGAGATTGCTTCCACCTCGCAATCGCGCCCGACCGCGCCCTCGACGCCTTCTACCACCCGTTCGCCTATGCCGCCTAACGACGGCCGGAGTCGCCCCGCTGAAAGGAGAACCCTCATGTTCCGCACCAAGCACAGCAGTCGCCGCAACCTGGCAGCCCGCATGGGCCGCTGGAGCGCGGGTCACTGGAAGACCGCTACGTTCGGTTGGCTCGCGCTCGTAGTGGTCGCGTTCGCCGTTGGCGGCCAGGTCGGCACCAAGCAGATCGATCCGAATACGGCAGGCCCCGGCGAGTCGGGCCGCATGGACAGGGTCTTGGATGCCGGGTTCAAGCTGCCCGCGGATGAGAGCGTCCTGATCCAGAGCCACTCCGTTCGAGCGGGCGCGCCGGCCTTCGACTCCGCCGTCGAGGACGTCGTCGCGCGCGTTTCGAAGGTGGCGGCCGTTCAGAACGTTCGGTCGCCGCTCGATTCGGGCAACGCAAGCAAGATCGCGAAGGACAGGCATGCCGCGCTCGTCGAGTTCGAGATCCGAGGCGACAAGAAGGACGCAGGCGACAAGCTCGGCCCGGTCCTCAAGAACGTCGCCGACGCGCAACGCGCCCATCCGGGCTTCTTCATCGGAGAGTTCGGCTATGCGAGCGCTGCGAAGGCGACCGACACCGCCTTCGCGGACGACCTCAAGAGCGCGGGCGCGTTGTCGATCCCGCTGACCCTGATCATCCTCGTGGTCGCGTTCGGAGCGCTCGTGGCCGCGGGCATCCCGCTGCTGCTCGCGCTCACGGCCGTCTTCGCGACGTTCGGGCTGGCCGCCCTACCTAGTCACCTGCTCCCGCTCGCACAGGAAGCGCCCGCGGTCGTGCTGCTGATCGGGCTCGCGGTGGGCGTGGACTACTCGCTGTTCTACCTGCGTCGCGAGCGTGAGGAGCGTGCCGCGGGACGGAGCGAGCGAGCCGCTCTCGAGGCCGCCGCCGCCACGTCAGGACGGTCGGTCCTCATCTCCGGCCTGACGGTGATGGTGGCGATGGCCGGGATGTTCCTGACCGGCGACGCCACGTTCGCGTCCTTCGGGTACTCGACGATGATCGTCGTCGCCGTCGCGATGCTCGGATCGCTGACCGTTCTCCCGGCGCTGCTCTCGAAGCTCGGCGACCGGGTCGACCGGCTGCACGTCCCGCTCGTCGGCCGGCTCCGCCGCGACAAGGGCGAAGGCCGCGTCTGGGGAGCGATCGTCGACCGCGTCCTGCGCCGGCCGCTGCTGTCCGCTGTGATCTCCGGCGGGCTGTTGCTGGCGCTCGCCGCCCCGGCGCTTCAGCTGCGAATCGCGACTCCGGGGCCGGACACCTTCCCCCGCTCGCTCGATGTGGTGAAGACCTACAACCGCATGCAGCAGGCGTTCCCGGGCAAGGCGCTACCGGCGAACGTCGTCGTCAAGGCGGCCGACGTCAACTCGCCGGCTGTCACGCAGGCGATCAAACAACTCGAGCGGGCAGCGCTCGCCACCGGGCGAGCACGCGCGCCGATCACGGTCGAAAAGAACCACGACGGCACGATCGCGAACATCACGGTCCCGATCGCGGGGACGGGAACCGACGCGCAGTCGAACGCCGCTCTCGCAGTGCTGCGCGAGCAGGTCGTCCCTCAGACCGTCGGCGCGCTGCCGGACGTGGAATCGGGTGTGACCGGACTCACGGCCGAATGGAAGGACCAGCAGCACCAGATGACGTCCAAGCTCCCGCTCGTAGTCGCCTTCGTCCTGCTGTTCGCGTTCGGCCTCATGCTGGTCGCGTTCCGCTCGATCGTGGTCGCGATCAAGGCGATCGTGCTCAATCTCCTCTCGGTCGCCGCCGCGTTCGGCGTCCTGGTGCTCGTCTTCCAGCATGGCGTCGGCAGCGGGCTGCTCGGCTTCAGCTCGACCGCGGGTATCGCGCCCGTCGTGCCGCTGCTGCTGTTCGTGATCCTCTTCGGGCTCTCGATGGACTACCACGTCTTCATCGTGAGCCGGATCCGGGAGACGTTCGACCGCGGCACGAGCATGGACGACGCGATCGCGCACGGAATCAAGTCCACAGCCGGAGTGGTCACGAGTGCAGCGATCGTCATGGTCGCCGTCTTCTCGATCTTCGCGACCCTCTCGATGCTGTTCTTCAAGCAGTTCGGCGTCGGGCTCGCGGTGGCGATCCTGATCGATGCCACGCTCGTCCGGGGCGTGCTGCTGCCGGCGACGATGAAGCTGCTCGGCGAGCGGAACTGGTACCTCCCCGGCTGGCTCCAGTGGCTCCCACGCGTCGAGCCCGAGGAGCCGTCGACGACCCCGGCAAAGCCGGCGCCCGCCTCCTCATAGATCACGTGGTCGGACCTCCGGACCTCAACGGGCCGGAGGTCTGACCACCAAGAGAGAACAGAGAAAGGGATCTTGCTCATGACCGTTTCAGCAAACAATCTGAAGAAGACTCGCGTCTTCACTCCCGCGCGAATCGTCGCTCTCGCGCTCATCTCACTCGCCGCGCTCGGCCTCGCCTATCTCCATTTGGGCACCGGCAACGGCTCGGTCTCGGTTCCGTCCGGGGCACACGCCGGCCAGCTGAAGCTCCACCCGTGCCACTCCGCGACCGAAAACGGCAGCTACCGCGCCGACTGCGGAACGCTGGTCGTGCCCGAGAACCGCGCCGACCCGCACTCACGGCTGATCGCGCTGCCGGTGACTCGCATCCGCGCTCGCTCCGAGCACCCGGGAGCGCCCGTCTTCCGCCTCGAGGGCGGCCCGGGCATCACGAACCTGAAGTTCGCCAAGGGAAGCCGGGTCGCCGGCAACCACGACGTCGTGCTCGTCGGCTATCGCGGCATCGACGGCTCCGTCCAACTCGACTGCCCGGAGGTCGAGTCGGCGCTGAAACACTCCGCCGATTTCCTCGGCGAGAAGTCCTTCCGTGCCTACTCGCGCGGCTTCCGCTCGTGCGCGGCGCGGCTGCAGGGAGACGGCGTCGATCTCGCCGGCTACGGGCTCCCCCAGCGCGTCGACGATCTCGAGGCGGCGCGGAAAGCCTTCGGCTACGGCCGGATCGACCTGCTGAGCGAGAGCGTGGGCACCCGCACCGCGATGATCTACTCCTGGCGCTACCCAGCGGCGATCCACCGCTCGGTGATGATCGGCGTCAACCCGCCCGGTCACTTCCTCTGGTACCCAAAGACGACGGACGAACAGATCCGCCGCTACGCCCGCCTTTGTGCCCAGGACGAGACGTGCAACAAGGGCACAGGCGATCTCGCCGCGTCGCTGAAGCGGACCGTCGCTGACATGCCGGACCACTGGTGGTTCCTGCCGATCAGGAAGGGCAATGCGCGCATCGCCAGCTTCTACGGACTCATGGAGTCGACGTCGGAGGCCGCGCCACTCTCGGGTCCGATGACGCTGAACGCCTGGGTCTCGGCCGCGCACGGAGACGCGAGCGGGCTCTGGTTCGAGTCGCTGCTCGCCCAGCTCGCCTTCCCCGAATCGTTTGTCTGGGGCGATGTCGCAGCCGTGGCGCGGGCCGATACACGAGCCGCAGAGCGCTACTTCTCGTCGAACGAGAACGGCGGCGACTCAATCATCGGCAACCCGGCGACAGACTTCACCTTTGCCGGCGGAAGCCTGGTGCACGCCTGGCCGGCCAACCCGACCGAGAACCAGTACACCCGTGTCCGGACGTCGAAGGTGGAGACGCTCCTGGTCGGTGGCACGCTCGACTTCGCGACGCCGCCCCAGGTCGCGACGAAGGAGCTCCTCCCCTACCTGTCCAACGGCCGCCAGGTCGTGCTGACCGAGCTCGGTCACACAACCTCGTTCTGGAACGAGCAGCCGAAGGCGAGCACGCGGCTGTTGAACGCCTTCCTCGACAGTGGCAAGGTCGACGACTCGCTGTACACCCATGAAGCGGTCGGGTTCACGCCCGAAGTGACGCAGACCGCACTCGGCAAGGGCATCGGCGGCGCCATGATGGGCCTCGCACTGATCGTTGTCCTCTCACTGCTGCTGATGTGGCGCCGCGTGCACAAGCGCGGCGGCTTCGGACGCAAGGCGAGCGCCACCCTGCGCTCCGTCTACCTGCTGGTGCTCGGCCTCGGCGGCTGGCTCACCGGCCTGATGATCG
>WNGA01014356.1_pt1 | contig 10339 bp, 12 predicted proteins | sample 5400061 | NCBI WGS metagenome assembly WNGA01 (sample SAMN13153366, study PRJNA577476) | soil metagenome | isolation source: 100 cm soil or saprolite under grassland replicate 2 | place: USA:California | collected 2016-06-15
GGGCGGCCCAGGCAGGCCCAAGCTCCCTCGCCGAAAGCCCGAATCTCCGTGCCGGCGACACCGCCGGTGCCGTGGACATCGCCCCGAATTATGTCGAGGCCGATCTGGCCTCGCCACCCGGATCCGGGGCTTCAGCGCCGACCACGGATCGGGTTAGGATGCCCCTGTCAGGACCTTGAGGAGCAGCGAGAAGGAGGAGGGGATGGCCTACCTGCTGCGGGGCATCTACCTGGGGAACTGCCACTGCCACGACATCTGCCCGTGCAACGTGGATCTGCGGCCCAACGGTCCGGGCGGGGAGTGCCGCGGCTGGTTGGTTCTGAACATCCGGGAGGGACACAAGGACGACGTCGACCTGTCCGGTCAGACCGTCGCCCTGTTCTACACCTTCCCGGACAAGCCGAGCGCCGGGAACTGGCAGATCGGGATCATCGCGGACACCGAGGCCTCGGACGAGCAGGCCTCCGCCCTCGAGGCCATCTTCACCGGCAAGGACGGTTCGCGGGGCTGTTCGGCAAGTACCTGGGTCTCGAGCGGGCTGGGGTGACCTTCTCTGACGGGGAGACGCCATCCGCGACCGTCGAGGGTCACGGAGAGTTGACCTTCGACCCGTTCCGCGACTTCACCGGAACGCCGACGACGCTGGTGAAGTCGGTGTTCGGGATGGGTCCCAACCTCGGGCTGGGCCAGGGGTCCGGACACGTCGAAGCCTTCGGCATCAGCTTCGACTCGACCTGGGGGGAGACGGCCGAGGTCGAGTTCGCCAGCTGATCGCCCGACAACCTAACTGCACGCCAGGACTCTTGTTCTCGTGCCGTTCTCCGAGACAAATTAACGACAGCCCCGAGAGCGACTGGCCGCTCTCCGCCATTCGGGATCGCATTGCCCGTTCCGCTGCCTCGAACGGCGGCTCCGCGGCGTGCTGTTCTCCACGTCTGGAGCGAAGCTACCCACCCGTCGTCACGTAGTCAGTCGCTCGACGAAAGGCGCCCGCCACTCGGGTGCTTCGAAGGGCTCTCCGAAGTAGTCCGTCTCCCGGACGATCTTGCCGTCCCGGAGCTCGAATACGCTGCTTCCATGGAAGATCTGTCCGCCGTAGTCGGCGGCCTGCTCCGAGAACCATAGGCGCCCCCCGCCGACGACTCTCCGAAGCGTGATCCTCGGGCCCCCTCCCGGGGAGTGTTTGTGCACCTCCAGGATGTTCTCTCTTCCGACGATCCGCTCCCCAGACTGGGGATACTCCACGACTGCGTCGTCGTCATACACGCGCTCCAGCGCGGGCAGATCCGCGGGAAAGGAGCACGCCTTCCACTTGCCCGCCACGGTCGATCTGTTGTCCCGGTCGTCCATCCGGGCCTCCTTGTCCCCTGATCCGTCGTCCAAGCGCCGCCGGGCACATCGTCGTTCGTCAAGGGTGGCGCAGGAAGTCCGTTCCGCGGACCGGGCACCAATCGCCGGTGAAAATGTGTGGGCCACATCGGCGCGGCTGGTCCGAGATCCGGACTACGCCCGACACTGGGCTGTGGAAGAATCCTGCCGGTGGACGCCTACGGCGAGTTCTGTGCTCTGACTCTGGCTGCCGAGGTCCTCGCTGACCGTTGGACTCCGCTCATCGTGCGGGAGCTCCTCGCTGGCCATACCGGGTTCAACGAACTCAACCGGCGGGTCCCCCGGATCCCCCGGTCGGTGCTGGCCGATCGACTCCGCCGCCTCGAGCGGGAGGGGATCGTGTACCGGCACATCGGGGCTAATGGGCGCACCTCGGCCTACCTCTTGACCCCGGCTGGGCGGGATGTAGAACCGGTGGTGGCCAGCCTTCGGGAATGGGGGAAGCGGTGGGTGCTCGGTGAGCCCAGTCCCGAGGACCTGGACCCCGCTCTCGTGCTGTGGTGGATGCGCCGGCGCATCGACCGGAGCGTCCTCCCCGAGCAGCGGGTGGTGGTCGAGTTCGATTTCTCGGGCGCCCGCAAGGACAGGCTCTGGCTGATCCTGGAACGTTCCGACGTCTCGGTCTGCTTGCACCACCCTGGCTTCGACGAGGACTTAACCGTGCGGGCCGATGTGGAGACCATGTTCCAGGTGTGGCTCGGAAGGATCATGCTGGAGGAGGCGCTGGAGTCCGGCCAGGTGCGGATCGAGGGCCCTCCCCGTTTGGCGCGGTCATTCACCGACTGGGTCCTCGGCTCTCACGTCGTTGAAGCGGTCAGAACCGCCAGCCGGGCCTCCTGACCAGTTCGGTTTTCGGACTCCCTGTCCCCGCCACCGCCTGCGACGCTGCCTTCGTCCAGCGAAGGAGGTGGCGTATGGCGAGACCCCATGCCGACAGACAGGAGCGTTCGCCGCGGGAGTGGCTCCTGGAGAAGCTCCCGGTCGATGAAAGGCGGCTAGTCATCGCAGGGTTACCGACCTCGGTGCTGGAGGGTGGCGACGGCCCGCCGGTGGTGCTCATCCACGGAGGGATCCAAGCGGGTGGTCTGGTGTGGTGGCGGGCCCTCCCGCGCCTCGTCGAGAGCTATCGGCTGGTCGTTCCGGATCTGCCCGGTCTGGGCGAGACCGAGATCGGCACCGGCCGCCTGGATGCCGACCTCGTGACCGGATGGCTCGAGGAGCTGATCCGCGCAATCTGCCCAGAGCAGCCCTCGCTCGTCGCGCACTCGGCGCCGGGAGCGTTCGCGGCACGATTCGCCATCGACCGGGGCGATCAACTCCGTCGGCTGGTCCTGGTGGATCCGGGCGGGCTGGAGCGGGCAGGCCTCCCGCCCATCGGTCTGCTGATCTCGGCCATGCGGAGCACCGTTCGGCCGAGCCCCAGCAACTTCGACCGGTTCATGCGCCGGGTGACGCACGACTTCGATGGGGTTCGGGAGAAGGATGAGGGCTGGCCGGCATTCGCAAGGTACGCCACTGACCGGGCGGCTCTTCCGAGCGTGAACAGGACCATGCGCAAAGCGGCGAAGGTCGGCCTCATGGGGACGATCCCGGAAGCCGAGCTACAAAAGATCGCAGCGCCGGTGTCGCTCATCTGGGGACGACACGACCGTCTGACGCCACTGCAGCTCGGCAGGAGGCTCAGCGACAGACTCGACTGGCCCTTGCGCGTGATCGAAGGGGCAGGACACCTTCCCCACATGGAGCAGCCGGATGCCTTCGTCGCAGCACTCCGTGCTGCGACGGCGGACGGATAACCTTGTGAACCTGGGCCGGGGGCGAGGCCCGGCCCGCCTGACCTTTGGGCGCTCACGGCCCCTCGCTGGACGGACCTGGCCGGGAGGCAAAGCGCGCTCCGGCTGGGCCGTCCGTTTGCCCGGTCTCCGCAATGTGCGTCGGAGCCGTCTCCCGGGACATGCACCGGTTTTCAGTCGGTGGAGCGGCCGATTCGCCTCGGATCTCGGACCCGCGTGAGCCATAACCACTGGTAGCGGAGGCGGACGGGAATCGAACCCGCCAGCCGGCGCTCGCCGGCTCACCGGTTTTGAAGGCAGGTCCGGCGTTCTCGCTGCACTCAGGCCTGTGACCAGGGACTTTGTCTTCAGACACCATCCTCGAACCTAGCAAGACATGTGAACTCGATTCGGCTCGAAGACTTGTCCGGCGGTTCAAGAAGACTTGTCCGGCCACCACCCCCTTGCGATTTCTCCCCCCTACGATTAGACACCGTTCATCCGACACAAGTCTTGCCATGCGCTCCTATTGGGAGAACGACCTATGGGACCGGCGTGCACTAGACGTTCGCACCACCGAGCATCCACCGCTTCATCCTCTCGCCCCGCTACTATGGCCTCCCTATCGCCCAAGGTGGCGGGCTGTCCGTCTGACAGTCCCGTCCGGCCGTTCGCCGACAACCAGGTTCTCGGGACCCGATCTACCGAAGACGATGGAAGAACTCGCGCACATCTCCGGCGAAGAGATCCGGCGCCTCCATCGCTGCGAAGTGACCACCGGTGTCGAACTCCGACCAGTGCACGATGTTGCTGCCCTGCTCGCCGTACCGGCGGAGGGCGTAGTCCTCCGCGAAGACAGCCACGCCGGTCGGTGTCGTGCCCGGCTGCTGGCCCCATGACCCGGAGTGCATGTTCTCGTAGTACAGGCGAGCAGAGGATCCGGCCGTGCCCGTGAGCCAGTAGAGCATCACGTTGGTCAGCATCAGGTCGCGGTCGATGGCGTCTTCGGGAACCTCCGCGGAGTGGGTCCACTCCTTGAACCTCTCAACGATCCAGGCAAGTTGGCCTACAGGCGAGTCGGTGAGCGCGTAGGCGAGGGTCTGCGGCCGGTTGGCCTGGATCTCGAAGTAGCCGTTCCCGGGCCCTGCGGTGCTCTCCTTGAGGCGCTCGAGGCGTTCCTTCTCCGCGTCGGTGAACGTGGCCAGATCGTCCGGATCCACGGGTCCGAACGGGATGAACCCCATCGTGGCCGCGTTGAGGTGCACCCCCACGACGTGCTGCGGATCGACACGGCCCAGTTCGGGAGAGACGAACGCCCCCCAGTCTCCGCCCTGGGCTCCGTAGCGCTCGTAGCCGAGGCGACTCATCAGCTCGGCCCACGCCGCGGCAACGCGACTCGTGGTCCACCCGGCGTCCCGGGTCGGCCCGGAGAAGCCGTAGCCGGGGATCGATGGCATCACCAGGTGGAAGGCATCCGCCGGGTCGCGGCCGTGGGCTCGCGGATCGCTCAGCGGCCCAATGACGTCGAGGAACTCCACGATCGAGCCCGGCCAGCCGTGCGTGATCAACAGCGGGAGAGCGTCCGGCTCGGGGGAGCGGACGTGCAGGAAGTGCACGTTGGCTCCGTCGATGGTGGTGGTGAACTGGGGAAACTCGTTGAGGCGGGCCTCGTGCTTTCGCCAGTCGTACGAGGTGCGCCAGTACTCGGCCAGCTCCTTCAGGTAGCCGAGCGACACGCCGTAGCTCCAACCGACGCCGGGCAACTCGTCTGGCCACCGGGTGCGGGCCAGGCGGTCCCGGAGATCATCCAGGTCGGCCTGGGCGATGTCGATGCGGAACTGTCGGATCTCGCCGTCAGAGCGGTCGATGCGGGTCACGATCTCCGCCTCCCTCCGGGCCATGGCCTTCGCCACCATTACCTCCACGGTGTGTGGCCTCGGCGCGATTTCGGTCCCTCTTCCGTGCTTTTCGCGGGACCCTGTTCTAGACTTTTCTGCTGAGGAAAGCATCTTACAAGAGAAGATACTGCTATGTCAAGACGAAGCCGCCGGGAGCTGTTGGAGGAAGTCCTCCTCGCGTCGCGGGCCACGCAGAATGCTGCCGATGCCTTGGACGACGCCGTGACCGGGCTGTTGGGTCTGAACCGGACGGATGTGCTCTTCCTAGACGTCCTCGACCGGCTCGGGAGGGTAACCGCGGGGCGTCTGGCCGTCGAGGCTCGGCTGACGACAGGGGCCGTGACCCGGGTGCTCGACCGGCTGGAGAAGGCGGGCTACGTCCGGCGCGTGGCTGACCCCTCCGATCGCCGCCGCGTGCTGATCGAGGCCACGCAGCGCGCCCGTCGAGTCGGCCACGAGGCGTACGGGCCGATCGCAGAGGCTGTGATGGGCTCCGAGCACCGGTTCACCCTTGAGCAGCTCGAGGGGATCCTCGAGTTCTTCAAGCTAGGCCGCGAACTCAACCTCCGACGGGCCGAGGAGATCCGAGGGCAGATGGGCGCGAGGCGACGTCCCCGACCCCCATTGTCTCGAGCCGGGCCCTCATAGGAGCCCCAGACAAGTGCGCGACCTCTCGGGTGGCTGCCAGAATGCATTGCAGAAGCGGTCTTGCCGCTTGCCTGGTTTGCATGCGAGGCATGTCCAACAGGCCAGAATCGCCGGTCAGCGGAGGCCGACCGATAGGCGTACGAACCCAAGCAAGCTAGGCAGTAAGGATCTGGGTGCTTCCCCATTCGTGCGGTCGAACGCCATAAGCACGCGGACAAGAGGCCTCCGCGTGTGCCGCCGATGTGGGGCGCTAGGCGAATCCTCAATCTCCCCGATTTCTCCACGCACCTCGCCGCTGACTCCTCGATTCTCCACGCCGCCGTGGCCGAGGAATGGAGGGGGAGGCACCAGCAGAGAGTTCCTGATCCGGCCGGAGGTTCGAGTCCTCCCGCCTACTGCAGCGTGGGTCTCATCTCAGCCGACGGTCTGGGGTCTCGGACTGGAGGATTCCCTTCAGTTTGGCGAGGTCGGCCTTGAAGCTGCGGCGGACGAGCTTTGCTACGAGCGGGTTGGCCACCCTCCCGAACACCCCGTCCACGAACTTCTCCGTCTCGGCCAGGACCGTGACGCGGGTGCCGCCGCTTGTCGGCTCGGTGATGCACGCGGTGTTGAGCTGGATGGGCCCTTCCACCGTCCGATGAGCGATTCTCCGGCCGGGCTGGTAATCGGTTACCTCGTCGATGTACTTGGACCGCCGCCCGAAGATCTTCTGCACCATCCGGCCACGGCGACCGACGCCCAATGGCGCATCCGGCTCGAGCCAGTCCGACTCCACCACCGACGCCATCCACACCGGATCATTCGAGCGGAGGGCCAGGAACTCGAATACTTCCTCTGGCGGGCGGTCGATGATGATGCTCTGCTCGATCCTCACGATGCCTCCTTTTTGCAGGTTTCTTCACGACCAGAACTGGTCGTTCTCGTCCTGGCTGTCAGTCAGGAACCAGGCCTCGGCGGCCGTCCCGCCGCGGATGTGGTACACACCGACGACTCTCGCCGCCAGCGTCTTTCCGTTGCGCTCGGCTCGGTTGATCTGCAGCGCGATGGCGTGTTCATCGGTCGCCGCGACGTCGTGGAGCTCGATCCGCAGCGTGCCACGTGAGAGCTCCTGCCCCTTGGCGAAGAACCCGAAGACTGCCTCTCTGCCCCGGTACTCGCCAGAGATGAGGCCCCTTCCTGGGACGTGGAACACGATGTCCTCGGCGAAGATCTCCTTCACGGCCTCGAGGTCCCCCTGCGCAAAGGCCTCGTAGCCCCTCCTGAGCAGCTCCTCGTTGGGATGTGCCATGGTGCCCTCCTTCTTGAGACCGGACCCCTGGAGTCTGCCGCGGGGGCTTGACGCCAGCATCGGGTGATCGCCCTATTTGCGGGGGCTCCTTCGTGAGGCGAGCCGCCGATCAGACAGAATCGGCTGTGGTCGCTCGCGGAGAAGCGGTCGCGGTGCCCGGCTCAGCTGGTCACGGAGCGTCCGTGACAAGGCCGTGCTGCAGGGCGAAGAGGGTCGCTCCGACGCGTGTGGAAACGCCGATCTTCTCGTAGATGTGCTGCACGTGGTGACCAACGGTCTTCGGCGAGATGAAGAGTGTTTCGGCCATCTGCCGGTTCGACAGGCCGCGCGCTATGTGACGCAGCACCTCCAGTTCGCGGTCGCTGAGCCCACCAGGCAGCTCGGGCACCCTTCGCGGTGCCGGATGTCCGGCGGCTACGAGCAGAGCCTTGACGACTTCGGCATCCAACTGGCCCGCCTGGGCCAGGCGGCGGACCAAAGCGGCTGCAGCCTCGGGCCGGAGCGCCCGCCGATGCGGCCGCTGCTCGATTTTCGTCCTATAGAGGTCTGCCGCGGCCAGGATCCGCGCCGCGACTGGGAGGAACGAGGCCAGCGCGCCCCGGTAGCCGGATCCGTCCAGCCGCTCGTGGTGGAGACCGGCCAGCATCCCGAGATGACCGAGGGCGCTCGAGCGAGCGAGGACCAGCTCGGTGAGAGCCGGATGGCCCTGCGCTCGCTGCCGCTCCTCCGTCGTCCAAGGCCTCTTCTTGTTCCACACCGCCACGGGCACGCCGGTTCGTCCAAGGTCGTGGAAGAGGCCGGCCCGACGGGCCGCCACGGCCTCGCTTTCCGAGAGGCCGAGTTCTCTTGCCGTCTGCTCCGCAAGGGTCGCGACCCCGACCGAATGCCCGAGGGTATACGGCGATCTGAGGTCCACGAAGTTCGCCAGCGCTCGGGCGAGGTCATCGATCTCGTGGGACGACAGCCACCGCAGAGGGGCTGGCTCAGCCGAGAGGACCGCATCCCAGATCGGCGCCGACTCCAGCCGGCTGAATAGAGGCTGCCCCAAATCCAAGAAGCGATGGACGATCTTGGAGTCGTAGTGTTTCCCGGCTCGTCCTCGCGCAACGCTCAGGGCTGCGTCAAGGCCCCCGATCCGATTGAAGATCTCGACGTCGTGCGCGACGTGGAAGATCCGCGCCGCAATGTGTATGTCTTCCCCCTTCAGTCGTTGCGGCCCTCCGCCTCCATCCCAACGTTCGTGACACTGCGCGAGGGCTTGCCTGATCGTCGGGCCGATCTCGAGCATGTCGCCGACCCGCAGAGCAACATCGCGACAGACGGCCCGGAACTCGGCGATGCCTGTCAGCGCGCCTGACGCGACCTTCTTGATGCGACGAAGCGGCGGTTCACCAGCGCCGAAGTTCTTCAACCCGAACGCAGCAAGCTCCAAGGGGCGGCTCGGATCGACCGTAACCACACGTGCAGAGAGAGCGATGTCGTCCGTACCGAAGCGCGCGAAGACGGTTCCCTCGATCGCACAGCCCACCGTGCCCAGGAGGGCCACGTAGTACACATCGCTGAGGTCAGATGCGGGCAGGCCGAGCTCTTCCCCTAGCCACAGAGCCAGGAGGCTCCGGCGGAGCGCGTGCTCCAGCGGCTGTCCCGTGGCCAGGTCGGTGGCGAGCGAAAGGGAACCGACCACCTCTGCCAGGCGTACCCTCTGTGTTCGAGCAGCGCCATCCATGGCCGCTTCATCATGGACTACAGTCTGAAGAGCCTCCACCGAAGCCACCCCGGTGCAGCCGGAATCATTCGTGTGCCACAAGCGGTCTCCGGAGCTCGAACTGAGCCCCTACCGCGATCGCCTCCCCCCTTGGCGCAAAGGCACTGGTACGAGGCCACTTCTAGCAGCGGCGGCGGACCGATAGTGCGTACGGACCCAAGCAAGCAGGGCAGCAGGATCTGGGTCGCTCCCCGTTCGTGGGGCCCATGTCTGTTTCCTTGAGAATACTGATGAGTGGTCGCGACAGACGAACACCCAGCGATGAGGGTCCGGGTCGTTCGGGCCCGTGCCGACTGTGGGGGGGTTGACAGATCCCAATTGGTAACCGTAGAGTCACGGTAACCAATGGGGTACCAAGCGACACTCGAGATTCTCGGCGACCCAACACGGCAGAGGCTCGTCGACCGCCTGCGCGCCGGGCCGCTCCCAGTCGGAAAGCTCGCGGCCGGTCTGCCGGTGAGCAGGCCGGCGGTCTCCAAGCACTTGCGGCTGATGAAAGACGCGGGAGTGGTGCGGATGACCGAACAGGGCACGAAGAATCTCTACGAGCTTGATCTTGAGACGCTCGACGAGGTGCGACGGTACCTCGACCGCTTCTGGGATACCTCGCTCAAGCGCTTCAAGCAGGCCGCGGAAACGTCCTACAAAGGAGGCAAACGATGAAGGATCGCGCCGGCGACAGCGGCACAGCGAGGGAGGAGATCTCATGACCACACAAACACAGGGCACCTCCGTGCGGGCCCAGATCGTCGTGGAGGCACCGATCGAGCATGCGTTCGCGGTGTTCACCGAAAGCGCAAGTTGGAAGCCGCCCGAGCACAACCTACTCGAGGTCGCCATCGCTGAGTCGGTCTTCGAAACGCACGAGGGCGGCTACGTCTACGACCGCGGCGTCGACGGCAGCGAGTGCCGCTGGGCGCGTGTGCTCGCATTTGAGCCCCCGAATCGAGTCGTGTTCAGCTGGTTGATCACGCCCCAGTGGCGCATCGAGGCCGACGCCTCCAAGGCAAGCGACGTAGAGGTGCGGTTCATCGCCGAGGCGCCGGAGCGCACGCGCGTCGAGATAGTCCACAGCAACCTGGAGCGGCATGGCGAGGGCTGGGAGGGGCTGCGCGACGCAGTCGGCGCGCCCGACGGTTGGCAGCTGTACCTGCACAGGTTGGCCGAAAGAGTTGCGGTCTAAGTGCGCCAGCATACGAGAGATGTAGCCACCACCCTTGCAGGCAGGGAGAATTACATGCGTGTAAGTTGGCGGAGGCGGACGGGAATCGAACCCGCCCAGCGCGGTTAAGCGCTGCACCAGTTTTGAAGTTCGGGGACTGTCGTGTTGCCGCGCATGATCTGGTGCTGCCTGGTGCCATCCAGTCCAGGTGAGTGGGCGCCTTCATGCTGTCTAGTGCCGTCCTGTGACCCCTGGTCATGTCCTGGATGTTTGCAACGTGTTTGCGTGCGTCCAGAAGCTCGGACGCGAAGAGACGAGAGGAGGTGGTGGGGGTAGCGGAAACCGAGCGCAAGCTCATGGCAGCCGGCCGGTGCAAGTCCGGCCCGGGGAGACGCCAGGGTCCCCGGTAGCGCGGCT
>WNGA01013704.1_pt1 | contig 10338 bp, 8 predicted proteins | sample 5400061 | NCBI WGS metagenome assembly WNGA01 (sample SAMN13153366, study PRJNA577476) | soil metagenome | isolation source: 100 cm soil or saprolite under grassland replicate 2 | place: USA:California | collected 2016-06-15
ACGGGCACTCTCGATTGTAAACGGACGGCTACGGCTTCGCCGCGAACCCATCGAGCAGCGCTGGCATCGCCCCGGTCGACCCGCCGCGGACCTCGCGGCGATCCGAAAGGCTGCCCGCCCACCAGGCGGTCCGCCCGGATGGTCGACGAAGAGGCGCCTCCTGCCGGTGCTTGCGGATCGCTCGCAGTACGCACACGGGGATCTTCAGCCCGCGTTCAGGAGTGGCCAAGGCCGCGGGATCCGAAGATTCACAAGCGGCGGAGACCGGCGGTGTAACGCATTGTAACAGCGACGCCGAACGCGGTGGAGACCGCATCCCGCATCCCGCCGCGCGCGATCCGTCCGGCGGTGTTCACTAGGTCGTTCGGGCCGGTTGACGGTCCGTCGCCCGTGTTCGACCCTGGAGTCATGACAGAAGAGCTCCCCGCGCCGCCCGCGGCGCCGCCGAATGGAGCCCAGGTCATCGCGGACTTCCAGGTGTTCCTTCGCTCCCTCACTCCGCGGGTGTGGCTGGTGCCCGCGATCGTCGTCCTGAACGTCGCAGTCTTTGGGCTCATGGTCGTGAGTGGCGTGGACGCGTTCGCGCCGGGGGTCGAGCTCCTGCGATGGGGCGCGAACTTCGGCCCTAAGACGCTCGCGGGCGAGCCGTGGCGGCTCGTTGCGAGCGCGTTCCTCCACTTCGGCGCGGTCCACCTCGCCATGAACATGGTCGCGCTCTGGGACGCTGGTCGACTCGTCGAGCGCATCTTCGGGCATGCGCGGTTTGCGGCCGTGTACTTGGTTGCGGCGGCCTGCGGCAGCATCACGAGCCTCGTCGTGCACCCGCAGGTCGTCTCGGCGGGCGCTTCGGGTGCCGTGTTCGGCGTGTACGGCGCGCTCGCCGGCTTCCTCGTGCGCGAGCGGAGCGCGATTCCGGCCCCCGTGCTGTCAAAGCTGAGGGGCGTCGCGCTCGGATTCGTCGGCTACAACCTCGTCTTCGGTTTCTTGCGCCCGAATATCGACGTCGCGGCGCACCTCGGTGGCGCGCTCTCCGGCGCAATCGCAGGCGTCTACCTCTCCCGTCCGCTCGTTCCCGGTCGAAAGGATTCGGGCCGGAACGTCGTTCTCCTCGCGGCGGCAGCGTTCGCCGTCGTTGCGATCACGTACACGCTCGTCCCACCGTTCGGGCACGCTCGGCTCGCCACGAACCAGCTGCCGGGATTCACGATCGAACTGCCGTCGGGCGAGGTCGTCGAGGACGCCGGCGAGTACAGGATCGGTAGGCGGTTCTTGCGCGGTGCCGGGGACGGGTGGAGCGTCGCCGGAGTCGCGTGGCAGCCTGGGACCGTTTCACGTGCTGTACTCGAGCCCATCGCGAAGGGCCTGGGCGCGAAGCTCGGCGTCGCCGGAGCGAGCACAATCGTGACGTTCCCCGGTCCAGCCGGCTCGACCGTCGACACGGTCGAGGTTCGCGGGGAGAACGGGACGATGTGGTTCTCGGCGCTCGATTGCGGGAAGCGGTCTGTAATCGTCGCGACGATCGGCGCCACCGCCGCGATTCACCGGCGCGTCCTGCCGACGTTCGCGTGTCAGGCCGATCCGTCGCTGGACGCCGTAGTTGGCGTCGTGCCCGTCAAGCTCGAGCTCCCGGGGTGGTCGGCGCTGAGTCGCGACGAAGGGCAGCTCGTGCTGTCCGACGGCCGGTCGACCCTGCTCGTCAGGAGCTGGATGGTTCCGACGCGGACCTCGCTTTCGGAGGTCGCCTCTACAGTGTTCGCCGGAATGGGTGCGCAGGTGGAAGTGACGCCTGCCAGTGGGGATGTGGTCTCGGTCAGGGGATCACTCGGGGCCGTGCACGTGGACGGCTGGGCGCGTGCGCTGCGCTGCCCGACGACCGGCGTCCTCCTGATGCTGCTGGCGCCCGACAAAGCCACAGCGGATTCGATTGGCTCGCTCACCGCTCAGGCACGCTGCACGCTCGACGGCGAAGCACCCTCGAGCTGGCCGAACGCGTCCGGGCCGGGGCGCGCCCGGTAACACACGGTCGGCAGCTCCGGAGCAACAGAGACGCGGATATTCAGTCCTGGTGCGGACATGGCCAACGCCGCGGAATCCGGGCGTTCGGAGGCGCCGGGGACCCGGGGTGGTCCGGATCTCCGCGTTCCGCTCGAACGAGCAGCAGCTCGCGCTGAACCTCGGCGCATCGATGATGAGCTGGCGGGTGGCGGGAACGAGGACTCAGTACGACGTGGCGCTCACGCATGACATCGCCGCGGGTCGATTCGCGCTCTGTACGTCCGCGACGATGTACGGCGGCAGCGCCTCCCGAGGGACGTTCTTCGGCCTTCAGCCGCAGTTCCAGGTGGTGAAGGAGCTCGCCGTCTTCATCTCGAGCGGGATCACGTTGTTCGATGCGGACGGCATGGCGATCTCGAGGACCTCCATCCCGCTCCACCTCGGCGGAGACGCGACCCTCTACCGCGGTCCGCTGGTCATGGTGGACGTCTCCGCGACGTACACCTTCACGAATCCGTTCCGCGTCGGCGACGCGCCCGGGCGCACCGGCTTCGGCGGTACCGCTCGCCTCGTGTTCTAGGGACACCTGGCGACCGCGCGAGAGCGCGCCGTGGGTCGGGGCGAGGTAGAATACCCTGCGTGAAAGCCGTCGAATACGACCGCTACGGTCCCGCGAGCGTGCTGCAGGTCCGGGACGTCCCGCGCCCGACGCCCGGCCGCGGGGAGCTCCTCGTGCGGGTGCGCGCGGCGGCGCTCAATCCCAAGGACGTGATGATCCGCTCGGGCAAGTTCCGCGTGTTCACGGGTCGCCGCTTTCCGAAGCGCGTCGGCTTCGACTGGTCGGGCGAGATCGCGGAGGTGGGTCCCGGGGTGACCGGCGTCGCCGTCGGAGCGGCGTACTTCGGGATGGTGGACGGCTACCAGGGCGGCGCCTGCGCCGAGTACTTCGTCGCGCGGCAGGGCGACTGCACTCCGAAGCCTGCGCGGCTCGATTTCCTGCTCGCCGCAGCGGTCCCCCTCGCGGCCTCGACCGCGCTGCAGGCGCTCCGGGACGTGGCGCACGTCGAGCGCGGCATGCGCCTGCTCGTCAACGGCGCCTCGGGCGGCGTCGGCGTCTTCGCGATCCAGATCGCGAAGATGCTCGGGACGCACGTCACGACGACCTCGAGCGCCGGGAACCTCGAGCTGTGCCGGAAGCTCGGCGCGGACGTCGCGACCGACTACCGGGCGACCGATGCGCTCGCGGGCGGCGACCGGTTCGACGCCGTGTTCGACGTGTTCGGGAACCGCAGCTTCCGCGAGGCGCGCCCCGCGCTCGTGCCGCGGGGCGTGTACGTGAAGACCGTCCCGAAGGCGCGCGACCTCCTCGACGTCGCGCGCACGTCCTTCACCTTTCCGCGGGCACGCCTCGTCGTCGTCCGGCCCCGCGCACGCGACCTCGCCTTCATCGCGGAGTGCGTGGACCAGGGGCGCGTCGTTCCGGTCGTCGACACGGTGTACGCGCTCGACCGGATCGCCGAGGCCGAGGAGCACGTCGAGACCAAGCACAGCCGCGGCAAGGTCGTCGTGCGCCTGGACTGACGGTATTCAGTCGTTGCGACGACGTCCCCCTCGGCGGTACCACGGAGTCGTGCCCCGCCCGCCCGACGGTGACCTGACCCGAGCGTTCGTTATCGGGTTCCCGTAGCAACGGGGCAAAATCTACCGAACTTCGCCCGCAGCTGGTGCAGTCGCGAGGACCTGCTCAAGCTGCTCCACGCTGAACGGCTTCGGCAGGTGCTGGTCGAATCCCGCCTCCTTCGCCCTGGCGATATCCGCTGGCAGCGCGCACCCAGTCAGCGCCACAAGTTAGGGGTCCTGGATGTCCAGACCGCGACTTTTCGCAGCTGGGGAGCCGGGGACCCCGAACTCCATCAGGAAGCCCGCTCGCGCCGCCATCAAAGAGCGTGCGCACGCTCACATGCTGCAGACGACGCCGCGCTCGGCGAGGATTCTCTGGTAGTCCTCGCTCGCGTAGGTGGACCCCTGGTCCGAGTGGTGGAGCAGGCCGACCTCGGGACAGCGCCGCTTGATGGCCATCTCGAGCGCGGCGATGGTGAGGTGGCGGTCGTTCACCGGCGACAGCGCCCAGCCGATGACGAACTTCGAATACAGGTCGAGGACGACAGCGAGGAAGAGCTTGCCATTGCCGGTGAGCAGCTCCGTCGTGTCGCCCACCCACTTCTGGTTCGGGGCGGTCGCCTCGAAGTCCGCTTCCGGACGGTCCCGATCGTGAGCCCCGCCCAGCAGTCGCTCCTCGCGTACGCGCTCGAGCACGCGAAGGGCACGGACGACGCCCTCTTCCAGCCCTGGGGCAACGTCCGCCGCGACCTCGCCGACGCGTGCGAGGAGGCCAAGATCGAGCGCTGCTCGCCGAACGACCTGCGGCGCACGTTCGCGAGCTGCAGGTCGAGGCGGGCGTGCCGCTCTTCCCGATCGCGCAGGCGATGGGACACAAGGACACCCGGATGCTGGAGCGGGTCTACGGCCGGCAGACGCCCGAGCAGCTGGCTGCGCTCATGGCGCGCGCGATGGGCTTGCCGGCCCCCTCACCCCGGCCCTCGTCCCCCCGCTGGCGCGGGAGGGAGAGGGAGGATCATCGGCGTCGAAAACAGCGAAGCCCCGCAGACTTCGCAGTCTGCGGGGCCTCTCGATGTCGGACGAGTTGGAGTGCCTGGACCCGGAATCGAACCAGGGACACGGGGATTTTCAGTCCCCTGCTCTACCATCTGAGCTATCCAGGCGTGCTGCCCCGCCGCGCCCTGGGGCGCAGCGGGACGGCAGTTTTACGATCGCGGGCCCCGGAACGCAAATCCGAAAAGCCCCGCCTGGAGGCCGCCCGAGCCAACTCCGGAAATGAGGGGTGCGGCGCTACTTCCGGGCGCCGCGGACGTGGAGCGGGTCGGACGAAGGGGACGCCGCGGCCACCTTCTGGCGGTCGAGCCGGGAGTGGACCGGCAGCTCCCGCATCATCATCGCGTCCGCGTGCTCCTCCTGAGACGCGCAGGCGATGGCCGCGACGCTCTCGTGCCGATCCCTCAACTCGCGCCAGAGGCGGACGCGCGCCTGGTTCGCGAGGAGCCGGTCTTCGAGCCGGTCGAACGTCTCCTCGAGGTTGCGGCCCTCTGCCGCGACCCGGACGCGGCGGACCTCCGCGTCGCGGGGCCCGCCGCACGCGGCCGAAACCAGAAGCACGAGCACGAACGGTGAAGCTCTCACCCGGGCCCTCCCGCAAAGGCGGCGTGCTGCCCAGCGGGAGATAGTGTGTGCACTGCTTCAGGGCCGCGTCATGTCTCGAAGCGGATACTTCCCACCCACGCGGGAGTGGCGCCGCCGCGCGCGGACCCGATGCGGCTACACCTTCGGTATGGCCTTCAGGACCGCCTTCCCATCCTTCACCTCGACCTTGAACTCGACCGACTTCGCCTTGAAGCGGGTCATGAGCTCCGGGATCTGCTTCGACACCGTCTTCGCGACGACGTCGTACGAGAGCCGCGACACGTCCTCGTTGCAGCTCTTCTTCGCGGCGACGTAGGCGGTGTAGAGCGCGCGGAGCTGCGCCTCTGCCATCGTGCCGGGCGCGGCCGGCGCGGAGGCGGCCGGCCTCGGCGCCGCGGCCACGGGCTTCTGCGGGAGCACGGGCTTCTGGGCGGCGACCGCGGCGGGCGCGACCGCGAGCTTCGCCTCCGGCGCCTGCGGCGCGGGCTCGTCGCGGTGCGCGCGGAGCTTCGCCTTGAAGAGGTCGCGCCGGTAGGTCCCCTCCTCCTTCTCCTTCGCGCTGCGGAGCCACATCCGCTCGTAGGACAGGTAGCGCGCGTGGAGCGACTGGATCCGAAACTTGAGGCCGGTGTTCCGCGTGAACGCCTCCTTCATGCGGAGGACGCGCTTCCGCAGCTCCTCGCGCCGGCGCATCGGCTCCTTGCGCTCGACCCCGAGGAAGTACTGCTCGTACTTGGCCTTGAGCTCCTCGAGCTCCTCCTCGATGCTCTGCGCCTCCGACCCGAGCTCGTCCTTCTCGCGCCTCGACTTCGCGATCGCGTCCTCGGACGCGGGCGGCTGCTGCGGACCGCCGGGCTTCAGCGGAGATCGGGGGGGGAGGGCCACGGCGGGGAGTGTATCGGCGCGCAGGTGCCGCGATCAATGCTCGCCCGCCGCAGCGCGGGCGGGCGGCGCGCGCCGCACCTGGGCGGCGGCCGTTCGCCGGCGCTCAGGCCGGCGACGGAGCGGCCGCGCCCCGCCGCGCGCGCGCCTTCGCCCAGATGGACGCGCCCACCGCGAAGATCGCGATGGACGTCCACTGGCCGACGCCGAGCCCGCGGATGACGCCGCGCTCGACGTCGGCGCGGAAGAACTCGACCGTGGTCCGCAGCACGGCGTAGGCGAGGAGCCAGGTCGCGAGCACCTGCCCGTGGAAGGTCTTCCTCGGCCGGACGACGAGGACGAGGAGGAGGAAGAGCCCGAGCTCGCCGAACGACTCGTAGAGCTGCACGGGGTGGAGCGGCAGGGTCGTCGCCCGGTCCGAGGTGAGGAACTCCGTCGGGTCCGCGCGGTTCGCGAAGGTCTGGTACGCGAGCGACGCGGGCGGGAACCGCGCCGCCCACGGCAGGTGGCCGTGCGCGACGCCGCCCCAGCAGCAGCCCGCCGAGAAGCAGCCGAGCCGCCCGAGGAAGTGCCCGAAGGCGACCGACGGGATGAGCGTGTCGGCGTGGGCGAGGAAGGGCATGCCGGCTCGCCGCATGTACCACCAGGCCGTGAGCGCCGCGCCGATGAACCCGCCGTAGAAGACGAGCCCGCCCTCCCAGAAGGCGAACAGCCGCGGGATGCGCCCGAACGGCGTCATCGCGAGCGCGTTCGCGCCGAAGTAGTCGTCCCAGTTGACGAGGACGAAGTAGACGCGGCTCCCGACGAGCGCGGCGACGAGCACCCAGAAGGCGAGATCCGCGATCCGCTCCGCGTCCTGTCCGCGGCGGCGCGCCTCGCGCTGCGCGAGCCAGATCCCGACGAGGAACGCCGAGGCGATGAGGAGGCCGTAGGTGTGCAGCGGGAGCCGGAGCTCGCCGTCGAGGATCCCCGCCTTCCAGAAGGTCCCCGCCACCGCGGCGAGCACCGCGACGGTGACGCCGTCGTCCTTGAGCGCCGCGACGAGGCTCGTCTTCTCGCCCTCGCGGCGCGCGCGGCGCACGAAGGCGAGCGCCCGCAGCGCCGCGACGAGGACGACCGCGAGGATCGCGGCGAGCTTTCCGAAGCCCGCCGGGATCACGATGTGGAAGAGGACCGGGAGCATGGCGCCGGGCGCCGGCTAGGCCGCGCCCTTCTCCTTGTCGCGCGACAGGACGAGCGCACGCTCGGCCCCGCCGGGGTGGATGATGAGCATCGCGACCCCGACGACGATGAGCGAGTCGGCGATGTTGAAGGTGGGCCAGCGGAGGTCGGGGCGGTTCCACCAGTACCACTCGACGAAGTCGATGACGTACTTCCGCGCGAGCCGGTCGATGAAGTTCCCGACCGCGCCGGCGAGCACGAGGGCGAGTGCCACCTGGAGGAAGCGCTGGTCGTCGCGCAGGCGGCGGTAGTAGTTGAGGATGAAGGCGACCGCGCAGATCGAGACGAGGGTGAAGAAGAGGTTCCGGAACTCCGGCGAGAATCCGCGGAAGAGCCCCCAGGCGGCGCCGGGGTTCTCGACGTAGTTCATGCGCCAGAGCGGGCGCCACACGTAGTACGGGTCGGTCGCGAGCGGCTCGAGGTGCTCGTAGCCGTAGAACCCGCGCACGCGCTGGACGATTCCTGCGTCCCCCGCCCGGTCGAACACGGTCGTGAGCCGCTCCACCGCGAGGTACTTCGTCCACTGATCGAGGGAGACCAGCACGACGAACAGCGCCGCGAGGAGCGCCCACCTCGAGCGTCCCGCGGTCATGCGAGCGCGTCCGCGCACTTGCCGCAAATGGTGGGGTGCGCCGGGTCCTTCCCGACGTCCTCTGCGTAAATCCAGCAGCGCTCGCACTTCACGCCCGGCGCCCGGACCACCTCGGCCGCGAGCGGCCCCTCCGCGAGCACGACCTTCGACACGATGAAGAGGGCGGGGAGCTCGGCCCTCGCCTCCTCGAGCAGCCGGAGCTGCTCGCCCTGCGCGCGCACCGTCACCATCGCCTCGAGCCCCGAGCCGATGAGCTTCGCGCGGCGCGCCTCCTCGAGCTTGCCCTGCACGACCTCGCGCACCTCGAAGAGCCGCCCGTAGCGGGCCTCGAGCGCGTCGGCGTCCTTCGGGCGCGCCCGCGCCGGGAGCCCGGCGAGGAAGACGCTCGTGCCGGCGCGCCCGGGGAGGTGCCCCCAGGCCTCGCTCGCGGTGAACGAGAGCACCGGCGCGAGCAGCCTCACGAGGTCCTCGGCGACCGCGTGCAGCACCGTCTGGGCGGAGCGGCGCGGGCGACCGTCCGTCTTCCAGGTGTAGAGCCGGTCCTTCACGACGTCGAAGTAGAGGGCGGAGAGGTCCACCGCGCAGAGCTGCATCGTGGCGTGGTAGGCGACGTGGAACTCGTACCCCTCGTACGCCGCCTTCACCTTCTCACCCCACGCGGCGAGCTTCGCGAGCGCCCAGCGGTCGAGCGGCAGGAGGTCCGCCTCGGGCACCGCGTCCTTCGAGGGGTCGAAGCCGTCGAGCGCGCCGAGCGCGTACCGGATCGTGTTGCGGATCTTGCGGTAGCCCTCGGCGAGGCCGGCGACGATCTCGTCGCCGATGCGGACGTCGTCGCGGTAGTCGGCGGCGGAGACCCAGAGCCGGAGGACGTCGGCGCCGTACTTCTTCATGATCTCCTCGGGCGCGACGGTGTTCCCGAGGCTCTTCGACATCGCCTTCCCTTGGCCGTCGAGGACGAAGCCGTGGGTGAGGACGGCGCGGTACGGGGCGCCGCCGCGGATCGCGACGGAGGTGAGGAGCGAGGAGTGGAACCAGCCGCGGTGCTGGTCCGAGCCCTCGAGGTAGAGGTCGACCGGGACCCCGAGCCCCTGCGCCTCGGCGACCGCGGCCCACGACACGCCCGAGTCCCACCAGACGTCGAGGATGTCCTGCTCGCGGCGGAACGCGCCCTTCCCGCACTTCGAGCAGCTGTGCCCCTCGGTGAAGGACGAGGGGGCGCGCCGGTACCACGCCTCGATCCCCTCCTCCTCGAACGCCTGCGCGACCTTCTCCATCACGGCGGGCGAGACGAGCGGCTCGTCGCACCCCTCGCAGTAGAAGACCGCGATCGGCACGCCCCAGGTCCGCTGGCGCGAGAGGCACCAATCAGGGCGGTTCTCGATCATGTTGTAGATGCGGTCGCGCCCCCAGTGCGGGATCCAGCGGACGCCGTCGATCTCCTGGAGCGCGGTCTTCCGGAGCCCGCCGCGGTCGAGGGCGAGGAACCACTGGTCGGTCGCTCGGAAGACGACCGGGTTGTGGCAGCGCCAGCAGTGCGGGTAGCTGTGCCGGAGCTTCGCGCCGGGATCGGAGAGGAGGTGACCCGAGTCGTGGAGGTCCTTCACGATCTCCGGGTTCGCGGCGAAGATCTCCTTGCCCGCGTACCTCCCCGCCTCGGCGGTGAAGCGGCCGGCGCCGTCCACCGGGTTCAGGATCTCGAGCTTGTAGCGGAGGCCGATCTCGTAGTCCTCCTGGCCGTGCCCCGGCGCGGTGTGGACGAGCCCGGTGCCCGCCTCGAGCGTCACGTGCTCGCCGAGGATGACCGGGCACTCGCGGTCCATGAACGGGTGGCGATAGCGCACGCCCTCGAGCGCCTTCCCCTCGAGCGAGGCGAGGACGCGCTCGGGGTGCGCGAGGTGGGCGACCGTGCCGCCGCCGCCGGTCGCCGCCTCGTGCGCGGCGGGCGAGTGCGGCGCCGGCGCGTCGTTCATCAGGAGCTCGCCCGGCGCGACGTCGGCGAGGAAGCGCGCGAGGAGGTCCTTCGCGACGACGACGATCTGCCCGCCGAGGTCGTAGGCGACGTAGGTGAACTCCGGGTGGGCCGAGACGGCGAGGTTCGCCGGCAGCGTCCACGGGGTGGTCGTCCAGACGACGAGCGACTCGCCCTCGCGCCCGCGGAGCGGGAAGCGGACGAACAGGCTCGGATGCACGAGGACGGCGTAGTTCTCCTCCCCCGCCTGCTCGTGCTTCGACAACGAGGTGCCGCAGCGCGGGCACCACTGCGTGGAGCGGTGGCCCTTGTACAGCCAGCCCCTGGCGTGGACCTCCTTCAGGAAGCGCCAGATGTACTCGATGTTCGTATCGCTGAACGTGTAATAGGAGTTGGGCCAGTCCATCCACATCCCGAGGCG
>WNGA01013705.1_pt1 | contig 10338 bp, 12 predicted proteins | sample 5400061 | NCBI WGS metagenome assembly WNGA01 (sample SAMN13153366, study PRJNA577476) | soil metagenome | isolation source: 100 cm soil or saprolite under grassland replicate 2 | place: USA:California | collected 2016-06-15
GCAACATCCGACTGGCCACGTAGTGACTGGTTTCATGAAGGTGGGTTCCTATGAGTGCATAGGACACACCGAAGCTGATCAAACCTCGTTGCCGTTCTCTGGAACTCGCTAAAGCACTAACGGCGTTGCGCGCAATAGATGTCCATGTCGCCATAGCTGTCTGCCCGATTGCCCATCCAACAAATTTCCTTGCCACTCGCTCGAATGGTCGGCAGGCCTCCGAAGCAGGTCGGGCAATTGATGGTGTCGAGGTAGATAGGGTTACCCCACGAATCGTGCTCGTTCTTACGTTCCGACACGTAGATGTGGTTGATGGCGCCGGGCGCAAACGGATTGTCTCTCCCCGAAGCAAAGAACATTGTGTGTCCATTCGGCGTGAGCGCAGGCCCGTAGGCGTGACCGTCGGAGTTGATCGGAGGATCGAGCAATACCCTCGGACCAAAGGGTTCATCTGTGGAATTCCTGGTCGACACGTAGATTTTGAACACAAAGTCCGGCGTCACCCCTGCGAAATAGGCGGTGAGCTCGTCTTCGCTGACGCTGATCGATCCCTCGAAGAGGGGCGTGTTGACGCCGGGCCCGAGATTCACGACCTCACCCCACGGGTCATTGACGGAGGCTCGGTGCGAAACCCAGAGGTCCGGCCAGGGTGGGCTGTTCGGGCCGGGACGATTCGAGCCAAAGTACAGGGCTAGACCGTCGAGCGAGATAGACGGCGTGATGTCAAAAAAAGGGCTGGAGATCGGAGGCGGAACGCGTTCCGGAGGCCCCCAGTCGTCCTGCGTTGACGCGCGACGGCTTACGTAAATGTCCTGATCTCCTGGTCCCCCGAGGGCACCAGGTCGGTCTGAGACGAAATAGAGCTCGAGACCGTCTGCCGAGAGGGATGGTTTTCCTTCGAAGCCTGGCGTGTTGATCAAAGAGTTAAGATGCACTGGCGGGTCATAACAGTAGGGCTTCCCAGCAGCGCAATTGAGGCTGGAATCTTGAGAGTTGGCGGTTGTGGTTTCAACGCGTTAACTTAACGCCATGAGCCTGATACTTTAAGAGTGTCTGGTTACCTCTCCAGTTGCAGGAACCGTTCGATGACGTCTCTGGGCCAGCGACAATGATTGACGCCTTCGCGAACAGTGGCGAGATGTACCTGGCATGCCTCTTCGCTCGTGAGTGGCGGCCGGAGTTCACGGCGGCGAATCGTCTCTTCGCGCTCAGAGTAAGAAGAACAATTGGAATGTTTTTCGAATAGCGTTGACACGTTTCACCTCAAACCGATCCAGGGATTTAATGCCGATGAAGGTGACGGTGCACCTTCAGGTTAAATACCCGAGCAAGCGGCATGCCGCCATCGGTTGATCGATTAGAGGATTGCTCTAAATGGGTCAGTGGATGTATTTGGCTGCAAACCCTATGAGTCACTATGGTCGATCAAACCAACTTGACAGATTAAAATGACAAGTTGGTCATGATGAAAGCTCAGCGCAGAAGAGCGCGTGGCGGTCGGCGCTGTGGGGATGTACGAAGCGCGCTGCCGCCGCTGCTTTATCCCTGATGCCGACGCACCCATCATCCATTCCTGAACCAATGCTTAATCTGTGGATTCATGGAGTGAAACCGAGTGGCTATTCTTTGTCTTCACGTCATGTTTTCGCTAAACTTAATTCGCAGGCTCTAAACCTCAAAAGCGCATTGAAGGATTAAGACATGTCTAACGGGGCCAAGATTCAAAAGCAGATGGAATTTATTGTTGACCAGCAGGCACAATTTGCTTCCGACATTGGGCAGTTAAGAGAGATTGTTGCCCGATTAGCTAATGCCAGCTTACAGCGCATTGAAAATCTGGAGGAAAAAGCTTCGACGCTTGTTGATGCGCAGATTAAATCGGAAGGAAAAATTTCGGCTCTGGCGGAAGCACAAACTCACACAGACAAGAGATTAGATACGTTTATCACAGTAGTTGAGCGGTATATCAGCAGAGACCAGAATGGAAATGCTCGAGGCTAGAGTGCTTCCTCACATAAACTGCTTAGGGTGCTGCACATAAGACCCATGCGTCTTTCTTCTACTCATCGAGATTGCCTTTTTCGCCCAGCAGGGCTTCCAATTCCGCGACGGCAACCAAATCCTTGGGACGACCGGCCGTGCGCTTAGCCAGGATTAGTTTGCCGATTTCAATAACCGCAAACGGATACCCAAACAATTCGAAGACCAACGATCCTGCAAGCACATCCTCGTAATACCCAACTCCTCGTATTTCTCCCAACAAGTCCAAGCTCCCAATGTCTGTGGTGAACGTGAAATTCAAACCCCGGCGCAATGTTTCAGAATCGAGAATAAAGGGTTTGTCTTCCGGAGCGTTGCGTAGGCGAGCATGAACTGACTGTAGAGCGTTTGCTAATCTTTCGAGGTTAGCTGGGTTTCTTGCGTAACAAACATCCAGGTCGGTAGTCGGCAACGCAGAGCCGTGCAGTGTAGCTGCGACACCGCCAACGATCACGCACTCCACTTTGAACCGCCCAAGAAGCGTGATCTGCTTCTCGATAAGGTGTATTAATCCCTCACTCAGATTTGCCAGGCCGTTCTTCATGTCGCCCAAGAATTCTCGCCGTAGCTTTCAACTTTGCGATACCGGTTATGTGATCGTCGAGTTTGCGGATTCTTTCTTCCGGGGTGAGGCGGAGATTCTCGAGCGTCAGCGTCAGATCTATTCCAAACTCAACCGCGCGCGCCGCCGCCGAACCGGGCGGAGGATTGAGGAAATAGTCTTCAACTGCCTTGTCTAGTTTCATGACGAGGCTAGTATAGCATTCCAGGTATTTGCCTTTTTCGAAAGTTGGGAAGGAATGGGAAGAAACGGGAAAACCCTCAAAATCTCTCGGTGGCTGAACAGTCAGAACACAAGCGTCTGAATAGAATGGGGCAAGCTGCTGACTTCGGCGGCCTGGCCGTCCAGCCAAAGGTAATAGGAGATCTTCTTGTCGCTCTTGTTCATCACCACTACGGATATTTTCCCATCAGGATTGATAAAAGCAGCGGAAAGCAGCTGGCTTCTGCTGGGTGAACTGGCAATGCGCTTTGCGCCGGGACGGACAAACTTTGAAAAGTGTCCAATGTAGAAGTAGGAGTTGGTGTAGATCAGCTCACCCGTTTTCGTATCGGCATGAACTGGAGCGAAGCAGAAATTCTTCACATGATTTGGCCCACCCGTTTCATCAAGCAATATGTTCCAATCTGTCCAGCCGACAGCGCCACCATTGAAATCATTGATCATTGAGCGGCCATATTGTTCGCCTAAGCTCCAATCTGTAAGCCTTTGAGCATTGAAGGAATCGGAACAGCCTTCAGTGAAAATCAGATTCTTATCCGGAAAAGATTCATGCACGAGCTTAACGTTATCGAACATCTCCTCGCCGCCGCTCCAGGGTTCGTACCAGTGATAACCAATGCCCCAAACATAGCGCGCGGCTTTGGGGTCAGTTAAGATCGTGCTGGCTCTCTGGTAGATGAGGTCTCGGTTGTGATCCCAGGCAATGATTTTCTTGTCACCCAGCCCTTCCCTAATCATCGTCGGACCGAGATAGTTCTTCAAAAAGTCTCTCTCTTCCTCCGCTGAGTAGATACACGACTCCCATTTTTGTGTGGCCATCGGTTCGTTTTGAATCGTAATGCCCCAGATCGGTATGCCTTCCTGCTGATATGCCTTGATGAACTTCGTGTAATAATTGGCCCAGGATTGATAAAACTCTGGCTTCAATTTTCCACCGTGAAGCATATTGTTGTTGTCCTTCATAAATGCAGGTGGACTCCAGGGGCTTCCAAAGATGCTGAGTTTCCCTCCGGCCGTGGCCAGTGCTTGTTTGATAAAGGGAATCCGAAATTGCTTGTCGTGACGGACGCTAAAAGACTGCAACGCCTTGTCGCCTTCATTTACATAGGTGTAACTGCCACTCGAGAAATCGCAACTGTGAATATTGGTTCTCGCCAGCGTGTAACCGATGCCGTTGTTCACAGCAAAATAGGCATTTAGAATTTCCCGCTGTTTAGCTTTGGGCAATTTTGCAAATGTCTCAGCGGCGGCATCGGTGAGTGCGCCGCCGACGCCCAGGATCGTTTGAAATCTCTTGGCGGGATCGATAAATACACATATCTGAGTTTCCAGAGGTTGGCCCAGATGTTTGAAGGCCAGGGTGTCAGTGGCAGATAGGCGGTGATTACTGTTGTCAGCGGTGGTGTAGACTGTTACCTCTCTCCCTTCGACTCTTCCCTCGATCTCAAGCGGCTCTGAGGCTTCAGACCATTGAACACATTCCGCCGCCGAAATTCCGGTTTTCGTTAACACCAATGCCGAAGACGATGCTAGAAGGAAACCACGACGATCTAATTTCATAATGGATTGACTTTAACATTGATGTACAAACGCCGGACAGTAATTAAGAGTTTAGGCTATGCCGCCGCGGGGGTGGCGTTAGGTGGCGACTGCGGTCTCAGCCGTGTGCTCCTTTCAGCAGGTCATGAATTTGTAAATAAGCGTCCTGCAGCCGGACAACGGAAGTTCGTGAGCGACGCCGTCGAAGCGAAGATCGTCGAAGTAAAGAGTGCGATTGCCGACCCGGAACTCGCCTGGCTGTTTGAGAATTGCTTTCCGAATACGCTCGATACGACGGTCACTTTCGGCACGCACGAGAGTCGACCGGACACCTACGTAATCACCGGAGACATAAACGCGATGTGGCTGCGCGACTCGACCGCGCAAGTCGCACCCTACCTGCCGCTCGCGCGTGGAGACAGGAAGCTCAAAGATATGATCGCCGGGGTCATCAACCGCCAGACGCGCTGTATCCTTATTGACCCTTACGCAAACGCCTTCGACTTCGGCGCGAAGGCCTGCCCGTGGGGCGAGAACGACAAGCCCTCGATTCGGGCGGAGTTGTGCGAGCGCAAGTGGGAGATCGACTCGCTCTGCTATCCTGTGCGACTCGCACATGCTTTTTGGAAGACAACGGGCGACGCTTCCTGTTTTCATGCCAACTGGGTGCAAGCGAACAAACGCATTGTGCAGACGTTTCGCGAGCAGCAGCGAAAGAAGGACGCCGGTCCCTACTCTTTTAAAAGAACCACTGACAACCCGATTGACACGTTGCCGTTCGAAGGGCGTGGCAACCCGACCAGAAGTGTGGGTCTGATTCACTCAGGCTTTCGGCCGTCGGATGATGCCTGCATATACCCGTTCCTCATCCCCTCGAATTTCTTCGCAGTGGTTGCGTTAAATCGTCTTGCGGATATCTTTTCGGTGGAACTGTCAGATAAGTCGTTCGCGCGAGAGTGTCAGGACTTGGCGCAGGAAGTGACAGCGGCACTCGAGGCCTATGGCAAAGCAAGTCATGCGAAGCACAATTCAATTTATGCCTATGAAGTTGACGGCTTTGGAAACCAGCTTTTCATGGACGATGCGAACGCGCCGAGCCTTCTGTCGCTCCCTTACTTCGGCTGTTGCGCCGCTGACGACGCCACCTATTTAAATACACGGGCATTCGTGCTGAGCGAGGACAATCCGTACTTCTTTCGCGGGCGCGCGGGCGAAGGCATCGGCGGACCGCACGTCGGGCTGAACATGATCTGGCCTTTGGGAATTATTATGCGTGCGTTGACCAGCTGCGAAGACCGAGAGATTCTTTCCTGCTTCAAGATGTTGAAGACGACGCACGCGGGAACGGGCTTCATGCACGAATCGTTTGAACGGGACGACCCGAAGAAATTCACGCGCTCCTGGTTCGCGTGGGCGAACACGCTCTTCGGCGAGTTGGTGTTGAAGATTCATTCCGAACGCCCGCAGCTATTGCGCCAAGTGGTTTAGCATCATAACGTCTTGTTAATCTGTCAACAATCAATCATGCTCGGTCGAATGCCTCCAGCTTCTTCTTATCGGCATCGCTGCATTGACCGAAGGCGATTGTTCCTGTGGCCACGATTAGAAGAGCTACTGCTAAAAGATGTTTCATCGTTTCTATTCTCCTTAAGCGGGTTGGAAGCATTTGTTAGTCCCTCCCCTGTGAAGCTGTTGACTTCAGGTGATCCGGGTGATTCCGGAGGAGCTGAGAAGGGACTAAGCGAGTCTCGGTTCGCAGCCACCTTATGCTAACTCCGGATATGTGTCAAGTATGGAATATATCCCATATAAACAATATTTCTCGTACATGGTAAATACCAGCAGCAAGCTTGAAATCAGAGATGGCCCGCGTCACAAACTGAAGAAGAGAGGCGCTTTTAGGTGCGTCCTATTTAACGAGCTTCTTTCGATAGAACAAAAGAACCTTAGCGTCTAGTCGTAGATCGCTCGAGACGCTTTCAGGGGCAGCAGGGACCCGCGTTGTTGACGACGCCTCCTCCACAAACTCTCGTATTCAAAAATTGACCCAAGAAATAGCCAGTCTTCGGGCACTCGATACAATACAGGTACGGCGGTTGCGCTTACACCATCATGGAGCCGCACATGACCGCGGGGAGCAAGGTGAGAGTACGAAGACTCAGAAGCGACAATTCGCGCGGCGAGGTCGATAACGATGATGCCGGCATCCCACGGCTCGGTGTCGATCTCGGAGCCCTTGCGAAAGGACCCGAAGAGACTGATGTAACGAGCCGGCTTGAGGTAGCGCGCTAATGCGGTTTCAAGCTCAGCGATCGTTTCCGGTTCATCCGACAAAGCTGCGACACAGGCATCGCCGATCGAGCCGTGGCTTGTTCCGTGAATAGTTTGCTGAGTATCCGTGAGGTTGAGGTTAATTTCACTCATTGTGAGGTGCATCCTTTCAGGTGAGGCTGAAAATCAGGTAAGAGGTTAATCTATTTCTTGGATTCGGGTCCAGAATCGAAAGCCCAAAGTTTCGGGCTTCGGGTGTTATAATCACTCTTAGCTTAAATTTGACGGCGAAATGGGTTAAATCTACAGGTGAGCACTATACCTGAATCGAAAGAATTGCTAGCCAACATGACTCGGGCTGAGAAGGCCGAGTTGCTACAGTGGCTCGTGAGCGACCTGGGTGACACGTTCCCGGGAATTGAAACCCGTGCAGGAGTTGCTGGCGGGGAGCCGTGCATTGTCCGGACACGCATTCCTGTCTGGTTGCTTGAACAGGCAAGACGACTCGGTACGAGTGAAGCTGATCTGCTCAGAGCCTATCCCACCTTGCGGGCCCAGGATCTAGCGAATGCCTGGGCCTTCGTAGAGAGCCATCGTGAAGAGATTGAGCGACAGATTGCCGAGAACGAAAGTGATGAGTCGCAATAGTGCCCCGGCTCTACGCTGACGAGAACTTTCCACTACCGGTAATAGAGGAACTCCGTCGTCTAGGCTTTGACGTCTTGACGATGTACGATGACGACAAGGCGAACCAGTCACTCACCGACGAAGCAGTTCTTTCAATTGCCAGCGACAAACAACGAGCGCTACTCACAGCGAACCGCAGACATTTCATTCAACTTCACCGACGCCGACCCAACCACAAAGGCCTTATTGTCTGTACCTTTGATCCGGATTTTACCGGCCAGGCTCAACGAATCGCAGACGCCTTGGAAAAAGAACCCGAGCTTGCGGGACAACTCATACGGATCTATCGCGCCGCGTAAGAAACCTTACGAACGATATTATTTGATACCTGAAAAGCAGATCCGCAGCAGAGTAGGTTACCGTCACTAAACTCCGGAACTCGTGACCGAGGGGTCTCTTTGGAGTCAGCAGATCATGCACTGTCGCGAGTTTCCTCAGTGACCCCAAGGCATTCGTGAGCGCAGCTTTCTTCATCGAGCAGGAGTTTCAAGAGACTGGCTACTACGTCTATCGCTTCTACAAGGCTTCCTTCGGTCGTCAGCCCAGCTTCACTGAGTTCATGTCGGATCGTAGTCAAGTAAGCGGAGCAAACCTGGAAGCCCGGAAGCAGGCGTTTGCAGACCAGTGGGTGCAGCGCCCCGCCTTTGTCGCAGCTTATCCAATAACCATGAGCAATACGGAAGTCGTGAACAAGCTTTTCGATTCGGCCGGCCTGACCGCTTCTATGTACTACCTGCGTCGCGATGTGGATCGAGACGGCTACGACTTCTGGCTGGACGTAGTGAACAACCGCGAGCCGAACAACTATCACGGCATGGTCTGCGCGTTTATCACGTCGCGGGAGTACCAGTTGCGCTTCGGCTCGGAGGTGACGCGCCGTAACGCCGATTGCGGTCAATAGACGTGCGACGTTGTTTGTCGGCCGTGGATTGAACCCGACAAGTTTTAGCCATCTCGCCGAATGCTAAAACGATGGAACAGAAGCAACCTGAAGCGCGCTGGCGTTGGATCTCTGGCTTGGTGACCCAGCCGTAGAACGGCTGGTCCAGTAACGCTGCGGGCAGGCTCGATGAATCCGCCTGAAGAAGAAGCTCTTGATTTGTGCATAGCGACTGAGGCACCAACGGGCTGGCGAGACCTCTGGGTGGCGGTCGAAAAGCAATCCGAACGGATAGCGATAGTAAGCTTTCGGATAGCTTGTGGGGTCAATAGATCCCGCACACTACTTTCGTGTCTTGCCGCACCAACAATTCGATTGCACGTGCCTAAAAGACTTAGCGTTGGGAAGTCGAGAATTTGAAAGGAAAATCAGAGCGCGGCACGCGGATTCCCTGTGACTCTTGTTGGCAAATTACCACCGGACGAATGAAAACCCTGCGCCGGTCAGGTCTTGAAAGCAATTACACGCAAGCGCTGAACGGGAATATCCATTCCGTTAGAGGTTTCGGGCGCAGTTCACGCGTTACTTAGTGAATGAGGCAGGAGCTTCCAGTCGGTTTGATCCTACAGTCAACCCGAAGGTTCAGTTTATCGAAAATAGGAGAGGTATAAAAACGAAAGAAACCAGACGCGACATCGCCGGGACCGCAGGCGGTCTTAGCTTTGAATGACTGGAGGAAAAAATGCAGGGATTAGATCTATTGGATTCAAGATCTCATGTCATTCCGCAATCCGGCAAAACTATTGATGTTTCCGGTTTGAGCCAAAACCTTTACAGCATTTTGCAGCAAGAGGTTGATCTTGGCGTTCAAGCATTGAAACGTGAAAGCGCCGATATGGCAGTCACGCTGTTTCAGAGCGCGCTTCAGAAATTGACGATAGACCATCCGTTTTACGACCATCTCGTTCACAACCTACTCTTAAGCTATAAGCTTCTGATCGAAAAACTATTGAAGAAGGGCGACACGTCCACGGCCCTGGATTTTCTCCGTGCCTCGCTGCGGCTGGAGATACGGGGCGACATGGGTGAGGATTCCACGTTCCTCCGTAAATTCGCCGGCGGGTTCCAAGGCCTCGGGATCGTTTTCTTCCAAAACAACCTGAATGAAGCAAGCCTCTTCTGCTATCGAAAAGCGATCTCGGTCTATCCCAGCCCCGGCTCTTACGTCAATCTGACAAATTCGCTGACGGCAACAGGCCAGACGGCCAAACTTTCGGATTTTACGACAGAGATAACTCCGGAGCAGCTTGGACGGCATATTTTTATAGCCTGCGTCCCAAAAAGCGCCTCGACATTTCTCAAGAATCTTCTGGTGAATTTGACGGGCTACCGCGATCTTTTCACGGTTTACGCGGCTGGGCAAAGTGAACACGAGATCTACCTGCCCACGCTTCGAGAGTTTGCTGATCTTGATACCGTAACGCAGCAGCACTGTCGGGCATCGGACGCGAATGTTCACCTGATGCAGGCCTTCGGCATCCGTCCCGTGGTGCTTGTTCGCAATATCTTCGATTCCGTGATGAGCCTGCTTGACTTCTATAACAAAGGCGCGTTTCAGACATCATATTTCCGTGCCGATTGGCTGCTTCTAGATGAAGAAACGAAAATAGATCTGCTCATAGAAAATGTGATTCCCTGGTATTTCCAGTTTGTTGCATCCTGGGACCTGGCTGAAAAGCAGAAGCGGCTCGAAGTTCATTGGCTCAGTTACGAAGACCTTATCGCTGACAAACCTTCGAGCGTTCTAAAGGTTCTCGAGTTTTACGGCCTCGGAGCATCGCGGCGAGGTGTCGAACAAAGAATTAGCGAAATCGAATCGGAAGAACGAAAGATACGCTTCAATAAAGGAGTAGCCGGACGCGGCAGATCAGGTCTCGACAATCGGCAAAAGGAGCAGATACGCCGCCTAACAAGATATTACCCATCCACAGATTTTGACCGGATAGGGTTGTAATTCGGAAAGGAAAAGAAAATGAAAGCCAAAATAGCAAACTCGAGGCGACTGGATATTCTTGGAAATGGGGATTGCTCATCAGATCGAGAAATCTTAACCGCGATACTAAAGCGGCGGCGCCAA
>WNGA01026777.1_pt1 | contig 10338 bp, 9 predicted proteins | sample 5400061 | NCBI WGS metagenome assembly WNGA01 (sample SAMN13153366, study PRJNA577476) | soil metagenome | isolation source: 100 cm soil or saprolite under grassland replicate 2 | place: USA:California | collected 2016-06-15
CATCGCCGGCACGACGTATTTCGGTTTCGAGACGCCGTTCTTCCGGCGGACGTATTCATCGACCATTCCGGCATCGAGTGCGCCGGGACGATAGAGCGCGTTGAACGCGGCGAGATCCTCGAATTTAGTGGGCTTCGCGCGACGCAGCACGTCGACCATCCCGCCGGACTCGAATTGAAATACGCCCTTCGTCCGCCCCTCCTGAAACAGCCGGTACACCTCCGGGTCGTCAAGGGGAATGGATGTGATGTCGATTTTTTCGCCGGTCTCCGCCTTTACGGATTTGATCGCATCGTCGATCACGGTCAGCGTGCGCAGGCCGAGGAAGTCCATTTTGAGCAGGCCCATTTTCTCGACGACGCGCATGTCGAATTGCGTGACGATTTCATCGCGCGTGGTGCGATAGAGCGGTACGTAATTGGTGACCGGCTCGGGCGTGATCACCACACCGGCGGCGTGCATCCCGGCATGACGGGCCAGACCTTCGAGTCTCGATCCGATCTCGATGACTCGCGCGACTTCCTTGTCGTTTTTCATGGCATCGGCAAGCGCGGGCGAATCTTGCGGCGCCGTCTCCAGCGTCACTTCCGGGCCTGCGGGGATCGTCTTCGCCACCTTGTCGACCAATCCGTACGGAAGACCGAGGACCCGGCCCACATCGCGCACGACAGAGCGTGCGGCCATCGTTCCGAACGTGATGATCTGCGCGACATTGTCCTGGCCGTACTTGCGGCGGACGTATTCGATGACTTCGCCGCGCCGATTCATGCAGAAGTCGACGTCGATGTCGGGCATGGAAATGCGCTCGGGATTCAGAAAGCGCTCGAAGAGAAGGTCGTAATCGAGCGGGTCGACATCGGTGATTTCCATCGACCAGGCAACCACCGATCCTGCCGCCGAGCCTCGTCCCGGACCGACGGGGATGCCGCTGTCCTTCGCGAATTTGATGAAATCCCAGACGACGAGAAAGTAGCCTGGAAATCCCATACGTTTAATGATGTCGATTTCTTTTTCGAGGCGCTCCCAATACGCCTGCGGCTCGTGCTGGGTCTGTTTCTTTTTCTCCAGACGCCTCTTCAGTCCCTCGCGGGCGATCTTCTCGAAATATGCTGTGGCGTCGAAGCCCTGCGGGACCGGGAACTCCGGCAAATGGAGGCCGTTCGTGTCGATTTTGACGTTGATCCGTTCGGCGATCCGCATCGTGTTCTCTACAGCCTGTGGATATGCGGAGAACACGCGGCGCATCTCGTCGGGACCCTTGACGTAGAAATCGTCGGAGAAGAACTTCATGCGCCGGTCATCCCCGAGCGTTTTGCCCGTGCCGATGCAGAGGAGGACTTCGTGCGCGAAGGCGTCGCTTTTCTCGAGGTAATGGGAATCGTTCGTGCCGACGAGCTGCAAACCGACTTCTTCGCCGAGGCGGGCCATCATCGGCACGATCTTCTGCTGATCGGGAATGCCGTGGTCCTGGATCTCCAGAAAGAAGTTGTCGGCGCCGAGGATTTCTTTGTACTGCAGGGCGGCTTCTTTCGCTTTTGCGTAGTTCCCGCCTGCGAGATTCTGTGACACCTCGCCTTTGAGGCACGACGAGAGCACGATCAGCCCCTCGCGATATTGACGCAGCAACTCCTTGTCGATTCGTGGCTTGTAGTAGAAGCCGTCGGTGTAGCCGTGGCTCACCAGCTTCACGAGATTGCGATAGCCGGTGTCGTTCGCCGCCAGGACGATGAGGTGGTTGTTCGAGCCGGCGTCGGCCGCCTGATCCTCCACGCCCGCTTTGTCCAAACGCGACCCGTATGCGACGTACATCTCGCATCCGATGATCGGCTTCACGCCGACGGCGCGCATCGCGTTGTAGAACTCGACCGCGCCGAACATGTTGCCGTGATCGGTGATCGCACACGCCGGCATGCCGAGTTCGGCGACTCTTTTTGCGAGTTGATCCGGGCGCGTGGCGCCGTCGAGGAGCGAATACTCAGTGTGGAGATGGAGGTGGACGAAAGACATCAGGTGTTGCTCAATTCTAAACGAAAACGCGTGTCATCCTGAGCCGCGAAGACGGCGAAGGATCTCAAATCACGATCGGGTGAATTGAGATCCTTCGCTGCGCTCAGGATGACACGTTTGCCACCGGAATGATCTCGTTCGCCGACAATGCCTGAAATCTAAGAAACACCAGAATCGCCACGGTAGTCAATCCGGCGACGAATCCCCACCACAAGCCGATCACGCCCATTCCCAAGCGAAAGCCGAGGAGGAGGGAGAGCGGTAATCCGACGATCCAGTAGCCGATCAGATTGCTGATGAATGCGAATTTCGTGTCGGCCGCGCCGCGAAGGGCGCCGATACCCGCCGCCTGCAGGCCATCGGAAAGCTGAAACAGCCCTGCAACGAAGAAAAGCGGGAGCGAAGCGGCGATCACCGCCGGCTGATTGGTCAGCATCCGCGCCAGCAGGCGCGGAATGGACATGAAAAGCATCGCCCCGACTGCCATCACCATTGCGGCGCCGATGAATGTCGCGTGGCCGGCGCGGCGGACCGCCTGACGATCGCGTGCGCCGACGGCCAGCCCAACGCGCACCGAACCGGCCGTGGACACGCCGAGAGCGACGGTGAACGTGAACGAGGCCAGCGTGATCACCAGTTGATGCGCTGCAAGGTCGACCGTCCCGATCCGCCCCGCAAGCAGCGCCACCAGGGCGAAGATCCCCACCTCGGCCGTGACTTGAAGCGCCGTGGGCAAACCGACGCGCAGCACCCGCCGGATGACATCTGTGTTCCACGCGCGCGCCGCAGGAACATGCATGCGCATCACCGCCGCAACGAGAATCGCCAGAGCTACGAGCTGACACGTCACAGTGGAAATCGCCGCGCCGGCGACACCCAGCGGCGGGATGAAACCGAATCCAAAGACGAGAAGGATGTCGCCAACGACATTCAGTAGATTGCCCAGCACCATCGCCGTGACCATCGGTCGTGTCACGTGATGCGCCTGCAGGTACGCGCGCACGACGAAAAACAGCAGCCAGGGAGCGAGGCCCAACAACCGGATCAGCAGATACGTGGTCGCCGGCGCGATGAGCTCGCGCTTCACTCCGATCCACGTGAGAAGTGCCGGCCCGCCGAGGAGGATGAGCGTGAGAATTGCAGCAGTCACGAGCCCGAGCCACACGCCCTGCCAGAGAATTCGCCGCGCGCTGAACTCATCGCCCGCGCCGACCGCCTGCGAGATCAGCGGATCAATCCCGAGCATCAGGCCGAGGCCAAAGACAGAGACACCGAAGAAGACGGCGTTGGCCAGACCGCACGCGGCGAGCTCGCGTCCGCCGAGGCGGCCGACCACGGCCATGTCCACGACGCTCATGACCTGTGTGCCCGCTTCGGCGATTGCCAGCGGAATGGCCAGCGCGAACAGCCGCCGCAGTTCGAGGCGCACTTAGCTATCGAACGCGACTCTTCCCACCGCCCGCCCGCGCCCCGGATCAATCCTCGGCTCCAACAGCTCGCGCAAGTTGGTCATCTCGATGAACATGTGCCGATGGCGAACGCAGTGCACGGCGATGGAGAAGAAGAGCATCGCCACGGCGGCGAAGAAGACGATCGAACCGGGCGTGGTCGCGGGCAGCGGCGCTTTCGAAGCGGTGACGAACACCTCCTGCACCACGATCAGCATGAACAGCGGCAGCGGAAAGAAGACCAGCGCTGAGAGAAAGCGGCTCGCTTGAATTCTGAAATACGGCCGCAGCGCCAGGAAACTCAGCGCCACAAAATATCCGAGCATCATCACCGCCGCGAGATGCATCTCTTGAATGTCGCCGCCGATGGCCAGACGGCGCCGCGCCAGGGCAAGCATCCGCAACTGCAGTAGAACTACCCACGCGAGCGAAACGACGGCTGCGCTCACGGAGAACAGGGCCAGGAATGCGCCGAACAGATTGCGCGCGGCGAGCAGCGCGGCCATGCGAAGCAGAATGGCGGCAACCGCCACCGCCGCGAGAAGCGCGAAGACGATCGCCCATGCCGCCGCAGAGCCGCCGGCGATCGCCGGGCCATGAGGAACACGCAGCAGACGATGCCGACGTAGAAAAGAGGTTTCGGCATGAGTGCATCTTACCGCGGTTCGCCGTCCGCACTGCGCATGGAAATGATGTGGTCGAGCCGGATCTCCACCACGTCGCCGGGCACCTGAAATTTCACAAACTCGGCACCGTTGGCGGTGTAGACATCGGCAATCGTTCCAGTTTCGCGCTGCGTCACTCCATCGAGATCGAACTCCAATACGACCCGCTTGTTGTGCATCGCTGCCTCTTCGAGCTGGTCGTGGTAGTCACAGGAGACGGGCTGGTAATGTTCGTCGGCCATGCGAGCCTGACTTACAGAATTTGTGCCTGACTCGAGGACTGAGGACTGAGAGGAATGGTGTCATCCTGAGCCGCGCAGACGGCGAAGGATCTCAGGATGCGAACACCGTCGCGATTTGAGATCCTTCGCTCCGCTCAGGATGACACTCCACTCAGTCCTCAGTCCTGAGTCGTGATACGATTCTCACCCGTTCCCCGCACATGGCCATCAGCTCGCTTTTCCGCATCTCGTCTCTGGCTGCGGCGATGCCCCTCGCGTTCGCCCTGCTGCTGCTTGCGATCCTGATCATCTCGTTCCGCTCGCGCGCCGTCGTTTTTTGTCAGTACCTGCAGACAATGACGGGCATTAAACTGAAGCCGGCCGACGTCCGCCGTGTCTATCGCGAAGGTGGAGCGGACGCGGTCCGGTCGTACTTCCTCGATCTGATCATCCGCGAAGATCTGAGGCAGGGGCCGCTCGAGATTCCCACCGAAAACGCGGCCGAGGAGCGCGTCGTGGAGCAAGTGGCCAGCGATTAGGCCTGCGGCAGACGACGTTCCAGGGCATCGCAGACGTCGCTTCCGAAGCAAACCAGGATCACGCGATCCATTTGTTCGGCTTCCGCGCACTCGCGCACCGCGATCTCCGCCGCCTGATCGATCGGATATCCATAGACGCCGCAACTGATCGCTGCAAAGGCGATCGTACGGATCCCGTGCTCCTTCGCGAGGCGCAAGCTGTTTCGGTAACAGGACGCGAGCAGCTCCGGCTCGCCGTGATTGCCGCCGCGCCAAACGGGGCCGACGGTGTGGATCACATGTTTCGCCGGTAGCCGGTAACCGCGCGTGATCCTCGCCTCGCCCGTCGGGCAGCCTCCGATTTTGCGACATTCCTCGAGCAACTCCGGGCCGGCGGAGCGGTGAATCGCGCCGTCGACACCGCCGCCGCCGAGCAGCGTCGTGTTCGCCGCGTTGACGATCGCGTCGACGGCGAGTTTCGTGATATCAGCGCGCAGAACTTCGAGCTTCATCAGTCTTGAGTGCTGAGTCCTGAGTCCTGAGAAAGTACGGGCGGGACTCAGGACTCAGCACTCAGGACTCAGGACTTCCTTCCCAGCTTCGCGACGATGTCGAATTCACGTTTGTCGACCGGCTGCACCGAGAGTCGCGTTCCTTTCTGAACAACGCGCATTTTTTCGAGCCCGCGCGTTTTCTTCAGCGTCTCGAGCGGCACGATCTCCCGAAACTTCTCCACGAAGCGGAGATCGACCATCGACCACGTCGGATCTTTCGGCTCGGGACGCGCTTCGCGGCTCACCTCCGCGATGCCGGTGACGCCGGACGGCTCTGCGCTAGAGGCGTAGAAGAGGACCGGATCGCCGGCGCGCATGTCGCGCATGAAATTGCGCGCCTGAAAGTTGCGGACGCCGTCCCAACTCGTGGTGCCGTCGCGCTTCAGATCGTCGATGCTGTAGGCCGACGGCTCGCTTTTCATCAGCCAGTACTTCATGCGCCCGGATTCTAGCGCGGCGTGAAGATCGTGATCTGATTCGTTTGGTTGTCCGTTCTGCTGACGAACGCGTAGTAACGCGCGCCGGGATTCGTCGGTTCTACCTCGACGATCGCGGGGTACGGCGTGCAGGCGGTATGCAGTCCGGGATAACACCACGCAGGAAAGCTCCGTTGCAGGTCGATTTCCGCATAGAAGGGATAACTCGGGTCGTCGAAGTCGTGGCGATCCGCTCGCACGGAGATCTCGCCGACTGCGCGCTGGGCGAGAAAATAGCCACGGATCAACCTTACAGCGACCTCCATCGTTCCCGTTGAATCCCAGTCGTAAATTCGCAGCGTGTATCGCTCGGCGTATCCGAGGAGATGGAAGTGCTCGGGGCTGGAGGGATCTTCGGCGCTCAGAACGGGATTGACCGGCAGCGGCATGAAGGTCGACTTCCTGGCGAGGACATCGCGCTCGTGAACGATCGGCAGCGGCACTCCGTTGACCGTTGCCGCGATCGGATCGTCGGCCGCTGCCTTCTCCAGAAAAACAAACCTGCCGCGCGCAACCACCGGCGCCTCCCAGAGGAAGAACTGCAGAAGCTGCGGCTCGCTGATGCCGATAACCGGACCATTCCGCATCGGCGCTGGGTAATAGGTGACCGGCTGCAGATTCGACCAGACGTCGAGAATCGTGGTGAATTTCGAGCCGTTCGCGCCGGCGATTGGCACCATATTGAAAACCGGCACGAGGACCTTGTCGAATTGCGAGAGGTCCTGAGCGCCAGCACCATTAAGGATGAGTGCGGCCAGGATAGCGACGCAGAGCCGCGGATAGAATTTCGATCGATCGCCGGAGATCATCTTCTTTCAATACGTAGGCGATGCGAACCTCGTTGGTGCCGAGCGGCGACGCATAGAAGCCGTTGGCCGGCGCGAGCATCACGGTTGAACCGTCATGTTCGAAATCGCTGAGAAGCCACGCGGCGAATCGTTCGGCATCATCGATCGGCAGGCGGGCGACGCAGTAGAACGCGCCCTCCGGCTTCCGCAGGAACACGCCGGGAATCGATGTCAGGCCTTCGAAGAGCACATCGCGGCGGCGCTGATACTCGGCGACGACGGCGCGAGTGTATTCATCGCCCAACTCGTTGGCGCCGACGGCGATGAATTGCGCGAGTCCCGGAGGCGAGAGTCGTCCCTGCGCCAGCCGTAAACATGCATCATAAATTTCACGATTTCGAGTCACGAGCGATCCGAGGCGGATGCCGCAGGCGCTGTAGCGTTTGGAGAGGCTGTCGACGACGATGACGAAGTCTTCGCAGCCCTGCAACTCCAGGGCGCTGATCGCACGGCGCCCGTCGTAGACGAATTCGCGATAGACCTCGTCGGAGACCAGAAAGAGTCCGTGATGGCGGCAGAACTCTGCGATCATCTCCAACTCTTCGCCTCGATAGACGGTGCCCGTCGGATTGTTCGGATTGCACATGATGACCACCCGCGATCGAGCCGTCAGCGCGCGCTCCCAAACGTGCCGTTCGGGAAGGTGAAAGCCATCGCGGCCGCGACTGGTCACCGGTACGAAGTTCAATCCGGCCATCGCTGCGAACGATCGGTAGTTTGCATAGAACGGCTCGGCGACGAGCACATCGTCGCCTGCATTGGCGCAGACCAGAAATGAAAAGAGGATCGCTTCGCTGCCGCCGGTGGTCGCGAGGATCTGATCGATCTGCAAAGGAATTCCGAGGCGCCGCTCGTAGTAGCGCTGAAGCGACTGCAAGAACTCCGGCGTTCCCGCTGACGGCGAATATTCGAGGACGCGCTCGTCCATCTGCTTCAAGCGGTCGCGCATGCATGCGGGCGTCTCGATGTCCGGCTGCCCGATGTTGAGGTGATAGACCTTCGTCCCGCGCCTCTTGGCCTCCTCGGCCAGCGGCGCGAGTTTGCGAATCGGCGATTCAGGGATATCCCGCGCGCGCTCGGAAAGCGCGAGCGTTCGTCGAAGCTCGGTGATGGTCATGCCGTTCTGAGGTGCGAACGGCATGCCGTACTCAGGACTGAGGACTGAGGACTGAGGCCCAGGCTTATGCTGTCATGGCGCTGCGAACGGCATGCCGTGAGGCGACCACGAGCATCAATGCGCCGAGAAGGATGTAGAAGCCGATCTGGCCGCTGTGACTCCAGGCTGGAAACGATTGCAGCCAGCCGAGGAGCAGCAGCGTGGCAGCCAGCGCAAGTTCGGCGAGACCCTGCGTGCGGGGACGGATCACTCGAAAATATCCCAGAAGCAAAACACCTGCGTAGATGCAACCCAGGATCAGTATCCGTCGAGCTTCATAGTCAAGAAAGAGTTGTCGCATGTCATAGCCTCCTAGTGTATTAGATCAGTAATACACTAAGTTCGTATCAGCGAAAAGTCAACCGCGACCTTGACTCAGGACTCAGGACTCAGGACTCAGGACTCAGGACTGAGGACTGAGGGAACGATCGCAAATCACGGAGCTGTCTGCATCTCGAGATCCTTCGCCGTCTGCGCGGCTCAGGATGACACGCCGGTGTGAGCCCTCAGTCCTCAGTCCTCAGCCCTCATACGGCGACCGGCTGACCGCCGGCCGAGATCAACTGCCGCAGCACGAACGGCAGGATGCCGCCGTTCTGGTAGTACTCGACCTCGATCGGCGTATCGATGCGCAGGGTCACCGGCACATCCTGCGTCTGCCCATTCGCGCGGTGAATCGCGAGCTTCACCTTTTGGCGTGGACGCAGCGACGTGAGGCCGGTGATGTCGAACGTCTCGGTTCCCTCGAGCTTCAGACTCTGCGCGTTGGTTCCTTCCTCGAACTGCAGCGGCAGAACGCCCATCCCGACGAGATTCGAGCGGTGAATGCGCTCGAAGCTCTGCGCCACGACAGCGCGGACGCCCAGAAGTTTGGTGCCTTTCGCGGCCCAGTCGCGTGAGGAGCCGGTGCCGTATTCCTGTCCGGCGATGACCACGAGCGGCGTGCGTTCTTTCTGATATTTCATCGCTGCCTCGTAGATCGACATCCGCTCGCCATCGGGTTGATGCACCGTCACGCCGCCTTCGACACCTGGCACCATCAGATTCTTGATTCGAACATTGGCGAACGTGCCGCGCGTCATTACGCGATCGTTGCCGCGCCGCGAGCCATAGCTGTTGAAGTCTTCCGGCTTCACGCCGTGTTCGATGAGATAGCGTCCCGCGGGCGAGTCTTTCTTGATCGACCCGGCTGGGCTGATGTGATCCGTGGTGACGGAGTCGCCGAAGATCGCCAGCGGACGTGCGCCGCGAATGTCGCCGACCTTCGCCGTTTCCTCCCGGAAGAACGGCGGCTCCTGAATGTAGGTCGATTCCTCCTCCCATTTGTAGAGCAGGCCGGCCGATGAAGGGATCTGATTCCAGAGCGGATTCTGCTCCGCAAAGTCGGCGTACAACCGCCGATACGCTTCCGGATCGACGGAGCGGTGCATCACCTCACGGATCTCCTCCATGGAAGGCCAGAGGTCGCGAAGGTAAACATGTTGACCATCTTTGCCGACGCCGAGGGGCTCGTGGGCCAGGTCGATGTCCACGCGTCCCGCGAGCGCGAACGCCACCACGAGCGGCGGCGACATCAGGAAATTCGCGCGAATCGACTGATGCACGCGCGCCTCGAAATTACGGTTTCCGCTGAGGACCGATGCACCGACGAGATCATTTTTCGTGATCGCGTCCTCGATCAGCGGATCGAGCGGTCCCGAGTTTCCGATGCAGGTCGTGCAGCCATAGCCGACGGTGAAAAATCCGAGTTGATCGAGGTACTGCTGCAGTCCGCTGCGATGGTAGTAGTCGGTCACCACACGCGAACCGGGTGCCAGCGAGGTCTTCACGATCGGCGGAACGCGGAGGCCCTTCTCGACCGCTTTTTTCGCCAGCAGTCCTGCGGCGATCATCACCGATGGATTCGAGGTATTCGTGCACGACGTGATCGCGGCGATCAGCACGTCGCCGTGATGCAGCTCTGCAACTGCGGTAGGAAACTCCTCCGCCAGTTGCGACGCAGCTAGACGGTCGGGTGTGGGCCTGTTGTTGACCATCTCCTCTTCGGTAGTCTGGCTGGTGTTTCTTCGCGCGGAGATTTGCGGAGTCGGCGCGGGTTCCTGCGATCCGCCGCCGTACGTCGTCGCGCGCGAGGTCGATTTCGCGACGCGAATCGCCTCATGCTTCGGTTTGCCATAGCCGTCGGGCGGCGGTGTTTCGAGCATTTTCAAAAATGCGCCCTCGAGCGAATCGAGCTCGATGCGGTCTTGCGGGCGCTTCGGGCCGGCGACGCTCGCGCGAACGGTGTCGAGGTCGAGCTCGAGCATCTGGGAGTAGTCGATGGCGCCCTTCTTCGGCATTCCGAACAGTCCCTGCGCCTTGAAGTAGTTGCGGAACGCGTTGACGTGATCCTCGCTGCGGCCAGTCATCGCGAAGTAGCGTAGGGTCTCATCGTCGACTGGAAAG
>WNGA01013708.1_pt1 | contig 10337 bp, 5 predicted proteins | sample 5400061 | NCBI WGS metagenome assembly WNGA01 (sample SAMN13153366, study PRJNA577476) | soil metagenome | isolation source: 100 cm soil or saprolite under grassland replicate 2 | place: USA:California | collected 2016-06-15
GAAGATATGAGGGTAGCACTGAGAGCGCAGAAATATGGAGCATTCGGATATATTATCAAAGGAGAAAAAGACGTTGAGATGATCACTTCAGTCATGAAAAAAATAACAAAAATGATAGAAGCAGAAGAAAAGCCTCAGGTAAAAAAATCCAACAAGCTTTTTATCCTTCTGAACCTTTTTTAAACAGTAAAGAGAATGCGCCGAAAGTCATCTTATTTTCTCCGCTATATAAAACAAAGAAAGCCCAATAACATGAAAACCATATTAATAACTGCTTATACCGTAAATCCCTGCAAAGGATCAAAAGATTATCTGAGTTGGAATTTTATCATTCAAATCGCACACTTCAATAAAGTAATTGCTGTAACACGAAGCGATAACAAAACAGATATTAACAAATATTGGGACCAACATCCGGAATTGCAAGCTTTAAAAGAAAATATTCAATTCCTCTATTTTGATTCTCCTAAGTGGATGGGCTTTTTAAAGCGAGGTATTTTACTTTCTATGATCTATTATTATGGATGGCAAATAACAGTTGCATTTTGGCTGCTCACAAAAAAACTTGCTGTTGATATCGTTCATGATCTTAACTTAAATAACGACCGGACGCCAAGTTTCCTGTGGCTGTTGGGAAAACCTTTTATATGGGGACCCGTTGGTCATAATCCAAAAATTCCACGCAAATTTTTATTAAACGATTTTGGCTGGAGTGCTGTTATCAAAGACAGGTTACTCTGGATTATAAAAATACTTTTATGGAATCTCGATCCTTTTTTATTTATCTGCAAACGCAAGGCCGATCATATTCTGTGTACGAATATGCAGGCTGTAAAAAAACTTCATCTGAAAGAGCATCAATTTTCAATTGTGCCTTCTGTTGCATCTGAAATGCAGATTACATCAAATAGTAAACAACAGGAATTCACTGTAATATCTATTGGAAGCTTTATTCAATCAAAGGGTTTAGATGTTGCAATCCGTGCCTTTGCATCATTCTATCACCAGTTAAATGAAAATGAAAAGGCAAAAGCAAAACTTATTCTCGCAGGCAGCGGCCCTTTAAAGAAATTTATTCAGCGATTAGTAAAAAAAGAAAATATTCAACACTGCACAGAATTAATTGAGTGTGCCCCTGAAGAATTAGTAAAATTATATCAAACTGCTTCTGTATTATTGTTCCCTTCGCATCAAGGCGCAGGTGCGACGGTGTCAGAAGCAATGAGCTATGGTCTTCCTGTTTTATGTTGGAAGAATGGCGCTTGCGGCGAATTTATTCATCCTTCATCAGGCTTAAGCATAAACTACAGAACATATAAAGCAGGCATTGCACGATTTGCAAGAAGATTAAAACGTTTAAACAACGACAAGGAATATTACAGCGCTGAACAACAACTTTCATTAGAACGGTTTCAACACTCATTTTCCTGGCATGTTCGCGGAGCTCAATTAAATAATATTTATGAATCAGTGCTTGCAGAGGATCGCAGGCATTTCAATTTACTGATGCATAATATAATATGAACAGAAAATAATCATGGAAGGATTTTACCCGACACAACCCTTTTTCAACCCTAAACCAGTTTTTCAACTCCTATCCCTTTCCTTTGTCCTGCACGCAAAAAGTGTGGGACATTTTGTTTTTTATGTTGAACAGAATTTCAATTGTATAAGAGTCCCGTACTTACGAGAACAGAAACATCATAGTAATTCTTGAGTTTGGCTCAAAAAGAAATTCAAAAGCAAATCATCAATAGCTGTATTATATCCGACGAAAACATTTAATCACCTGATAATAATTTTAATGTCTAATTAATTAATTAATAGGAAAATGTTTTTCAATTTTGGAATAAATCCAATAGATAGATGAAAAGCTATAAAATTTTTATAGTGGAAGACGACCCATGGTACGGAGAAATTCTTGAATACCATCTCTCCTTAAATCCTGACTATCAAATTTTCCGCTTCAATAATGGAAAAGAATGTTTGAACAATCTTCAGAAAAAGCCGGATCTTATCACCATTGATTATTCCCTTCCTGACATGAATGGCGCCGATCTGTTCAGGCAAATACACCAGGTAAACCCGGAGTTACCTGTTATTTTTATCAGCGCACAGGAAGATGTTTCTACTGCTGTTGGACTTTTAAAATCAGGCGTTTTTGATTACATAGTTAAAAACGATAATACCAAAGATGTGCTTTGGAGTACAGTAATTAAAATAAGAGAAAACCAATCGCTTAAAAAAGAAGTTGAGGAATTACGTGAAGAGCTGGGAAAGAAATATGAATTTGGAAAAATTATAAAAGGCAAAAGCACGGCTTTAAAAAAAGTTTTTACATTAATTGAAAAAGCCTGCCGCACCAATATCAATGTTTCTGTTTCCGGTGAAACTGGTACAGGAAAAGAATTAGTGGCTAAAGCAATACATTATAATTCTGACAGAAATAAAAAACCTTTTGTTGCTGTAAATGTATCTGCTATACCGAGAGAACTTATAGAGAGTGAATTATTTGGCCATGAGAAAGGCGCATTTACAGGAGCAGTTGCACGAAAAATTGGAAAATTTGAAGAGGCACATAAAGGAACTTTATTCCTTGATGAAATAGGAGAAATGGATTTTAACCTGCAAAGTAAATTGTTGCGTGTATTACAGGAAAGAGAATTGGTAAGAGTTGGCGGTAATGAAATGGTAAAGTTTGATATAAGGTTAATAGTAGCAACACACAAGAACCTTGCGGAAGAAGTGCAAAAAGGAAATTTCAGGGAAGACCTTTATTACCGTTTAATTGGCCTGCCCATATTTTTACCGCCATTGCGTGAAAGAAACGATGATACATTATTGCTTGCTAAATTCTTCCTTGATGAATTTGCAAAAGAAAATAAACTGCCTCCTGTTACAATAAGTGCACAAGCAAAAGAAAAATTATTAAAATATCATTTTCCCGGTAACATAAGAGAGTTAAAGGCAGTTATAGAACTTGCTGCCGTTATGAGTGACGGCAAAGAGATACAGGCAGATGATATTACTTTCTCGTCAGGCAAAAGTGATGATCTCTTTTTACAGGAGGAAAAAACATTGAGGGAATATACTATCCAGATTTTACAGTACTATCTCAAAAAATATGATGGCAACATTTTAAAAATAGCGGATAAACTTGATATTGGTAAGTCTACAATTTATAAGATGATTCAAAACAATGAACTGGTTGCGTGATATCAAATCGAGACGATACCCGAAGAAAACTTTTATTTACTGTTTAAATAAATGTAATGGTTAAACAATCCCTGCATAAATTATTGGAAGAAGAAAGAGCAGCATATAAAGCTATTTTGGAAAATCTTAAAAAAAAGAACCGGGAATTATCTTTTATTAATAGACAACTTAGGGAAGCAAATAAAAACCTGCAGGAATTAGTGCAACAGCTCGATATAACACAACAAAAAAATTTCGGACATCCGCTGCGCAAGAGCAAAGAAAGCAGTTTGAAAAATGGCTGCAGGAAAAACTTTGCAGAAGATAAACCTTTGTATGATCTTTCAAAACTCCGTGATGTCAGTCGTGGGAATGAAGAATTTATTCAAAAAATGTTACAGGTATTTATCCGTGAAAGCGTTATTGCTGTTGAGCAAATAAAAGAAGCATATAAAAATAACGACGTAGAAAAAATAAAGGTTACCGCACACCGCATTAAGCCCTCCGTTCACAACATGGGTATTAACTCTCTCACAGAAGATATTCTTCAACTGGAATCCTTTGATATCGCAGTAAACAGTAAGGAGCCATTGCTTTCTCTCATTAATAACCTGGATGAAATAATTAATAAAGTAATAATGCAATTAGAAGAAAACGTATTGGTATAAGAGTAGTTTCTTTATGTACTTAGCTTTAGGAGCATCTATAAGGCTTTTGTTGCGTCGCACTCTTTTACATTCTGTTTTTATAGCAACAAGTAAACTCCGATTTAGCCGCCCGGCACAAAAATAAAATTTCCTATTATATTGCTTTTTAACAGCATTAAGGTTACGCTACTTCAAAAAACATTTCTATATTGGGTAGCATATTTTTATGTCGTTTCCAATAGATCATAATCCCATATTTCAATTAGCTGCGGATTGCATTAATTATAGCAACCGCTCTGTATTTCTTACTGGTAAAGCAGGAACAGGGAAAACAACTTTTCTCAAATATATCAGGCAAAATACGCAAAAGGAAACTGCTGTGCTTGCACCTACGGGTGTAGCTGCTATCAACGCGGGAGGCGTTACCATTCATTCTTTTTTTCAATTGCCTTTCGGTCCATTTGTTCCCGGTACTATAAATCATTTTGATAACAATAATAGAGATGCTACAGACAAGCATCATTTGCTGGGGCGTATTCGATACAATAAAGAAAGAATACACTTATTGCAAAGTTTGGAGTTGCTTATTATTGATGAAATAAGTATGGTGCGTTGTGATGTGCTGGATGCAATTGATACAATACTAAAACATTTTCGCCAGCGTCATCATGAACCATTTGGTGGTGTGCAAATGTTGCTGATTGGTGATATGTTCCAGTTACCTCCTGTGGCAGCAGAAGCAGAATGGAATATACTCTCTGCTTTTTATAACAGTCCCTATTTTTTTGATAGTCTTGTAATGCAGCAACAACCTCCACTGCATATTGAGCTGGAAAAAATTTATCGTCAAAGTGATCCTCAATTTATTAACCTCTTGAATAAGGTGCGTAACAATGAAATAGATAATGATGCTGTGCAAATATTGCGCAGCCGACATAAATCAGGATTTCAACCGCAAAGGGAAAAAGGATATATCACACTTACTTCACACAATTATCTTGCTGATAATATTAATGCCGAAGAGCTGCAAAAATTACCAGGGAATTTGTTTGGATTTAAAGCAATGATCACAGGAGAGTTTAATGAAAAATCATATCCTGCTGAAGAGCTTTTACAATTGAAGCTGGGATCGCAGGTAATGTTTTTAAAAAATGATATGGAAAAAGTAAGGCGATATTTTAATGGCAAAATTGGCGTTGTGCAGAAAATAGAAAACGATCAAATTTTTATTCAATGCGCAAATGAAAAACCTATTGAAGTACAAAAATATAAATGGGAAAATATCCGCTACTCAATCAATGAAACTACACAGAAATTAGAAGAGGAAGTAATTGGTTCGTTTGAACAATATCCCCTGCGACTGGCATGGGCAATTACTATTCATAAAAGCCAGGGACTAACTTTTGAGAAAGCTGTAATTGATGCCGGCGCTGCATTTGCATCAGGACAGGTTTATGTGGCACTTAGTCGCTGTACTTCATTGGATGGAATGATATTGCGCAGTTCCATCACACAAAATGCATTGTTTACAGATGCACACATTAATGCATTTGCAAACAGGAAAAAAAGCTTTGAACAGTTACCAAATGAATTACAGGAAGCCAAGCATCATTACCAGCAAACTTTGCTTACAAACTTGTTTGACTTTTCGCGCATCGTAAAAATCAGTAAACAATTTCTTACAAATACAGAAGCGCATAAATCTTCTTTTAATGAAGAGACAATTCCGTGGCTGCAAAATATAGTTTGCAAAACAGAAGCACTACAAACAGTAGCGCAAAAGTTTCAACTGCAATTGGAGCAATTAATTCAGCAGCCACAATTGCCTGAAGAAAATATTTCACTTCAGCAACGTATAAAAGCAGCAGCACAATATTTTTCAAAAGAGCTGCAACAATTATTACAATTGTTATCTCAATCACCTGCAGTTACAGACAGCCGGCAATATGCTACTGATTATAATGAAGAATTAAAGAATATTCATATCGCTACGGCAACAAACTGCATCTTATCAATGCATGTATCAATGGTTTTACAGTTGATAATTATCATACACAAAAAAAGAATTTTATAGTTCCTGCATTTACTGTGAATGCTTATGCAAAAACATCTTCTTATACAAATAAAGAAAGCCCACATCCCAATCTCTTAAAGCAGTTAAGAAAATTACGTGATGAAATTTGTGATAAAAATGGTATGCCGATTTATATAGTTGCCGGCACGAACACACTTGATGAAATGGCACGCTATCTTCCTCAGACATCTGAAGAATTACTTCAGATAAGCGGCTTTGGCAAAGCAAAGACTGAAAAATTCGGGCAGCAGTTTCTTGACATCATTGTGAAGTATTGCAGGGAAAATAATTTATCTTCTCGTATAAAAGAAAAATTGCCTAAACGCATACGAAAAGAAGAAAAATCAGTTAAGCCCGATACAAAAAACGAAACATATCAATTGTATAAAGAAGGTAAAACAGTTGTAGAAATTGCGGCAATAAGAAACCTTACGCAGCAAACTATCGAAGGACATCTTGCTCATTATGTAAAAAATGGAGTCATAAAAATTGAGGAACTTGTTTCGCCAGAGAAGATAAAGTTGATAACACCATTACTGGAAGACTTTAATAATACATCACAGATCAAAGAAAAATTAGGCGATGCCGTAAGTTATGGTGAGATAAGACTGGTGATGGCGTGGAAAGAATTTAGGGACAGAAAGGGTGAGTTGTGAGTGGTGAGTGCAAGCAATAGGCAATCGGCAATACGCAATAGACAATGAGCAATGAATATTATTTGAAATTGGGCGTCCTATCTCCGTAGAAGCATACTAACCGCTAAGCACATTACTAAAAATTCCAACTACAATCTTCCAATTACTTGCGTATTCCTGCTAATTACCCGAACAACAGCGCATCTTACCCAATAATCCTCCACTATAATAGAGGAATTATTTAGTTTACCGTGTGTAAATATTGGGTAAAATAATAGCTAACTTTAATTAACAATCTCCCCCTATGCCTGTCAATTCACATACTTGCAGGTTAATTGTTTTCGAGAAAAAAATTTCTTTCTTTAGAAGAGCTTATGTTTTGATTTTTCTTTCGTCGTTTTTCTTCTACCAGATACGTTTCGCGCAACAACAGATTAACAGTTTGAAAAAAATTTGCCTTCGCTGCGTGATGCAACAAGAAATGATTGTTTTATTATTCAGTTACCGTAATAAGACCAAACAATGAAAAAAATCATAACTACAATTTTTTTTCTCACAGTGATACAGAGCGCTGGCTATGCACAAGATGTTAATGCAGACGCCGGGGCTAAAAGCATCTTGCATAAATTGGATACAACCAGGCAGGATACCAATCGTGTGCTACTTATGGTTGACTTAGCCAACCATTACACAAACATTTCTCCAGACTCGGCATTTTTTTATGGGTATAAAGCTTTGGCGTTGGCCAGGCAAATCAACTTTCCTAAGGGGGAGGTTGGAGCGTTAAGATATATAACATGGACACATTTGGGGATTGGGAACTACTCAGAAGCATTACAAATAACACTTAGGGGGCTAAAAATTGCAGAAAGAAACAACCTGGTTAATAGTAAAGCCCTATTTCTGATGACAATAGGCAGAATTTATAACCAAATTGAAGACCATCGGAAAGCTTTGGATTTGTTTATAGAGGCAAAGGCACTTTTGGATTCGCTCCACGATTTCCCCTCATCAACATCAATTCAAGATGGCATAGCGGAAACTTACTTAATGATGAATCAACCGGATTCAGCCTTGTATTATTGTCAGGCAGCGCACGAAAAGGCGGTTCAATTAAAGATTGACTGGTTGGAGGGGATAACCCTATGGGCTCTGGGAAGAGCTCAGCGTAAAAAAGGCAATTACGATCTTGCCCTTGCTTATTTACGGCAATCGCTTTTAGTTTTTCCAGGTGCACCGCCTGTTCACTTTTCCAAATCCTACTTTTATATTGCAGAATTATATCAGCAAATAAATAAGCCGGATTCCTGTATTTACTATGCCAACAAATCACTTGAAGCGGTTACGGGAAGGGGCTTTTATCCAAATATGATTGAAGCCAATATTCTTTTATCCCGTATGTACGAGAAGAGGGATCCTCAAAGAGCGCTTGACTACAGCAGGACGGCGATATTGTACAAAGACAGCTTATACAATCTTGCCAAAACGATTTCCGTTAAAAATTTAGTTGCTTTTGACGAGCAGGAACGTCAATACGAAATCGAGACTGCTAAAGCGGCTTACCGCAGCAAGGTTAAGCAATATGGATTGATAGGAGGTTCGCTCGTGGTTCTGCTCATTGGTTTCATACTTTATCGCTCCAATAAAATGCGCATGCGGCATGAAATAGTATCACAACAACATAAAGCATCAGAACTTGAAATGCAGGCGCTTCGTGCACAAATGAATCCACACTTTATTTTCAATTCGCTTAACTCCATCAACATGTTCATTCTTGAAAATAATAAACTGCAGGCATCAGAATATCTTTCAAAATTTTCAAGACTCGTAAGATTAATTCTTCAAAATTCGCAGGAAGTGTTTATTCCATTGGAAAGAGAATTGGAAGCGCTTCAGCTATACCTTGAACTCGAATCGCTGCGCTTTGAACATAGATTCGAATATAAAATTTCAGTGGATGATGAAGTTGATACAACTATGTTGAAAGTGCCACCACTCATCATTCAGCCGTACGCGGAAAATGCTATTTGGCATGGACTAATGCATAAAAAAGAAAAGGGACATTTAGAAATTGAACTATACTTAGAGAAAGAAATTTTGTTTTGCAAAATTACTGATGATGGTATCGGGCGAAAGGAGGCAGCAGAACTAAAAAGGAAATCGTTATCAACGCATAAATCAATGGGTATTAAAATCACTGAAGGCAGGATAGCGATCATGCAAAAAATGAATGGTAAGGATGAATCAGTAGAGATAAAAGATTTGGTATATGCAGATGGGAGTGCAGCGGGAACAGAAGTAGTGTTGAAGATACCAATTATGTGGCAAGCATAGATAGCGATTGAGTTTATCGTCAATTGATCTATAAGAACATGATCATAAAAACACAAACTATACTAGTAACAGTAGCACTGCTATTGATTTTCTCCTGCAAACCAAATCAAGAGCAAAGACCTCTTTCTTTTCCCCCCAGAGTAGTAGAGGCCCACGGTTATGTAGTACCTAAAGACAGCATGGCCGAACCTAAAGTGATACCGGCTGGAAAACCAAGGATCGTGCGTGCAGGAAAGCCCAAGGTAGCACTCACCAATACCAATGTGCACCCCGCGGGCATCCCGAGGGTTGTAATAGCCGGCGTACCCAGGGTATGCACACCCGGTCAGGATAGTTTTTCCCTTCCCAAAACTGTCCTCGCTGTTGACAGCCCATTTATGGCTGGCATCCCCGAAGTAGTGAATACAAGAGACCAACCGCCCTCACAAAACTTTAGCTCCTTTGGCAAACTGCAGGGATTAAAAAGCGACGTTATCGGTTGCCTGCTGGAAGATAAAAGGGGCAATCTTTGGTTTGGTACCGGAGGAAGCGGCGTGAGTAAATACGATGGTAAAAGTTTTACCCATTTTACCGTAAAGGAAGGGTTAAGTAATAATTATATAAGGAGTATGCGGGAAGATAAAAGCGGTAACCTATGGGTAGGTACTGATGGGTTAGGGGTAAGTAAATATGATGGCGAAAGTTTTACCCACTTTACCGTAAAGGAAGGCCTGAGTGATAATAATGTATTGAGTATATATGAAGATAAAAGGGGCATTCTTTGGTTCGGTACTGCGGGCGGGGTGAGTAGATATGATGGTAAAAGTTTTACCCATTTTACCGTAAAGGAAGGCCTAAGTAATAATCGTGTAGTGAGTATCCGGGAAGATAAAAACGGCAACCTTTGGTTCGGTACGGAAGGAGGCGGGGTGAATAGATACGATGGTAAAAGTTTTACCCATTTTACCGAGAAGGAAGGCCTGAGTGATAATAATGTATTGAGTATATATGAAGATAAAAGCGGCATCCTTTGGTTCGGTACGGGAGGCGGAGTGAATAAATACGACAGCAAAAGTTTTACCCATTTTACCGTAAAGGAAGGCCTGAGTAATAATGTTGTTACGAGTATCCAGGAAGATAAAAGCGGCAATCTTTGGTTCGGTACGGAAGGCGGAGTGAATAAATACGACAGCAATAGTTTTACCCATTTTACTGATAAGGAAGGCCTGAGTAATAATGCTGTTACGAGTATCCTGAAAGATAAACGTGGCAACCTTTGGTTCGGTACTGCTGGCGGAGGGGTGAGTAAATTTGGTGGCAATAGTTTTACCCATTTTACCGTAAAAGAAGGAGTAAGCAGTATCCTGGAAGATAAAAGAGGCAATCTTTGGTTCGGTACTGGTGGCGGAGGGGTGAGTAAATACAATGGCAACAGTTTTACTCATTTTACAGCAAAGGAAGGTCTGATCGGTA
>WNGA01014712.1_pt1 | contig 10337 bp, 6 predicted proteins | sample 5400061 | NCBI WGS metagenome assembly WNGA01 (sample SAMN13153366, study PRJNA577476) | soil metagenome | isolation source: 100 cm soil or saprolite under grassland replicate 2 | place: USA:California | collected 2016-06-15
CTGAACAGCGGACCACGGCACTCGCCGCCACTTTCGCGGAGATGCTCAAGAAACGGAACGAACGCCGACACCGCACCTACCCTCGTGTCGTCAAACGAGCCCGGCACAACTCCTACCGCGTCAAACGGGCCACCGACACAGGTACCACACACGACGCGCCACCCACCATCCATCTACACCGCGTCGCCTAAAACTAAACTTAGTGGCATTGCCCCATGGGCGAGCCCATGACCAGCAGGGAAGCAGGGTGCCGTCCACGATGTACTGGGTCCCCTCGTCCAACTCGTCCGCCGTCGGCACGTACCCGGCCAGCACCGTGCCCAGCACCGGGGTCACTCCCGTGATCGCTCGGCTGATCGTCGACTGAGACACCTCGAACGTTTCCGCCAAGTCCACTTGGACGCGATTGCGGCGCATGCACGTCAACGCCATGACAACCGACTTGAACAGTCCAAGGACCGGCGGCCAGACCAGCGTCCCTTCAGCCGCCACTTCTTGGTAGACCATCGCGCACAGGTCGGTGATCTGATCCCGGGTGTAGCCGGTGGTATGATACATGCGTGGCGGTCCGTTTCTGCGAGAATCGAGTGTGGTAACCCAATTCTCGAGGGAAACGGACCGTCATTCACGTCGACACGCCGCAACTCGGGCAGAACATGCCCCGTGAATAGGCCTCAAAAGATTCGCTGGATCATCGAGCAGACCATCGCGAACTTCAAGACCTGGCGAATCATGCACACCGATTACCGGCGCCCCCTCAAACGTTCGCCCAGACCATCTCAACTGTCATCGCACTACACTTCTACAAGCTGGCCTGTGAATAAGCCTCATTGGACCGGAATGTACAAATCTCGAACCCGACCGGCCGGACTTCAGACTCGGGGCGTCAGCTGTCCTTGGCGGCTCTTAGGGAGTACAGCAGGGGAAAGCGTGGCGCTCCGTCGGGAGTCCGCCAGCGGCCGTCCTGGCCCTGGGTCAGGACCGGGAGAAGCCGGTACCAGATCCAGTCGTGCTCGTGGAGGAACTCCGTCCGCAGGCCGGCGGCGCCCAGGGCGCTGACCACCTCGGCGGTGCTGTGGACCCATTCGACGCTGGCCGGGTGCTCCAGCTTCGCGCGTGGGTCGGCGTAGGTGCCTTCGTTCAGCAGGATCGCATCCTTGCTGAAGTAGTCGCCCCGAAGGGTCCGGCCGTCGTCTTCGACGAAGTGGACGAACGGGTGCCCCTCGGTCAGGTAGCAGAAGCCACCGGGTGCCAGGAGGGTGGCGACGAGGCGTGCCCAGCCTTCGACGTCGGGCAGGAATTGCAGCGAGCCGATGCTCGTGTAGATGATGTCGAAGGCCTGGCCGGCGAGCACCATCGCCGCGTCGTAGACGTTCGCCAGCACGAAACGGGCGGACTCGGCGCCGATCTGCGCGGCGACCGAGCGGGCGACCTCCAGCGCCGGCTGGGAGAAGTCCAGCCCGGTGACCCTCGCGCCCCGGCGGGCCCAGGACAGGGTGTCCAGGCCGAGGTGGCACTGAAGATGGAGCAGGTTTTTGCCCCGCACGTCCCCGACCTCGCCGGGCTCGTAGTCCCGCAGCGTGTCCTGCCCGGCCACGAACGCGCCGATGTCGTACTCCTTGCTGACGACGTGGATCGGCACCCGCGCATCCCAGTTGGCCCGGTTCGTCCGGAGCCAGTCGGTCGGCCCTGACACCTTCCTGCCCACAGTCGGAAGACGCTAGCGGCAACAGGATGCGGCGGCCATCGAATACCCGCCACGCGAAGGCCCTCGCCTCACGGGTCCGCGCCGAGCGGGTCAGACGCCGAGCGGGTCAGACGCCGAGCGGGTCAGACGCGGCCCGACAACCCCCATTAGTCGACCGCCAGTGTGAAGCCGCGCAGCTGGTAGCTGTCGGCGACCTGGTTGTGGTTCAGCCGGGGCGGGGTGAGGATGCGCAGCCGGGGCAGCGCGAGCAGTCGGTGTAGCAGGATGTCGGTCTCCTGCAGTGCCAGCGGGCCGCCCGGGCAGCGGTGGTGGCCGTCGCCCAGACTCGTGACATCTGCCGGCACGGCGGCGCCGGTCAGCGGGCGAGCCGGCCGGATCAGCAGCGGGTCCGGCCCGACCGCGGTCGGGTCGGCGTTGACGTCGTGCAGGTGGACGACGACCAGCGCACCCCGCGGGGCCACCCGGTCCGGGGCGGCCGGGTCCAGCGGGATGTCCGCGGTGGCCCGCCGGTACAGATGGCCGACGACCGGCTCGAGCCGCAGGATCTCGTGCAGGATCGCCAACCGCTCGCTCTGCTCGGCGGCGCGGTACCGGTCGGCCAGCGCCGGCCGGTCCAGCAGGTGCCACAGCGCCAGGCAGATGAACTCGCGGGTGGTCACGATCGCGGCGACGCCGAACAGGGCGCACTCGGTGAAGATCTCCCGCCGGCTGCGGCCCTGGCTCAGCAGCTGCGCGATCACGTCGTCGTCGGCCGCGCGCCGCCGGCGGGCGGCGACCGCCGGCAGCACATCGAGCAGGAAGAACGCCAGCGCGGGCAGCTGCATCCTGAGCAGCCCGACCAGCTGGCCCGGCCGCCAGCCGCGCGCGGCGATCTCCACCGCGACCAGGCGGTCGATGCGGCGCGTCAGCCTGCGCCGCAGGAGGCTGTTCGTCAGCCCGACCACCTGGCAGCCGACCTGCACCGCCATCCGCAGGCTGAGCTCGGCGACGTCCAGCCGCTTGCGGCGGACCAGCTCATCGGCCAGCGCCGCGGCCTGCCGCTCCATGAACGGCCGGTACGAGGCCTGCACCACCGCGGGCGCGAACAGCCGCGCGGTCCACCGCCGCTGCCGGTGGTGCGGCTCGCCGTCCAGGTACGCGATCGGCAGGTTCCCCAGCAGCGGGACAGCCGAGACGACCTCCGCCCCGAATCCAGCCTGCACGCTCTGCCGGCTACGCAGCACCGCCCGGGCGGCAGTGAAGTCGTGCACATGGACAACGCCAGCCGGATCGCCGCGGCCGGCCCCGGTACACGATGCTCCGGTCACCCTCCGGTGTGAGGACTCGGCCGAAGCCGTCGACCTGGGACAGCCAGCGCTGGGCAATGGGTCTCCAATCGGGCGCAACCGCGGCGAGCAGGATGGACCGGCTTCGCCGTCGGTGGCCGGGGGAGATCGGCGCCGCCGCGGCCCAGGCGCTGTCCCCGCCTGCTACCCAACGGGCGGATCAGGCGACCGGTTCAGGGTGGAGACAAACGAGCTACCGCCGATGGTCTGGCCGCCGAGGTCGTCATGGTGTCTCCTGGTCGGCCGGGGGCGGCCACGGGGCCACCCAGGTGGGGTCCTCGTCCGGGTTGCGGTAGGCGCAGTCGAACCGGTGCAGGCCGGGACCGGCCTGCACCGGCGGCGCGCCGGGCAGCGTGACCAGCGCCGTCGTGCCGGTGGGCACGAGCACGTCCACCGCGAGCCGCCCGCTCTCCCGCCGCCAGGAGACCTCGGCCAGCCCGTAGGGGGTGCGGTGTGCCGTCGTGGCCCACGCGATGCCGCCGCCCGGCCGGGGCGCCACCAGCAGCGTGCGGTACCCGGGCGCGCCGGGCGCCAGCCCGCCGAGCACGCGGTGCATCCAGTCGGCCACCGCGCCGAGCGCGTAGTGGTTGAACGAGGTCATCTCGCCCGCGTTGATGCTGCCGTCGGGGAGCATGCTGTCCCAGCGCTCCCACACCGTCGTCGCGCCCATCGTGACCGGGTACAGCCAGGACGGGCACTGCGTCTGCAGCAGCAGCTGGTAGGCGTCGTCCAGGGCGCCGGCGGTGGTGAGGGCGTCGCAGATCAGCGGGGTGCCGAGGAATCCGGTGGCGATGCGGTGCCGCTGGCGGCGCACCACCTCCACCAGCCGCTCGCCGGCCCGGCGGCGCTGGTGCTCCCCGGGCAGCAGCGCGAACTCCAACGCCAGCGCGTAGGCGGTCTGCGAGTCGCTGGCCAGCCGCCCGTTGGGGGTCACGTACTCCTCGTGGAACGCGTCGAGGACGCCGTCGGCCAGCTCGGCGTACCGTGCCGCGTCGGCGTCCTCGCCGAGCACCGAGGCGATCTCCGACAGCACCCGGGCGACCCGCACCCGGTACGCCGTGGCGACCAGGACGGGGTCGGTGCTGGCCGCCGCGGGGTTGTCCGGCGGGGCGGCGGGGTCGAGCCAGTCACCGAGCTGGAACGGCGGCGTGTGGAACAGTGAGCCGGGGCCGAGCATCGCGGTCAGGCCGTCCACCCAGGCGCGCATGCTCGGGTACTGGCGGCGCAGCACCTCCGCGTCCCCGAAGCGCTGGTAGAGCACCCAGGGCACCAGCACGGCCGCGTCGCCCCAGCCGGCCTGGGCGGGGTGCTCGCCGAACGGCCCGGTCAGGTCCACGCGGGGCACGAACAGCGGCACCGTGCCGTCCGGCAACTGGTCCGCGGCCAGGTCCTTCAGCCAGGACGACAGGAAGCCGGCGCAGTCGAACAGGTAGCTCGCGGTCGGCGCGAACACCTGGATGTCCCCGGTCCAGCCCAGGCGCTCGTCGCGCTGGGGGCAGTCGGTGGGCACGTCGAGGAAGTTGCCCCGCATGCCCCACACCACGTTCTCGTGCAGCCGGGTCAGCAGATCGTCGGAGCACTCGAACCAGCCGGTGCGCTCCAGGTCGGAGTGGTAGACCACCGCGGTCACGTCCCCGGCGCGGAACTCGCCCGGCCAGCCGGTGAGCTCGGCGTAGCGGAAGCCGTGGAAGGTGAACCGCGGCTCCCACTCCTCCCCGGCCGCCTCGCCGCGCAGGGTGTAGCTGTCGGTGGCGGCGGCGGTGCGCAGCGGCCGGACCCCGAGCTCGCCGTGCTCCAGCACCTCCGCGTGCCGCAGCCGCACCACGGCGCCGCGCGGGCCGCTGACCCGGATGCGCAGCCGGCCGACGAGGTTCTGGCCGAAGTCGAGCAGCCTCGCCCCGGACGGCGAGGTGAGGACCTCGCGCACCGGCAGCTCGCCGGTGGCGCGGACCGGGGGGCCGTCCGGCGCGACCAGCGTGGCCAGGTCGAGGTCGGCGACGCGGCAGCGGGCCCACGCACTGTCGTCGAACGCCGGGCTCGACCAGCCCGGCTGCTCCAGCGTGGCGTCGTGGTGCTCGCCGTCGTACAGGTCGGCGGAGCGGACCGGGCCGGTGGAGGAGCGCCAGGTGGCGTCCGTGCCGACCACGACGGTCCGACCGTCGGCCAGCGCGACCTCCAGTTGCGCCAGCAGGCCGCAGCGGTCGCCGTAGACGTTCCGCTTGCCGGGCTCGAAGGTGAGCCGGCCGCGGTACCAGCCGTCGGCGACGGTGACCCCGATGGCGTTCCCCCCTTCCGCCAGCAGCGCGGTGACGTCGTAGGTCTGGTAGCGCAGCCGGTGGTGGTAGCTCGTCCAGCCGGGCGCGAAGGCATCCTCGCCGACCCGCTGCCCGTTGATCTCCGCCTGGTAGATCCCGTGTGCGGTGATGTACAGGCGCGCGGAGACGACCTCGGCGTCCAGCACGAGGCCGCGGCGCAGCATCGGGACCGGGTCCGCGTCGGGCTCGATCATCCGCGCCTGCCAGTCGGACACCTCGAGCAGCCCGGCCTCCACGACCGCCGGCTCGCTCCACGCCGACGGCTGCCCGCCGGCGCCCCAGACGCGCACCTGTACGCTCCGCCGCTCGCGCGCGGCCAGCGGCGCCGCCGGCCAGGGCACCAGCACCGAGTCCGGCGAGTCGATGCGGCCCGAGGCCGCGTCGGCGACCCGGACCTCGTACGCGGCCTGACGCCACCCCTCCGGCGCCCCCTCCACCCGCCAGGACAGCCGCGGCGCGCGCTCCCCGATGCCGAGCGCGGTGCGGTGGTGCTCGAAGCGGACCGCGGTGACTCGGAACATGTCGGCGGCGGGCGGGGCCGCTGTCTCATCGACGGCGGTCGAGGGGGAAACGATCATGGGGGTCACTCTCCCGCAGAACCGGTTACAGGTGTCGGCGTCACGGTCGTGCCCGCGGCTCGTAGCGGCGCAGGCGGGTGGTGACCCGGACCCGGGCCCGCAGCGCCGCCAGGTCGCCGTGCAGGGCGCCGTGCGTGCGGGCCTGCACAAGCAGGTTGCCGAGGGCGGTGGCCTCGACGGGTCCGGCGACCACCGGTCTGCCGGCGGCGTCGGCGGTGAGCTGGCAGAGCAACGCGTTCTGCGAGCCGCCGCCGACGAGGTGGACGACCTCCACCGGCCGGCCGGACAGCCGCTCGGCCTCCTCGATCGAAGCGGCGAAGGCGGCGGCGAGGCTGTCGAGGATGCAGCGGACCACCACCTCGGGCGCGGGGTCGGGGATCGCCTCGCCGGCGTCCCGGCAGGCCCGGACGATGCGGTCCGGCATGTTCCCGGGCGGAAGGAAGGCCGGGTCGTTCGGGTCGATGCGGGGTCCACCGGCCGGCAGCGCGGCGGCGGCGATGAGGACCTCGGGGAGGTCGACGTCCAACCCGCGAAGGTTCCAGGCGCGCATCGACTCCGACAGCAGCCACAGCCCCATCACGTTGCGCAGGTAGCGGATCGTCCCGTCGACGCCGCGCTCGTTGGTGAAGTTGGCGCGCCGGCTCTCCTCGGTGAGCACCGGGGCGTCCAGCTCCACGCCGACCAGGCCCCAGGTGCCGCACGATATGTAGCCGAAGTGCGGGGTGCCGGCCGGGACGCCGACGACGGCGGATGCGGTGTCGTGCGACCCGACGGTGGTCACGAGGATTTCCCTGTCCACCCCGATCTCGGCCCGCACCTCGGCGGACAGGCCGGCGAGCGCCTGCCCCGGCGGTACGACCTCGGGCAGCAGGCCGGCCGGCAGGCCGAGCGCCTCGACCAGCGGGGCCGCCCACCTGCCGGTGCGGGCGTCGAGGAGGCCGGTGGTGGAGGCGTTGGTCTGCTCGGCGGCCTGGACGCCGGTGAGCCAGTAGCCGAGCAGGTCCGGGATCAGCAGCGCACGCCGGCCGGCGCCGAGGTCGGGTTCGGCGGCGAACTGGTACAGGGTGTTGAACGGCAGGAACTGCAGGCCGTTGAGCTCGTAGAGCCGGGCGGGGTCGACCTTGCGGTGCACGTCGTCGATCACCGCGTCGGTCCTTGTGTCCCGGTAGTGCCGCGGGTTTCCCTGCAGCGCCCCGTTCGCGTCGAGCAGCCCGTAGTCGACGGCCCAGGAGTCGATCGCCAACCCGGCCAGGCCGTCCGTGCGGCCGCCCCGAGCCGCGGCCTGCCGGGCCGCGGCTCGCAGCCCCGCCAGGATGTCCAGGTAGAGACCGAGGATGTCCCAGTAGAGCCCGTCGGGCAGCCGCACCGCGCCGGTGCGGAACCGGCTGACCTCGGTCAGCTCCAGGGTCTCGGGTCCGACCCGGCCCAGCACCACCCGGCCGCTGGATGCACCGAGGTCGACCGCCGCCAGGGCCAGCGGCCCGGTCGCAGCACCCCCGCTCACCGCAGGAACGCGGCGGCGACGCCGGAGTCGACGGGGACGTGCAGGCCCGTCGTGCGGGACAGCTCACCTGCGGTGAGCGCGAACACCGCGTCGGCGACGTGCTCGGGCAGCACCTCGCGCTTGAGCAGGGTGCGCTGGGCGTAGAACTCGCCGAGTGAGTCCTCGGGCACGCCGTACACCGCCGCCCGACTGGCGCCCCAGCCGCCGGCGAAGATGCCCGAGCCGCGGACGACGCCGTCGGGGTTGATGCCGTTGACCCGGATGCCGTGCTCGCCCAACTCGGCGGCGAGCAGCCGCACCTGGTGCGCCTGGTCCGCCTTGGCGGCCCCGTAGGCGATGTTGTTCGGGCCGGCGAACAGCGAGTTCTTGCTACAGATGTAGACGATGTCCCCGCCCATGCCCTGCGCGAGCATCACCCGCGCCGCGGCGCGGGAGACCAGGAACGAACCCTTCGCCATGACATCGTGCTGCAGGTCCCAGTCGCCGATCGTGGTCTCCAGCAGCGGCTTGGAGATCGACAGGCCGGCATTGTTGACGACGAGGTCCACCCCACCGAACGCCAGCGCCGCCGCATCGAGGGCCCGGGCGACCGCGGCCTCGTCGGAGACGTCGACGCCGACGCCGACGGCCACGTCCGTGCCGCCGATGCCGGCCGCCACCTCGGCGGACTTGGCGGCGTCGAGGTCGGCCACGATCAGGCACGCGCCCTCGGCGGCCAGCCGTTCGGCGATGGCCTTGCCGATCCCGGACGCCGCCCCGGTGACCAGCGCCACCCGGGTGGCCAGCGGCCTGGGCTTCGGCGCCCGAGCGAGCTTGGCCTCCTCCAGGGCCCAGTACTCGATGCGGAACTTCTCCGCCTCGCTGATCGGCGCGTACGTCGACACCGCCTCGGCGCCGCGCATGACGTTGATGGCGTTGAGGTAGAACTCGCCGGCCACCCGCGCGGTCTGCTTGTCCCGGCCGAAGGAGAACATGCCGACGCCGGGCACGAGCACGATCGCCGGGTCAGCGCCGCGCATCGGCGGGCTGTCCGAGGTGGCGTGCCGCTGGTAGTAGGCCCGGTAGTCCTCGCGGTAGGCGGCGTGCAGCTCGGCCAGCCGCGCAATGATCTCCGCCGGAGCCGCGGTGCCGGGCAGGTCCACGACCAGCGGCCTGACCTTCGTGCGCAGGAAGTGGTCCGGGCAGGACGTGCCCAGCTCCGCCAGCGGCGCCAGCTTCTCCCGGGACAGGAACTCCAGCACCACCTCGGCGTCGGTGTAGTGCCCCACCTGCGGGCCGTCGGTCGACGCCAGCCCGCGGAGCGCAGGGAAGATCGCGGCCGCCGTGGCGCGCCGCTCGGCCTCCGGCAGCGGCTCGTTGCCCGGCACCACGGGGCCGAACGGCTCGGTGCTGCCGCGCTCGGCGAGGAACTCCCGGGCGGTGCGGATGATCTCCAGCGAGTTGGCCTCGCACTCCTCGCTGGTGGCGCCCCAGGCGGTGATGCCGTGCCCGCCGAGGATCACGCCGATCGCCTGCGGGTTCGTCGCCTTGATGGCGGCGATGTCCAGGCCCAGCTGGAACCCGGGGCGCCGCCACGGCACCCACACCACCCTGCCCCCGAAGCACTCGGCGGTCAGCTTCTCCCCATCCGCGGCCGTGGCCAGGGCAATTCCCGAGTCGGGGTGCAGGTGGTCCACGTGCGGCGCCTCGACCAGCCCGTGCATGGCGGTGTCGATCGACGGCGCGGCCCCGCCCTTGCCGTGCAGGCAGAAGTCGAACGCGGCGACCATCTCGTCCTCGCGCTCGGGGCCCGGGTAGACGTCCACCAGCGAGCGGAGGCGGTCCAGCCGGAGCACGGCCAGACCCGCTCCGGTCAGCGTGCCCAGGTCGCCGCCGGAGCCCTTCACCCAGAGCAAATCCACCGGCGCGCCGGTCACCGGGTCGGTCGCCGTGCCCTTGGCGGAGGTGTTGCCGCCGGCGTAGTTGGTGTTCCGCGGGTCCGCGCCCAGCCGGTTGCTCCGCCCGAGCAGCGCCGCCACCTCCGCGTCACCCAACCTCGTCACGCTCCCCACCCCGCCTGCTGACCGCCGGCGCGCTCGGTGTTGATCTTCTCCTGGTAGCCGGACCGGGCGTACGCGCCGATCGGGTCGGGGTCGAGGCCCATGTCCGCGCGCAGGTCGGCGAGCAGCGGCCGCACGTCGGTGTTGTAGGCGTCCATCAGGACGGCGTTCGCCGCGAGCACGTCACCGGCCCGCTGCGCTGCGGCCAGCGCGGCGGCGTCGACGAGCAGGGCCTTGGCGGTGGCCTCCTGGACGTTCATCACCGAGCGGATGATCGCCGGGATCTTGGCCTCGATGTTGTGGCACTGGTCGAGCATGAACGCGATTCCCGCCGCCGGCCGCAGCGCGTCGGCCCTGACGATCTCGTGCAGGATCCGGAACAGCTGGAACGGGTCGGCCGACCCGACCATGAGGTCGTCGTCGGCGTAGAAGCGGGAGTTGAAGTCGAAACCGCCCAGCTTCCCGGCTCGGAGCAGTACGGCGACGATGAACTCGATGTTGGTCCCCGGGGCGTGGTGGCCGGTGTCGATGACCACCTGCGCCCTGGGCCCGAGCCCGACGCAGTGCAGGTACGCGGTGCCCCAGTCCGGCACGTCCATGGTGTAGAACGCGGGTTCGAAGAGCTTGTACTCCAGCAGGATCCGCTGGTCGTCGGCGAGCCGGTCGTACGCCTCGCGCAGGGCGACCGCGAGCCGCTCCTGCCGGTCGGCGATGTCGTCCTGTCCCGGATAGTTCGTGCCGTCGGCGAACCAGAGCTTGATATCCCGCGACCCGGTCTGCGTCGCGATCTCCACGCACTCCACCAGGTGCCCGATCGCCTTGCGGCGCACCCCCGGATCCGGGTTCGTGACGCTGCCCAGCTTGTAGT
>WNGA01013715.1_pt1 | contig 10334 bp, 12 predicted proteins | sample 5400061 | NCBI WGS metagenome assembly WNGA01 (sample SAMN13153366, study PRJNA577476) | soil metagenome | isolation source: 100 cm soil or saprolite under grassland replicate 2 | place: USA:California | collected 2016-06-15
CCGCGAAGCAAAGCTGACCACCGAGGCGCTGAGGAGCGATGGCCAGCACTGACGAGCGCTCGACCGAGCAGGTCCGGCGCGACATCGAGACCGAGCGCGAACGGCTCGCGACCGCGGTCGACGATCTCCGCGCCGGGATCGGCGAAGCGACGAACATCGGCGCAAAGCTCAAGGGCAAGCTGCCGCTGGCCGCCGCGGCGGCGGTCGGCGCGGGGTTCCTGCTCGCCGGCGGGGTCGGCGCGACTTTGCGCCTGCTGATGAGGCGCAGCCGCGAAGGCCGGACCAAGGCCCGGTTTGGCCCGTTCGCCCTAGTCGACCGAGACTAAGCCGTCACTCGGAACGTCTTCCGCAGCCTGCGGTGGGCGTCCGAGAAGTACGTGTACTTGCCGGCCCGGAGCGTGACCCGCCAGGTTGCGCTCGAGCGGCCTTTGACGGACGTCTTCTTCGAGACGCCGGGCCCGCGCAGGTGGAAGTTGTCCTTGGTGGTCACGTCGCTGACGGCGATCCTGTACCTGCCGGCCTTGAGCGTCCGCACGGCGGCGCCGCTCGCCCGCTTCAGCGTGATCGTGCTGCTCGGCCCCACCTTCGCCTTCAGCTTCGGCACCGTCACCGGGGGCGGGCCTACGCCAAACGTCTTCCTCATCTGCGTGGGATGGAAGTCACAGAGGAACGTGTAGGTGCCGTTCACCAGGGTGACGTTCCAGGTTGTCGTGCCCGGAGCGGCCGTGGTCGCCAGGTCGACGCTTCCGGGGCCCTTGAGGTGGAAGTTGTGCACCACGCCTGTGCCCGGGTCGGACATGTTCTGGACCGTGATCGTGTAGTCGCCCGGGTCGATGCGCGTGACGGCGTTGCCGTTCGTGTCCCTGAGGTTGATCGTGAACCCCGGTCCGACGGTGCCGTTCAGCTGGGTTGCGCTCGTGCCAGGGCGAGCGGAGCCCGGAGCGAGCACGCTGGCTCCGACGAGCAGGAGACACAGGATCAGGGAAAGACGAACTCGGCGCACTGGGCGACCCTCCTCGGCCACGATAGGTTGAGTACGCTAGCCGATACGGCGCTCGGTTCTATTTGGATTGCAGGAGCGGGGACGCGGACGCCCCCGCTCCCATGGCTAGTACGCGCGCGCCCTGCGCCGGACGAGGACGCCTCCTGCGAGGAACGCTCCGCCGAGGAGCGCCGCCGGCCAGAGCGGCAGCCCCGTGAAGGGCAGCTGACCTCGTGTGACGCGGGTTCCGAGCGCGCCTAGCACACCTCGAGCCGCGCCCGAGCGCGATCGAGCTTTGGGCGCCGAGCTGACGCCCTTGACACCGCCAGCCGCGCGACTCTTCGCCGCCTTGCGCACATGAACAGCGACCCCCTGGTTCTGCTGCCCCGCGACGCCGGCGCCGGCCTGCTGCCCGCCCGGACACTGCGATGGGTCGCCCTTCTCGCCCGGCGATGCTGGATCCTGCAGCAGGATGTCGCTCCGCCCGTCGAGCGCCGGGTGCCTGGTGTGGCCGTTCTGCCACGCGTTGATGCTGATGTTGATCACCACGTACGGGTTCGTCGCGGAGCCCGTCCGGTGACAGATGATCACCTTGTGCTGAGCCGTCTTCTCGTGGCCGTTCGAGGCCGCGAAGACCGGCTTCGGCGGCACGATCACCTTCGCCGCGTTGCGATTCGAAGGCCGCGACGGCGTGACCGGGTGGCTCGGGTGAGCCGAACGAGCCGGATGACCCGGCTGGGCCTTCTTCGCGTGCCCCTTCGCCACGGCGTGGCCGTTGCCGTGCCCGGTGGTGCCCTTCTTCGCCTGACCCGGAGGAGTGCCGTTGGAATTGCCGGCGAGCGCTGCACCGGCCAGCAGCACGATCGCTGCGCAGGCCGCCACGGTCGCGCCGACCGTCTTCCGCAGTAGAGCCATTTCCCCCTCCACAGTGTGGTCGATATGCCTTTGCACTTATGCAGATGCCGTTTACGCGCAGGAATGACGCTCGCCTCCGGGCATCGCTCTAGACTCACCCCGTGCTGCGCCGGAACGAGAAGGTCGAGCTGATCAAGCAGGCGCCGCTATTCGCGCACTGCTCCAAGCGCGAACTGCAAGAGATCGCGTCGATCGCCGACGAGATAGACCTGCGGGAAGGCACGGTCCTGACGCAGGAGGGTGCGCCCGGCCGCGAGTTCTTCGTCCTGCTCGACGGCACGGCCGACGTCATGAAGAACGGCCGGCGCGTCAACACGCTTGGCGCCGGCGACTTCTTCGGCGAGATCGCCCTCGTCTACCGCTCGCCGCGGACGGCGACGGTGACCGCGACGTCGCCTGTGCGCACCCTGGTCGTCACCGACCGTGCCTTCCGGCGCCTGCTCGACGAATCGCCCGAGATCCAGCGCAAGGTCTTGCAGGCCCTGGCCGAGCGGCTCGCGCCCGAAACTCTGTAGGAGGGCTTGACGAAACCTAGTCTGTGCCGTCGGGCGAGGTTCCGCCAAACCCTCCTAGGCGCGCAGCTCAGCCCCGAAGCGCTCCGCAAGCGCCTTGACGATCCGCTCGCGCAGGGCCGCCGCGTCCTCGTCGGTCAGCGTCCGCGCCGGGGACTGGAAGCTGACGGCGAAGGCGATCGATTTGCGGCCCTCGCCGACCTGCTCGCCGCGGTAGACGTCGAACGGGCGCATCTCGCGGAGCTCAGGCCCGGCCGCCTCGCGCGCCGCGGCGACGAGGTCGCCGGCCGAGACCTCCTCGGCGACCGCGAAGGCAAGGTCCTGCCGTAGTGCCGGGAACGTGATCACGTCCTCGTAGACGAGCCGCTCGGGTACGCGCGCGAACAGCGTCGGGAGGTCGAGCTCGAAGACGCCCCAGCTTCCCTCGAGCCGCTCGGGATGCAGCTCGCCGATCCAGCCGCCCTCGACCGCTGCCGCCTTGCCCGGGTGGAGGAACGGTAGCTGGGTGCGCTCGAACGCCGGCTCGATCTTCAGCGCCTCGTGCAGGCTCTCGACGACGCCTTTCGCCGGCGGGAGGCCGCCCTCGACGATCCCGCCCACGAGCCAGCGCTCCTCCGGGCGCGGGTCCGCCGGCGGCAGGTAGACGCGCGCGAGCTCGAACAGCCGGATGGCCTCGTTGCCCGCGTCGACGTTGTTCCTCGCGCTCGCGACCAGGCCCTCGAGCAGCGTCGTTCGCAGCACGGCCTGGTCGGAGGTCAGCGGCGTCGGGAGGCGGAGGGCGTTCGGGTCCGGGTCGGAGCCGAGGAGGCTCGTCGTGTAGATCTCGGAGCAGCCGCAACCCACGAGCACCTCTTCGACCAGGCGGCGGAGCCTCTGCTCGCGGGTCAGCCTGGCGCCGGCGCGACGGAGCGGGAGCGTGAAGGGGATCTCGTTCAGGTGGAAGCGCGCAACCTCTTCGACCACGTCGGCCTCGCGGGTGACGTCGCGCGCGCGCCAGGTCGGGACGGTCACGTTCCAGTCGGAGGCGATGTCGAAGCCGAGGCCTTCGAGGATGCGGCGCTGCTCGCCCTCGGGCAGCTCCAGCCCGGTCAACTCGCTCGCTCGCGGGGGGCGGAAGCTGATCACGGGAGGCTCGGGCAGCTCACCGACAACCTCGGCCTCGCCGGCGAGCGTCGTCCCGGCCAGCTCGACCATCAGCTTGGTCGCGAGGTCCGCGGCCCGCTCGGCGAGGTATGGGTCGACGCCCTTCTCCCAGCGGTTCGAGCCCTCTGTACGCAGGCCGAGCCGCTCGGAGCTCTTGAGGATCGTGAGCGGCTCGAAGTTCGCGGCCTCCAGCAGCACCGTCGTCGTCGACTCGTCGACCTCGCTGTCCGCGGAGCCCATGATCCCGGCCAGCGCAACCGGCTTGTTTGCGTCCGCGATCACCAGGTCGGTCGGCTCGAGTTTGCGTTCCTCGCCGTCAAGGGTGCGAATCGTCTCTCCGGCGCGCGCCCGCCGCACGACGATCCGTCCTTCGTCGAGCTTGGCTTGGTCGAATGCGTGGAGCGGGTTGCCGAGCGCCTGCATCACGTAGTTGGTCACGTCGACGACGTTCGCGATCGGCCGCATGCCCGCCGCGACGAGCCGCGCCTTCAGCCACGCGGGCGACGGCTCGATCTTCACGTCCTGGAAGAGCCGCCCGATGTAGCGCGGACAGCCCTCGAGGTCCTCGACGCGGACGTCGACGTCCTGCAGCAGCGCGTTGGGCCTGGTCAGGTCGAGCGGAGCCAGCTCCGTGTCGTAGATGACCGCGACCTCGCGGGCGACGCCGTAGACGGAGAGCAGGTCGGGCCGGTTCGGGGTCGTCTCGACCTCGATCACGTCCTCGCCCAGCGGGAACACGTCGGCGAGCGGCGTCCCGGGCTCCGGCCCGTCGTCGAGCACGATGATCCCGCTGTGTTCATGGCCGAGCTCGAGCTCGCGCTCGGAGAGGATCATCCCCTCCGAGACCGAGCCGCGAAGCTTCGCCGCCTCGAGCTTCTGCCCGCCGGGCAGCACTGCCCCCGGGAGGGCCACGGCGACCTTCGCTCCGGCGCCGAAGTTCCACGCGCCGCAGACGATCTGCCGCGGCTCCCCCTCCCCCACGTCCACGCGGCAGAGCTGGAGCCGGTCGGCGTTCGGATGCTTCTCGGCCTCGAGCACGAGCCCGACTCGGTAGAGGCCGAGGTTGCCGTCCTCGTCGGCGACGCCGCGGCGGATGATCCGCTCGACCTCGCAGGTCGAGCCGAGCCGCTCCGCAAGCTCCTCCGCGGAGGCCTCGATCGCGACGTATTCGCGCAGCCAGTTCAGCGGGATTCGCATCAGTGTTCGAGCCGGCGCCGGCGGGTGTCGGCTGGCGCGCGAAAAGCAAGCCAGGCTAGGACGCAGGGAGTGCTCGTACCCGGAGAGTACGGGCGCGACTGAGGACGACGCCTGGCGCCGCTTTGCAGCCGCCAGACGGCGCTCGACGGTGACGGTTCGGACACGTTCAAAACTGAGCCAGGAAGCGGAGGTCGTTCTCCCAGAACAGGCGGATGTCCGGGACGCCGTGGCGCAGCATCGCGATCCGCTCGAGGCCCATCCCGAAGGCGAAGCCCGAAACCTCCTCGGGGTCGTATCCGACGTTGCGGAGCACGTTCGGGTCGACGAACCCGGAGCCGGCGAGCTCGATCCAGCCCGTGAACTTGCACGTGCGGCAGCCCTCTCCGCCGCAGAGGAAGCACGAGACTGCGACCCCGAGCGACGGCTCGGTGAACGGGAAGAAGTCGGTGATGAAGCGGACCTGCTGGTCCTCGCCGAAAAGCGCCCGGCACAGGTAGAGCAGCGTCCCCTTCAGGTCGGCAACCGTGATCCCCTCGGCGACGGCCAGCCCTTCGACCTGGTGGAAGATCGGGAAGTTGGTCGGGCCGATCGTGTCGCGGCGGTAGACGCGGCCGAGCGAGACCATGTAGACCGGCGGCTCGCGCGACTCCATCACGCGGATCTGCGAGGCGGAGGTCTCGGTGCGCAGGACGACGTCACCGTTCAGGAAGAGCGTGTGCAGCGGCGAGCGCGTCACGTGGCCCGGCGGCATGTTGAGCGCGTCGAAGAGGTGATACGTGTCCTCGACCTCGTCGCCGTCGACCACCTCGTAGCCGAGACCGAGGAAGATGTCCTCGACCTCACGCCGGATCTGTGTCAACAGGTGGTAGTGGCCGCGCCGGGCGGGCTCGCCCGGCAGCGTGACGTCGGCGGACTCCTCGCCCAAGATCCGTTCCAGCTCGGCCGTGCTGAGCGCTCCCTCCCGCTCGGCGAACGCGGCCTCCAGGCGTTCGCGCAGGGCGTTGAGCTCCATGCCCGTCTCGCGGTCACGGACCTCTCGAAGGGCCTGCTTGAGCTCGCTCTTGCGGCCGAGGTAGCGCACGCGGGCCTGCTCCAGCTCGTCCGGGCCGGTCGCGGCCGCGATCGCGCTCTGCGCCTCGGTTTCCAGCGTTTTCGGATCCACCCGACGACTGTACCATCGCCCCTTATGAGCTCTGAGGCGCTCGCTTGCGACGCCGACCAAAGAGGCCGTGGCGGCTTGCAGCCGCGGCCGTCTGACGCACCATCTCGGATGCAGCGCGAATATTCCCCTTCACCAGTATGAGCAACTACGACGCGTTCGCGCCGATCTACGACGACTGGGCGTCGCACATGACCGAGGACGTCGAGTTCTACGTCGAGCTCGCGCGCGAGGCTGACGGGCCGGTGGTCGAGCTTGCGGTCGGCAACGGGCGCGTGGCGATTCCGGTCGCCCAGGCGATCGGCCGACCGATGCTCGGGATCGACTCCTCGCCGGCGATGCTCGAGCAGGCGCGGACGCGCGCGGCCGAAGCGGGCGTCGAGCTGGAGCTCCGCGAGCAGGACATGCGCGACCTCACGCCCGACGAGCCGGCGGCGCTCGTCTACTGCCCCTTCCGCGGCCTGCTGCACCTGCCAACCTGGCGTGACCGCCGGCAAGTGTTCGAGCGCGTCGCCGCCGCGCTTCGGCCGGGCGGCCGCTTCGCCTGGAACGTGTTCGTGTTCAATCCCAAGATCGCGGCCCGGATCGACGGCGTCTGGCAGGAGCAGGCCGGGATCCGGCACCGCGTCGACCAGGTTTCGGCGGACTACCGGATCGACATCACGCTCGAGGAAGGTCCCGGTCTCTCGCTCTGGTGGACGACCCGCTCCGAATGGGAGGGACTCGTCGACGTGGCCGGGCTCGAGGTCGAGGCGCTGTACGGCTGGTTCGACAGGCGCCCGTACGACGAGCAGAGCGAGGAGCAGGTCTGGGTCGCGCGCAAGCCGACGTGACGCGGAGCGTCTACGACGCGATCGCGCGGCTGTACGACCCGTGGAGCCGCAGCGTCGTCGAGGACGTCGACTTCTACGTGTCCGAGGCGCGGCGCGCTGGGAGCCCGGTCGTGGAGCTCGGGGTCGGCACCGGTCGAATCGCGGTGCCGACGGCGGCTGCGGGCATCTCCGTGATCGGTGTCGACTCGTCGGCGGGGATGCTCGAGGTGTGCCGCGAGCGGGCGGAGCTGGCCGGCGTCGCGCGCCTTCTCGAACTGCGTTTGGGAGATCTCGCGGACCCGCCGGTGGAGGAGCGAGTGCGGCTCGTGACCTGCCCGTTCCGCTCGCTCTTGCACCTGCTCGACGACGAGCAGCGGCTGAGGGCGTTGCAGGCGGCTCGGGAGCTGCTCGTGGCGGGCGGGCGGCTCGTCTTCGACGTCTTCGAGCCGGCGGCCGACGACATCCAGGACACGCACGGCCGCTGGCTGGAGCGCGAGCCTGGGATCTTCGAGCGCGCGGACTGGGACACTCGCGCCCGGACGCTGAAGCTCTCGGTGCGCGGCGATGCCGGGGCGACGTCGTTCATGCTCGCGTGGCGCTCGCCGGACGAGTGGCGCGCGTTGCTCGAGCGCGCGGGCTACCAGGTCGTCGGCTGCTACGGCTGGTTCGACCGGCGGGCGTACAGCGGAGGAGAAGACACCGTCTGGATCGCGCGCAGACCGGGCTAGACGAGTTCGACGGTATCGCCGACGGCGATCTCACCGGATTCGACGACGCGCGCGAGCATTCCCCGCTTACCTTCGAGCTCGGCGCGCAGGCCCTGGCGCAGCTCGTCCATCCGGTGGCACGGGTCACAGACCATCGTGACCTCGAACAGCGCCTCGCCGACACGCACCTGCTGGCCCACCGGCCAGCGCTCGACGTCGTCGCCCTCGACGGTCAGGTTCTCCCGGATCGCGCCCGGCTCCACGCCGACGGAGTCGAGGTGCTCCTTCGAGACGAACAGCACCTCGCGCTTCGGCGGGTTCGCGTGGGCGCAGCCTTCGAGCCCTTGCCCCTCGAGAGCCCGGCGCCGCTCGTGCCCGACGGAACGGCCGCTCTTTCGCGCCGGAGAGGTCCAGATCCCCGCAATCGTCGCCACGCCGGGAGTCTAGTCATGCCTCCGGCGACGCTCGTAGAGGGCCAGCGCCGCCGCGACGGCGACGTTCAGCGACTCCGCGCCCGCCTCGAGCGGGATCGTCGCTCTCGCCTCACACGATTCGACGGCCGCCTCCGGCAGCCCCTCGCGCTCGGAGCCGAGCACGAACGTCACCGGCTCCTCCAGATCGACCTCGTCGAGCGGCTCCCCGCCGTGCGCTACGAGCGCCACCTTCCGTCCGGGCGCGTCCTCGAAGCTCACGAGCGGAACGCGGAAGACCGCTCCCATCGACGCGCGCAATGCCTTCGGGCCGGTCGGATCGGCGCAGCCGGCCGAGAGCCCCACGAACGCAGGGCCCAACGCGTCCGCAGTCCGCAAGATCGTTCCGAGGTTGCCGGGATCGCCGACGCGCCACAGCGCCAACCCCACCGGCGCCGTTCCGCTCGGCAAGTCGGCCCGCCGGAAGATCGCGATCCGCCGAGCCGGATGTGGCAGCGTGGAGACCGACGCGAGGACGTTCGCCGACACGTTCTCGCCCGCAACCAGCAGCTCCTCCGGCTCCAGCCCGGCCGCGAGCCCCGCCTCAACGAGGTCCTCGCCCTCGACCGCGAACAGACCGAGCTTGTCCCGCCAGCGCCGGTCCCGAAGCTTCCGAACGAGCTTCAGCCGCGGGTTGGCGTCTGAGGTGATCAGGCGGTCTTCTGAAGCGCTGCCTTGGCCTCGGCGGCGATCTTGCCGAAGGCCTCGGGATCGCTCACGGCGATGTCGGCGAGCACCTTCCGGTCGAGCGGGATCTCGGCTTTGCGCAGGCCGGCGGCGAACTGGTTGTACGAGAGCCCCTCCTGCCGCGCCGCCGCGTTGATCCGCATGATCCAGAGCCGCCGGAACGTGCGCTTGCGGTTCTTGCGGTCGCGGTAGGCGTAGACAAGCGAATGGTCGACTTGCTCCTTCGCGCGCTTGTAGCTCGAGTGCTTGAGGCCCCAGTAGCCGCGGGCCTGCTCGAGCACCTTGCGGCGCTTCTTGCGGGACGCGACTGAGCGCTTGACGCGTGGCATCGCTCAGCCCCGTCCAAGCAGCTTCTTGATGGCCTTCTGATCGCTTCGTGCGGTCGGCCTAGCCTGCCGGACGCGCTTCCGCTTGGCTTGCCTGTGCTTCACCAGGTGACCCGGCGGCGTCGTCCGGTTCCTTCGGCGGCGCAGCAGCTTGCCTGTTCCCGTCACGCGGAACCGCTTCTTCGTCGCGCTGTGTGTCTTCTGCTTTGGCATCTTCTTCCCTCTTCACTCCCGCGTTCTTCGTCGGCCCCAGCATCATCACCATGTTCCGCCCGTCGAGGAGCGGCGGCGACTCTACCTGCCCGATCTCCTTCACGTCCTCCGCCAGCCGCATCAGCAGGTCGCGCCCGCGCTCGGGGTGCGTCGTCTCCCGGCCGCGGAACATGATCGTCACCTTGACCTTCGCGCGCTGGTTGAGGAAGCGCACGACGTGGCCCTTCTTGGTGTTGTAGTCGTGGATTCCGATCTTGGGCCTGAGCTTGATCTCCTTGACGTTGATCGAGACCTGGTGCTTGCGCGCGAGCTTGGCCTTCTGCTCCTGCTCGTAGCGGTACTTCCCGTAGTCCATCACCTTCGCTACGGGCGGATCGGCCTGGGCCGCGACCTCGACGAGGTCGAGGTTCTTGCCCCACGCGTACTCGCGAGCTTCGTCTGACTCCTTGATCCCGAGCTGCTCCCCGTTCTCGCCGATCAGCCTGACCTTCGGCGCCCGGATCATCTCGTTGATACGAGCCTGCGGGACGGGGGCCCGGTCCGGCTCGACCGATCGCCGTGGCCTCAAAGACCCTTCACCAAGTTCTCAGTTCCTCCTTTTCGAATAACAAGACCGCTGCAAGCAGCGGCCCGGAACCTCGTCCATCCGACTCGGTTGAACCTCCGCGAAGCTCAAACGGCTTGGAAGGTGAGGGTGGGCCCCTGCTTGGTCAGACTCAAAGCGTAGCAAGGTATTCGCGGAGCTCCACGAGCGATTTTGTCGACTGCTCTCCCCCGCGCTCGCGCACGGCCAGCGACTCGTCGGACTCCTTGTCGCCGTAGACGATCGTCACGGGGATCTTCTCGACCTCGGCGTCGCGGATCCGCTTGCCGACCGTTTCGTCGCGCTCGTCGACCTCGACGCGGAACGGCTCGAGCTTCTCCTCGAGCTCGTGCGCGGGGCCGCGGTGCGCCTCTCCGACCGGCAGAACGCGGAGCTGGACCGGCGCGAGCCAGAACGGGAACGCGCCCGCGTAGTGCTCGATCAGGATCCCGATGAAGCGCTCGAAGGACCCGTAGAGCGCGCGGTGGACGACGTAGAGCTCGTGCTCGCGGTTGTCGGGCCCGACGTAGGTGAGCCCGAAGCGTGACGGCATCTGCGAGTCGAGCTGGATCGTGCCCATCTGCCAGCGGCGGCCGAGCGCGTCCTCCATGTGCAGGTCGATCTTCGG
>WNGA01024392.1_pt1 | contig 10333 bp, 12 predicted proteins | sample 5400061 | NCBI WGS metagenome assembly WNGA01 (sample SAMN13153366, study PRJNA577476) | soil metagenome | isolation source: 100 cm soil or saprolite under grassland replicate 2 | place: USA:California | collected 2016-06-15
TCGCGGTCGAGGAGGAGCTGTGGGGCCTCGCGTTCCACGTCCACCCGTATCACTGGACCGCCATCGGCTACAAGCAAGACCTGGCGACCCTGGCCCGCGATCCGCTCTATCGGCACTACCTGCGGTACTATGCGCCGAATAATGCGTCCCTCCTCCTCGTCGGCGGCTTCGATCCCGCGGTCGCGATGCAGCACGTCCGCGAGGCCTTCGCGCCCCTCCGGCCGGAGACCCCGCCGGACCCGATGCGGCTCGTCGAGCCGGAGCAGCGGGGGGAACGGCGGAGCGACCTCGCCCGGCCGGGCCCCGCGGACCTCCTCGCCGCCGGGTGGCACATCCCGGCGGCGGGCCACGAGGACACCCCGGCCCTCATCCTCCTGTCGACGGTCCTCGGCGGCTGGCGGGGGCTCGTCCCCTTCGCCGCGGGAGACTGGCGGCCACGCTCGAACCGCCTCTACCGCGCCCTCGTCGATTCGAAGCTCGCGACGGACGTCGGGGTGAGGCAGGAGATCAAGATCGATCCGTCCCTCGTCCTCGCGAACGTCACCCTCGCGGAGGGCGCGTCGCTCGACCGCGTCGAGGAGGTCCTCGACCGGGAAGTCGAGCGCCTCCAGAAAGGCGTCCCGCCGAGATCGGAACTGGACCGCGCGAAGCAACAGGTCCGGGCGTGGGCGCGCTACGAACAGGACGGCGTCACGTTCCAGGGGATCCTGCTGGGCGTCTCCGAGGGCCTTCGTGCGTGGGACTTCGGCGAGTCGCTCCTCGCGAAGGCGGAGCGCGTCCGAGGGGAGCAGGTGCGGGACGTCGCGCGCCGCTACCTCGTCGACGAGCATCGGACCGTCGTCCGCTTCCACGCCGAGGTGCCCGCGTGAACCTCCCGGACCGGACCGTGCTCGGGAACGGAGCGGTGCTCGTCTCGAGCGCGTTGCGGTCGAACCCGTTCGTCGCGTTCCGGGGGAGCGTGCCCGCCGGCGTGGCGGCCGAAGGCGACGCCCACGGCGTCGCCGAGTTCACGTCGCGCCTCCTGTTGAGCGGAACCCGACGGATGAGCGCGGCGAAGCTCGCGGACCGCCTCGAGGGGATCGGCGCGACGCTCGAATTCCGGAACGGGGAGGAGCTCCTCTCCTTCCAGGGCCGCTGCATCCGGGACACGGCGGCGGAGACGATTCGGATTCTCGTCGAGTGCCTCGCGCGGCCCGCGTTCCCGGCCCGCGAGATCGATCGCGTGCGAAAGGAGCTCGAGAACGATGTCCGCATCGAAGCGGACGACACGCGCAGCCGGGCGATGCGCGAGCTGGCTCGCAGCGTGTTCCCAAAAGACCATCCGTATGGCCGCGACCCGAAGGGGAACGCGGACCGGATCCGCCGCATCCGTCGATCCGATATCGTCGCATTCCACGCATCCCACGTCGGGCCGGAGGGACTGATCCTCGCCGTCACGGGAGACGTCGACCGGACGCTGATCGACGAGGCGATCGCTGCGCCCCTGTCGCGCCTCGAAGGAGACAACGTCGGCGCGCCGCCAATCCCGCCGCCTCCCGCCCACAAGCCGCGGGCCGTGTCGATCCCGATGTCGCACAAGACCCAGGTCGACATCGCCATCGGCGCCCCGGCCGTGTCCCGACGCCACGATGACTACTATGCGCTCAACCTGGCGAACCTGCTCTTCGGCCGGATCGGGCTGTACGGTCGCCTGGGTCGGAACCTGCGGGACGAGCAGGGCCTCGCGTACTACGCGTTCGCGAGTCTCGACGCGCGATCGGCCGGGGGGATGTGGTCGATTTCGGCGGGCGTCAATCCCACGAACCTCGCGAAAGCCCTCGCCTCGATCCGGGGCGAGATGGAACGGTTGCGGCGGGAGCCTTTCACGACGGAGGAGCTTCGGGACGGGAGGGACAACCAGATCGGTTCGCTCATCGTCTCGCTGGAGCGGAACGCGGAGGTCGCGGGCGAGCTCCATCGGATGGAATACTTCGGCCTGGGGATGGATTTCCTCGAACGGTTCCCGGAGATCGTGCAAGGCGTGACGGACGCGCGCGTGCGCGAGGTGGCCCAGAAGTACTTCGTGCCGGCCGCGAGCTCGATTGCCGTGGCGGGTCCGATCGGCCGCACCCGCATCCTCCTGTGACGGCGTCAGGCGACGGGGTCGTCGACGAGCCGGGCCGGGCCGCCGACCGCGCACACCATCGTGGGGATGCCGAGGTCCTCGATGTGCCGGCGCACGACGTCCACCCGGTCCGGGAACGTGTTCACGTAGACCGTCGCGCCGGTGTCGATCGAGAAGAACGCCGGGATGCCCTCCTCGCGCATTCGGCGCACGGCGAGGATCACCCGGAGCGTGTCGGGCTGCCATAGGACCATTTCGCCGATGCCTGTCATAGTGATGCCGTGGAGCATGAGGGTGTCGCGCTCGGCGAGGGCGCAGATCGCGCCCACATCCCGTTTCCGGATCGCGAGCTCCATCTCCGCGATGACGCGCGGCATCTCGGCGAGCCGGGCGTGGAAGAACGGGGACGTCAACGCCTCGCGGTGCGCATCGTCCGTCTGCTTGAACGCGGGGACCAACGCGACGATCATGCCGATCTCGAGGTCCGTGCCGGCGAGCTGCACCGCGTACGAGTCCTCGTCCGTCAGGCCCATCTTCCACTTGCTGAACCCCCCGGTCACGGATCGGGTTGCGGAGCCGGCCCCCCGGCGAGCGAACCGGGAGAGGTCTTCGAGGCTCAGGTGCAACCCGGCCGCATGCGCCGCCGCCATCGCCAATGCCGCAAAGCCGGAGGCGCTCGCGCCCAGACCGACGTTCGAGGGGAAGTCGTTCACGGAGGCCATGCGGAACCGCTCGTCGAGGGAGGCGCGGGCCCGAATCGGATCGACGACCGCGCGGATCCGCTCCATGTCCCGCGCGGTCACGTCGCGACCGTCGATCGTCGCTTGGTCGCGCGCATACCCGCCGAACTCCATGGTCGTCCGGCTGCTCAGAGGCGCGGTGCAGACGCTGATCGAGTCATGGAACGGGAGGCGGAGGACGGGGTCGGCGAGGCCGTGGTACTTGATCAGCCCCTGAATCGGATGCGCCACCGCCGTCGCCTTCATCGCCACGCCTCCAAGATCCGCGGGAGATCGCGGCAGTCGCGAATCTCTGCGTCGGGGCGAGCCTCGATCGACGCCGGCCAAGCGTGCACGGCATGCTCCGCCAGCACCCCGTTGTTGAACCAGACCGCGCGCATCCCGATTCGCTTGCTCCCCGAGACGTCGGCCACGACATCGTCCCCGACGTGGACCGCCTCCTCGGCGCGGAGTCCCATCGCCGCCAGGGCGACATCGAAGATCGGTGGCTCCGGCTTGCGCACCCCGACCTCGTCGGAGAAGACGCGGGCGTCGAAGTGGCGACCGATGCCCATCTCATCCTGGATCGGCCGGAGGAAGCGGCCCCACGTGCGGCCCGTGTTCGAGACGAGGCCGATCCGGTAGCCCGCCGCGCGGAGCCGCTCGAGCGTCTCCCGGATGTGCGGATCGAGCACCGGCGGCTCGGCGCGGATCGCCTCTCCGAACGCCTTCGCGATCGGCTCGCGGAGGCGGGCATCCGAGCGGTCGAGACCCGCGAACTCCAGGAACGCGTCGATCTGGTCGTCGGGCGGGAGGTCCCGGTTCCGGTGCCAGTGGTCCTCGAGGAGCCGCGTGTGGCGGTCGTACGACCGGTACAGGGTCTCGGCCTCGATTCGCGGCCGACGGGCCGAGAGCGCCGAGGCGATCTGCTCCACCCGGGCGGTCCGCATTCGCGCATCGTAGTCCGGCCGCGGAGTCTCCGCGATCGTGTGCCACCAGTCGAACGTGATGCCGCGGATCATGGATGCCTCATATGTCGAAGATCACCTGGGCGACGCCGGTCTTCGGGTCGACGAGGAGTCCATGCCGGGTGACGGCTTTGATCGCGAGCTTGAGTTCATGGCGGGTCTTGTCGATCGCCTCGCCCGCGGCCGTGCCGCGCAGGGACGTGCCGCGCACCTCGACGTGGAAGCGTCGGAACAGGTACCGCCGCGTCTCGTGCAAGTACAGCAATTCCGAGAGCCATCGCACGAGGAGGCTCGGAACGTCGTCCGCCTCGAGCCGGACTTCGACCTCGCCGACCGGCCTCACGCCGTCCAACTCCGCGATGAGACTGAACATGCCCTCGGCCGCGTTCTCGAAGAGGTCTCCGATTGACGCCCCGTAGGCCCGGATGCCGACGTCCGCGGTGTGCTCGATTTCCTCGTAGCGCACAGGGAGGCAAAGGCCGTCGCTAGATGAAAGCTCCTCGCCCCAGACATCCTCGCCGACGCAGGACCGCTAGATGCCTCGTTCCTTCCCGGGCCAAACGATCTTGTGGACCTGCAGCTGCAATCGCACGGGAAGGCGGTCCTTCAGGATCCAGCCCGCGAGGAGCGCGGGATCGAGGCCGTTCGCGACCCGGTGGGCCGGCGTGACGGGGGAGAACAAGATCGTCCTCGCCTTCGTCGGATGCTTCGCAAGGACGGCTTTCGCGAAGTCGTAATCCTCCCGATCCAGGAGGACGAACTTGACCTCGTCGTGCGGGCGGAGGACGGCCAGGTTCGCGAACGCCTTGTCCGCCTTCATACCGGACCCCGGGCACTTGACGTCCATCACGTACCGCACCCGTCCCGCGGACCGTTCTCGCGGCAAGCGCTCGTCGAAGGCCCCCAGGTCGATCTCTCCGTCCGTCTCGAAGGAGTGCACGAACGTCTTCGAGAGCGCACGGATCGCGCGGGCGATCGGCTCGCCCTGGAGGAGCGGCTCTCCCCCCGTCCAACACACGTGCCGAATTCCTTCGGCGGCCGATTCGGACGAGTCCGCGAGCGCCCGGATGCGCGTCACGACCTCATCCACCGAAGCTCGCGTGAACTCGCCGCCTTCCACCGCGTGCATCGAGTCGCACCAGCGGCAGCGGAGGTTGCAGGAGTAGAGTCGGACGAAAATCGTCGGGAGGCCGACGAGAGAGCTCTCGCCCTGGATCGTTGCGTATAGCTCGCTGAGGAGGAATCCCTCCCGCTTCCGTGAGGCGACGGTCGCCGCGGCCTCCATCGCCTTCCGATGCGCGCCGAACTGTATTAAGCGTTCGTCTTCCGGTCGCGGCCCGGCTCGTAAGGGATTGGATCGCGAACCCCCGCCTCCCGGAACCCCTTCAGGCGGAGCTGGCACGAGTCGCAGACGCCGCACGCCTTCGGACGGCCGTGATAGCAGGACCACGTGAGCTCCCATGGCACTCCGAGCTCGACGCCCTTCCGCACGATGTCCGCCTTCGTCATCCGGATGAGCGGCGTGCGAATCTCGACGGGATCGCCCTCGACCCCTCGTTTCGTCCCGAGGCGCGCGACATGCGCGAACGCCTCGTAGTACTCCGGGCGACAGTCCGGATATCCGGCGTAGTCGTATGAGTTCGCCGCGATGTAGATCGCCTTCGCCCCTACGGCCTCCGCCAAGGCGAGTGCGTAACTCAGGAAGATCGTGTTCCGGGCGGGCACGTACGTCGGCGGGATGCCCGTGCCGATCTCCTCAGTGGGACGTCCCTCCGGGATCGGGACGCGTCGATCCGTCAACGCCGAGCCCCCGATCGGCGTGAGGTCCAGGCGGACGAGCCGGTGTTCCTTGACGCCGAAGTATTTAGCGACGGATTTCGCGGCGTCGAGTTCCTTGCGGTGCCGCTGTCCGTAGTCGATCGTGAGCCCGATGACCCCGAAACCGTCCGCGTTCGCGATGGCGGTCGCGGTGGCGGAATCCATGCCTCCGGAGAGGAGAACGACCGCGGTCGGGTTGGTCATGGCATCGGATACGCGGGCCTCGGTAAAGGCCTTGCGAATCGTCGGATTGGCCTGGCTCGTGGTTCTCATGCGGTGAGCTTCGCGGCGAGCCTTTCGTACCGATCCACGAGTGGGGCCACCCGCCGGTAGCCGTCCGTCCCCTTTCGCGGTTCCTCGAGCAGCCCGATTTCATGGCCTTCGGGATCGTGCAGATAGGCCACCCGGCCGTACGGTCGATCCGCGGGCGGACCGAGGAACTCCGCACCTCGCCGCTGGAGATCCTCGTAGGCGGCCCGGAGGTCGTCCACGGCGAACACCAGAAACCCCTCCGGGGCCTCTCGCCGGCCTTCGGTGGGGTACCGGTGGATCGCGAGGCGCACGCTTCCCGCGTCGAAGTGCAGGACGTGGTCCTCTTCGAGGAGGAGGGGCAGGCCCAGGACATCCCGGTAAAACGCCCTTGCCGCGTCCAGATTCGCCGAGTAGAGGACGATTCCCTCGAGGAGCCAAGCGCCGGTCATGGGACTCGCTCGCCACATTCGATCTCCGCCCTCTTTACGATGCCTACGCCGACGGGTGCGCCCCCCTCCTAGTTATAGTTAAATAACCATAAAGCGATCTCTTCCGCATGCAGCTCGGCTGTGGCGTCTACGAGCACGAGGTCCGCGGGCGACCCTACTTGTACTTCTGGCACTACGAGGACCGAGGGGGACGAAGGGTTCAGATTAAAGAGTACGTCGGACCCGCGCGGTCGGACCGAAGCCGGACGGAGGCCGCGCGGCGATGCGAGGCATACTGGCGTCGAGCGACGGAGGAGCTTGCCCGGATGCGGGACCGCGTGATGGCGTCTCTCGGGGCCGGCACCTAGCCCATCTTGATTAGTTCCCCGGGTGCGAATTCCTCGAGCCATGTGACGAGCGTGTCGAATGTCGCCCCCGCTCCCGCTACGAACTCCTCAGTGACCTTCACGTTCTGCTCACCGCGAAGCGTTCGAATCACGATCGTGCCGGACCCGGAGGGTCCTGGCGGCGTGACCTCAATCGACTGGATTTCGTCGCGGGCAAACTCGAAGCGTTTCGCCGTTTCGAGCGCGAGGAGCGTCTTTTCGCGTTTCATCTGATTTTCCCGGCCATTCATCAAGGTATCACTGTGACGCCCTTCCCGGCGGAAGGGTCGTTGGCGAGCCGGAGCGCTTCCACAATCTCCTTCATTCGGGGGTCGTCGTCCGGTACGTTCGCCCGGATTTGCTCGTCGAGGTGGTCTGCAAGAAGCCGCCTCAACGCCTCAGGATCTTCGATCTTGCGCCAAGCGGGCGGCATGCGCACGGCGAATTCCAGGAACGAGCGACTCATCTTGGGGTCCTGGGAGACCAGCTCCGTCAGTTCAAAGGACTCGGTCTTCCGGGTAAACTTCTTTGAGCCGATTAGGCGGTCAGGGCGAAGGATAAACGCAAAGCCCCCACCGAAGCCGAGGACGAGTCCCTTGGACCACACGACTCGGACATATCCGGCCTTGCTGTCCACGGCCACGGCTCGATTATCGAATCGTGCGGTGATAAGCGTTCCGTCGATTCATGCTCGGATCTCGTCGAACGCGTACTCCTTCCAATCGCGCTCTCCAAGGACGATCTCGAACTCCTGGGGCGTCAGAATCGGTTCCTTGTATTGCAGGAGGTCCTCGATGGCGATTCGGGGGCACGCAGTGTTCACCCACGCGTCCACGCGATAGCCCTCCAAGAAGTCCGGGGAAACGAGGTCCATCAGGAAAATGCTCGCCCTCCGCCCGTGCTTTTCGGCCATCGCTTTGAGGTCCTGCGCCAGCTGCATGCGCAGCTGCCCGATCTTCTTCGACACGATGATGCCGAACACCTGAGCATCGTGCGCACGGGCAATCGCCGCGTGCCGCTGCCGCAAGATGTGGTCCTTGACGTCCGTGAGATCTCGCGCGGTCCCCCGCTCCGGGTCCGCGATGACCACCGGCTTGTCGACGATGATCGCGACGCCGAGGGGATGGAAGTCTCCCGTGCCGATGTACAGGTATCCGTCGACGTCCTTCTCGATGACGGTCGCCGTGTGGTAGTCGCACCCGAGGAGTTGGCCCGCGTACGCCACGCGTCGATCCGGATCGCCGATCCGTACGACGTGCCCCTTCTCCTCGAGCCGTTCCTGGATCTTCGGGAGCCAGTGGCGGTACTGCGTCGTGGTCACGAGGCCGACCCGCCCCGGGAGCAAGGGCTCCGCGGCATCGATGAAGTCCATCGAGGTGAGCGGCGGGCCGGGGAGGTCGTAGAAGAACACGTTGCGGTATCGGAGGTGGGGCATCGGGGCGTGGCCCAGATGGACGATCACGTCCACAGGCATGTCCGGAACGTCGCACGCGCCGAACGAAGGATCCGCGGACACGAGGCAGGTGACGCCGGCCTTCGACTCGAGTTCCTGTGCAAGTTCGACCGCTTTCGTCCGTAAGCCGACCGGGAACTGGAGCCCGACCGTCCTCGCGTTGCGGCCTCGGACCACGTCCAGGAGACGATCCGTATCGCCCATGAGCGGAGTGGGAGGCCCGCGGCGCGAGAAAAACCTGTGCCCGCGGTCAGCGCTTCCTCTTTTCTCGCTGGATCTCGAGATACCACGGCGTCGGCAGTTTCACGCCGCCCTTCCGGAGCGCCTCTTTCGCGTCTTCGACGTGGTCCTCCGTCGTCGAGATCGTGAAGATCTTCGTGCCCGGCTTGACTCGGGCCGCCGTGCCGACCGCGGCGCCGAACGCCGCGCGCATGCCCTCGGAGATGCGGTCGGCCCCTGCGCCCGTCGCGATCTTGTTCTCCCGCAACACGTTGTGCGGGTAAAGCCGGAGCTTGAGGTGGTATGCGTTGCCGGCCTTCTTCGCGATGTACCGATTGGCGGAAATCCGCGCGGACTCGAGGGCGATGTGCCGGATCTGGCAGGCCTCTCGGGCGACGAGGTGGATCTGCACCGGAAACGTCCCGCGCAGATCGCCGATGTCGAACTGGCTGATCCGAATGCCGGGGACGCCGCCCATATACTCCTTCCGGGTGTAGGCCTGGCCGCGAATTTCGCGATACATGCTCCCCGGCTTTCGCGTCATGGTCCGAGAACCGCTCGAACGGGCGAGCGCTATTTAATCCTTGGCCGGGGCGGGAGACTCCGAAGCGGTCGGACTCGCGACTCCAGCAGGCTTGCGTCGCCGAGGGCGTCGTCCGAAAATCATCACGAGGCCCAGGACGGCCGTGGCGGCTCCGCCGATCAAGGCGGGCAGGGTCCACCGGCTCTGGCTGATCAGGACGGAGTCTACGGAGACCTGTTCGACCTCCGGGAAGATGTACGTCGTCGCGAGAATGAGGCCGCCGAGGAATGTCAAGGCCCCCGCGATTGTGAGGGCGATGCCCGCCGCCTTGGTGGATCGGATTTCCATCACCCGACAAGCCTCCTAGAAAGCTCGAATCGGAAGAAACTTACGATTTGGTTCGGATTTCAGGAAATGATTAAGAGCCGCGCTCGGTGTGGCCCGGAGCGCCATGCTTCTCGTGAAGCTCGGCGGGAGCGTCCTCACGGACAAGTCGCGCCTCCGGACCCCTCGACGTGCCGCAATCCGTCGGCTCGCGCGGGAGCTCGCCGCGGTCCGGAAGCCGCTGCTCGTCGTGCATGGGGCGGGATCGTACGGACACATCCTCGCGCGCAGGCACAAGCTGCATGAGGGCGGCGCCACGGAGGCGAAACGGTCCGCCGCGGCCCGCGTCCAGGCGGACGTGAAGGCCCTTGATGCGCTCGTGGTCGACGCGATGATCGATGCCGGTCTGGCGGCGGTCCCGATTCCGCCCTCGGCGGTCCTGAGCCTCGACGATGGCCGCGTGTCGTCGATCGACCTCACCCCGTTCCTCGAGTTCTCGTCGATGGCCTTCACTCCCGTGACGTTCGGCGACGTCGTTCGCGATGTCCGCCGCGGGTTCTCCATCTGCTCCGGTGACCTCCTGATGCTCGAGCTGGCGCGTGCGTTCCGGCCCGAGCGCGCTGTATTCGTCGCCGATGTCGACGGCATCTTCACGGCGGATCCGAAGCGCCGACGGAGCGCGAGGTTCCTTGAGGCCGTGGGGCCCGCGGAATTCGACCGGATTGAATTCGCCGCGTCCCCGCGGACAGACGTTACAGGCGGAGTCGAGCAAAAGGTGCGTCGGATGGTCGAGATCGCCACGCACGTCGGCGAGTGCGTCATCGTCAACGGTAACGTAAAGAACCGAGTCCGGGATGCCCTGCGGGGCCGGCGGGTCGTCGGCACCCGCGTGACGCGAGGTCCCTAGATGGCGGAGCCGTCGAAGACGGAACAGCGCAAGGCGGAGCACGTGAACATCATCCTCCAAGAGAACGTCTCCGCGGAGTACAACTATTGGAACGACGTGAAGCTCGTCCATCGCGCCCTCCCGGAAATCGACCTCGACGACGTCGACGTCGGAGTGAAGTTCCTCGGGAAGAAGCTCGAGGCGCCGCTCATCATCTCCTCGATGACGGGAGGGTTCGGCATGGGCAAGGAGA
>WNGA01029919.1_pt1 | contig 10332 bp, 9 predicted proteins | sample 5400061 | NCBI WGS metagenome assembly WNGA01 (sample SAMN13153366, study PRJNA577476) | soil metagenome | isolation source: 100 cm soil or saprolite under grassland replicate 2 | place: USA:California | collected 2016-06-15
GGGATTTGGCCGCCGGTCGCGGCGGCGGCGTGCAGGATCAGGCTGAGCGCGTCGGCGCGGCGCTTGCCAAGGCTGCGGGGGTCGAGCTCGCCGGCCGGGGTGCGGTGCGGTTTGGCGGCGGCGTCGATCAGGGTGTGGAACAGCTCGGCGTTGGCGTTGGCGAGGAACCCGCCGAACCGCACCCCGGTCGCGGTGCCGATCGTGGTCGGGGTCAGCCAGAGCTCTTCGCGGGTGGCGGCGTGCTGTTCGTCGGGTTCGGGGCCGTCGGTGTCGAGCCGCTGGACGGCCTCGCGGCCGAGCCGGCGCAGGTCGGCCGGCCCCAGGGCACGCGCCGCGATGACCAGGGCGGTTTCTGCGACCCGCCGGTCCGCTACGGGCACCGTGGCCGGCACCCGCTCCAGGGCCTCGACGATCGCCTGCGCCTGCGCCGGATTCACCGCCGACCCGCTGTCCGCGCCGCCGACACCGTCCGCGGCGACACCACCGTCCGCACCAGCGCTGTTCGCGCCGACACCACCGTCCGCACCAGCGCTGTCCGCGCCGAGGCCACCGTCGGCGCCGCCGTCCGCGCCACCAGCACCGTCGGCGCCGCCAGTCTCTCCGGTGTCGGTGGGTTCGCGGGCAGGGTCGACGGTGGCGGGGTGTGCGGCGAGGGCGGTGGTGACAACGGCATAGCTAGGCAGTGCGCGGGCGAGCTTGACGTCGCGGCGCACGGTGGCCGGGTCGAGGCGGTGGCGCACGGCGAGCAGCTCGGTGGTGTCGCGGGCGCCGAGGTCGCGGGCGTGGCCGAGCTCGTCGAGCCGGGCGATCAGCTCCCACCGGCGGGTCTGCAGCCGCGACAGCGCACCGTGCACGGCGTCGAGCTCGGTGAGGATCTCCTCACCGGTCAACGCCCACGCGGGACGCTCCTCCGCGCCCTCGACCGGACGCTCGGCTGTCGCTGCCATACCCAGAACACTAGCCACCGCCTCAGACAGAAATCGGCCCGGAATCCCTTATCCACAAAGGATTCCGCCACCGGCGAACAACCGGAAACCGACCCCGAAAGACCCGTACGCGCGCGAGAGAACCCGGCACGGACGACCCAGGCAGCAGCCCTAGAGCTGGGACTGGATGGACTGGAAGAAGGTGAGGACGGCGGTGGAGTCCGGGAGCTCCGTCAGCGGACGAGCGACGCCGAAGGGTGCGTTCCACAGGTCTGACGGCTGCAGATTCCACGGACCGACGTACGCATACGGCTCGGCCAGGAAGTCGTCGCCGGGGGAGACCCCGTAGTTGACCTCGTCCAGATCGATCCCGATGTCGAAATGCTCCGGCCACAACACCGGCCGCTTCTCCGGCGCCAGCGCCCGCATCGCCGCGTCACCGATCGCGAACGCCTCCGCGATCCGCGCCGCCGCCTCCGCGCCCACGACGATCGTCTCCTCCGCCCGCACTCCCGGCCCACCCGAGTACACGTCGTCCAGCGCACTCGCCGCCACCCCGGCCGCCGACGCCAGCTCCGCGAACGTCCCCGCCAACGGCAGCCGCTCCGACCCGGCCACCAGTTCCACACCCGACACCGACAACGACGGCTCCGCGACCGTCCCGAACCCACCAGGTAGCGCCCGCAGCTCGATCGACCCGCTGCGCCGGTACTGCGGACCCGCGAGCACCAACTCCTCGATCCCGTGCAGCGACCGCCGCGTGGTCACCAGCGCATCGTCCATGACGGCCCCCTTACGTGCCGAGAACTTCCGGCCTGAGGCTGTCGTGCCCGGCCGATGACAGGGACTATGCCTGGTGGGGGACGTCTGCGACACCGGGGAGGCCTTACAGATGAGTGACGACAGACGAATGACTGACAACGGCTGGCACCGGGTCGACCCCGTCGATGTACCCGACGACGGCCGGGTACGCGCCGTGGTCGTGAACGGGCACAGCGTCGCGCTGACCCGCTGCGAGGGCCGCTTCGGCGCACTGGAGAACCGCTGCCCGCACCAGGGCGGACCGGTCGGCGAGGGCTCGATCGAGAACGGCTGGCTGCGCTGCCCCTGGCACGGGTACGACTACAACCCGCTGACCGGCCGCCCGCCCGAGGGCTTCAGCGACGCGGTCACCGCGTACGACGTCGAGCAGCGCGCCGACGGCCTCTACGTCAAGCTGCCCGAAGCACAAACCGTCCCGAGGACCGTCGCCGACGTCCTGGTCGAGACCCTGGTCGCGCACGGCGTGACCCACGTGTTCGGCATGGTCGGCCACTCGAACCTCGGGTTCGCCGAGGCGATGCGCCGGGCCGAGGAACGCGGCGAGCTCACGTACGTCGGCATCCGCCACGAAGGCGCGGCATCGTTCGCCGCCAGCGCGTACGGCAAGCTCACCGGACGCCCCGCCGCGTGTTTCGCGATCGCCGGCCCCGGCTCCACCAACCTGCTCACCGGCCTGTACGACGCCAAGCTCGACGGGGCGCCGGTGATCGCGATCTCCGGCCAGGTACCGTCCGCGGTCCGCGGCCGCGGCGCCTTCCAGGACGTCGACCTGTCGGCCGTGTTCGCCGACGTCGCGGTGTTCACCACGACGGTCCAGGCCGGCAGCAACCACGCCGAGCTGGCCGCGCTCGCGGTCAAGCACGCGTTGGACGGCCGGGGCGTCGCGCACCTCGTCCTCCCCGACGAGGTCCAGATCCAGCCGTCCGAGGCGGACGCGTCGAAACCCGAAGGCCGCTTCGGACCGGCCGGCCTCCGTCCCAGCACAGAGTCGTTGCGGAAGGCAACCGAGCTGATCGCCGGAGCCCGCCGGCCGGTGATCATCGCCGGTCACGGCGCGCGCGGCGCGGAGGCCGAGCTCACCGCACTGGCCGAGCGGCTCGGAGCGCCGGTGCTGACCACGTTCAAAGCCAAGGGCCTGGTCCCGGACACGCATCCGCTCGGCGCCGGCGTGCTCGGCCGCAGCGGTACGCCGGTCGCGAGCTGGCTGATGAACGAGTCCGACCTGCTGCTCGTCGTCGGCGCCTCGTTCTCCGACCACACCGGCATCGCGTCGTACAAGCCGATCGTGCAGGTCGACGACCGGCCGGCCGCGATCGGGCGGTTCCACCCGGTGACGGCGGCGGTCCAGGGCGACGCTGCCACGGTGGTCCGGCTGCTGCGTGACGAGCTCGGCGAGACCAAGTCCGAGGACCAGCGCGCAGACGTCGCGGACCGGTGGCGGTTGTGGCGGGCGGAGAAGGTGCGACGGGTGGCCGACGACCGCGGCCAGGGTGTCTCCGCGGCGGCGGTGTTCGAGGCGCTGTCGCGGCACCTGCCAGAGAACGCCGTGGTGACCGTTGACGTCGGCAACCATGCCTACTCGCTCGGCCGCTACCTGGAGTCGAAGGGCCAGCCGGTGCTGATGTCGGGGTACCTCGGCTCGATCGGCTTCGGCTAAGTACGGCATACCCGTCAAGCACCTGATGCTCGACAACCACTCGCTCGGCAAGATCGGCAAGGAGCAGCTGGCCGCGCAGTACCCGGTCTGGCACACCTCGTTGCACAACCCGGACTGGGCCGAGTACGCCCGGCTCTGCGGCGCGACCGGTATCGGCGTCGACCGCAGCGACCAGCTGGACGCGGCCATGGCCGAGTTGTTCGCCGCCGATGGCCCGGCGCTGCTGTGCGTCGAGCAGGACGCCGAACTGCTGTGATGCCCGACGTCGGCTTCACCAATCTGCTCGCGGTGCTCGCGATCGCGCTCGCCGCGCCGCTGCTGCTCGGCTTCGCCCCGGCGGTCCGGGTACCCGCCGTGGTGCTGGAGATCGTCGCCGGCATCGTGCTCGGACCGTCCGTGCTCGGCTGGATCGAGCCGGACCTGGTGGTGCGGATCGTGGCGCTGCTGGGACTGGCGTTCCTGCTGTTCCTGGCCGGCCTGGAGATCGACGTACGACGACTGCGCGGGCGGTTGCTGCGAGCCGCGCTGATCGGCTACGTGATCACGCTGGCGGTCGGGCTCGCGGCCGGCGCCGGGTTCTCCGCGGCCGGCTGGCTGGACAGTCCGTTGCTCCTGGCAATCACTTTGTCGGCGACCTCGCTGGGACTCGTCGTACCGGTGCTGAAGGACGCGGGCCAGGCCGATACCTCGCTCGGGCAGACCACGATCGCGGCGTCGTCGGTGGCGGACTTCGCCGCGGTCCTGCTGCTGTCGTTGCTGTTCTCGACGATGGGGGAGGCCAGCACCGGCTCGCGGCTGGTGCTGCTCGGCATGTTCGCCGCCCTCGTCGTCCTGACCGGTGTGCTGGTCGGTGTGTCCGGACGGTCGATGCGGCTCGGCGGCGTCCTGGTGCGCCTGCAGGACACGACCGCGGAGATCCGGATCCGGGCCGCGGTGCTGCTGCTGATCGCCTTCGTCGTACTCGCCGAACGGTTCGGCCTGGAGAGCATCCTCGGCGCCTTCCTGGCGGGCGCGGTGGTCGGTCTGCTCGACGCCGACAACAGTTCGCACCCGCACTTCCGGGTCAAGCTGGAGGCGATCGGCTTCGGCTTCCTGATCCCGGTCTTCTTCGTCAGCAGCGGCCTGCGCCTCGACATCCGCGGCCTGATCGAAGGCCCGTCCGCCCTGCTCCGGGTGCCGCTGTTCCTGCTCGCGCTGCTCGCCGCCCGCGGCCTTCCAGCAGTCCTCTACGTGCCGACCGTCGGCCGCCGCCCCGCATTCGCGGCAGCGTTGCTCCAGGCAACATCCCTGCCCTTCATCGTCACCGCAACCCAGATCGGCGTCCAGGTAGGCGTGATCGAACCCGTCACCGCCGCCGCCCTGGTCTGCGCCGGCCTCCTGTCCGTCCTGATCTTCCCCGCCACCGCCCTGTCCCTGGTACGACGCGCAGCCCCGGCCGACACCGAAGCCGAGCAGCAGGAACCGGCCGAGCTCGACAGCTCCGGCAAACCAAAGGAAGGCGGTCCAACGATCAGCGCGCCACAACCGTGACGTGCCGGCGAACCTGGCCGTTGTGGGTTCTCGTGGCGTGTGGTGGCTGTTCGCAGCGCATGACCTACGAGATCCCACACCGCCGTACCAGAACCCACAACAGGCGCACACTCCCGGCCCCAGGGACGAGACCTCACCCGAGGAAGCGGACGTCGTGCTCGGCGGACGGGGCGGCGAAGGCCAGCAGGCGCAGGCCTTCCGAAGTCAGGGCGGTGACGTCGCGTCTCGCGAGGCGCGCGAACGGCTCGACCTGCAGCGTGGCCGCTCCGCGGGTCTTGGCGATCTTCCACGTGCCGGCGACCCAGCCGTCGACGGTGATCGTGCCGCGGACCAGGCCGTTGACGGTGAAGACGCGCTTGCGGGCTGCGTCGCTGATGGTCCGGGTCCGGTCCGCGTACGACAGCAGGATGTTGTCGAACTCGGCCAGGAACCGCACCGGCGCGGGGGTTTCCGGGTCCGGCCGCGGCCCGTCCGGCACGTCGTACAGGGTCTCGCCGGACGGGCCGGTGAAGACCCGGAGCCGGGGCAGCAGCCGCTCCACGACCTCGCCGAGCCGGGTGAGACCGCACCACGCCTGGACGTCGGCGACCGTGGCCGGACCGTACGCCGCGAGGTAGCGCAGCACGATCGCGTCCGGCGAGGGAGAGCGCTCCAGCGGCCGCCCGATCCAGTCCTCGGCCAGTGCCCAGGTCGGCTGCCCGGCCTTGCCCCACAGGGCTCGCGGCGGGATCTGCACGACCGGCACCCGGTTGCGGATCGCGAACTCGAGCGACCCCGCCGGCGCGTCCGGGAACACCTTCCGCAGCGCGGGTCCGAGCTCCTTCGACGTCATCGGCCGGTCCGCCAGCAACGACCGCCCGGCGGCCGCGACCTCGGCCAGGTCCAGCCCGTCCAGTCCGGCGGATCGCTCCTTGTCCGCGGTCAGCCAGCGGTCGAAGACGGGCTGCACCCACGGCCGCAGCAGCAGGCAGTCCGCCGCCGTGACCAGGTGGATGGTGCCGCGCATCACCACGATCCGCACCAGCGAGCGGTCCAGCAGCCGCGCGGCCAGGTCGTCGGGGACGAACCCGGCGACCCGGCTCCACAGCCCGTAGTACGGCGGGAACGGCGCCTGCGCCTGCAACCCGACCAGGTCCTCCACGACCTCGGGCACCGACCGGCTGGTGCGCGAGAGCAGGTGCTGCCGCGCCAGCGTCGCCCGGTTCACCGCGCGCGCGTCGAGCACGGCACGTCGTACCACGGTCAGACCTCCCGGAAGAACGCCCGCACATCCGAGGTGAACAGCTCCGGCTGCTCCATCGCGAGGAAGTGCCCGCCGCGCTCGAGCTCGGTCCAGCGGACCACATTGTGGTCCCGCTCGGCCAGCCGGCGGATCGCGACGTCCGCGTTCAGTGCGACCGCGACGCCGGTCGGCACCGTGCCGCGCGGCTGCGGCGCCCACATCGCCGGGTCGTGGAAGGTCTCGTAGTACAGGTTCGCCGACGAGCCCGCCGTGCCGGTGAACCAGTACAGGCTGACATCGGTCAGCAGCTGGTCCCGCCCGACCGCTTCCTCCGGCAGCTCGACGGTCTCGTCGGTCCATTCCTTGAACTTCTCCACGATCCAGGCGAGCTGCCCGGACGGCGAGTCGTGCAGGCCCTGCTGCACGGTCAGCGGCCGGGTGCCCTGCTGCTGCATGTAGCCGAACCCCTCCTCCTGGAACGCCTTGGCCCGCGCCACGCGTACCTGCTCCGCCGGCGTCAGGTCCGACAGGTCCTCGCCCCTCGGGATCGTGACCAGCGCGTTCACGTGTACGCCGATCACCCGGTCCGGCGCCTCCCGGCCGACCAGCGGGGCCTGGAACGCGCCGATGTCACCGCCCTGCACGCCGAACCGCTCGTACCCGAGCCGCTCCATCAGCGTCACGTAGGCGGACGCGATCCGGGTGTGCGTCCAGCCGGTCGAGCTCAGTGGCGCGGAGAAGCCGTGCCCCGGCACCGACGGGATCACCAGGTGCAACGCGTCCGCCGGGTCGCCGCCGTGCGCGGCCGGGTCGGTGAGCGGCCCGATCACCCCGGCGAACTCGGCGAACGAGCCGGGCCAGCCGTGGATCATCAGCAGCGGAGTGGCATCCGCGTGCGGCGACCGGACGTGCAGGAAGTGCATCCGCTGACCGTCGATCTCCGTGCTGAACTGCGGGAACTCGTTGAGCTCGGCCTCGTGCTTGCGCCAGTCGTACGACGTGGCCCAGTACTCGGCGAGCTGTTTCAGGTACGACGTGGGGACGCCGCGCTCCCAGCCCGCGCCCGGCACCTCGGCCGGCCACCGGGTCTGGTCCAGCCGCCGGCGAAGGTCGTCCAGCTCGGCCTGCGGAACGTCGATGCGGAACGGACGGATCTCAGCTGTGGTCTCCATGTCTCCGACCCTAGATCTCAACCAGGACAGCTCCTGTCCTGTTTGGGTGACAGACTTCAAGTCATGCTGGAGACGTCGGGCCGCCTGCTGAAGCTGCTCTCGTTGCTGCAGAGTCACCGGGACTGGACCGGGCCGGAACTCGCCGACCGGCTCGGCGTGACCACCCGGACGGTGCGCCGGGACGTGGACAAGCTGCGTGCGCTCGGATACCCGGTGGAGGCCGACCTCGGGGTGCACGGCGGCTACCGGCTCGGCGCCGGCGCGTCGCTGCCACCGCTGCTGCTGGACGACGACGAGGCGGTCGCGGTCGCGGTCGGCCTGCGCACCGCGGCGGGCGGCACGGTGGCCGGGATCGCCGAGACCTCGGTCCGCGCGCTGGCCAAGCTCGAGCAGGTGCTGCCGTCGCGGTTGCGGCACCGGGTCCGGTCGCTGCAGTCCATGACCGTGCCGCTGGCCGGCTCCGGACCGGTCGTCGACCCAGAGGTACTGGCCGCGCTCGCGGGCGCCTGCCGCGACCACCAGCGGCTGCGACTGGACTACACCAGTGCCGAAGGTACGACGTCCCGCCGGGTCTGCGAGCCACACCGGCTGGTCCACACTGGTAGGCGCTGGTATCTCGTTGCCTGGGACAACGACCGGGACGACTGGCGGACCTTCCGGGTGGACCGGCTGCGACCGCGGGACACCCCGGGACCACGCTTCGCGCCCCGGCAGTTGTCCGACGCCGAAGTCGCCGAGCTCACCTCGCACTCCGTCTCGACGGCCGGGTATCGCTACCAAGGGAGGTTCACCTTCCATGCGTCCGCGGACGAAGTGCGCAAGGTGGTCACGCCGACCTCGGTCCGGGTCGAGCCGGTGGACGACGAGACCTGCGTGGTGCACGCCGGCTCAAACCACCTGAACGAGCTCGGCGTCTGGGTGGCGCTGCTCGGCTTCGACTTCGAGATCCACGAGCCGCCGGAACTGGCCGAAGCTCTCACCGGCGTGGCCGACCGACTGCTACGAGCGGCCGGCCGGGCGGCAACGTGAGAAATGTTCTCCACAGCGAGCCGAGCCGGTTTGTGGAGAACATGTGGACAGATTGGAACGTTCTGTGGACGACACGCGTTCGACGAGAAATCGGCGAGATCTCTTGTGCTGAAAGGGTTGCGCGGACCTCGGCGCGCCGGATACAAACTTGGTACGTCATCCCTTCGCGGATGGCGGGATCGGACGGAGAACGAGGATCCGCATGGCGAGGTGACTCGCCGGGTCAGCCGGTGGCGAGGCTGGCTTTGGGGTTCGGCGGACCGTTCGTGAGACCGGGAACGCCACCTAGTCCTGGTCGTGGGGCCCCTCGGACTCATACTTCGAGGGGCCCTGCTCTTTGTTTCGCGAGCAGGAACCAGAGATCGTTGCGGATGGCAACGACCATCGTACGACAGTTGCCGTCGGCGTCAGTTGCCATCGGCAACAAGCGAGCTACCGCGGACCACGAGACCTGGTTCCAGCAACAACTCCCGCGGTGCCTGCTCCGCGTCGCACAGCTGCCGGACCAGTGCCGCGGCGATCTCGTCCAGCGGCTGGCTCACACTGGTCAGCCCCGGCACCACGACCCGCGCCAGTGGCGAGTCGTCGAACCCCGTGACCGCCACGTCCACCCCGACCGCCAGCCCACGACGCTCGATCTCGCGCATCGCACCCAGCGCGAGCACGTCGCTGATAGCGACGATCGCGTCCACCGGCTGGTCCGCGTCGAGCAGCCGGGCCGCGCCGCGGGCGCCCTCGTCGGTGCTGTCCTGCCGGCAGCGCACCGTCAGCCCGCCGGTGGGCAGCCGCAACTCCTTGCACGCGGCTCGCCACCCGGACAGCCGGTCCTCGGCCAGCCCCGACGACTTCGTCCAGCTCAGCAGCGGTCTCGTGCAGATGCCGTACGGCGGCCGCGCAGCCCGCCGCGCCGTCGACGTCCACCCAGGAACCCGGCTGGGACTGCTCACCCCAGACCCGTCCGAACGACGCGAACGGGATGTCCCGCGCCGCCAGCCACTCGTGCCGCGGGTCGTGCGTCTCGGTCTGCGACAGCACGAACCCGTCGACCAGCCGGCGCGCGTGCAGGTCGTCGTACACGGCCATGCCCTTGACCCCGGGTGGCGCGGTGAACAGCAGGATGTGCCGGCTGCTGGTCTCGGCCGCGGAGCAGAGCGCGTGCAGGAACTGGTCCATCACGGGGTGCGGCTTGTTGCCCGGCCAGCTCGGCACGCAGTACCCGACCAGCTCGACCGCGCTGGTCCGCAGGCTGCGCGCGTTGCGGTTCGGCCGGTAGCGGAGCAGCTCGATGGACTTCTGCACCCGGACCAATGTGTCCGACCGCAACCGGTGTGGTGCGTTCAGCGCGTTTGATACCGTCTGGACCGACACCTCGGCGTGGGCGGCGACCTGCTTGAGGGTTGCCACGGCGGTTCCTCCTCACGGCGCAGGGGTGCGGGGTTCGAACGTTCAAAAGCGCCCGCAGTCTCACCCGCGTCGTCTCACCCGCGCGATGTGCGGTGTCAACGGTTCGATACGCCCGGCGCCGGATACGAGGGATAACCTCCATGTCGCATTCTCGCTAGGTTCTGTCGGTGGCGGTCGCCATGCTGGGGTGGTGCACGAGGACAGAGAGGGCTGCCTGCGAGCGATGCAGTCCAAGGCTGTGCTATCCAAGGATGGGCGCTTCGACGGCTGGTTCTTCACCGCCGTGCTGACCACCGGGATCTACTGCCGGGCGAGCTGCCCGGTGCCGCCGCCGAAGCCGGAGAACACGCGGTTCTACCCGACCGCGGCGGCCGCTCAGCAGGCCGGGTTCCGCGCCTGCAAGCGCTGCCGCCCCGACGCCAGCCCGGGCTCGCCGGAGTGGAACCACCGCGCCAACCTGGTCGCCCGCGCGATGCGGCTGATCGCCGACGGTGTGGTCGACCGCGACGGCGTCCCCGGCCTCGCCGCCCGGCTCGGGTACAGCGTCCGCCAGGTGCAGCGGCAGCTGCT
>WNGA01031299.1_pt1 | contig 10331 bp, 9 predicted proteins | sample 5400061 | NCBI WGS metagenome assembly WNGA01 (sample SAMN13153366, study PRJNA577476) | soil metagenome | isolation source: 100 cm soil or saprolite under grassland replicate 2 | place: USA:California | collected 2016-06-15
GCCCTCGGTCTCCTTCCGCGTTTGCCCAGGTTTGAGCTCCGCGGCGGACGCTACGGGTTCCACACTGCGGGGACGCTTGCGTTTGTCGGGTTTCGGGTCCTTGACCACTTGTCCGTTCGCGTCGTAAACGAGCTCCCGCACGGCGACCGCGGGAATCGGCGCGGCGACCACCTCTTTGCGCGTCGCCGTCGTGATGTCGGCAGTGCACGTGAAGCCGGGCCGCACATCGGGGACGACTTCATCGAGCACCACGACGACTTTGAAGTTCGTCGCCTGCGTGCTCGACGCCGCGGCGCCCGTCGCCTGAATCGGACTGTTGCCGATTTCGCTGACATGCCCCTGGAACGTCTTGTCGGGAATCGCGTCGATTGCGACTTTCGCCCGCTGACCGAGCTGCACGTGCGGGATGTTGGTTTCGTCCACTTCCACTTCCGCCTGGATGACCGACATGTCGGCCAGCTCGAGGAGGACCGTGCCCGCGTTGTTCATCGTGCCGATAACCGCGGTTTCGCCCTCCTGCACGTTGCGGCGGGTGACGATGCCGTCGATTGTCGACTCGATGCGCACCTTGCTCAGATCGTACCGCGCGCTTTCGAGCGTCGCCTGCTCCTGCGTAATGCGGCTCTCCTGCGGCCTCATCTGCTTCTCGCGCTCCTGGACGGCCGACTCGGCGGCCTTCACGTCGTTCTCGGCCCGTTCGAGCGCTTCGCGCGTCGTGAGCTGCTGCGCCCACAAGTTGCGCTGGCGTGCGAGGCTCTGTTGCGCCTGCTGCAGCTGCACGCGCGCCGTTTCAATCGACTGGCGCATCTGCTCGAGCGACAGCTCCGCCGTGCGCAGAGACGCGGTGTTGCTCTCCACGCGCGTCCGCAGCGACTTGGGGTCGATTTGCAGGAGGAACTGACCCTTCCGGATGCGGTCGCCCTCGGCAACGGCGAGATTGACCACGCGCCCGGACGTTTCGGCGCTGATCTTGACCAGCCGCTTCGGCTGGATCTTCCCGGACGCCGACACGACGGCTTCGAGGTCGCGGGCCTTGATGGCCTCGGTCGTGACCGCGATCCCCTTGTCCTTTTTGAAATACAGGTTGGCGCCGACCACGGCCGCACCAACGAGCACGACGCCGATGATGATGAAGACATTCTTCCGCGACATCTACGCTCCTGAGACCGCCGATTTGACGGCGGCTATGATCACCGCGATCGCGACGTAAATGACGAGCAGCGTCGTCGCGATTGGACCGGTGCGCTTGCGATACAGGACTCCGAGGCCGATGGCGAGGTTGATCGCCCACCAGATCAGGAACAGATCGATCGAGCCGAGCATCCGTGCCGCGAACGAGTTCTCGTCGAGGAACGGCAGGAAGACGGCGAGGTTCGTCGGGCTCGACAGCGTTTCGCGCGCGTAGTCGAGCGGCAGCGTGAACAACTGCTGGACCACGAGCACGATGCCGGAATGGACGACGACCGCGTACGCCTGCTTGAACGACGCGTCGCCGCCGAGCATGGCATTGAACACCGCGAACGCGATCCCGGCGATGACGAGCGCCACGAGCGGCAGCGACACGAGCTGGCCCGCGGCCGTGAAGTACGGCGCGAAGCGGGAGAACTGTTCCATTCGCTCGTACTGCGCGTCGGTCATCGTCCGTCCGAACGATTCCATCTGGCGGACTTGCTGATCGAGCAGCGCCTGCTTTCCGACCTCGGTCGACATGAACGCGAAGGTCCCGCCGATCACCAGGAGCGACACGACCGCGAGGGCTCCCAGAATGCGCGGGCGTGCCACTACGTCGGCGTACGCCGAGCGCGGCGACATCAACACGCCCATCAGACGGCTGAATAGGCCTCGGGATCCTGTGGAAGCGACCGGCGGCTTCGAAGGTGTTTCTGCCACTTCAGCTTCTCCTCCCGTTAGACACTCATCGCTCCCGTGGGCTCCGTCGGGGTCCGCGGGCGGTTACCCCAGATGACGAACGTGTAAACACCTTCCGCAGGACGCCGAGTCCGCCCTGCAGGCGGCGCCGCGAGAGCACGTCCAACGGTGCGAGGACCTCGGCCAGGTGCGCTTCGGCGCACCGCGCGACGCGATCGAGCGCCGCCCGCCCGGTCGCCGTCACTTCAATCATCGCGACGCGCCGGTCCTTTTCGGGCGCCGCGCGCCGCACCCAGCCCCGTTCTGCCATCGCGCTGATGGAACTCGACATGGTCGGCAGGCTGACGCCGTGAAGCGCGGCCAGCTCCGTGAGCATCCGCGGCCGCTCGCTGAGAACCGACAGCAGACCGAAATGGGCGGGCGCCGGCAGCTCGCCGGCGGCCCTGAGCTCCGCCGCGACGGTGTGCATCACCAGCGGGATGATTTCGAGGACGTCGCGCGCACTCTCACGCGCCTGATCGCGAGTCATTGTTAGGGGACCTAACGATTATACGCACGAACGGCCGCTCCGGTTCCTTGACAGTGGGAAAGTTGGTGTTTACCATGCAGGACAAACGCGGCAACTTCTCGTACGCGTTTGTCCTAGAAGCGGCGGGCCTGAGCCCGCCGCCTAGCGCGGGTGAGCTTGTCTGTTTTTGACGCGCCCCAGCCGCGCAAGGAGCGTGACGTGGTCGGATTCGTTCCCAAGGAGATGTTCTTCACCAAGGGCGTCGGCAAGCATCGCGAAAAACTGACCTCGTTCGAGCTGGCGTTGCGATCGGCCGGCATTGCGGCCTGCAATCTCGTTCGCGTCTCGAGCATTTTTCCGCCGAATTGCCGCATCCTGTCGCGCGGCCAGGGCATGAAGCTCCTCGAACCCGGTCAGGTGACCTTCGTGGTGATGTCCGAAGCCGCCACCCGCGAACCGCATCGCCTCATCGCCGCCACCGTCGGAGTGGCCATTCCGCGGGATCGGGACCTGTACGGATACCTTTCGGAGCACCACAGCTTCGGCGAAAGCGAAGACATCGCAGGCGACTACGCCGAGGAGCTCGCCGCCGAAATGCTGGCGACGACGCTTGGCCTCGAATTCGATCCCGACAAGAGCTGGGACGAAAAGAAGGAGGTCTACCGCCTGTCGAACCAGATCGTGCGCACGCAGAACGTCACGCAAAGCGCCATCGGCGACAAGAAGGGCCTCTGGACCACGGTCGTTGCGGCCGCCGTCCTCGTCGGATAACTCAACGTCCGCGTCATCCCGTCCCGAGCTACCACAAAGCACACAAACGACACTAAGGTAAGGCCTCATATGGCTCGAGCCTTTGCGTACCTCGTGTTGTGTCTCGTCGCGTTCAGGCCGCTCGTCGCGACCGCGCAGTCGTTTGAAACCGTCGGCATCCGCGGGAGACACGGCCGAGCGCCGACAAGATCAAGGCGTTCTTAGTGTGTACGGCGCCACTGTTGGTCAATCCTTGGGCAGTCATCTCGTCGTCGCGTCGACGCTGAAGCTCCTTCGAGCAGGTGACACGCATGGCGATCTGGACGTTGGGGCGATGGCCAAAATCGGTGCAGCCCGAGTGGGGCTGACGGTAAGAAACGTGAGGAAACCGACGATCGAAACCGATGGCGATCCTTTGATCCTCGAGCGGCAGGCGCGTGCCGGCGTCGCGCTCGGCGCGAGCCCGGGCACCCGAGTCGCTTCCATCGCCGTCGCGCTGGATGCCGACCTCATGACCGTCCACACCTGGGCGGGAGATGCGCGCCGAGTGGCCGGGGGTGTCGAGGCGTGGGTGGGCAAGCGGGCGCTGGGGATTCGCGGTGGTGTCGGACGCAACACGATCGGCGCGAAACAATCGACGTATAGCGGCGGCTTCAGCGCCGCCTTCCGTGCCGGGACGTACGTGGATGGCCAGTTGACCAAAGGGTCCGACGAGAGTCGTCGAGGTTGGGGGCTCGCCTTAAGGATGACGTTTTAGGTCATAATTGACACATTTTGTCAGTCGTGTATAGATTTTAGACTTCATGGCCGTTCGTATTGGCGAGCTTCTCCTGAAAGAGAAGCGCATCACTCCCGATCAACTCCAGAAGGCTTTGAACCACCAAAAGGCCAACGGGGGAAAGCTTGGCTTTAATCTGGTCAAGATGGGTTTCGTCAAGGACGACGAAATCACGTCCCTGTTGAGCAAGCAGTACGGCGTGCCGTCGATCAACCTGTCCGAGTTCGACATTGATCCCGGCGTCATCAAGCTCATCCCTCCCGACACGGCGCAGAAATACCAGATCGTCCCGCTCAGCCGGGCCGGCGCCACGCTCACCATCGCGATGACGGATCCGACCAACGTCTTCGCGATGGACGACATCAAGTTCATGACCGGTTACAACGTCGAGCCGGTTGTCGCGTCGGAGACCGCGGTCGTCGAGGCCATCCAGAAGTACTACCCATCGGCGGGCAAACCGCTGACGGCGGCCGCCCCCGCGGGACCGAGCACGCTCGAGCTCGCCAGCCGCGGACTCGAGGAGCTGCAGGCGCTCGATGACACCGCCGATGTCGAAGTTCTCGAAGACCTTCAGGAGATCAGCGCCGACGCGCTCGCCAAGCAGGGCGAGGAAGCGCCGGTCGTGCGGCTCGTCAACGTGGTGCTGATGTCGGCGATTCAGAAGGGCGCGAGCGACATCCACGTGGAGCCGTACGAGAAGGAGCTGCGTGTCAGGTACCGCATCGCCGCATCAAGATCCGGTTCAACGAAAACGGCGTGCCCAAGGAGATCGATTTCCGCGTGTCCTGCCTGCCGACGCTGTTCGGTGAAAAGATCGTCATGCGTCTGCTCGACAAGGACAAGCTGATGCTCGACATGACGCGGCTCGGTTTCGAATCCGAATCGCTCGCCAAGTTCGAGAAGGCGATCCTGCGGCCGTGGGGCATGGTGCTCGTCACCGGTCCGACCGGCAGCGGCAAGACGAACACGCTGTACTCGTCGATTGCGAAGATCAACACGCCGGAAACCAACATCATGACCGCGGAGGATCCGGTCGAGTTCAACCTCGCCGGCATCAACCAGGTGCAGGTCCGGGAGAGCATCGGCCTCAATTTCGCCGCCGCGCTGCGCTCGTTTCTCCGTCAGGATCCGAACATCATCCTCGTCGGCGAGATCCGCGACTTCGAGACGGCGGAGATCGCGGTCAAGGCCGCGTTGACCGGCCACCTCGTGCTCTCGACGCTGCACACCAACGATGCGCCAAGCACGATCAATCGGCTCATGAACATGGGCATCGAGCCGTTCCTCGTGGCGAGCTCGGTGCATCTGATCTGCGCGCAACGCCTGGTCCGCCGCGTCTGTTCCGGCTGCAAGGAGCCGCAGCCGCATCCGCCTGCCGCGCTGCTCCAGGCGGGCTTCTCCGTCGAAGACGCGAACACGGTGACGCCGTTCAAGGGCGCCGGGTGCGACAAATGCAACCTCACAGGCTACAAGGGCCGCGTCGGACTCTACGAAGTCATGGAAGTCAGCGAAGAGCTGCGAGAGCTGATTCTCGTCGGCGCCTCGGGACTCGAGCTGCGCCGCAAGGCCGTCGACGAAGGCATGATCACGCTGCGCGGCAGCGGCCTGCGGAAGGTCAAGGATGGGACGACGACGATTGAAGAGGTTGTCCGTGAAACGGTGAAGTAGTTAACAGTCCACTCCGCAGTTGACCGCAGTCGAAACTGTGACCTGGCAACTGTGAACTGTGAACTATCGCCTGTGAACTGTCGCCTGAAGGATGCAATGGCTACCTTACCGGAACTGTTGAAAACGACCGTGGAGATGGACGGGTCCGATCTCCACATCGCCACGAATACGCCGCCGCAGGTCCGAGTGCACGGCCATCTGCAGCGGCTGCTCCTGCCCGAGCTGACTCCAGCCGAGACCAAACACCTGGTCTACAGCGTATTGACCGACGCGCAGAAAAAGCGCTTCGAAGAAACGCTGGAGCTCGATTTCTCGTTCGGCATCAAGGGGCTCGCACGGTTTCGCTGCAACGTCTTCAGCCAGCGCGGCGCCGTCGGCGCCGTCTATCGGCTCATTCCCGAGAAGATTCGGACCTTTGGCGAGCTCGGTCTGCCGCCCGTGCTCGCCAATCTCGCCGAGCGCCCGCGCGGCCTCGTGCTCATCACCGGTCCGACGGGCAGCGGGAAGTCGACGACGCTGGCGGCGATGCTCGACAAGATCAACTCGGAGCGCCACGACCACATTCTGACGATCGAAGATCCGATCGAGTACATCCATCAGCACAAGAACTGCCTGGTCAATCAGCGTGAAGTGCACAGTGACACCAACAGCTTCGGGAATGCCCTGCGCGCGGCGCTGCGCGAGGATCCCGACATCGTGCTGATCGGCGAGATGCGCGATCTCGAGACGGTCGAGGCCGCGCTGAAAATCGCGGAGACGGGGCACTTGACGTTCGGAACTTTGCATACGAACTCGGCGGCGCAGACGATCAACCGCATCATCGACATCTTCCCGGCGAACCAGCAGTCGCAGATCCGCACGCAGCTCTCGCTCGTGCTCGAAGGCATCGTCTGCCAGGCGCTGCTGCCGAAATCGGACGGCAAGGGCCGCGTCTGCTCGCTGGAGATTCTGGTGCCGACCGCGGCGATCCGGAACCTGATTCGCGACGACAAGATCCACCAGATCTACGGCGCGATGCAGACGGGGCAGGAAAAGCTGGGGATGCAGACCGCGAACCAGTCGCTCGCCAGCCTGCACATGAAGCGGCTCATCACGCTCGAGACGGCGATGAGCGCCTCGTCGAACAAGGACGAGCTCCAGGACATGATCAATCGTGGCGTCGGCATCGTTGCCGGCGCGGGCATGGGACGGACGACGGGGACGGTACCCGCACGTCCGCCGGTGAGGACGTAGGCGTTGCGGGGGTGCTGGGTGCTAGGTGCTGGGTGCTAGGTGCCGCTAGGGGCTAGCTGATTGCTGAGAGCTGAAAGCTGAGAGCTGAAAAGATGCCGAGCTTCGCATATTCCGGGCGCACGCGTGGGGGCGAGACCGTGAGCGGCGAGCGAGTCGCCGACTCGATGGATGCCGCCGTCTCGGCGCTGCGGCGCGAACAGATCATGGTGACGCGGATCACTCCGGCCAAGGCGAAAGCGGAGGCCAAGAAGGCGGGCGTCACCGGCAAGAAAGTGGCGGCGAAGAACCTCGCCGTGTTCACCCGGCAGTTTTCCGTGATGATCGACGCCGGCCTGCCGCTCGTGCAGTGCCTCGACATTCTGGGCACGCAGGAAGAGGACAAGAATTTCGCGGCGGTCATCCTTCAGACGCGGACCGACGTCGAATCGGGTGCCTCGCTCGCCGACGCCATGCGCAAGCATCCCAAGACGTTCGACCCGCTCTTCACGAATATGATCGCCGCGGGCGAGGCGGGCGGCATTCTCGACACCATTCTCAAGCGGCTCGCGACGTACATCGAAAAAGCCGTGAAGCTGTCCGGACAGGTCAAGTCGGCGATGATCTATCCAGTCGCCGTCGTCGTCATCGCGGGCGGCGTCGTCGGCGTGATTCTCTGGAAAGTGATTCCGACGTTTGCCGCGCTGTTCTCGGGACTCGGCGCGGACCTGCCGCTGCCGACGCGGGTGGTGATCGCGCTCAGCAACAACCTCGTGCGCTTCTTCCCGTTTCTGCTCGTCGGCGTCGGCGCGCTCGTGTACGGATTCCGCCAGTATTACTCGGCGCCGGGCGGCCGGCGCGTGGTCGATGCCACGATGCTCAAGGCGCCGGTCTTCGGCAACATTCTGCGGAAGATCGCCGTCGCGCGCTTCTGCCGGACACTGTCGACGCTCATCGCATCGGGCGTGCCGATTCTGGACGGCCTCGAAATTACCGCAAAGACGGCCGGCAATTCGATCGTCGAAGATGCCGTCATGCTCACGCGCAAGAGCATCGAGCGCGGCGAGACCATCTCGGTGCCGTTGAAGGAGACGCGCGTGTTCCCGGCGATGGTGACGCAGATGATTGGCGTCGGCGAGGCCACCGGCGCCCTCGATACGATGCTGGCGAAGATCGCGGACTTCTACGAAGAGGAAGTCGACGCGGCCGTGGCCGGCCTCCTGACGCTGCTCGAACCGATCATGATCGCGATTCTCGGCGTGGTCGTCGGCGGCATCGTCATTGCGATGTACATGCCGATCTTCGATTTGATCTCGAAGTTGACGTAGGGCTGTAGGCTGGAGGCTGGAGGCTGGAGGCTGGAGGCTGGAGGCTGGAGACTTGGGCGGAGGCTGGAGGTAGAGGCTGGGGTTTGTTGCTGCGTGATCCGATTCTTCCAGGCCCCAGCCTCCAGCCTCCACACTGTTCTTGACATGCTAGACACCGAACTTCGGATACGAGTCGCCTGGCTGATCGTCGTGCGCGCGATCATCAGCACGGTGCTGCTCGGCTCCGCAACGTTCATGGAAGTCACGGCGCCGGGCTCGTTCGCGGTGGATCCGTTCTTCTTCCTGATCGGGCTCATCTATGCGCTGACGATCACCTACACCCTGACACTTCGATTCGTCGACAAGCATCGCTGGCTGGCCGATGTGCAGTTTGCGGGCGATGCGATCATCGTGTCCGCCTTCATCTACATCACCGGCGGCATCACGAGCTTTTTCACGTCGCTCTACGTGCTGCCGATCGTCGCGGGAAGCGCCATCCGGTCCCGGCGCGGCGGTCTGCTGGTCGCGGCGCTGAGCTCGGCGCTCTACGTGAGCCTCGTCGGCGCGCAATACTTGGCGGCGTCCGGGTATCTGTCGGACCCGTGGCTGACCGGCCAGACCATCAAGCTGCCCGCGCGATCGATCGGGCGGTACACAGCAGCGCTCAACGTGTTCGGCTTCTTCGCCGTCGCGCTGCTGAGCGGATCGCTGGCCGAGAGCGTGCGATCGGCGGGTGCGCGCCTCGCGCAGGCGTCGACCGAAATCGCCGATCTCCAGGCGCTGAACCAGCATGTGATCGACAGCCTGCCAAGCGGGCTCGCCACGACGGACCCCGGCCTGCGCATCCTCACGTTCAACCGCGGCGCCGAGGCCATCACCGGCGTCTCGTCGCTGTCCGCGGTCGGCAGGCCGATTACCGACGTGCTGCAATTGCCCGCGGACGCCATGAAGGCGATCGATCACGACCTGCGCGCAATTGGCGGCCGGCGCCATGAATACCGCTACCGCACGAGCGACGGCCGGGGCGAGATCGAGCTCGGTCTGGGGGCGACGCATCTCGAGACACCCGGCGGACGCGCCGGGTACCTGTTCACATTCCAGGATGTGACCGGCTTCAAGAAGCTCGAGCGCGACGCGGCAATGCAACAGCGTCTCGCGGCGGTCGGCGAGATGGCCGCCGGCATCGCACACGAGATTCGGAACCCGCTGGCATCGATGTCGGGCTCGATTCAGATTCTGCGTCAGGAGCTGCCGCTCAGCAGCGAACAGGAACAGTTGATGGACATCGTGCTGCGCGAGTCGGAGCGGCTCAACACGACGATCCGCTCCTTTCTCGCCTACGCGCGGCCCCAGCGCTTCGAGATTGTGAAGTTCGACGTGCGGCGCGCCCTGAACGACACCGCCCTCCTGCTGCGCAACAGCGCCGAGGTGCGCGACGATCACGCGATTGAGGTGGATGTGCCCGGTACCGAGCTGTGGTACGAAGCCGACGAAGGACAAATCAAGCAGATCGTGTGGAACCTGGCCACCAACGGCTTGCGGGCGATGCCTCAAGGGGGGCGCCTGCGCCTGGCCGCCGCGCGCGAAACGGCGTCGGACGGCGTCGTGCTGACGGTGCAGGATGAAGGCGTCGGCATCCCGGCCGAGCAGCTGGGCGGCTTGTTTCAGCCCTTTCACGGGACGTTCGCGAAAGGCAGCGGCCTCGGGCTGGCCATCGTGCATCGGATCGTGACCGACTACAACGGCGAGATCCAGCTCAGTTCCAACGCGGGCAGCGGCACGACGGTCGCGATTCACCTGCCGGCTCGCGCGGTGGCCACGACATGAGCACGGCAGCCCGGCCGGTTCCCGACGGGCCCGATCGCCGCCGGCCCCGCATCCTCGTGGCCGACGATGAGCGATCGATGCGCGAGCTGATGGCCATCGTGCTCCGCCGTGAAGGCTACGACGTGCTGCTCGCCGAAAACGGGCGCGCCGCGATCGAGATCCTCGAACGGGAGCCGGTGGATGTGCTGATCTCGGACATCAAGATGCCGGACATCAGCGGCGTGGAGGTGCTTCGCGCCGCGAAGAAAATCGATCAGGACATTCTCGGCATCATGATCACCGCATTTGCGTCGACGGATACCGCCGTCGAAGCCATGCGGCTTGGCGCGTGCGATTACCTGAGCAAGCCGTTCGACGTCGATCTGCTCAAGATGAAAGTGCGGGAGAAGGTCGACAACCGGCAGCTTCGCCAGGA
>WNGA01019777.1_pt1 | contig 10329 bp, 9 predicted proteins | sample 5400061 | NCBI WGS metagenome assembly WNGA01 (sample SAMN13153366, study PRJNA577476) | soil metagenome | isolation source: 100 cm soil or saprolite under grassland replicate 2 | place: USA:California | collected 2016-06-15
GATCAACCAGAGGCGCGCCGCCGGGCTCGGAACCGCCAAGGCCGACTACGTCCAGCTGGACGACCCGAGCTTCAACGGCGCGTTCAACGGCACCACCCACATGATGATGCTAGGGACGAACCACCTGGGAGTTGCGGATGTCATCCTGGACTGGGCCGACAAGAACATCACCACGTACTTCAAGAAGATGAAGTAAGCAGATCGACGCCACAGCTGACGAAGGTCGGAGCCCATTGCGAAGCCGGCGTTCGCAGCGGGCTCCGATCGAGGGAGGGGAGACATGAACAAGAATCGACTGATTTCCGCCACGGTAGCACCCGCTTGCCTCCTGGCCTTGGCTGGCCCGCTGTTCCGAACCACCGCGGCGCAAGCGATCAGGCTGAGCGCCGGCCTGAACGGGTTTCAGGAAGTCGCACCGGTGCTGACCACCGGATCCGGCGAATTCACCGCGATGATCGATCCGGCCAGAACGTCGCTGACGTTCACCCTGACGTACTCCGACCTGCTGGCGGACGCGTTACAGTCGCACATCCACTTCGGCCAACGCGGGGTGAATGGCGGCGTCATGGTGTTCTTCTGCACCAACATCACCCCGCCGCCGGCCGGCGTGCCCCAGCCGCAGGCCTGTCCCGTACGGGGCGGGACGGTCACCGGCACCATTACGGCCGCGGACGTGGTCGGCCCCACGGGACAGGGGATCAATCCGGGGAATCTGGACAACGTGATCAGCGCGATCCTGAGCGGTCACACGTACGTGAACGTCCACTCGACTCGCTGGCCTGGAGGTGAAATCCGCGGACAGGCCAAGGCGCATTCCGCAGACAATTGAGGCACCGCCATGTTCCGATCAATTAGGCCCCGCACCGCCGGGCCGGCGCTCGCGCTGCTGCTCTGTGCCGCAGCGAGCTCCGCGCTCGCGCAGGATGCCCAGAAGTCGAAGAAGTTCAAGCCGATCACGATCGTCGACCAGGGGAGCTTCCTGGTCGGCGGGTCCATGTTCGCCGCGCCGGGCACGTTCGACCCCAACCGGTTCCCGGACCCGCTGCCCGACGGGCAGACGTTCCGTGGCGATCACGCGTACGTGCAATTCCAGATCCCGCCCGATGCGCGCGAGCTCCCGCTCGTCCTGTGGCACGGGGGCGGCCAGTTCACGAAGACCTGGGAATCGACGCCGGACGGCCGAGAGGGCTACCAGACCATCTTCCTACGCCGCGGGTTCGCCGTCTACATGCTCGATCAGGCGCGCCGCGGCCGGGCGGGGCGCAGCACCGTCGGCACCACCATCACCGCGACGGCCAATGAGCAGGCGCTGTTCAACACCTTCCGGCTCGGCATCTGGCCGGACTATTTCGCGAACGTGCAGTTCCCCCGGGATCCCGAGTCGCTCGACCAGTACTACCGCCAGCAGACCCCGAATACCGGCCCGGGGGACAACGCGGTCATCACGGACGCGGGCGCGGCGCTGTTCCAGAAGATCGGCCCGGCGGTGCTGGTCACCCACTCGGCGAGCGGCATCCTGGGCTGGCTGACGGCGATCAAGAGCCCCAACGTCAAGGCGATCATCGCTTACGAACCGACGCAGTTCGTGTTCCCCGAAGGAGACGTCCCGCCCACGCCGCTGCTGTACGACGGGTCGCCTCTCCCGGCCGGCACGCTCGCGGTCTCCCTCGCCGACTTCCAGAAGCTGACGAAGATCCCGATCCAGATCATCTACGGCGACAACATCCCGACCAGCCCGTTTCCCATTGGAGGCCCCGATCGCTGGCGCGCGAGACTCGTGCTCGTGCGGCAGTTCGTCGAGGCCCTCAACCGCCGGGGTGGAGAGGCCACGCTCCTGCACCTGCCTGATGTGGGAGTCTACGGCAACACGCACTTCGCGTTCTCGGACCTGAACAACCTCCAGATCGCGGATTTATTGTCGCAGTATCTCCACGAGAAGGGGCTCGACAGACGGAAGGAGAAGAAGGAGTAGGCCAATTGGAGTGGGGACGCCGTCCTTGAGCTTCACCCTGGGGTCCCGATTCGCAACGTTCCCCGAAGCGACGCCGTACCGGAGGCGTCGGTTCGGGTTCTCTCCAGAGGAGGAGGACCATGCGCAGACGCACTGCATCTCGCCGAACGCCTGATTCGGCCAAGCGCGCGGTGGACACGCCGCGCGACACGTCGCGCCGCGAGTTCCTCAAAGCGAGCGCGGTGGGACTCGTGGGCACCGCCCTCGCCCCCGGCGCGCTGGCCGCCAGGGCCGTGACCGCAGCTGACGACACACGTGGTGCGATCGTGATCAAGAAGCAGGGAAGTTTCTTCGTCGGGGGAACGACAGTCTCGGCTCCGGTGAACGACGGGATTCCCCCCACGGATCCCGCCGCCTTTCCCCCAGGCCAGATCAGGATCAATCAGATGTACGTCCAGTACCAGATTCCCGAGAGCCAGAAGTTCGGGTTCCCCATCGTGTTGTGGCATGGCGGGGGTCATACCGGGAAGATTTTCGAGACCACCCCCGACGGCCGAGAAGGGTGGGCGACGTACTTCCTCCGGCGAGGCCTTGCCGTCTACAATATCGACGGTGTGAACCGGGGTCGGTCGAGCTACGACATCACGAACATCAACTTGGTGCGTCTGGGACTGGCCCCTGCTCTCGATATTCCGCGGATCAACAAGTACGCACAGGAACGAGCCTGGACGGCGTTCCGCATCGGCCCGGCATTGGGCACTCCCTTCTCAGGTAGCCGCTTTCCTGTGGAAGCGTTCGAACAGTATTCCAATCAACTCGTTCCAGCCTACCGTGACCCGATCGAAAGCGATCGGAACATCGCCGCCGCCGTGGCTCTCCTGGATCGGATCGGCCCGGCAATCATGTTGCCGTGGTCGCAATCGGGGACCTTCACGTGGAATGCCGCGATTCAACGGCCTCAGCTCGTCAAAGCCGTCGTCTCGGTGGAAGCAGGGCAGACGGTGGGGAGTTTTCCCCCGGGAGGCTTGAACGTGCTCGCCGGGGCCAACATCCCGATGCTCCTGGTGATCGGGGATCACGACCCCAACCGTGTTGCGAATGCCAAAATCCTTGCGAACACGTACGCCTCGCTCGGTGGCAACGCAACCGTCTTGGCTCTTCCCGAAGCGGGAATTTTCGGTAACGCCCACGTGATGATGACCGAGACGAACAACCTGGAGATTGCGGATCTGATCATCGACTGGCTGAAGAAGGTCGGGAAAGAGCAGAAGTGAGACACCGATCGCTCCCGAGCCGCGCGTGGCCGGAACGGGCGAGGGATCGGCAGCGGGATGATCGGTTACACGGAGGGCGCGGGTTGCGTGCCGCGCCCTCGGCGAAGAGCGACGACGAGCGCTAGCGTCACGCGAGCTGCGTCCATGCCACCTACCACTTCCCACTAGGAAGGAGGGACGGCCATGCTCCGATCAGCGACGTTCCGAACGACCTGGGCGAAGTGCGCGCTCCTGCTGGTAGCCGGAGCGAGCGCCGCGCTCGCGCAGGACGCCCAGTCAGGGAGGACTCAACCGCTCGCCATCGCCGAGCAGGGAGACTTCTACGTCGGAGGCCGGGTCGTCCTTTCGCCGGCCAACTCCAGCTCGGGCGAGGGCGACCCGAATGCCGGCCACGTCGTCGTCGACCAGGTGTACGTCCAGTACCAGATCCCGGCCCAGCGGAAGTATCGGCTGCCGCTGATCCTGGCCCACGGCTCGTGGCACACGGGAAAGACCTACGGGAGCACGCCCGACGGGCGCGAGGGGTGGGGGACCTACTTCGTCCGAAAGGGCTTCGCGACCTACATCCTCGACGACGTGAACCGGGGGCGCTCGAGCTACGACATGACCGGCATCAATCTGGTGCGGCTCAATCTGAGCCCGACCGATGCCTTGCCGCCCATCTCGCAACGCACGAACGAGTCCGCCTGGACGACCTTCCGCATGGGCCCGGAGCCGGGCGTCTCGTTTCCGAACTCCCAGTTCCCGGGGGAGGCGGCCGACCAATACTTCGCGCAGCTCACCGATCAGTACCGCGCCGCTGACCAGAGCGGCAAGCGGGTGGCCGGCGAGGTCGCGGTGTTCGACAAGGTCGGCCCGGCCGTCCTGTTCACGCACTCCTCGACCGGCCCGATCGGGTGGGGGGCGGCGCTCACGCGCCCGGGCGTGGTGAAGGGCATCGTCTCCGTGGAGCCCATCGGCCTCAGTGCTTTCACCGCCTTCTCGGCGCTGGCCCGCGTGCCGGTGCTGATCATCCGCGGCGACTTCGACACGCCCGCGGCCGTGGCGGAGGCGCGGGCGTTCGTCGCCAATCTGCGAGCCGCTGGCGGCAACGCCACGTTCGTGAGCCTGCCCGAAGCCGGTATCACCGGCAACGGGCACATGATGATGATGGAGCGCAACAACCTGCTGCTCGCGGACCTGGTCATCGACTGGATCGAGCGGAACGTCCCCGCGGTCAAGGGCGGGGGTCGCGAGTAGCACCGCGACGCCACTTCTCTGCGCCAACAACGAGCGCCGGTCGCACCAACGTGCGACCGGCGCTGTGTTTTCCCGCAGGGGCTCAGCGCTTGGCCACCTTCACGCCCTTCTCGACGTTCTCCTCGAGCCAGCGGGTCATGAAGCCCGCGATCTCCAGGTTGTTCTTCTCGATCATCTGCATATGCCCATTGCCGTGGATGCCGACATCCCCGAGGTTCACGAAAGTGTTCTTCACGCCTGCCTGCGTGAGGTACTGCGAGGTGCAATGGTCATAGGACGCGTGATACGATGCCTCGCCCGCGGTGATCAGGATGGGAATGCCCTTGAGCGTCGGCAGCTGGCGCGCCGGCTCCGTTTGCCGCCGGCACGGCACCAAATCGGGCCGCTGCGGGGGCGCAAGCACCGAGGTCAACTGGGAGGGATCGGTCACCGCCGGCGCGTACGTGATTGGGATGGACGTGATGCCCCAGGCCCTCGCCAGCGTCGTCGCCTCGCCGAACCAAGTGGGCGCGCCGATTTGGTTGGAGTTGTAGAACGGCGGCCCGCTCGGCTCGACCGCCAGGATTCCCTTCACGAGCTGCGGGCGCGCATCGGCGATGAACCACCCGTATGGCCCGGACTGCGAGTGCGTGAGGATGATCGCCGGGCCGATGCGATCGAGCAGGGCCGCGCTTGCCGCCCGCATCGTCGCCTGTTGGACTTCCGCGGAGGCGATCCCCTGCACCTCGGAGGCGTAAAACTGATCGAAGGTGACATCGCCGATCAGCCCCGACCCCGGCCACTGGTTGTGCAGGTGGGCCTGGGGCCAAAGGTTGTACAGCTCCGGCGCCGTGAAGCGTTGTTGCAGGTTGGGCGCGTTGCCGCGACTGGTCGGACCGTAGGCGTCGGTGTGGTTAACAGATTTGCCGCGCCCCGTCTGGTCCACGACGTAAACCGCGTAACCGTTGGCGAGGAAAAAGGTGCTCCACCCCGGACGATCATCGGACGTCCCCATCATGTAGGTGCCGGTCAGCCCCCCGCCATGGATCAGCACGATGGGGTACGGGCGCGTCAACTCCTTGGGGATCTGGTACTCGACGTACATTTGGTCCGTCATGTACATCTGCCCGTCAGCCGCGGTAAAATACCGCCCGCCGGCGAAGAAGTAGCCCTGGCGCGCGACCTTTATGTCGTGCTCGGTCGGATCCTTGAGGCCTTGCAGCCACTTGCTGCTGGTCTGCGCCAGCCCCGGCGCGCCCGCGCCAATCATCATCCCTACCAGCACGGCCGCCGACCGGCGCCATCTCACGGTATTCATTGCCGGCCCTCCTCTCCTTAAGAGACTTTCCCTTCGCACCGCGCCACGCGCGTGATGCGAGTCTCCCGCTCCGCCGGCAGGAGCGCAACCGCAGAACGTCCCACTTTGTGCCAGAACGTCCCGCGGACGGGCTCGACCCCCGTCTCTTGCGCTGCTTCGATGTGCCGGGAACGCTCGTCAGCGACCCTTTTCGGCGACATGGGCCTCGATCCAGCCGAGCACCACCCCGGCGACTTCGTCGCTGTTCCTCTCGATGAACATGAAGTGCCCATTTCCCTGGATGCCGACGTCCTGCAGCCGGAGCCACGTGTGCTGCACCCCGGCCTGGGTGAGGAACTTCGACGTGCACGGGTCCCACGCGGTGTTGTAGCCCGACGGGCTCGAGAGGAGCAGGATGGGCACCGTCTGCAGGTTCGGGAGTTGCCGGACCGGCTCGGCCTGCACCCAGCACGTCGCCACGCCGGGATCTTTCGGGAGCGGAACGAAACTCAACTGCGACGGATCGGACACGGGGGGGCTGTAGGTGATCGGAGTGCGGGTCAACCCCCACGCGAATGTTGGTCCGACCGCGAAGGCCGCACTCGGCTCGTCGCGGAAGACCGGCGGCCCGCCCGGCTCGATCGTGACGAGCGCCTTCACCAGTTGCGGTCGGCGGTCCAACACGAGCCAGGCCGGTGCGCCCGGCTGGGAGTGGGGCACGAGGATCGCCGGGCCGATCCGATCCAGCAGCGCCACGAGCCCGTCGGCCGTCAACTGCTCCTGCAGTACCGCCGTGGTGATTGCGTCCGACTGGGAGGCGAGGAACTGCTCGAAGGTGGGGTCACCGTCGACCGCGGGACCGACCCACTGCGTGTGAAGCTGGGCGGCCGGCCAGAGGTTAAATCGCTCGTGCGCCGCCCACAGCTGCTGGGCCCTGAGCGCATTCGCCGGGTCGCCCAGGTTCCCGAGCTGTGAGTGGTAAGCCGAACGGCCGCGCGCCGGCTGATCCACGACGTAGACGGCGAAGCCCCGCCGCACGAAGTACGGCGCCCACCCCTCGCGCCCATCGGGCGTCTGGTTCCAGCCAGCGCCGATTTGCCCGCCGCCGTGGACGAAGATGATCGGGTAGCGATGCTTCCGGTTCTGCGGGACCACGTACTCGACGTACATCTGGCCGACGATCTGGTCGTTGGCGTTGTGGTTCCCGCCCACGAAGAAATTCCCCTGCTTCGCGATCACCAGCGGCTCTCCCCGGCTCCCGGCGACGCCCTGCTGCGCCCGGCCCTCGCTCACGGAGGCGACGAGCACCGCTGTCGCGACGCCCACCGCGAGGCGGCGGACTCTCCCACTGCCTCTCATGTTCGGCTCCTTTCAATGTTGGGTGTTGGGGGTCGCGAATCACAAAACGTCGGATGTGCGCCGCCCACTCAGGGCAGCGCGTGGCTCGCTATCCAACCTTCGATGGCGGCGAACACCTGAGCGTTATTCGTATCCATCATCATCATGTGGCTGTTGCCGTCGATCCCCAGGTCCGGCAGCCACCACACCGTCATGTTGGGACGCGTCTCCGCCTTGATCCTGCACCCGTCGAGACCGAACGGCTTCGGCCGGCTGCGGTCGAGCTGATCGCCGGAGACGATGAGCGTCGGAACGTTCGGGTAGGTGTCCGTAATGGCGCCGCACGAGCCCAGGCACTCGACGGCCACGAACGCCTTGAACAGGTCCGGGCGCTCGATCACCGTCGGATAGACGCTGGATCCGCCCTGTGAGTGGGCCAATACGACGGAAGGCCCGATCTTCTCCAACAACGCAATGAGGGCGTGTTTGTTGGGGGTAGCACCATTCTGCGTGCTAAAGAAGTAATCGGGCACGAGCTGCGACAGGTACTGATCCAGGAAGGCGATCGGGAAGTTCGAGCCGTACAGGCGGAATCCCGCGCCGAGCGGCGCCGCCGGTGCCGCCAGCTCCTCATCGCACGTCAGCGTCCTCGGCAGCGTCGTCGGATCTGCCGCGCCGCTGCGCACCGCCTGCATGTCGTTCTGGCTGAACTGTGAGCGCCCCCGCCAGGTCGCGTCGACCACGTAGGTCGGATAGCCGGCCCGGACGAACATGTGCTCCCACCCTTCCCGTCCGTCCGGGGTCGTCTGGAACGACGTCCCGACGTGACACCCTCCCGACCACAAGACCACATTCGGCTTGCGCGGACCGAAGGGAATCTTGAACTGCACGTACATGGCATCCTTCATGATGTGCCCGGGCCGGTTGACCGCGGGGCCCGCCGAATGATGTGCCCGGGCCGGTTGACCGCGGGGCCCGCCGAGTACTGGATCAGCGTCTTGGTACCGCCCGCGAAGAAGCTGCCTTCGTCCTTCAGCACCAGGGGCGGTCGCGCGTTGATCTGACCTCCGCCTTGGGCCGCCAGCGCGCCCGCAAGGACCACGGCGGGCAGAACGATGTGTGCGTATCGCATGGGGCCTCCTCGTATTCCGCTGGTCGGCACCCTAGCGCTGCCGGAGGATTTCGTAGATCGCCCCGTTCGAGAGCGAGACGACGAACAGATTGCCGTTCGGCCCCGTCCGGATGTCGGTGGCGATCCCGAAGTTCCGACCGAACAGCAACGTCTCGCTCTCGGTGATCTCGAACTTGCCGAGGTTGTCGGCCACGCGATCCTCCAACCGGGGATCGTCCACGCCGATCTTCCGCCGGCTCCCGGCGAGGTTGAAGTGAAACAGGTGGCCGCCTTCGAGGGTGGTCCGGGCGCCTCCCATGAACAGATCGTTCTCGTACTGCGGCCCGAGCGCCCGGCTCTTCAGGAAGCCGATGGCGGCCGGGGCGACCTCGAACTTCCAGCTGAACTCGGGGTCGCTGTAGTGGGCTCCGGGCAGCATGACGAGGCGCGCCAGCGCATCCTCGGGTGTATCGGCAATGTTCGTCGGGAGCCAGCGGATCTGCTGCAGCCCGAAGAACTGCTGGCTGGTCTCGATGGCCTTGTACTCGGCGAGACGCGAGACGGGCCCCATGATCTGGATCCAGCCGCCGTTCTGCCCGGGCTCCACCCGGTTGAGCTCGGTGAACGAGTCGTCGCCGTTCTCCTCGACCCACAGGTCCCCGGACAGCGGATCGAAGTCCATGCCGAAGGTGTTCCGCAGGCCGTAGGCGAAGACCTTTTGGATGTTGCCGCCCACCTCGCCGCCCAGCGCGGCGCCGGCCGCGAAGAGCGGGTTGTCGGTGGGCGTCGTCCCGTCCTGGTTGAGACGCAGGACGACGCCCGTGAGGTGGGCGTTGTCGGGCGCCGGGCCGCCGAACTGGTCGTCCGGCTGGCCGGGCCCAAAGGGGCCGTTGGCGAGATTCTGCATCCAGCCGCGGCGGCCGTTGTCCCCGATGACGACGTACAGCTTGCCGTCAGGCCCGAACTTGACCACGCCGCCGTTGTGGTTGCCCCGCAGCGGCTGGCCGGCGTCGGCCTGAAACGCGTGCAGCCGGATGAGCGTGCGGTCGAACGCGAGCGTCGAGCCGTTCCACAGGTAGCGGTCGACGCGGTTGCCGAGCAGCGGCACGTTGGCGAGTGCGGCGTCGTCCGCGCCCGTGCTGCTCTCCGTCCAGTACAGGTACACGCCCGGGTTCGCGGGGAAGTCGGGATGCAGCGCGATGCCGAGCAACCCGCGTTCCGACGCGGAATTGACCGCGAGATCGAGTACCGCGCCCTGGATGACGCCGTTCACGACGCGCAGGACCCGGCCGCTCGCCTTTTCGAGCACCAGGATGTCGTCGGCGCCGAGGAAGGCCATGGTGGTGGGTTGATTCAAACCCGTGACCACGGTTCTCACGGCGAGGTTCGGATCCAGTACCGAGGGGCCGGCCGCCTGCGCAGGCGCTCCCCTCGGACTCGAGACAAGGATGACCGCGCACAGGGCGAGCCCGACAGCGCTGCCGATTCGATGAGGTCTCATCACACGTCCTCCTGCACTTGGGTTCAGTGCCTGCCTTCCACGTGCTGATCGATCCACGCCAGGATCAGGTCCGCGACCTGGAGGTTGTTCTTGTCCTGCATCAGCATGTGGCTGTTGCCGAACAGGCCGGCGTCCGGCAGGTGGAGCATCGTCGCGTCACCACCTGCGGCGTTGACGGCCTGCACGAATTGCTGGCAACCGCTCAAGAACAGCGGCCAAAAGGGGGAATCCGCGATGTGGTCGCCGAAGACGACGAGGATCGGGATCTTCGCGAGCTTCGCAATCTCTTGTGGCGTCGGTGGGGGTTGCTGACCGAACGACCTGTCGCAACTCCCCTCGATCGAGACGAGGCCCCTGATGCCCCTGGGATCAATCAGCGCCGCCTCCTCGGGGAAGAAGCCCGATTCGGAGTGCCCCATCAGGACAGCGCCCTTCACGCGTCTCCCCAACGCCGCCAGGTTCACGTACGTGGGACTGAGAGCGGGCAGCAGCGCGTTCAGGTCCGGAATCACCTGCTTGCCAAACTCGTCAGCGGCATTCACCGGGAACTGTTCGTCCGAAAACGCCGTGCCGAAGCTCGGCCCGAAGCGGAACAGCGTCCAGGCATCCTCATGACTGAATGTGAAAATGTTTGGCAGC
>WNGA01014778.1_pt1 | contig 10327 bp, 9 predicted proteins | sample 5400061 | NCBI WGS metagenome assembly WNGA01 (sample SAMN13153366, study PRJNA577476) | soil metagenome | isolation source: 100 cm soil or saprolite under grassland replicate 2 | place: USA:California | collected 2016-06-15
CCGATCCGTGATGGATCCCGTCGTCCACCGTGAGGCGGTTGCAAAGGTCCTCGAGCACGGTCCCCCGCGAGGAGCGGGCGATCAGGCGGAAACGCGGGATGATCAGCCGCTCGTAGAAGACCTGCATGTTCACGACCTTTTCCTCGAGCGTGTCCGCTTCGATCTGCATCTTCGCGAGCCGGTCGAGGTAGGGGTCGGGCTGACCCCGGCCGCCGGCCTCCTCGACCATGCGAAGCCACGCCTCCGTGTGGCGCGACTCGTCCTGCACCATCGTCGTGTAATAGAGCTTCGCCTCGGGATCTGGCGCCATGCGGAAAAGCTGGGTCGCCATCTCGACGGCGAGCTCGTCGGCCTGGAGCTGCTGCGTGACGACCGAGCGCCAGAGGTCCCGGCGGCGGGCGAGCTTCTGCGGGCTGCCCTTGTACTCGGGTATCGGCGGCATGTCGGTCCAGGGCAGGTCGCGAACCTGCCACTCCGCCCGCTTGGCGAGCTCGTAGTAGCGGAGGACGCCTGCGTAAGCGCTGCGATCTTCCGTTGTCCTGTCGGCGACCTGAGCCGATTCCATGGGCCCTGAGAGGCTAACGTGTCGTGGCGTGGCTGTCTTGATGGATGGCAAAGCGCTCGCGGGCGCTTAGGTCCGAGCTGGCGCGCGTTTCTCCGCCAGCAGGCCGCCAGCGTGAGTCTTGACTGGTCTACGAGCTCGCGCTCCTGACGGCGGCCGAGCTAGAAGAGGCGGCGGCTCACGTCGAGGTGAGCTCGTGACGCACGAGCGCGCTCTTCGGCCCCGAGGTAAGCGCGGCGCTCGGAGCGCTCCTCGAGGAACGCGTTATCGGCCTCCGCACGGCGACCGTCCCCACCGCATACGCGGGAGGAGAGCTCCAGCTCGTCCTCGGCGCCGCGATTCCCGCAGATTCCATCGCCGCCGCACCCCGGCTGGTCGCGCCCGCGATTGACGGCGTGCCCTCTGATCGCAACGGCTTCGTCCGCTGTCAGGCGGATGGCTCAGTCCTCGGGCTCGCGGCTGTCTATGCCGCCGGCGACGCCGTCCTTCCCAGTGAAGCAGGGGGGGCATCGGGGCACAGCAGGCCGATACGGTCGCCGAGCGAATCGCGGCGCGCGCGGGCGCCCGGTAGGCACGCCGTCCGACGGCACCCGACGTGCGAGCCCTCCTCCTGACCGGGAAAGAACCCCCTCTTCATCCGCCTGGAGACGAGGAACGGGCACGCGCGAGCTGCGGTCAGCACCGAGGCGCTCTGGAGACCGGCCGCCAAGGTGTCCGGGCGGTACCTGACTCCCTACCTCATCTCGCACCTTGGAGAGAGCCAACTGAGCGGACACGATCGCGTTCGCTCGGCAGAGACAAGGCGGAAGAAAGCAGCCACGGTCAGCCGGGTGGCCTGAACGGCGTCAAGGCGAGGCGACTACGGCGATCGCGTCAAGGCCGGTCCGTTGAGGAGCGCTCTAGCGGCGCGCGCCGCGACCACGTCCTCGCGCGCGTGCACGACGGCCACGCGCGCACCCCGCCGAGATGCACGGGACGCTCGCCCACGCTTGCGACCGCGAGTAGCAGTGGGGCAGCCGCCACGACGAGGGAGCCCTCGACTGATGCGCCGCCATCGGCCCGATTTACTCACCTCGATAGCAGGCGAGACGCAGATGCATCCGATGATGCTTTTATGCTTCTCGCGTGCTGTCAGTCGCCAAGCTGACGCCGGGGCAGGAGGGCTACTACGAGCGCTCCGTGGCCGCCGGCCTGGACGACTACTACGCCGGCAAAGGCGAGTCGCCCGGCCTCTGGGCGGGACGGGGTGCGGCCAGCCTCGCCCTCGAGGGAGAGGTGGAGAAGGGCGAGCTGGGTGCGCTCGTCCGCGGCAAGCACCCGAAGACGGGCGCCGAGCTGCGCGCCCACGTGAAGGCAAGGACGATCACGGTCGAGCGCATCGACCCCGAGTCAGGCAAGCACTGGAGTGAGGAGAAGAAGCTCGCTCCCGTCGCCGGCTTCGACCTCGTCTTCTCGACGCCGAAGAGCGTCAGCCTCCTCCACGCCCTCGGCGACGAAGAGACGCGGGCGGCGATCGCCGCGGCGCACCGCTCCGCCTGGCAGGCGGCGCTCGCCTACCTGGAGGAGGAGGCCTGCGTCACCCGGCGGGGGAAGGACGGCTTCCTCCGCGAGCGCGGGGGCGGCTTCCTCGTCGCCGCCTACCAGCACCGCACGAGCCGCGCGCAGGACCCCCACCTGCACACGCATGTGATCGTCGCCAACATGACCCAGAGCCCCTCGGACAGCGAGTGGCGCGCGCTCGACGGCGAGGCGCTGCTGAAGACGTACCGGCTCGCCGCCGGCTACCTGTACGAGGCCCACCTGCGCTTCGAGCTCTCCACGCGGCTCGGGTTGGAGTGGGAGGAGCCGGAGAAAGGGTGGGCGGAGCTCAGGGGCGTCCCGCGGGCAATGGTCGAGGCCTTCTCGACCCGGCGGGCGCAGGTGCTCGAGCATCTGGCCGAGCAGGCGACAAGCGGCTTCTACGCCGCCAGGTGGCCGCGGTTGCGACGCGGGAGCGGAAGGAGGAGCTCGACCTCCCCCGCCTGCGCGAGGAGTGGCGCGCCCGTGCGGCCGAGCACGGACTCGGGCGGGAGGAACTCGAGCGGCTCCTCGACCGCTCCCCGCACCGCGAGCCGAGCCCGGGCGAGCTCGTTCGCATCGCCGAGCGGATGCTCGGCCCCGAGGGCCTGACGGAAAAGCGAAGCGCCTTCTCCGAGCCCGAGCTCGTCATGGCCTGGGCGGAGGCGCACGCCCAGGGAGCCTCGGTCGAGCGCATCCTCGCCCTCTCCAGGCGCCTCCTCGCCCTCCCGGGGATCGAGCGGGTGGGCGAGGCGCCCGCGCCCGGACGAGCGGCCTACTACTCGACAACGGAGCTCCTCGCGATCGAGCGGGAGGCGATCGCGCTCGTCGAGCGCGGCCGCGGCGCCGGCGCCCCGACTGCCCCGGACGACATCGTCGAGGCGCTGCTGCACGTGCCGGCGGAGCGCTTCTCGCTCTCGGCCGAGCAGGAGCGGATGGTGCGCGCGGTGACGGCGAGCGGCGACCGCGTCGCCGCCGTGGTCGGGCCCGCCGGTGCCGGCAAGACGGCCGCGATCCGCGCCGCCGCCCAGGCCCTCCACGCCGCCGGGTTTCCCGTGCTCGGAGCCGCCCCTCCGGGATCGCCGCCGAGCGGCTCGCGGACGAGGCGGGGATTCCGTCGGCGACGCTCCACCGCCTCCTCGCCGCAGCCCGTGAGGCGGGCGGTCTCACGCGCGGCTGCGTGCTCGTCGTCGACGAGGCGGGGATGGCGGAGACGCGCGTCCTCGCGCCCCTCCTTCGCCTCGTCGAGGAGGCGGAGGGGAAGGCGATCCTCGTCGGCGACCCGCGCCAGCTCCCCGCCGTCGGGGCGGGCGGCCTCTTCGCGGCCCTCGTCGAGCGCGGGGGCGCCGTCCGGCTGCGGGAGAACCGCCGCCAGCGGGACGAGCTCGAGCGGCGCGCGCTCGAAGCGCTGCGGGGTGGACTCGGCCGCGAGTACGTCGCTTTCGCCGAGCGCACTGAGCGACTGGTCGTCTCGGACGGTCCGCTCGCGACGCGGGCGCGCCTCCTCGCCGACTGGTGGCAGGCGGCGAGAGACGACCTGGCGGGAAGCATCATGATCGCCCTCCGCCGCTCCGACGTCGCCGAGCTGAACACGGCCGCGCGGGCGTTCATGGGGGCGGAAGGACGGCTCGGGAAGGAACGGCTGGAGGTCGCCGGCCTCAACTTCGCCGTCGGTGACCGCATCGTCTGCCGCCGCAATGCCGATGCCCTCGGCGTCCGCAACGGGACGCGCGGGACGGTCGCGGCACTCGACCGCGAACGCGAGACGCTCACCGTGGCCACCGACCGCGGTGGCGGGGTGGAGCTCCCGCGCCGCTACCTGGAGGCGGGACACGTCGAGTACGCCTACGCCCTCACGGGCCACGCCGGCCAGGGGCTCACGGTTGAGCGCGCCTTCGTGCTCGGCTCGGAGCGGAGCCGGCTGCAGGAGTGGGGCTACGTCGCCCTCTCCCGCGCCCGCAAGGCGACGCGCCTCTACGTGACCGAGAATCTCATAGAGCCGGAGAGTCACTTCCACGAGGTGGACGAGCGCGATCGCATCACCCAGCTCGCGCAAGCGCTCGAGGCCTCCGGCGCCGAGCATCTGGCGAGCGAGCAGCGCCCGCTCGCGGCCGGCCCCCGGCACGACGCCCGGCCCGTCATCGCGCGCCGCCCCCAGGAAGAGCGGGAGCGCTCGCGCCTCCGCTTGCTCGAGAAGCGCCAGCGGGAGACGAAGATGTTGCAAGCCCGCGCCGAGCGGCGCCTGGCCGCGGCGGAGGAAAGCCTCGCCGGGCTCGGCTGGCGCGCCCGCGGCGGGCGCGGGCGGGACCTTCGAGGCGAGATTGCCCTCCAGCGCTCTGCGCTTCGGCTCGCGGAGGAGAAGCTGGCCGAGCTCGAGCGGGAGCGGACCGAGCTACTCGAGCGCCTCGCCGTAGCCGCGCAGGCGCTCACCCGCACGCGCCGGCCCGAGATCGCAGGCCCCGAGCAGGGGCGCGAGCGCCAGCTCAGCCTCGATCTTGGCCTGTAGAGCGGTTACCAGCCGAGGTCGAGCGAGGGGCCGAGCGTGCGCTCGAGTTCGTGCAGGCGGCGCATGGCGAGCAGGCGCTGGAGGTCCTCCTCCCGCTCGCGCGCGGCGAGCATGCGGGCGAGGTCGTTGATGGAGGCAACCTGGGCGCGCACCCCTTTGCCCAGGTACTCGCGGCGGGCGCGGCGGCGCAGGTCGTCGTAGCCCTCCGTCCCCGCCGGCGTGGGCACGAGCTTGAGCTCACCGCCCCGAGTCCGGTAGCGGATCACCTCCTCGCCCCGCTCGATCCGCTCCCGAAGGGGGGTCTTCGGCCGATCGGCGGCCTCCGCCTCGAGGGAGGCGAGGGCCGCCTCGACCCGTTCGAGGTTCTTCTCCCGCAGCGAGGGAGTGAGGTCGACCCCGCGCGTCAGCTCGTCCGCTCCCTGGAGCACGCGCGCGAGGGCGCCCACGAGCACGTAGCTCGCTCCCTGGCGCTCGAAGGCGGCCACGATCGCCAGCGGGTCGAAGCGCTCGCCCTCAGCCACGGCCTCGCCGCCCCCGGGCGATGTCGGGTTCGACCGCCTTCACGAGCTGCTCCAGGCGCCGCTCGGGCGAGAGCCTCAGGTTGGCGCTCAGGCGCTCGTTCCGCTCCGTCTCGTAGGGGACGAGCACGGGCTCGAGGTCGAATCCGCAAGCGCGTAGGAGCTCGACCAACGTCTCCAGCGAGGGGGAGACAACCTCCTGCTCCCAGCGGGCGATCACCGCCCGGTCGCGGCCCGTGCGCTCGGCCAGCTCGTACTGGGTCAGCCCCGCCCGCAGCCTCGCCTCCTGCAGGAGCGCCCCGCTTCGCATCGAGGGCAGTCTAACGCTCTGAGTTGATGCCGTCATGTGAAGCATATATGCTTCTCAGGCTTCCGATGAGTCAGGCACTCGCGCCGCTGCTCAGTCCCTATCTCCTCGTCGAGGATGTCGCCCGGAGGCTGCGCTGCTCCTGCCGGACGATCCATGAGCTCACCCGCACCTGCGCCATTCCCCACCGCCGCCTCCCGGGCGGGCGCCGCTGCCTCTTCCGCGAGGACGAGCTCGAGGCCTGGGAGGGCGGCGCTCAGCTGGAGGTCGTGGAGCTGGCACGGGGCGGCCGCGTTGTGCGCCCAACGGATGCCTAGACTCCAAACACGCCGGCCATCCCCGCGACCTCGGCCTTCCGAGCAGCTCGCTCCCAGTGACCGTAGACGTCTGTCGTAACGCTCAGGGTCGAATGCCCAAGATGGCGCGAAAGCCAGGTGATCTGCCTGCCACTCTCGAGCGCTCGCTTGGCGAACGTGTGACGGAAGGAGTGGAACGTTCGCTTCTCACCGGTTGGACCCTCGCGCGGGATATCGGCCTGCGCCAGCACCGCGTAGAGCTCGCGAAGAAGCCACGTCGGTTCGACGTAGCCGTCCTTGCCGGCACCCGGGAAGACGAGCCTGTCGTCTCCGGGCTTTCCGCACTCACCCCACCAAGCGCCGAGGAGTTCGACGACATCCGGAGTCAGGTCGACGTCGCGCCTCTCACGATTCTTCGGAGTGTCGACCCGCCCCCTGCTACGCGTCCGGCGCACCCGAAGCACCGACTCCCGGAGGTCGACATCACCCCAGAGGAGAGCTAGGAGCTCGCCCTGGCGCATGCCGGTCTTGAGCGCCGCAAGGCACACGGTGCGATGGAGGCCCTCGTCCATCTCCGCGAAGAGCCGGGGCAGCTCGTCCGTCTCGAAGTACGCCGCCTCCCTTCGTTCGACGCTCGGCCTCTCCGACCCGTCGAGCTCCCGCACCGGATTCCTAGCCGCGTACCCGTGGCGGACGGCGGCCTGTAGACACGCGCCGAGCACGCGGAGGTGCTTGGCCTGCGTCGAAGGAGCGAGGCCAAGCTCGGTCAGGCGCTCGAGGAAGCGGCTCACCTCGTCAATCGACAGTCCGCGCACGACGCTGTTGCCGAAGACCTCGGTCGCGTGGGCGATCGTGGAGCCGTAGGAGAAGCGGGTGGTCTCCTTTGGTCGCCGAAGGGCAGCCAGCCACTGCTGCCCCCATTCCGCAAAGCGGATGTTCGCTTGCAGGCGGTACTCGCCCTCGTCGACCTGGGTTCCGATCTTGCGAAGCGCGCGCTCCGCCTGCTGCCTGTCCTTACCGACGCGCTCCCGGTCGAGTCTCCGACCCCGCCGTACGACGACGTAGTAGGTCGGCCCACCGGCGCACGTACAGCCACGCCTCGCCTGAGCGAAGGTCGTCCAGGGCCTGCGCAGGCCACATGTCCGGGTGTGCCTCGCCTGAATACTCGCCATCCCGCTCCTTCCGACTTCGTACTACCACGGTACGCGCAGGGCGCCGATCTTACCGTGGCGGTTGGACGGAGCGCTATCCAGAAGAGGGAGCTTTGCAGGTACTTCTTTCAATGCCGGGGGTGAGACTCGAACTCACACGCCCTTGCGGGCAGAGGATTTTAAGTCCCCCGCGTCTACCCTTCCGCCACCCCGGCGGAGATTCAGCTTATTGACCGCCCGGCTGTAACGCAGAAAGCGGGAACTTCTCCGGCGCGTCGCCGTCGGGGCCCCGGTAGTCATCGCGGAAATTGTCGAAGGCCCCTTCGTCGAAGGTCGTGCACGTTGCGAGGTGAGTCCAGGCCGTGAGGAAGATCTTGTTCTCGTAACCGGCCGGCGCCTTGGCCTGGATCTCCGATGCCGGGGGAAGCGGCGCCACGACCAGGCCGAGAGGGCTCTTGGAGTACCAGTCGACGATCTGCTGCACGGTCTGCTGCGGCACCTTCGACCCGTATTGGACGACGATGCCGCCGTGCTCGAGGTTGTGGATGAGCGCGAGCTCGTCGATAGGACTGTCGTAGACGTTCCACACGGCGGGGGCCTTCGGCCCCGGCGGATAGTGCGGCCCGCTCGTCGGCGGGAACGAGTTGTACTGGAACCCGCTCCGCACAGAGTCCACGTGCTGGCGGCCCATGGGCGGGAAGGTTTGGCGGACGCACGCCCCGTCAACGCCGTTCGCAGCTCCGTTATCGCCGCCGCCCCTGAATGCCATCGCGAGGCCGACCGCGACCGCGGCGATGAGGATGGCTCCTGCCAGCGCCAGAAACTGCATGCGCGACCGCCCCGCGTTCCGGTGTTCCACCCTGCGCTGCGGCGCCTGCACACGCCGCTCACGAGTCTGGGCCGGTCTGGGCGGGGCCGGAACCCGACTCTTCTTCTTCTTGGCCACCGGCTCAAAAAGGTATCAGGCAGTCGCCCGCGCACCGGCGCCGAAGAAGCCGGCCACGGAGTCGCGATCGCCGACCAGCAAAGCCGGCGGGAGCGCCTCCAGAAAGCGCCGGCCGTAGGCCCGGGTGCGGAGGCGAGGATCGAGGATCGCCACGACCCCTTCGTCCCCGTGACCGCGAATCAGGCGCCCGAACCCCTGCCGGAGCTGGAGCACCGCCGATGGCACCGCATAGTCGGTGAACCAGTCTCCGCCCTCTCGCGCGATGCGCTCGCAGCGGGCCTCGACGAGGGGCTCCCCCGGGGCCGCGAAGGGCAGCTTGTCGACCACGAGCAGCGAGAGGGATTCTCCTGCGACGTCGACGCCCTGCCAGAACGTCGCCGTCGCGAAGAGGACTGAGTCCACGTCCTGCCGGAAGCGTTCGAGCAGCCGTTCTCGCGGTGCCTCTCCCTGCACGAGGACGGGAAACTGCAGCCTGGGGCGCGCTCGGTCGACGAGCTCGTCGAGTGCGCGGTAGGAGCAGGTGAGGACGAGCGCCCTGCCCCGCGAGAGGTTGCAGAGCGCGACCACCTCGTCGGCGAGCCGCGCGTAGTAGCCTGGCGCTCGAGGCTCGGGGAACCGGTCTGGCACGTAGAGAAGCGCCTGCTCGCGGTAGTCGAAGGGCGACGGGAGCACAAGCTCGCGGGCATCGTCGAGGCCAAGCCTCCTGCGCAGAAAAGGGGCCTCCAGGGTCGCCGAGACGAGAATCGCCGTCGGGCCCACTCCCCAGAGCTCCTCCCGCAGGATCTCCGAGACGTCGACGGGCGCCCACGCGAGCGCGCCCGGCTCCGCCCAAGACACCCGGTCCGGATCGTCGAGGTCGAGACACGCCTCGACGTCCGCCGCCACGCCCAGCGCGCGACGGGCGAGCGCATCGGCTTCCTCCCCCGCGCCCGCGAGCTCGTCCGCGAGTCGCCCGAGAGCCCGGCCCAGGGCGCTCCCGTAGGCCTTGAGCTCGGCCTCGTATGCCGCGGTCAGCCGGCGCCGTCCCGCGGAGGGGTCGAACGCTCCGATGAGCTCGGTCCCGGCCCGGTCGAGATCGTCCAGGGCGCGTGCCGGCGGCCTGGTCTCCTCTTCCCGGCAGTGGCGCTCGACATCCCGAGCGAGCTGCCTGAGCCGCCCCAGGGAGATCCGCCCGCCGAACCACGCCGCCGCAGCCTCCTCGAGCCGATGGGCCTCGTCGAAGACGACGGCGTCGTGCTCCGGGAGGACGCCGGCGCCGTCGGTCCGCTGCCTGAGCGCCAGATCGGCGAAGTAGAGCGCGTGGTTGGCGATCACGAGTTCGGCCTCGGCGGCGCGGCCGCGAGCCGCTTCGGCGTAACACGAGCCGATGAAGGGGCAGCGCCGGCCGGCACAGCGGTCGGCGCCGACCGAAAGCTCCGCCCAGAGCGTCGGGCTGGGCTCGAACGAGAGCTCGGCGCGGTCGCCCGTCTCGGTGCTTTCGATCCACTCCCCCAAGCGTTCGTAGGCGGTCGCGTCCTCCGAGGTGCGAAAAAGCCCTCCGAGCTGGTCGACGCCTGCGAGGCTCTTCCGGCAGAGGTAGTTCTGCCTCCCCTTGAGGACGGCGACGCGCACATTTCGACCGAGAGCAGCGGCGGCGGCCGGCACGTCCTTCGTCAGGAGCTGTTCCTGCAGCGCCTTCGTCGCCGTCGCCACCACGACCCGCTTTCCGGACACGAGCGCGGGGACAAGATAGGCGAGGCTCTTCCCCGTGCCTGTCCCCGCCTCGGCCAGCAGGTGCTCGTCGCCTTCGAGCGCATCCGCAACTGCCCGGGCGAGTCCAGCCTGGCCGCCCCGGGGCTCGAAGCCCGGGAGCGCAGCCGCCAGGCGGCCGGAGGGACCGAAGAAGTCATCCACGAGACCCGCGAGCCTAGTTCAGGCTCCGGCCATCATACGGACATACGTTCGTACCGATCTCCACTACGAGCGCGTCCAGATCATCAACCCAAATCAGGTTGTTCGCGCCACCAGGCGCATCGCGGTCTTCCACGATGAACACGTACCGATGCTCGGCGACCTCCCACACAGCCTCCGTCGCGTTCGGAAAGAACGCCGGCTCTCTGCCCAGCAGGCGCTCGTACCAGGACTTCGCGGCGTGGTAATCACGGACACGGATGCCGGCGAAGAGGTCGAGAGCCATCGCTCGAGCGTACAACGCTTTCCGTCATTATCCACGGAAATCAGGTAGGGACATACGTTCGTATCCGCTATTGACCCCTAAAGACAGGAGGGCGCTTGTCGAGGAAGGCCTGCAGGCCCTCCCGGGCGTCCTCTGTCTCAAAGAGTCGAGCGCAAAGGTCGAGCTCCCTCTCCAGCCCGCGCTCGAGCAAATCCCTTGCACTCTCGTCAAGCAATCGTTTCGATCCCGCCACGGCCACCGGCGCAAGCGCTGCGATCCGCTCGGCCAGGCCTCGGGCGTCCGCCTCGGCGTCGTCCACCACCCTGTCG
>WNGA01033575.1_pt1 | contig 10327 bp, 11 predicted proteins | sample 5400061 | NCBI WGS metagenome assembly WNGA01 (sample SAMN13153366, study PRJNA577476) | soil metagenome | isolation source: 100 cm soil or saprolite under grassland replicate 2 | place: USA:California | collected 2016-06-15
GCATCGCCGATGTACACAATGGCTTGGCTGGAGTCGCGGTCATACACGAAAACTGCCTGTTCTCCATGTTGGTTCTCAAAGTAGCCGAGGTATTGGCTGGGGCGAAGGTCGTCGATGCGAGGCAACACGTGCTGCGCAGTGATCTCGGGGCGGTCATGGGCAACGGGCAGGCGGCCTGCGTCAAAACGCTGCGTCGCAAGCTGGACGAGCTCAGCCAGCAGCGCCAGGCGGTGCACCTGGGAACACTGCTCGCTCGCCATTGGCTCGAAGTCGGCCTGTTGAATGCGAGCTACCTGTACGTCGATGGTTACGTCAAGGTCTACAAAGGCACCCGGCTGGTGCCTGAGGTGTGGAATTCGCACCGACGGATGCCACTGCCAGGCATCGTGCAGTATTTCGTCAACGATCTGCGCGGCCGGCCATTGCTGGTGGTGACCGAACAGGTCCGCGGCAACCTGGCCAAGACCCTGCCGGGTGTGATTGCGGCGATATGCCAGGTCGTCGGCCATCAGCGCTTCACGATTACGCGGGCATGACCACGATGCCATTGGCCGTGCCGTTCTTGCTGACCACCGTTACCTTCGTACCCACCGTCAGATCGGCCACTGTCTTGCCCTGCGGCCGGATTTTCGTGTCCGCCGAAATGGCGACCGACTGGCTCGAACCATCAGCGAGCTTGATCGTGAGCGAGCTCGCGCTTGAGATGGTGACGCTTCCGACAAGATGTGTGGCTCGTTCGCCGGCACCTTCAGCAGCCGGGAGCGCATGCACACGACGGGCGATGAACGACTTGGCGTCGGCGCTGGTTCGTCCCTGCACCACTACGCGGTCGCCGGCCTTGAAGACGAGCCTTCGGAGGTAGACCGAGTAGCGCGTGCGCTGCTCGGTCCTTTCCGGCGGAAGACGAGTACCAATGGCGACCGCTACAGGCCTTACGGTCATTCGAAATGGCGTACGCAAGTATCTATACTCGCGCGCTCAGCCGGTGTGGCTAGCTCGACCTTCCAAGTGGCCACCTCCGCAGCCGACAACACCCACTCCGAGACTCCGGTCGTCCTGCCGCCTGCATCAGCCGACTCGTTTGGCGACTCAGTGCGAGACGAGCCAGCACTTGCCGCGCTGGTCGAGCGCGCAGCACGACGCGATCAGGCGGCGTTCGCCGCGCTGTACGACCTGTTTCTCGGCCCGATGTACCGATACGTCTATTACCGGGTTGGCAACCGGGCCGATGCGGAGGACATTGCAGAGCAGGTCTTCCTACAGGCGTGGGCGGCCATCGACCGGTTCCGCTGGCAGGGCAAGCCGTTTGTGGCGTGGCTATATACGCTGGCTCACAACCTGGTGGTCGACTGGCGGCGGCGCAGTCACCCAACACAGTCGCTTGACAACGATGAACACCCGATCGACCTCCGCAGCACCACCGCCGAGCGTGCGCTTAGTCAGTCATTGGATGCTGACTTGCTGGCGCCCGCGATCAGGCGGCTTACGCCGGAGCAACAGCAGGTGATCACGCTCAAATTTGTCGCAGGCCTGGACACCGCGCAGGTCGCCACGGTCATGAACAAGCGCGAAGGAACAATCCGCGCGCTGCAGTTACGCGCGCTGCAGAGGCTGCGGCGCGATCTCGAGCGACAGGGCGAGCAGGGATCGGCATGAGCAACTCGAAGCGCGCCGCGACGCCATTTGACGATAGCTTGCTCACAGCGGCGCTCGAACGGGTCCTGTGCGAGGGAACCGATTCGATTGCCGTGAGCACGCCACCGCTGGTCGAACTGCCCGGTCTGGTCGACGTCGCTCGGCGAGTCGAGGCTTCGACGCACTCCGTCAGGCCAAGTGAGACATTCCGCGCGGCAAGCCGGGCGCGCTTACTGGCTTCCATGCGCAAATCCGATGCGCCCGTGGCGCGACCCAAGCCCAACCGCGGTGGCATCGGCGTCATCATCTCAGCATGGTGGGCGCGCGCCGCCGCGGCTGTTTCGGTCGTCGCGCTCGCGGGCGCCGCGACTGCCAGCGCCTCCGCCAGTGCGTTGCCTGGCGATACGTTGTATCCGATCAAGCAGATTGGCGAGCAGGTCGCGCTTGCTACCGTCCGTGACGAGTCAGCACAGCGAGATGTGTTGTTCCAGCAGGCGGAGACGCGGCTCGACGAAACCAGCCGCTTACTCGAGCAAGGCCGCGAAGTCGATGCGGGCGAAAGCGCGCTGCGTTACAGCGACACCATCGAGCGGACCGCCGACGCAACCGCCGGACCCGCGGGCGTGCAGCTAATGGCCGACCGAGCGCGTCTTTTGGACCTGCTTTCCAATGCGCCGCCACAGGCCCAGTCCGGCTTGCAGCGTGCCATCGCAGCCACCGATCGCCGCCTGGAGCGGGCGCGCCCCGAACTGTCTCGGCCAGCCAGCCTGTCGGACTCCGAGCGAACGTTGCCGGCGGTGATCCAAGCGCCAAATTCTGTGACGGCCGAGCAGATCCCGACACCCGCGCCAGCCACATTGCCCGAGATGCGAAGGGCAGAGTCCAGTAGCCAGCCGGCGACGCCATCGGGCGGGGCGCCAGCAAACGACGGTCTCTCGGGATACGGAGCCGCTGAGGCACGGCCTGAGCAGTCGCGCCGCGGTGCTCCCGCGCCAGAGGTGGTCGAAAGCGGCCAATCGGGCGGCGCCGCAATCAAGTCGGACAGTCCGGGTGAACTGAGACCGCTGCCCGCTCCTGCAGTCGACAAGCCCCACACGGCCCCCGTCACGCCCGTCAAGCCCACGCGCCGCGGCCGCTCCTAGGTAAGCGGCTGCGGAAAACCCTGTCTCCGAGAGTGGCTGGGATAGGCGTCTTTTAGAACCGTTGCTCGCTATGGCGAGTCAGCACATAGGAGCTTCCAGCCCAGGTCGCCTCGAGCCCTGCGCTCGAGCGACCCCACATTCCCGCCAAGCGAGCAACGACAGCCGCGCGTCAACGTCGATCGGGTACGCCGATACGTAGCTGATCGCGAAGCGATCTCGTAGCCGCCGGACATCTTCGGGCGATGCTGTTGCGGTGTCGCGCGGCGCTTGCGGTCGGACCTCGGGTCTGGGACTTTGTCGAAGCCTGCAGCCTGGTTCCTAAACATCTATTCTCATACTACCGGTGGTGTGACGAGATCGTGACACCACAACCGGTGACAGCCGGCCACGCGAGCGGTTAGTCTGCAGAAAGTCGAGTGGACATAACGCCGGTCACTCTTCAGGCGGCGCTGTAGGGGCGATGCATCGGTCGACTCTCGACTATCGGCGCGGCTCGAGTATCAAACCGCCCTACGGCCTGTACCTCGACACGCAGGACAGCCAGCTCAATTGGATCGTGGTTAGCACGCGGCTGTTGATGCTGCTCACACTCGTAATGGCGGTGGTTGTACTGGTCGTCGCCTTCGGGCCCTGGCTGACACCCACATAGCGGCCTCGCGAACTCGGCAGGCTGTCAGCGGCCAAAGACGCAACCCCTGGCCGAGCTTGGGCACTTCGGGCCGAGCTCTCCGCATCCGGGCTGGCTAGCTTCGCCTGCCGAATACAACTTCTTGAGCTAACGCCGTCCGCGGCCCATAGTCGCCCGCTCGGCGGTACCGCTAGGCCATTCTTGGAGGCATGCATTCAAAGCACCCCTCGAAGCCACAGTCGGCGACCGATTCTGTGACGGGAGATCTGATCCTCGCGCGCTGGGGTATCTCAGTCGTTGATTGGTTCGTCGTCTCGCGCAGCCATTGGATTGCGCGGGCCAGGATCGCTCTCGATCGGCACAACGGCGCCCAGCGGCGCTCCACCCATGAGCGCCTGCGCCACCACAACGTTCTTAGCGTGTGGTTTGTCGGCTAGGCCATCCTCGGCCAGCGGCGCTCCCTCGCCCTCCACCAGCGGCGATGCGGCTTCGACGTCGATCTCGAGCGCTGCGCGGTCGTCTTGGAGTGTTCGGTGCTGATCTCGTTTGTTTGCCATCGGTGTTGCAGTTCCTTTCGAACCGTGACCGTTGGGCAAAACGCGTGCCGGGCCTGCTACAACCCCGCAGCGCCCGCAGAGGCGACGCGCAAAGCGAGTGCCTTCACCAACGCCATCCTTCATGATTAGGGAAGACTTCTCGGCCGCGGCGCATCAATTCTTCGCCCTCGCAAGGCTGCTCATGAGCTACGAACCCCGCCATGGGGCGGTCGGGCTGGCGTTGTCGAGTGGCAGGTACGTGGACTATCGAGTCGGCTGGAACGTGATCGCCGACGGGCCCCACGAGCGGTTCACCTGGATCGACCCCACCGGCACCCAGCCGGGTCTAACCACCTACGAGCGGCCCACAACCGTGCCTGAGTCCGAGATCTACCGCCAGCCGGAACACCCGCCGTTCGACCGCACGGATGCCCACGCGTTCCTCAATCGTGCCCTCGCTGTCCTGGCGACAGATGACCGACGATGCACAACGGACCGAGCTCTTTCGTATCCACCACCGGATCCTGCAGGTCTCCAAGCTCGCCGAGCCTAACTTCAATGCCTGGGCGCGGCAGGCGGCCGCGGAGATGGAGTAGCAACTTCGAACCGCCATGGCCGGTCCGCGACTCTCTTTGAAAGCGACGCTCGCGCCGGCGATCGACGCCGTCCGCCGTGCATCGGCCGCGATTTCAGCACCCCGCGCCAACGGTAACAAGGTTCTCGACCAGAGCGGGAGTTGTAACGCTCGCGCGTCGATCGAGACTAATCCATAAACCAGGAATACGGTGAAACCCCATACTCGCGTCGGCGCGGTCCAGTGCCTTGCCCTCCTGCGTCGAGGAAGTGAGGCAAATTGTCGTGGTGTGGGCGACGTCTTCCAGCTAGGCAGGACTGATAGTGTGAAGACCAGATTTCGGTATGGCTGCTCAGGCGCGCAGGTATGAGTAGGTGCGACCACCTTGGCCCATGCATTGCTGCAGGCCGGCCGAGGTACCTGGCAGGCGCTGAGATGCTGTCAGGGAGGCTGAGGGACTGGTGTGCGCGCGCACGATGATCGTGGTGCGTCCGAGCCTATCAGCCAGCGACGGCCAATCGTAAGCGACCAACGCACGCATAGTGCGCCAGCTCGGGACCGTCGTGCGCCAGGCCCGCGGGGCGTTCCACTGCTTGGCAGCGCCGTCGATCTGCAGCGCCGCGGGCAGGTCGCGTTCTTCGTCGAGAACTGGCGCGCTTACGGCGATGTGGTCAGGTTCCGGCTTGGCCCGTTCGTCGCGCACATACTTGCGCACCCTGACCACATCCACCATGTCCTTGTACGGAACGCGTCGAACTATCCAAAGGGGCCGAGCTACGCAAAGTTGCGGCCTGCTCTCGGGTCAGGGCTGGCGACCAGCGAAGGTGCGCTCTGGCTGCGCCAGCGTCGCCTCATGCAACCGCCGTTTACGCACAGCTCGGTCCTGCGGCTCGCAGATCAGATGACACAAGCAGTGGAAGTCGGGCATTCGCACTGGCCTCTCGCGGCCACGTCCGGCCGGGCCCTCGCCATCAATCAGGAAATGGCGCAGCATCTTCACCACTGACCTAGGAGACAAAGCTCGCGCGATCCTCGAGGCGACAATGGAGGTCGGCAGCTTTCTGAACCGCAGGCTCGCATCGATTGTCGACATTCCTTTGGCCGTCCCGATACCCGCGAACCGCCGGTTCAACAAGGCACTGCGAAGCTTCGACTCATCCATCTATGAACTAATCCAGGCTCGGCGTGTGCGGAGCGACTCGGGCACGGATCTCCTCGGCGCACTGCTGGCAGCCCGGGATGGTGAGTCGGGCATCCAGATGAGCGACCGACAGATTCGTGACGAAGTGTTCACCATTCTGCTCGCCGGGCACGAGACAGTTGCTCTCGGCCTCACCTGGGCCTGGTACTTGCTCGCCCAACACCCGCAGATCGAGGACACGCTTCAGGCTGAGTTGACTACGAGGCTCGCTGGGCGTACGCCCGCCGTAGAAGACCTTCCCGCGTTGCAATACACACGCATGGTGCTCGAGGAAGCAATGCGCCTGTATCCACCGATCTGGACTGTCCCTCGGGCGGCACTCAAGGACGATGAGATCGCTGGGTACCACATTCCGGCTGGATCGTTGATGTTTCCAAGTCAGTATCTTGCTCACCGCCACCCGGATTTCTGGGACAGCCCAACGGCCTTTGACCCGCAGCGTTTCGCGCCGGATCGCGCTGGCGGAGCACGCCGTACGTACTTCCCGTTTGGGGAGGGACCTCGGAGCTGTATGGGCACCCATTTCGCCATGGTCGAAATGTGCCTGGTCCTGGCGACCATAGCTCAGCGCTACCGGCTACGCCTGCTCCCCGGTCCCACGATCGAACCAACATCGATGGTCAGCCTGCATCCGTCACGTGATGTGCTCGCTATCGTCGAGAGCAGATGATGCGCGGCATAGCGGCGCGGGACCATCCAAAAGAGACCCCGTTAAGGCGTGACGACAGGGTGTTGCGCGCGACGCGGTTAACCTCGGCACTTCTGGTACCAGTTCTCGTAACCGCCGCCGTCATCCTCTATTTGTTTCCAGACGACACGGAGCGCCTGTTCGCATGGCCGATCCGCCCCCGCGCGACGGCGCTGGTCATGGGGGCGGGCTATCTGACCGGAGCGTACTTCTTCGGTCGGCTAGCTCTTGCCTCGCGCTGGCATCGGGCTGGCATACCGCTCCCGGGAGTTGCCACGTTTGCCGCGCTCCTGGCGCTTACCAGCGTGCTCCATTGGGACGAATTCAATCACGGCCATATCGCCTTCTATGCCTGGGTGATCGTCTATGGCCTCGCGCCACCTTTGGTGGCGGTCATCTGGTGGCGAAATCGCGCAGTAGATCGCGGGCTACCGGAGCGTGCCGATCAGGTCGTCCCGCGGCCGGTGCGTATCACGATGGTTGTGCTCGGCGTGATCCTGCTCGGAAGTGCAGCCATTGCGTTCATCCGACCGGACCTGGCAATCGCCAGTTGGCCGTGGAACCTGAGTGAACGCGGTGCGCGGGCGATGGCTGCGTGGGTCGCTTTACCAGGTGCCGCTGCGCTGACGCTCGCGCCGGAGACTCGGTGGAGTGCCTGGCGAATGCCCATGGAGGGGACGGGCCTCTGGGCGCTCCTCATTGCCATAGCGATTCCGCGCGCCTGGGACAATATCGATGCGACAAGTCGGGTGGGAGTGGTAAGTGTGGTTCTGGTCTGGCTGGCCGCAGTCGCGAGCGTGTATGGCTTGATGGAGTGGCGACGACATCTCGGCTACCGTAGAGCGAGCCTTGATCGCTGACTGCGTCCCATCGCACAGCAGCTTGGCATCGTCGAGTCGGCTCGGGCGCACGAGGCCTGGCCCATTGTCGCCGCTATGGCGGAGGCAGCGGAGCGTGCTGGAGACGATGATCTGGTCGCGGAGGCGCGCCCAGCAGCTCCAGCCGACATCTTCCGCCGCGAAGGCAGCATCTGGTTCCTCGCGTTCGAGGGCCGTAAGACGCAGCTACCGGATGCCAAAGGGCTGCACGATATCGCTACGTTGTTGCGCGCTCCCGGTTGCGAGGTCCATCTGCTTACGTTGCTGGGCATTCGCACTCCGCCTACCGGAGCGGATGCGGTTCTCGACCAGCCGGCACGGGCTCACTACACGGCGCGTTTAGCCGAGCTCGATGCGGAGGTCGTCGCCGCGGACATAGCCGTCGACCCGGGCAGGTCCGAACGGGCAAATGCCGAACGAGAGGCTCTCGTACGCGAGCTAACGGCTGCTACCGGACTCGGCGGCCGCAAACGCAGACTCGGCGACGAGACGGAGCGCGCACGCAATACAGTGGGCGCCCGTATACGCGATGTACTCGCGCGTGTCGAGCGTGTCCACCCGGCACTTGCGAGCCATCTCCGAGCCACGCTCCGGACCTGGATGACATGTATCTATGCCCCGCTGGGCGGGCGCCATTGGCAGCTGTGACCTCAGGACAGCAGCCCGCCTAAGACTCGCTCGTACGACACACCGGTGAGCGACCGCGACGATATCGACCTGGCAAGCTGCGCCGGCGTGTGGTCATCCAGCAGCATCGCCTACGTCGCGCTCAGAAGCACAGACGCGGCAGACGTGCAGGCCGTCAACGATGATGTGGCGGTCGTAAAACACCTCCTCACCGCAACGCGTGCACAGCGTGCGGGTGTCCCACGCGCCGAGCAGCGGGGCAGCCGCGGCCGGGACCGGCACGCGCTGGAGGGATAGCAGCTCCGTATCTGGCATGTGCGCATAGCCGAGACGTTGAGCATGCCAGCGGTTCGCCTCAGCGTCGGCATAAACACATGCCGAGGCGCGAGTGCCAGGACGCGGCCATACACGAACGGCCTGATGCGTCTGGGTATCGATCACGGTCGCGGCAATTTTGCCGACATCGACGACCCGCAGCGTGCGATGGCCGACGCTGCAGTTGCTGACCACCATCAGGCCATCGGCAAAGCAGCCGTCGATCTCGGAGAGGATCAGGGTGCGCTTGTCGTTCTGCGGGAAGGGGATCCCCAGGGCACGCGCCGCACACAGTGCGACGCGCACCCCCAGTACCTGTCGGGGGCACAGCGCATGGTGCAGTCGACCGAGCGGCTCGATGTACGGCGCGACTACGGTCGCGGACAGCTTCTCCGTTTGACGAACGCTAGCCGTTTGACTATGCCTCGTCAAACGGACGCGTATCCGGTCTGTGGACGATGTTCTCGGCAGCGTCGGCGGGACGTGCTCGTACGCGGACCTGGAGGGCGGTAGCTGGAGCCGTCGATCACCACCTAGCTTGGCGGCTCCATGGGCGCGGCTCCCGGGCCGCATGTTGACACGCATCGGCGAGCTGCTCACTTCGGCAGCGGCAGGGTGTGACATCATCGTCGCGCATGCGGGTCGCGAGGACGTGTCACCTGTGCGAGGCGATGTGCGGGTTGATGCTCACCGTCGACGGCGACCGTGTGACCGACATCCGCGGGGACGCGGACGACGTATTCTCGCGCGGGCACATCTGCCCGAAAGCGCTGGCGCTGCGCGAGATCCACGAGGACCCGGATCGGCTGCGGCATCCGGTGCGACGGACGCGCTCGGGATGGGAGAAGGTGACCTGGGACGAGGCGCTCGATGAAACCGCGGAGCGGATCCACGAGCTGCAGCAGCGCCATGGGCGACACGCCATAGGCATGTACGCCGGCAACCCCACCGTACACGACCACGGTGCGGCGCTCGGTGTCCCACTCTTCGGCGCGCTGCTCAGGACGAAGAACCGCTTCGACTCAAACTCACAGGACGCGAACCCGAAGCTGTTCGCGTCGCTGCGCATGTTCGGCGAGCTCACGAGCCTCACGGTGCCCGACGTCGATCGAACCGACTTCTTCCTGATGCTCGGTGCGAACCCGGCGGCGTCCAACGGGAGCTTGATGTCCCTCGGCGACGTGCGCGGTCGAATCCGCGGCATCCGCGAGCGCGGGGGGCGAATCGTGCTCGTCGACCCCCGTCGGAGCGAGACGGCGGCGTGGGCCGACGAGCACCACCCCATCCGGCCGGGAGGGGACGCCGCGCTGCTCGCCGCGATGCTCCACGTCGTATTCGCCGAGGGGCTCGGCGACGATCGACGCGCGAGCGAGATGGCCACGGGCATCTCGACGCTGGCCGCCGCGGTGGAGAGCTTCTCCCCTGAGCGGGTCGCCAGCGCGATTGGGCTCGACGCAGCGGTCGTCGCCGATCTCGCGCGCAGGTTCGCGACGGCGCGCACGGCGGTCGCCTACGGCCGGATCGGCCTCTGCCAGAGCCTGTTTGGACCCGTCGCGACCTGGCTGGCCGAGGCGCTGAACGTGGTCACGGGCAACTTTGATCGGCCGGGCGGCTCGATGTTCACGAAGCCCGCAATCGATCTCAGGCGCCTGGCGCACATGGTCGGAGTCCAGGGCGCTGGTCGCTTCCGCTCGCGCCTGCGCCAACTCCCCGAGATCGGAGGGGTGCTGCCAGCCGCGACAATGGCGGAGGAGATGGAGACCGCCGGAGCCGGACAGATCCGCGGGTTCGTGAGTTTGGCCGGCAACCCGGTGCTGAGCGTGCCGAGCGGCGAGCGTCTCGCGAGGGCGCTCGCGGGGCTTGACTTCATGGTCTCGATAGACCTGTACGTGAACGAGACCACGCGCCACGCGCACGTGATCCTGCCGCCGGCGTCCGCCCTCGAGCGGAGCCATTATGACGTCGTTTTCAACGCCCTCGCCGTCCGCAACACGGCGAAATGGTCGCCCCCAGTGTTCGCGCCGACAATGGACGCGCGACACGACTGGGACATCCTCTGGAGCCTCGCGTCCCGCATCGTCGGATGTCGGGCTGGCGGCGGGT
>WNGA01015087.1_pt1 | contig 10326 bp, 6 predicted proteins | sample 5400061 | NCBI WGS metagenome assembly WNGA01 (sample SAMN13153366, study PRJNA577476) | soil metagenome | isolation source: 100 cm soil or saprolite under grassland replicate 2 | place: USA:California | collected 2016-06-15
AGCCTTACATCGACGAGGCGGCCAGCGAGGAATACACGCCTATCTTCGCCAACAAGGGCACGGGGGCATTCCCAACGCCTGAGCAGAAGACAGCCCCGGTCGACGCCAAGCCGGCCTCCCGTTTTATCTGGACCGACGACGCCGTGGCCCGATTGGAACGGGCGCCCGCCGGCTACATGCGGGACTGCACGAAAGCCCTGATCGAGAAGCACGCCGAGAAGATTGCCGCGGCGACGATCACCCATGAGATCGCGGAAGCCGGGATTGAACAGGCCAAGGGCTACATGGAAGAAGCCATGAAGACCGGCAACCTCAAGGACATCATCGCGAGCTTGATCGGCAACAAGCAGTCGTGAACGAGACTCTTCAGCTCATCAACCCCGTCCCGCTGCGGTACGTGGACCGGCCCGGCCTGCTGCCGGTGGTCCGGAAGCCGACGCCGCAGAACGACTGGAAGCCGTACCTCATCGCCCTGAACCTCACCAAGCGCTGCAACTTACGTTGCTCCCATTGCTATCTTGACGCGACGACACGGGCCTCCGGCGCGACCGATGAGCTGACGACGCAGGAAGTGTACCGACTGCTGGACCAGATGGCGGTGGTGAACAAGCATGCGATCGTCGTGATCACCGGCGGCGAGCCGCTGACCCGGCCGGACATTCTGGACATCGCCCGCTACGCCGTGACGCTCGGCTTCATGGTGGTCTTCGGAACCAACGGGATGTTGATCGACGACGCGACGCTTTCCGCGGGCTACCCGGCGCGTGGGCGCGCACGATGGCCGGCATCGAGGCCTGCAAGCGCAACGGGCTCCAGTTCCAGGTCCACTTCAGCGTCTCGCCGATGAACTACCGCGAAGTGCCCGAGATGGTCGCCTTTACCCATCGGTTGGGCGCGCGGGTGCTCAACCTGTTCTTCCTGGTCTGCACAGGCCGCGGTGAGGAGATGACGGATATCACCCCCCAGCAGTACGAGGAGGTGCTGACCTATCTCGTCGACACACAGAAGCAGTACCCGGACATGCTGGTGCGGGCGCGCTGCGCGCCGCACTTCAAGCGCATCGCATACGAGCGAGACCCCAACTCTCCGATCACCAAGGCCACCGGCTACATGGGCGGGGGCTGTCTTGCCGGCACGAACTACGCCCGCGTGACGCCGGAGGGGAACCTCACCCCCTGCCCCTACATGCCGTTGAGTGCGGGCAACGTACGGGAAATCAGCTTCGTGGACCTCTGGGAGCGCTCGGAGGTGTTCGACTCGTTCCGCGAGCCGAAGCTCAAGGGCAAGTGCGCAGACTGCGAGTACTCCGACATCTGCGGCGGCTGCCGCGCCCGTCCCTACGCGGACCATGGGGACTGGCTGGACGCGGATGAGTGGTGCCTCTACACCCCGAAGGGCGGCCCCAAGGTCAAGGTGAGCGAGATCGGCGTGGATGAGGCTCCGGGGACCTTCGAGGTGCGCTGGAGCGACGAGGCCACGGCGCGCTTTAAGCGCATTCCCTACTTCATGCAGGCGATGGTCAAGAAAAGCGTGGAGGCCAAGGCGCGCGAGCGCGGCCTCTCCGCGATCACGCCCGAGTTCATGGAAGAGCTCCGCAAGGCCCGTTTCGGCAACGACAAACCGGTGTTCAGGTTCTGATGGACAAGTTCATCGACGCATTCGTCAACCAGTGGATTCCGATCGTGAACCACTGGCTGCATTTGATGTCGGCGATTCTGTGGATCGGGGGGCTGGGGCTGCTGATGATGGCGGTCGTGCCGGCGCTGCGCAAATCGGTCCCCGGCGAGCTCGTCAAGCAGCTCGCCAACGAAATCTATAAGAAATACCAGCGGGTCATCGGCGCGCTTATGCTGATCATCCTGGTCACGGGCGGGATCAACATCGCGTACGTCAACAAGCTGATGAAGTCGAACAACGGCGAGGGCTTCACCAATCCCTACATCATCGCGCTCGGCATCAAGCTGTTCTTCGTCATGTGCATCATGACGATCTTCCTCTACAACATCATGTTCCCGCCGGAGCCCGCCCAGAAGGAGCAGGCCGAGGAGGAAGACATGGACCCCGAAGGCGTTCCGTTCCTCCGCGCGTCCTTCTGGTTCGGCATCTTCATCGTCCTCATGGCCTCGACCCTCAAGCACCTGCACCATTAAGATACAATATGGGTATGCCACCAGCGGCACCGGTCCCATCATTGTCTTACCCCCGCTCCTCTCTACAGCTGTTCCTTCAAGTCCTCGTCGTAGCAGCCTGTGCAGTGTTCGCCGCATGCGGGACCAGTCAGGAGCAGAACGACGCCCAGGCCGCCAAGCAGCCGGCCAAACAGTTCACGGCGACGGAAGAGAACCTCAAGTATATCAAGGTGGAAGAGATCCGGCGCACATCCGGAGGCTCCACGATCGCGCTGAACGGCCGGGTCACGTTCGATGAGAGCCGAACGGCGCAAATCGGCTCCCCAGTCGAGGGCCGGGTGATCCGGGTGCTGGCAAAGCCGGGCGATCGGGTTCAGCACGGCCAACCGCTCCTGGTCATCCACAGCCCGAATTTCACGCTGGTGGAGTCGGCGGAGCAGAAGGCCCGCTCGGCGCTCCATGTCGCCGAAAAAAATTTCGCGCGCGCGCAACGCCTCTTCGCCGAAGGCGCGGCATCCCAGCGTGAAGTCATTGAAGCGGAAGATGTCTTGGCCCAGGCGCGTGCCGAACACGAGCGGGCATCGGCGGACCTGGCGACATTGGGTGGAAGCCAAGAACGTCTCTCCCATGAGTTTCAGTTGAAATCTCCCATCAATGGTGTCGTGGTCTCAAGAACCCAGGCCGCCTCCCTCGGCGCGGAGGTCCAGCCTGGAAGCGGTATGTTGTTCATCGTGGCGGACCTGTCGAAGGTCTGGGTCCTCGCGGATCTCCCGGAACGGGAAATGCAAGGGGTGCATGCCGGCCTTCCGGTCGAAGTGGAAGCTCAGGCCTACCCCGGGGTCAAGTTTACGGGTACCGTCGAGTACGTCAGCGAACTGCTGGATCAAACAACCCGCACCGCGAAACTCCGGTGTCTGATTCCCAACGGTCAGCTCCGTCTCAAACCCGAAATGTTCGTGGGCGTCACGCTGCACCGCCCCCAGGTTGATCTCCTTATCCCGACCTCCGCCGTCGTGACGAAAGGGGATCAATTTTTTGTGTACGTTGAAGACGACGAGAAGCAGCGGACCTATACGCCCCGCGAGGTCACCCTGGGCCCCGAGATGGGCACGATGGTGCCAGTCGTCAAAGGCCTGAAGGGCGGCGAGCGCATCGTCGTCGAAGGCGCGATCCTTCTCGATTCCGCATTCCACAAGCTGCTCTGAAACTCCCGACAGATGCTCGACCGACTCATCGACCTGGCGGTCCACCGCCGTCTGGCAACGCTCCTGTTCACGATAGGCCTTCTGGGGTACGGGCTCTTCGCCTACTTCAACCTGACCGTGGAGGCGTATCCGGACGTCACCAACCTTCAGGTCAACATCATCACCCTGTTTCCTGGCCAGGCCGCCGAGGAAGTGGAACGGCAGGTGACCATCCCGCTGGAGCGCGGGCTGAGCGCCCTGCCCAAGGCGATTGACCTTCGGTCGGTGTCGGTCTTCGGGCTTTCGTACATCATCGTCACATTCGACGACGAAGTGGACATGTACTTCGCCCGACAGGTGGTGACCGAGCGGCTCCGTCAGGTGGAGCTGCCGGACGGAGTGGTTCCTGTCCTGGGTCCCCAGATCACCCCGCTGGGCGAAGTCTACCAATTCACGCTGGACGGCGGAGGCAAATCCCCCACCGAGCTACGGACGCTTTTGGATTGGACGGTCGTCCCATATCTCAAGCAGATTCCGGGCGTCGCCGACGTGGTGGTCCTCGGCGGGTTTCGCAAGGAGACGCATGTCCTGGTAGACCCCGATCGGCTGAAGGCGCATGGGCTCACGCTGACCACAGTCTATGATGCCTTGTCCCGATCCAACGCCAACATCGGGGCCGGGTACATCCGGCACGGCCAGGAGCAATACATCGTCCGCGGGCTCGGACTGATCCGCTCGCCGGAGGACATCAAGGAAGTCGTGCTGTCGGCCGAAAAGGGCACGCCCGTCCGTATCCGGGACGTGGCCTCCCTCATCGAAGCCCATACGCCCCGCCAGGGAGCGGTCGGCCGAGGCCCCAATACGGAAGCGATCGAAGGCTTCGTCCTGATGCGCCGCGGAGAAAATCCGTCCGTGCTGTTGGACCTGGTCCGTAAAAAGGTGGACCGCCTGAATAACGGCATCCTTCCGGAAGGGACGAAGATCGTGCCGTTCATCGACCGCACCACGTTCGTCCAACGCACCCTGCATACCGTCCGCACCAATCTCCTGGAAGGTGCCTTGCTGGTGACGGGAGTGGTCTGGCTTTTCCTGCGCGCGTGGCGCGGGTCCGTCGCCGTCGCTGTGGTGATTCCGGCCTCTCTCCTCACGGCCTTCCTGGGTCTTTATTTGATCAAGGTGCCGGCCAACCTGATCTCGATGGGGGCGATCGATTTCGGGATCATCGTGGACGGGGCCGTGATTCTCATCGAAAACATCTACCGGCGTCTTGCGGAACGCCACCCCGATCCGCACCGGATTCCGATCGTCATCGCGCAGGCGGCTAAGGAGGTGGCCGGCCCGACGCTCTTCTCTATCATGATCATCATGGCAGCCCTGATTCCGATCTACTCATTCGAACGGGTCGAAGGCCGGATCTTCAAGCCGATGGCCTATACCTATGCCTTTTCCCTGGCCGGCGCGCTCCTATTCTCCTTCACCATCGTCCTGGCCCTGGCGGCCCTGCTCATCAAGATCGCCCCACACGAAGAGCGCGAACCTTGGTTCTTGACTACAGCCCGCCGCACGATCGAACCTCTCGTCGCACAGGCTCTCCGCTTCCGAGCGATGGTCATCGCCGGCATGGTCGTCCTCCTCCTTCTCTCAGCCTTTCTGATGACCAGACTGGGGACAGAATTTCTTCCGGAACTCAACGAGGGGGATCTCCATGTATATGTGGAAATGCCGAATTCCATTTCGTTGCCGGAAGGCCAGCGGATCCTGGCGGAGACCCGTAAGCTTCTCATGCAGTTTCCGGAGGTCATGGATATCCTCTCTGAACAGGGGCGCCCCGAGGACGGCACCGATGACGAAGGGCCCAACCAAAGCGAGACATTCATTCACCTGCACCCCCAGGAAGACTGGCAGACCGGACGAACCAAGGCGCAGCTTATTGAAGCCATGCGCGAGAAGGTCTCACATATCCCCGGCGTCCTGTTCAATTTCTCCCAGCCCATCGCGGACAATATCGAGGAGGCGATCAGCGGTATCCGTGGCCAGGTCGTCGTGAAGATTTACGGGGATGACCAGCATGTCCTTCAGAAAATGGCCGACCAAGTGCAGGCCGTCCTGAAGACCATCCGCGAGGTCGAGGACCCTGCCGTTTACCGGACGGGGAAAATCCCGCACCTCGTCGTCGAGTTGGACCGGTCCCAAATCGCACGGTACGGTCTCACGATCATCGACGTCGAGCGGACCATCGAGACCGCCATCGGCGGCCGGGTCGCCACCGAACTCTGGGAAGGTGAGAAGCGGTTCGGTGTCCGCGTCCTGCTGGCGGAACCCAGTCGCGCCACCGCTTCGCGAATCGGAGAAATCACCATCGGCACGTCGGATGGCAGCCGCATCCGTCTGGACACCTTCGCGAAAATCCGCGTGGCCGAGGGGCAGGCCCAAATCTGGCGGCAGAACAACAGCAAATTTATCGCGGTCAAATGTAATATCGGGAACCGGGACATGGGTAGCTTCGTCGCCGAAGCGATGGAAAAGGTGGGAGCCTCGGTCAAACTCCCGGAAGGCTATTACCTGACCTGGGGCGGGGAATTCGAGAACCAGCAACGGGCCATGGCCCGCTTGCAGGTGGTGGTTCCCATGGCCCTCCTGGCCGTGATGGCGCTCCTCTATCTCGCCTTCGGCTCGTTCCGGGACTCGTTGCTGATCATTCTCGTCGCGCCCTGTGCCTTCGTGGGCGGCATCGTAACCCTGTGGCTGACCGGGACCATCTTTTCGGTCTCAGCCGCCGTCGGTCTGATTGCACTCATGGGTCAGACCGTGCTGAACGGCGTGCTCCTCGTCGCCACCTTCCGGCAATTGCAGCAGGAGGAGGAACCAATGACGATCAACGAACTCATTCGCAAGGGCGTCAGCATCCGGCTGCGCGCCCTGCTCATGACGGCTTTGCTCGCCGGACTTGGCCTAGTCCCCGCCGCCGTTTCGCACGGCATGGGGTCTGAGACCCAGCGGCCTTTCGCGCTGGTGATCATCGGAGGGATCGTTACCTCCACGACGCTGACCCTGTTCCTCATCCCGGTGCTGTTCAGCTTCCGGATCTTCTCAAAGGTCAAGCGGCCGGGCGTGGTGCCCCATTCGGCTCCTACTTCCCTGATAGTGCTCGTGATGCTCGCCTTGCTGGCTCTGCCGGCAACCGCGTCAGCCCAAGTCAGCACTCCCACATCTCCGGAATCTTCGGTCCCCCAGTTGACCCTGGAGGGCGCCTTTAAGGCCTATGTAGACGGCAACCTTGAACTCAAGGCTGCGCAGGCACAGGTTGAAGCGGCCCGCCAGCAGGTCCGCGCCGCCGGCCTGTTGGAAAACCCAACCATCTCCCATTCGCAAGGCCACAATAGTTCTGGAACGCCGACCACTGGCGATCATTATTATTCCAATACGCTTTCCCAAACTGTCCCGATCGCCGGACAGCTCGGCCTCCGCCGACAGGTCTCCGAAGCCAACCGGGACGCCCTTGAAGGAGCTTTCGGGTTCCGCGATGTCGCACTTCGCATGGCGGTGCTGCGGGCCTATTCGCGTCTGCTTGCGGCCCAGCAGCGGGTCCTATCGGCTCGCCAGGACCTCGTTTCGCTCGAAGAAGTGGTCGAGGTCCTCAAGAAACGCGTCAGCTCCGGCGCGGCCGCCCAGTATGACCTCGTCCGCGGCGAACTGGAGGCCGAGCGGGTGCGGACCGACTTGAGCGATGCGCTGGCGGACGAAAAGGGAGCGCGCGAAGAACTGCGAAAGGCCATCGGGCCGGCCGCGCCTGCCGGCTCATTTGCTGCAACCCCCATCGACCTGAGCCCGTCGTATGCGGAGGTCGACGCCCTTTTGACATTGGCTCTCCGTTCGCGGGGCGATCTGAAAGCCGCCAGAGCCTTTTCCGGCGGGGCCGAAGCCTCGGCCACCCTGGCTCGGCGCGAATCGGTGCCGGACCTCACCTTCAGCCTGGGCCTGCTCAATACCACCAGCCCGGCCAGTACGGATATCCTGGCGGGCCTGTCGGTGCCCATACCGGTCTTCCGCCGCGGGCAGGGCACGATCCAGGCCGCGCGTTCGACGGCCGACGCGGCACGCTTCGACGTGCAGGCATTGGAAACCCGCATCCCTACGGAAGTCATGCGCGCCATCGCCGTATACCAGCAGCGCCGGGCCGAGCGGGATCGATATCAGAGTGCCGTCAAGCAAAAGGCCGAACGCTTGCTGCGGATTGCGCAGATTGCCTATCGTGAAGGAGCTCGTGGGATTCTGGAGCTCGTGGATGCCTACCGGACGAACCGCGAGGTTCGTCTGCGCGATCTCGACTTAAGGACCGCGGTGGAGGCCGCCGGGTTTGATGTGGGGGAAGCCGTTGGCGATCTGACGGTCTATACCGCGGCCCTGTCACAATAAACGTTTACGATATAAACAGGGATTGGAAGGACGGGTCGGCGTCGATGACGCCTTTGAGCGTGTCGTTTCGGAGCAGGAACTGCCAGGAGTTCTGCGTGGCGCCAGGTACTTGTAAATACCAGCGGCGCGCCTCGGTCAAGAGATCCAGCATCGCCTTATTTTCCCGCTTCGGCATGAAGGCCCCGCTGTAAGCCATCGTGTAGGACGCCATGAACTTGTCCAGCGGCGCCTCCGCGAGCTTGAATGCATCCTCGGCCTCCTGATAGGCGGACACGAGATCGGGGTCGGAGAACCGGCGGCTCCACGCCACCTTGGCGATGCGGGACCAGGCCAGCTCTAGGAGAGTGCGCGTGCGCAGCGCGGCACGATCCGGGGGAATTTCCTTCATCAGTGCCTCATGCACGGCGATCGCGTTCTCGTACTCATTGCCCCACCGATAGGCGATCCCCAGGCGAAGCCGGTTCTCATGATCTTCAGGATTGACCCTGGCCAGTTTTTCCATGGCCGGAAGCATCCGGTAAAGATAATCCGCCGGCGTCGGGTGGGAACGCTGGCCTACTTCCATCGATTCCGCAATCTCCGTTCGCGCGGTTTGCGAGTAGACGTTCCAGTACAACTCGTTGAAACGAGCGGCCAGGACTGCATCGCCGATCGGTACTTTGTGCGCGGTGGCGCCAGTGTTCAGGAGTGTCTGGAACAGCTCGTGCGAGAGCGCAGTCAACGCCCCCGGCTGGACCGGATCGACAAGCAACACCCGATTCAGCAACGCGAGACGATCCCGCTGCTCGGGCAACTGCACAGCCCGACCGACCGCGGCCGTCAGCACGCCCGGCGCGTCGGCAGGCCCCCACCACACACGCGTGTCATGGAGGTAGCCGCTGTTCTCGGCCACAAACGGAACGGCCGACTCATCGGCGCCCGTGGCCGGTAGATTCAGGACCGCCACATCGCCGGGGAATCCCAGCTTGCGGAGCCCGGACAGCACCACCCACTTGATGGTCACACCCTTCAGCACCTGACGGATTTTTTTTGCTTTCCTGGTCACGTTGTCTTCGCTGGGAGCATAGGCGACAGGAGAGGTCAACGGATCCTTGTAGGTCACCCTCAGCCGGACGATTGTGGCCGGCGCGGTGACTACAGCGCCGCCTTCGCGGACCCGAAACGAGGAGGCCGGCAAGGACGCGCTGGCCAGCAGCTCAATCCGGAGGCCGCTCCCCGGCGGTGACAGGCCCAGGCGATCCATGACGAAAAAAGAAGGTGCGTAGTCGGTGAGGTTCTCCCTAAAGAAGACCAACGATCCCTTGCCGGGCCACAGCACGCTGATCCCCTCGTCGTGCTGTATGACCGTAGTCTCATGGGTCTTGGCAAGCTGCTCCCAGCAGCGGGCGTAAACCGGATCGGAATCCGGCGGAAACGCTTTGAGCGGGGCGGAACGGGCTGTCACCATGTCGTACTGGCAGGCAAAGTCCAGCCGGCCCGCCGTGACTCGATCGCCTGACGCGAGGGCCCCGGCATACTTCTGTGCGGCGGCAATCGCCGGTGAAGAGGAAATAGCGGGCTTGTGCTTTGGGGAAGCCTGGGCGGCGTACGCCGTGGCGAACCCCAGCGCCACAGCCAGCGCCAATGCGGAGGCGACGATCACAAAACGTCGCATGACAAGATCCTTCCCAGGCAGGAACTTACTCTAGCACTCCCACAGAGGGATGCGAAAGGGCTCAGGAGACGGAGACTAATAAGGCCCCAAATGGTAGGGGACGTCGGTCACGATGACGCGGAATTTGAACAGCAGCGCCGCTTTGATGAGCAAGGCCCGCTGGTTGTGCAGCAGAGTCTCCCACCAACGCGCCGGGAGGACCTCCGCCAGGGCCACGGTGACCCACCCGCCCGGACTCTCCTGCCGGACGCGTTCGATATAGTCCAGCAACGGCTCCAGAAACGAGCGATACGGGGACGGCAAGATCACCAGTGGGACTCCCGCACCCCATTTCTCCCAATCTTCCTTGACCTTGGCCGTTTCCTCTGGGTCCACATCCACATGGACGACGCGGATGTCCTGCGCCCGCTGCCTGAGATAATCCAAGGCGATGATAACCGGCCGGTTCACGCTCCCGATCGGCATCACGACGATGTTCGGCGGCGGGCTCTTGGGCCGGTCATACATGGTCAGCGACAGCTGCCACTCGGCCATATTGTAGTGCCAGCGAATCTTCCGAAACATGCCGATCAGGATCGGGATCAGAACGAGCACCACCCAGGCGCCATGAGTGAATTTAGTGATCGCCAGGACCACAGTGGCCACCCCGGTTGCGATCGCGCCGGTCAGATTGATGGCGAACTTCTTTTTCCAGCCACGGCCTCTCAGGTCTCGCCAATGCTGGACCATCCCTGTCTGCGACAGGGTGAAGGACAAGAAGACCCCGATGGCATACAAAGGAATCAACGCGTGCGTGTCGCCGCGAAAGATGATCAGCAGAAGCGCTGCGCTGAGCCCCAGGATGAAAATCCCGTTCGAAAAGGCCAGCCGGTCGCCGATATTGCGCATCTGGTGCGGCAGGAAGCTGTCCTGCGCAAGCAAACCGGCCAGTCGTGGAAAGCCG
>WNGA01022401.1_pt1 | contig 10325 bp, 8 predicted proteins | sample 5400061 | NCBI WGS metagenome assembly WNGA01 (sample SAMN13153366, study PRJNA577476) | soil metagenome | isolation source: 100 cm soil or saprolite under grassland replicate 2 | place: USA:California | collected 2016-06-15
CATCAATCGCTTTCCATTCTTCGGGAGTTAACTTGAGCTTCGCGGCAGCGATATTTTCTTCCAAATGTGCAACAGACGATGTCCCGGGGATGGGCAGCATCACGTGTGATCGCTCCAGAAGCCAGGCCAGCGCGACTTGGACAACGCTCACTCGGTGCGCCTTTGCCGCCGCATTCAGCGGGTTCTCGGGTTTTAACCCCCCCCCGCCTCCAATTGGGAACCATGGCAGAAAACCGACATTCTCGTTCTCGCAATACGTTAAAACGTTTTCCGATTTGCGGTCCTCAATGTTGTACCGGTTCTGCACGCTCACGATTGGAACAATCTTGCGCGCTCGCGCGATTTCGTCCGGGTCCACGTTGGATAATCCGACGTGCCGAATCTTTCCGGCATCTTGCATTTGTTTGAGCGCGCCGACGGATTCTTCAACGGGAACTTTGGGATCGACGGTGTGCAATTGATATAAATCGATGCGCTCCAACCGCAGGCGCTTCAGACTTCCGTCGACGGCTTGCTTGAGATGTTCAGGTCGTCCGTTTGGCACCCACTGGCCAGGTCCGGGCCGGGTCAGACCGCCTTTCGTCGCGATGACAAGCCCTTTTGGATAAAGATAAAGCGCCTCGGCTATGAGCAGTTCGCTTGTATCGGGCCCGTATGCGTCAGCAGTATCTATCAGGTTCACACCGAGTTCGACGACGCGTCTGAGAACTTTGAGCGCGTTCTTTCGATCAGGCGGCCAACCCCAAATGCCTTGTCCGGTGACGCGCATTGCGCCAAAACCGAGCCTGTTCACCGTCAGGTCGCCGCCCAACGTAAAAGTCATGTTGATAGCCATTTTCGATGTCTTTGATGTGTCAGCTCCGAAAATTACATCGGATTTCCCGGCCAAAAGCGCGGCTCCGCCTACTAGACTGATCTGAAGAAATCTTCGACGAGAAACGGCCTGCAGTTGGGTCGGTTCAGGAAACTCATCTCTCATCGCGCACAGGCGTACGTTGATGGAAGGCGCTGCCAGCGCAAGTAGATGATTCCCTTCGCGCGTCCATTAGAACGGTAAATGTGTCTTCAAGATTTCTGCCGAAGGTGATGATGCCTCCTTCGTGCCCGGCCATCACGAGAATCCTTCTCCTGTGTAAATCCGTAACCCTGAAGAGGTGCATTACTTCGTGCGCCATCTCGCGGGTGCCGGACCTAACAGAATTCGAGCTTGTCGGAATCTGATCCACGAGGGCCGCCCATAATTTTAGGTCGTGGCAATGAATAACCGCGCCAGCCTTTGTATCTGATTCGTAAACCGCGGCGTGGGTCAGCGACTCTGATGAGGGAATCGCGGACCCCTCGTATCGGAGCCAGTTTCTTTCGAAGTCGTAGGCCACCACTCTGGCACAATCCGCGGACGTCAGCTCTGATTTTCCACCAGTCGCCGAACCGGTGATATAAAAATTGCACGTCGCCTCCTCCCTTGTGCTCAAATTGCCAAACCCGATCGCATTTGAATCCATGCCGATCAATTGAAGCTCACAAAGCTTCCGTCGGTACGCGTTTAGTTCGGCGAACCCCGCGAAGGGTGTGATCTCCGGACGCATGCATTCACAAGTGAACCTTACGTATTTGCTCATCGGGCGCGCTCGGGAAAAAGTGCGCGAATGCTTTTCTCATTAGCCTCGCACACGCCTCGCTCGGTAATTAGTCCGCTTACCAGATGTCTCGGTGTAACATCGAAACCATAGTTTGCAGCGGGACTTCTCTCTGGCGCAACGCACACGTCCACTTGTCGTCCTGCTAGCCAGCCGTGCGCGTGTTTTATCTCGTCCGCGCCGCGTTCTTCGATTGGAATTTCTTTCAACCCGTCCCGCATGCTCCAATCAAGCGAAGAGGAAGGCAATGCTACATAGAAAGGGACATTATTATCCTTTGCCGCCAATGCCTTTAAATACGTCCCGATCTTGTTTGCAACATCCCCTGTGCAAGTCGTGCGGTCCGTTCCGACAATTACCAGATCGACTTCGCCATGTTGCATTAGATGCCCGGCCGCGCTGTCCGCAATCACCGTATGTGGCACACCGTGCTCGCCCAGCTCCCAAGCTGTAAGTTTCGAACCCTGATTTCTCGGCCTGGTCTCGGCGACCCATATGTGAAGCGGTACGCCGCTATCGTATGCGGCATAGATCGGTGCCGTAGCAGAACCGTAATCCACAAAGGCGAGCCATCCCGCGTTGCAATGTGTAAGGACATTCACGGGCTTGCCGCTTTTGTTTCTCGCAATTTGCTGAATAAGCCCTAATCCGTGCTGCCCAATCATCCGGCAGTGCTCTTCATCTTCTTCGGCAATCAATCTGGCCGTACGCAGAGCGAGCAGGCTCTTCTCCTGCGCGGTTCTCCCTTCGCTAATACTCATTAGCTGACGCTCGACTGCCCGCGAAAGATTCACTGCCGTCGGTCTGGTTGCCTCGAGTTGTGCCGCTGCTCGGGCCATCTGTTGATTGAATTCTGAGAGTTCGGCATGCAACGCGGCCTCAATTGCCGCCAAGTACATTCCAAATCCGGCGCTCGCACCGATCAATCCCGCTCCGCGAACATGCATTTCGCGAATAGCCGTCGCCATCTGTTCGACTGTGCGGACTTCTTCAATAACGAAGCGATGCGGCAAGAACCGCTGATCGATCAACTGCACAATGCATTCATCATCTGGTTTCAGCCAGATCGTCCGAAAATGTCTGCCGCCTACTTTCACACGGTGTGGCTATGATCTGGGCTCTGACCCCTTCGTTTACTATCGCTGAATTTTCTACAGATCGATTCCCATTAGGATAGCGCCAGAAATTTCCTCCCAACCCTGACGTTTCCAGAACTCAGCGCCACGCTGGTTATCGTCGGCTACCATGATAATAACGCGTTTCACTCCAGCGCTGCGCAAGCCATTGAGGCATTCGTCCAGCAGACGCTTTCCCAGCCCGCATCGCTGATAGGCAGGATCGACTGCCAGGTGATAAACATGTCCGCGACGTCCGTCGTGTCCGCACAAGGCGACTCCAACAACTGCCCCTCCATCAATCGCCACTCTGCTGAGCCCTCGGTTGCGCCTAAGAAACTGAGCGAGGCCTTCTCTGTCATCGCCCTCGGCGATCTCAAGACCTTCAACTCGACGCCAGAGTCGGATCGCTGCGTCGTAATCATCAATGAAAAATTCTCGAGTATCGAGGTTGCCACTCATTTGTAGTCGAGAACTGTATCACGGCGTGGCAATCTTCGCTCAGCACTGGGCCGACGGTTGCGGATTACTGCGAAATGTCCGAGTGGATGAATGTGAAGCAATCCAGTGGCATTGTTCTGGCGATTCTCGCAACCGTGTGCTGCAGTTGGGCGAATTTAGGGGACAGCGCAGATAGAATTGAAGATTCTTATGGCTCAATACTACAGCGGCGCCTGCGGGACGACGGAACCGTGAGTGTCCTTTACCACAAGGATCGCTATCTCTATGAGGTGACCTTTGCTAATGGCCGAAGCGTATCGGAAACGTATTTCCATGTTAAGGGCACCGATCTTTCCGAAAAAGAAATCATGAGATTTCTAAAGGCCAACGCCGCTGGCGCCACGTGGACAGCGGAGAACACGACCAAGGAACGGCGTTTCAGCCGCAGCGATGATAAAGCTGAGGCGACGTACGGAACTGTACGCGGCAGGCCGGCGCTGACCGTATGGGAACTTCGCACGAAATCTTAGCGATTTGCGTCAGTTCCTCAGTAACCAGTTCTCAATTATCCCCCTTCAGACCGCAGGCGTGCGTTTAGGCAACACCAGCGCAGCAACAATTCCTACAAGCAAAAAGCCAACGATCTGGATGAGCATGTAGCTGGCGGTGTAAACACACGGGAAGCCGTACCAGTTCCAGTAGGAAACGTTGGTCGAAATAGCCGCCAGGATTCCTGCGACAAGCACGAAACCGATCCGACCGGCAAAGCTCACAATGCGCGTTTGGGCCAAAAGGAACACCACCAAAATCGCTTCGAGGAATTCTTTGCCGAATTCGACGCCGAGCCATTTGCCAAGCGTGAACGGACGGCCGGGCGCATGATACATGAGAATGCCTGACGGATTGGCCGCCATTTTTTCGCCTACATGTTTCATCGCTTCGTTCTTTTCCTGTCGCGTTGCGTTCTTGCCAATACCAGGACCGGGAAAAATATAGAGGCCGGTCTGTTCGCCGATATTGCTCTGCATTTCGTTAAGGACGGCCGATTCATTTGGAATTTCGCGGATGCCAGCTTCGCCCAGCGGCAGTGCCATATGGGCGATCGATGTCCAGATAAACATCACGATTCCACCGAGGACGCCGGCAAGAAGAATTTTCATAAGCAGAGGGTGAATAAGACGGGAGAAATTTAGAAGGAAAAATTAAGAAGCAGGACGTCCAAAATCGTTAGAAGTCAGCTCCTAGCTTCAGCGATATTGACGAACATACCAAGCAAGGGATTTAGGCGAGTCCAACGTTCGGCCACATTACGAAAAAGTAATGTTAAAACCCTTGTCACTTTGGACTTCGTTGGGAAGTGTGCACTCCTTCACACTCAAACTTCAATTTGCATTATAAAATCTATGAAATCTCTACGTTGGTTTAATCGAATTCGTATCCTAACAAATCTGCGTATCGCAAGTGCGGTGACGCTAATGTCCGCCGCGGCCGCAGTGGCCTTCGTTGCAGTGAACCCCTCGGGTCCACTCTTCTCGGGAAAATCAGACAATAAAAGTGAAGCCAAGCTTGAAGCGAGGTCGATGCGCTCCAAGGCCTTTGGCCAACATCTAAAGACGCTCCTCGGTCCGGCCCACGAAAAGGACGCCGAGGCTGCCCGAGTCGATGGCCCCGCGGCCACAAGCTATGACGATGTAGCGTATCCTGCCAAGTCGATCGCCGCAGCGCAGCAGGTGAACGCCTCCAACGCAGCGAAAGCGATTGGCAGGCTGCCCGGCGGTAAAAGAACCAACTGGCAGGAGGTTGGTCCGAGTGGAGTGCCAGCGGACGCCCTAGTGGCGTCAGAGTCCACTGGTGCTTCCGCCGGCACGATCTACTCTGGTCGCGCGACTGCGATTGCGGTGGCTCCGAATTGCACAGCGTTGAGCTGCGCGGTCTTCATTGGCGCGGCGGGCGGCGGCGTCTGGCAGGCTGACAACGCGCTTGCCCCGCAACCGAACTGGCACCCGTCGAGCAACGGTATCCCATCGAACGCTATCGGCTCTCTCACCTTCGACCCGAACGATCCGCGCGGCAAGACGCTCTATGCGGGAACCGGCGAGCCGAATGGCTCGGGTGACTCCGAAGCCGGTGTCGGCCTTTACAAATCAACCGATGGCGGCAAGAACTGGACTCTTATCGCGGGCAGCACTGCCTCGACCGCGCCGTGCGCTTCCGGGGTCGGCACGTGCCCGGTCGCGACCGGGCGCTCAATTGGCGGCATTGCGGTCGATCCGGCCGATCCCAATCACATCTTCATTGGGACTGACGTAGCTCGTCACGGGTCGTCCTCGGTTAACGGTGGCCGCTTCACGCCGCCGGGGGCCGCGAAGGTTGGTCTTTATGAATCGACAGACGGCGGGGCGACCTTCACCGACAAGGTGATTCTAACACAGGATGTCGTCGACCCCAACACCCCGACCGGTGGCGACTTTTTCCGCGCCGGCTGTTCACACATCGAGCTGTACCGACCGGGGAGCGAGACGCAGGTTTACGCATCATTCTTCGACTACGGTGTCTTCCGGCGTTCAATGACTCAGGACGGCGATACCGCTTTCCATCAGATCTTCCAGTCGGCAGGCGGCGGTTTAGTGGCGAACTCGTCCACGTCACGGACGGAGTTCTCGCTGGCGCCGAACGGGAGCGATCTGCGAGTCTACGTAGGCGACGCGCCCGCGCCTGCCTCCTTCTGGCGAGTCGACAACGCCAACGTGACGGCGGCTACGCTCTTCACCGGCGGAACGAACGGAGGCTGGACGCAGCTGTCCAACCCGACGAACGGCACACCCGGCTTCGCCTCCTATAACTACTGCACCGGACAGTGCACGTACGACATGCCGGTCTACTCGCCGCCGGGTGCCCCGAACATCGTCTACATCGGCGGCGCCATGCAATACGGGGAGCTCGGCGGGCGCTCGAATGGGCGCGCGATCCAGCGCTCCGAGGACGCGGGCGTGAACTTCACGGACATGACGATCGATACCCAGGGCGTGAGCCGGCACCCTGACCAGCACGCAATGGCGGCGACGCCGTTCAACCCGAACATCCTCTTTAACGGCGACGACGGTGGAATCTGGAGGTTAGACGGCTCGTTTAGCGACGTGCACAGCGAGTGTGCATCGCGCGGATTGACCGGCAACAACCTGATTGATTGCAATAGCTGGCTCTCGAGGGTGCCGACGACGATCTCGACCATGAACAGGGGGCTGGGCACGCTCCAGTACCAGAGCCTATCAGTCAACGCCCAGAACCCGCTCAACGACATCATGGGCGGTACCCAGGACAACGGCACCCACGCTTACGACGGGCATGGCAACGGTAGCTGGTTCGTCACTATCTTCGGTGACGGTGGCCAGTCAGGCATCAGCTCGTTCAGCCCGAACATCCGTTTCCACACCTTCTTCGATGCGCAGATCGATATGACCTTTCGAGGCACCACCCCGACATTCGCCAGCGAGACGGGTTGGAACTGGGTCTCCGACACGTTCTTCACACCGCCGGGCAATACCGAGGGTCGCTCGTTCTACATCCCGATTATCTACGACCCGGCAGTCGCCGGAACGTTGTTCACGGGACTCGAGCACGTCTGGCGGACGCAGGACGACAACGGCGGCCAGGCCTTCCTTGAATCGAACTGTAACGAGTTCTTCGGCACCTTCACCTCTCCCTGCGGGAACTGGCAGGCACTTGGCGTGCCAAGGCTGTCCAGCACGTTTTTCGGCTCTGACAAGCAGCCAGGGTCCGCCGGCTACATCGTTGCAACGGAGCGCGCCCCGAGCGACAATGGCACGCTCTGGGCCGGGTTGAGGCGCGGACGCGTCTTCGTGGCTTCGAATGCCGATAACGCGACGGCCAGCGCGGTGACTTTCTACCGCATCGACACGTCGTCGACGCCGACTCGGTTCGTGAGCGGGATCGCCATCGACCCGTCGAACCCGAACCATGCCTTCATCTCGTTCTCGGGCTACAACGCGTACAACCCGACCCAGCCGGGGCACGTGTTTGAGGTGACCTACGATACGGGCAGTCATACGGCTACCTGGACCAACCGCGACTACAACCTTGGCGATGAGCCGATCACGGACATCGCGCTGGATTCCCAGACGGGCGATCTGTTTGTCTCGACTGATTTTCGTAAATGGGCGGGATAGTTAAGTTCTATCCCGCCCATTTTTTTACAACGTGAGCGATGTGTCCTAGAAATCTGATCGTTGGGTTCATCTTTCTGGCGCTAGCTGGCAGCGCTGCATTGAGCGATGGCTTGCCGTCAGGCGTCATGGAGGGGCATCTGAAAATTCTTTCGCGTAATCCGGTCGACCTCGGCGACGAAAACGCGACGACGATGACGCCGGAAAATTACGGTGAATATCCACTGCTCATCTTGAGCCAAAGCGGAAAGAAAGAGATCGCGCGGATTACTGCGGACGAAAATGGAAACTATCGCGTTGAATTACCGCCAGGCGATTACGTTCTGGAAGTGCAGGTGCAGGGGCGACCGCGCACGCACCTGCGCTGGAAGCCGCAACAATTCACGATTGTGTCGAATCAGACTGTTCGCGTCGATATGGATATTATTGCCGTGGACCAGTGGCGAGCTGGATCGACGCACCCTAAAAGTAACGCTGTCGTTACTTTTCAGTTACTGCCTTTACAATTCGTTCAAGCCAGAATCTCAAATCTCCAAGCTAAAAACATATGAAAACTCCACATTGTTCTAATCGAACTCGTTTCTTCTCACTTGTGCGCATCACAAGCGCGAGTGTTCTTCTCACGGCCGCAGCCGCAATGGCTTTCGTCGCGGCGAAACCATCCGGCCCGTCATGGGCGAAATCGGACAGCAAAAACGCGATCAATAAATTCAACCAAAATCGCGTTCAACTGTTCAGAAACAAACTAGCCATGCCTGGTCCTGAACGAGAGGGAGGGCCGACGGCCGGAGCCCAAGAGGCTTACGCTAATCGCGCTTACCCTGCCCCCTATGTCCCATTTACGTTGACGCGCAACGCTCATAGGGCTTGGACCAATGTCATGGCAAGGGCTCCAGGAAGGGGTGTCAATGCGCTGGGTGGCTGGACTCTCGCGGGACCGAGCACCGCCAATTTTCCGGATGTCCTGACTTTCAGCGGCGCACCGTATACGACTTCTGGTCGCATTACCGCGCTTGCCGTCGATCCGAGCTGCAACACAACGAGGTGCCGGGCGTGGGCGGCAGCGGCAGGCGGCGGCGTTTGGCGTACGACTAATGCACTTTCCGGCAGTGGGGTTTCTTGGACGTTTGTCTCCGGCAATTTTGCGACGAATGCGATTGGGACTCTCACTTACGACGCTGCTCACAACACCCTATACGCTGGAACCGGCGAACCAAATTCCTCGGGTGACTCGGAGGCCGGGTTTGGAATTTACAAATCTACTGACGGCGGCGATACCTGGACGCATCTTGCGGCGAATACGAGTGTTCCCACTGGGACAAGCGTTGATTGCACGTGCGCCATTGGTTTTGGAGGCGTTCGCACCGCCCCCGCGTATAGTGGCCCAGCCTTTGATGGCCGTTCGATCTCCTCTATCGTCGTTGATCCAGCCAACGCGAGCATTCTGTACGTTTCATCCGATCGCGGCGTACGCGGAATCAGTTCAGAGACCGGAGGCACTGTCTCGCTAGCTCCTGGTCTTCCGCCCTACGGATTGTGGAAATCTACTGACGGCGGAGCGACGTTTACGTTGTTGAACTACCAGGATGTTTGCTTGAACCCAACTCTTCCGGGAGACGCCGGAATCATCCAGGCAACCTTCGGCTCGACGCGTGGCGTCCACGAGACCAGTCTCGACCCGGGAAATTCAAGTATAGTTTACGCCGCTCCGTACCCTTCAAACAACATCTGCCCGCCTAACACCGGGGGCGGCGTCTGGCGCTCCACTGACAGCGGCGCTACCTGGACTCAGATGAAGCTCGCGCTGAATGCGACGCTAAATACCGATCGGGCGTCCTTTGCTGTCACGCCGATCGCGGGTGGACTTACGCGAATGTACGTAGGCGTGGGGAATTCCAGCCAGACCGCGGCGAATCGGGCGCGACTGTTCCGCACGGACGATGCCGTGGCCGCAACCGACGCGAGCTTCACTAATCTGACAGCAATTCAGGAGGCATCGGCCGCACCGAACCAAACGCTAAACTATTGCGGCGACCCAGCAATTGGCGGCGCCCAATGCTGGTACGACAATGTCGTTTATTCACCTCCCGGAAAACCGAACGTGGTGTATTTGGGTGGCGCTTTTAGCTACGCTACCTACGGCGGCAGAAACAACGGACGCGCATTCATCCGCTCGACCGACGCCGGTCTTACGTTTACTGACATGACGTGGGATGCCACCACTAATCCGACTCCGCCCGGCACCTGCTGTCAGCCGAATCCGATCGCGCCGAATGGAATGCATCCTGACTCGCATGCGATTGTAGAAATCCCGGGCACGGACTCAGCGATCTTCGGCTCGGATGGCGGGCTTGTTCGCTCGAGCGGGGCGTTCGCGGACATTTCATCGCAATGCACCACGTACCGTGGCCTCACCGGCACGAACCTTGCAACGTGCCAGCAGTTGCTATCGGCAGTACCGACATTCCTCTACAACCTGAACAAAACACTCTCGACTCTCCAGTTCCAGAGCCTGTCAGTTGCTGCTGATAACCCTAAACATCTGCAGGGCGGCACGCAGGATAACGGGACGTTTGAGACCACTGGCTCGGCGGTCGTGTGGCCACAGCTCATATACGGCGATGGCGGTCAGTCGGGCTTTAACGTGGGCAACTCCGGGCTCCGGTTCAACTCGTTCACCTCGAACTTCCACGATGTGAATTTCCAAAATGGCGACCCAGAGAAGTGGGTCATCGCGAGTGGCCCGATCGTGGCCAGTGGCGAGAGCGCGCTGTTTTACTCACCCATCATCTCGGATCCTGCCAGTGCAGGCACAATCTTCCAAGGTTCGCTGAGCGTCTGGCGGACTCAGGATTGGGCTGGCAATCAGGCATTCCTTGAAGCCAACTGCCCTGAGTTTACAACTTCGGGAGCGAACCCAGCTTGTGGCGACTTCGTCCGCATCGGGC
>WNGA01023945.1_pt1 | contig 10325 bp, 6 predicted proteins | sample 5400061 | NCBI WGS metagenome assembly WNGA01 (sample SAMN13153366, study PRJNA577476) | soil metagenome | isolation source: 100 cm soil or saprolite under grassland replicate 2 | place: USA:California | collected 2016-06-15
TGATCGCGCCGGTGACGTCCGTGGCGCTCCGGGCGTCTTCCTCTGCCCAGCACGGGGTGGCCTCGGCGGCCGTCGTGGTCGCCCGGATGATGGGCATGCTCGTGGGGATCGCCGCCCTGGCCGCGTGGGGCCTGCACCGGTTCCACCAGCTCACCGAACGGCTGGTTCCCCCCCTGCCCTTCGGTATCTCCCACCCCGTGTTCCAGCGTCGCCTGGCCGCGTACAACCGCGCGCTCGACACCGCCTTGCACGCCGAGTACCACGAGATCTTCCTGATCACCGCGGCGATCTGCGTCGCCGGCGCCCTGGCGTCCCTGGCGCTGGGCGCTCGTCAGGGGGCCGGCTCGGCCGGGAGTCCCTCGAGGACGTCGGCGAGCACGGGATCGCCGGGCTGACCCTCCGGCCAGGCCACCGCGAACTGCTCGCGGCCGAAGACCTCGGGGAGCGCGGGCTCCGGGAATCCCTCGATCTCCTCGGCCTGGGTCCGGTGCGCCCGCAGGGCCTCGTAGACCGTGCGCCACACGGTGCTGCAATCGACCTCCACGCCGATGGCCTCGCTCGGGACGCCCCGGGGCATGAACGGGTCGTCCGGGTTCAAGGGCTCCATGCCGGCTTCCCGCTGCATCTGCCGGAACCGCTCGATCCGGCTCCGCGCGATGGCCACCTGGAGCAGCCGGTGGAACCCGCCCAGGCCGGCCCGGTCGCGGGCCCGGTGGAACGCCTCGGTCGCCACGTGGTGCATGGTGACGTGGTCCTCGTGCTTCGTGACCCCTTCCGGACCGAACCCCACCACGACGTCGGGCCGGAACTCCTCCAGCAGCGCGGCCACCCGCTCCACCAGCTCGTCGCGCGGGACCTGCGCCAGGCCGCCGTCCGGATATCGCAGGAGCTCCAGCCTGACGTCCGGGTATCCCAGCACGCGATACGACTCCCGGGCCTCCCCCTCCCGGACCTGCCCGAGGTTCTCGCGCGACGCGAGCGCCGGGTCCGCGATGGGCCCCGCCTCGCCGCTGGTGGCCAGCACGGTCATGACCTCCAGGCCGTCCTCCCGGTGCAGCGCCAGCGTCCCGCCGAGGCCGAACGTGTCGTCGTCCGGATGGGCGAAGACGAGCGCGACCCGGCGCGTCACGGCCCCTGGAGCAGCGGCTCGAGCCCCACCGTCAGTCCGGGCCTTCGGACCACCTCCCGGATGGCCAGCAGGACGCCGGGCATGAACGAGCTCCGGTCGAGGGAGTCGTGGCGGATCGTGAGGAGCTGGCCCTGCCCCCCCAGGATGACCTCCTGGTGGGCGACCAGCCCGGGGAGGCGAACCGAGTGGATGCGAATGCCCTCGACGTCGCCCCCGCGCGATCCCTGGACGCTTTCCGCGTCGGGGCCCCGCCAGGCCCCGGCGCGCTCGCTCGCGATCCGGCGGGCGGTCGCCAGCGCGGTGCCGGACGGGGCGTCGGCCTTCCCCTCGTGGTGCAGCTCGACGATCTCGGCGGCGGGGAAGTACCGGGCGGCCTCGGCCGCGAAGCGCTGCGCGAGCACGGCCCCGATGGCGAAGTTCGGCGCCACCACCACGTTCGACTCGTTCCCTCCCTTTTCGAGGAGTCGCTCGATCTCCGCCAGGTCGTCATCGCCGATGCCCGTCGTCCCCACCACGATGTGCACGGCGTGCTCGACGGCCCACCGCACGTTGTCCATGACCACCGACGGATGCGTGAAGTCGACGGCCACCTCGGTGTCGGCCTGGAGCAGGATCTGGGGATCGTCGGTGACGCGGACGCCGTCGTCGGCCCCCGGGAGACCCGCGATGACCCCGACCGGCTCCCCCACGTGCGACCGGTCGAGCGCGGCGACGAGGGCGAGGTCGGGGTCCTCTGCCACCGCCCGGCACACCATCCGGCCCATGCGGCCCGCTGCGCCGATGACGCCGACCCGGATCACCGTCCGGCCGGCCCCCCGTGATGCGCGGCGACCGACGCCTCGGCCACGGCGTCGCTCCCCCCGAACGCGCCCTTCGGGAACGGCCCCAGGACGGTGAGCGACATGGGCTGCGTGAGGACCCGGCGCGCCGCCCTGGCCGCGTCCTGCGGCGTCACCTCGTCGATGCGTTCGAGGATCTGGTCCACGGTGAGGATCTCGCCGTGGCCGATCTCGGACTTCCCGAGGCGGGACATCCGGCCGCTGGTGTCCTCCAGCGACAGCACCAGCGCGCCCTTCATGTGCCCCTTCGCGCGGTCGAACTCCTCCTGGGTCAGCCCGTGCTGGGCGACGTCCGCGAGCTCGCGGCGCACGATCCCCAGGACCTCCTCGGCCCGCGACGGCGTGGTGCCCGCGTACACCGCGAACATCCCCGTCTCCGCGAACATCGTGTGGTAGCTGTACACCGAGTAGGCCAGGCCCCGCTTCTCCCGGATCTCCTGGAACAGCCGCGACGACATCCCGCCGCCGAGGGCCCCGTTCACGACGCCGAGGGCGAACCGGTCGGGGTCGCTGCGGGAAAGCCCGTTCGTGCCGACCATGATGTGGGCCTGTTCGGTCTTGCGGTTCTTCACGAGGCGGGCGCCGGAGGGCCGGGGCGGCCTCGCGGCCTGCCGGAGCGACCACGCCGAGGGGCCTCGCGACCGGACCCGCCCCGTGGCCATGTGCTTGCGCAGCTCGAGGACGACCCCCTCGTGCTCGAGGTTCCCCGCGGCGCAGATCACGAAGTTGGGCGGATGGTAGTGCCGCCGGTAGAACCGGTACACCTGGTCGCGGCGCATGGCCGTGATGCTCTCGACGGTCCCGAGGACGGGACGGCCCAGGGGGTGCCCCGCCCACAGCGTCTCGGTGAACAGGTCGTGGATGAGGTCGTCCGGGGTGTCCTCGTGCATGTTGATCTCCTCGAGGATCACCTGCCGCTCCGCATCCAGGTCCGACGCCCGAAGCAGCGAGTTCTGGAGCATGTCGGCGAGCAGCTCGACCGCCACGGGGAGGTCGCGGTCCAGCACCCGGGCGTAGTAGCAGGTCGTCTCCTTCGAGGTGAAGGCGTTGAAGTCGCCACCCACGGCGTCGAACGCCTCCGCGATGTCGCGGGCGCTCCGCGACTTCGTCCCCTTGAACAGCAGGTGCTCGAGGAAGTGCGACGAGCCGGCGATCTGGGGACGCTCGTCCCGGGACCCGGTGGCGACCCACACCCCGAGGGTCACCGAGCGGACGCCGGGCATCCGTTCGGTGACCACGCGAAGGCCGGACTCGAACTCCGTGCGGGCGACGGAGGAGGCGGAGCTGGCAGAGGTCCCGTCGCCGGCCGAGCTACGCGTCACGGCGCTACCGGCCCCGGTCGCGGTCGCGGGGCCGGCGAGGCCCGCGGTCGCGGTCCCGGCCACCCTCACGCCGCTCGCGGTACTCCCGGCGCTCGCCACCGTCGTCGCCCTCCACGCGGGGCCAGCCGCCCTCGGGCTCGTCCCAGCCCTCGCCGACCGGCTTCAGGCTGACCCGGCCCTGCGGATCGATCTCCTGGACCTCGACCTCGAGCTTGTCGCCGACGTTCACGGCGTCCTCCACCCGGGACAGCCGGCGACCCCGGCCCAGCTTCGAGATGTGCACGAGGCCGTCGCGGCCCGGCGTGAGGTTCACGAACGCCCCGAACGTCGTGGTCTTCACGACGGTCCCGGCGAACCGTTCGCCCACGGCCGGCAGGCGCGGGTTGATGATCTCCTCGATCATCCGCTTGGCCTCCTCGGCCCCCTCGCCCAGCTTCGACCCGATGAACACGCGGCCGTCGTCCTCGATGTCGATGTCGGCGCCGGTGAGGGCGATGATCTCGTTGATCCGCTTCCCCTTCGGCCCGATCACCTCGCCGATCTTGTCCACGGGGATCTGGATCATCTCCACGCGCGGGGCCTTCGGGCTGAGGGCCGAGCGCGGCTCGGGCAGCGTGGCCAGCATCACGTCGAGGATCTGCAAGCGGGCCTCGCGAGCCTGCTTCAGCGCCTGGGACAGCGCCTCCGCGGGAAGGCCGGTGACCTTCATGTCGAGCTGGATGGCCGTCACCCAGTCGCGGGTCCCCGCGACCTTGAAGTCCATGTCGCCGAGGGCGTCCTCGGCTCCCAGGATGTCGGTGAGGGTCACGAACTCGCCGTTCTCCGCGACCATCCCCATGGCGATGCCCGCCACCGGGGCCTTGATCGGGACGCCCGCGTCCATCAGGGAGAGCGTCGAGGCGCACACGCTGGCCATCGACGTCGAGCCGTTCGACTCCAGGACGTCCGAGACCAGACGGAGCGCGTACGGGAACTCGTCCTCCACCGGGATCACCGGCACGAGGGCCCGCTCGGCGAGGGCCCCGTGGCCGATCTCGCGGCGCTTCGGGCCCCGCATGAACCCGGTCTCCCCCGTCGAGAACGGCGGGAAGTTGTAGTGGTGGATGTAGCGCTTCGACTCCTCGGGATCGAGGGTGTCGATCATCTGGGTCATCCGCAGCATCCCGAGCGTGGTCACGTTCAGGACCTGGGTCTCGCCCCGCTGGAACAGGCCGGAGCCGTGCGCCCGGGGGATGAGCCCCACCTCCGCGGAGAGCGGACGGAGCTCGTCGGCCCGGCGGCCGTCCAGGCGGATCCCCTCCTCGATGACCCGCTTGCGCATCGCCGCGCGCTGGAGGGCCTTGAAGGCCGGGGAGATCTGGGAGGCCCGCTCCGCGTACGGCTCCTCGCCCCATTCCTGGAGGAGGTGCTGCTTCAGCTCCTCCTTCAGCGCGTCGAGGTTGGCCTCGCGCGGGAGCTTGGCCGGGACGAGCGCATCGCGGATGCGGCCCCCGGCGAACGCCTCGACGGCCGCCCGGACGTCTTCCTGGATCAGCCCGGAGGGCTCGAACGGACGGCGGGTGGCCCCGGCCTCGGCCAGGAACGCCTGCTGGAGGTCGAGGACCTCGGCGATGGCCTCCTTCGCGGCATCGAGGCCCTCGGCCACGACCTCCTCGGTGGGCTGCGGCGCTCCCTCGGAGATCAGGTTCCAGGCCTCGTCCGGCGCCTCGCCCTCGATCATGAGGATGTCGATGCCGCCCGTGTCGTTGCGGCGGCCCGCCACGACGACGTCGAACGTGGCCAGGTCGAGATCCTGATAGGTGGGGTTCACCTTCCACTGGCCGCCGATGAGGCCCATGCGCACGGCGCCGATCGGCCCCTCGAACGGGAGCCCGGCGAGCATGGTGGCGAGGCTGGCGCCGTTGATGGCCGGGATGTCGTACGGGTCCGCCATGTCCACCGAGAGCACGGTGATCACGACGTGGACCTCGTCCCGGTACCCCTCGGTGAAGGTGGGCCGGAGGGGCCGGTCGACCAGGCGGGCGGTCAGGATGGCGGTCTCGGACGGACGGCCCTCCCGGCGGAAGAACCCGCCCGGGATCTTGCCGGCCGCGTACATCCGCTCCTCGACGTCGACGGTCAGCGGGAAGAAGTCGATGCCCTCGCGCGGGTTCGAGCTGGTGCAGGTGGCGAGGATCTGGGTCTCGCCGATGGTCACGACGACCGCGCCGCCCGCCTGCTTGGCGAGCTTGCCGGTCTCGAACGAAACGGTGGTGCCGCCGATGGTCCGGCTGGCTGTGGTGACGCTCACTGGCTGTCCTCCTCGTGATCCGGCGCAGATGCGCCGGGTGTGGGTTTCGGGCCGAGGAGTGGGCCAGTTCTCAGTGGTGGGCCTCAGGCCGCTTTCATGGCCTGAAGTCCGCAACTGATAACTGACCTGGTCGCTTCCCAGCCCCTCAGGTCGTTCGGGTTCCCTCCTTCGGGCGCCTCCTTTCCCCCAAAAGCAACGAAGGCGGCTTCCGCCGCCCCCCTCCTACCGCCTGAGCCCCAGGCGGGCGATGAGCTCACGGTACCGGCCGATGTCCTCTCGCCGCAGATACTCGAGCAGGCGCCGGCGCCGCCCCACCATCTGGAGGAGGCCCCGCCGGGAGTGGTGGTCCTCCTTGTGCGTCTTCAGGTGCTCGGTGAGCTCCTGGATACGCCTGCTCAAGACGGCCACCTGTACCTCGGGCGAGCCGGTATCCGTCTCGCCTCGCCGGTAGTCCTGGATGATCTGCGACTTCTGCTCTTTGACCAGTGCCATTGCGCTCCGTCGAGGGTACCACGCGCTCGCCTCGGTGCCCCGACGGGTACCCCCGACGGCCTCGAGAGTTTCGGCTCAGGGGAACCGGCCGGACGGCCGATGAAACAGTGCAGAGCACAAGGTGGAGACGTCGACGTGATCGCTCAGCAGACCCGCGCGCCCGCAGGGGCGGACCGCTCGCTCGAGGAGCGGGCCGGCCCGGACGGGGCCCTGGCGCCACCGGGGCCATCCGGCAAGGCCGGAGGCCTGCCGCCCGCGGCCAGGTGGCTCGTCGGGCTGGTGACCGCGGGGGGAGCGGCCGGCCTGGTGGCGACCCTCACTCCCCTCCCCAGGTGGCACGCGAACGACGCGATCGCGTTCGTGTTCCTGGCCCTGGCCACCGCCCTCGCCGAGCAGTTCCCCATCAAGATCCGCCACGGCGAGGAGATCGAGACCTTCACGGTGACCGACGTCGTGTGGACGGCGGGACTGATCCTGGCCCCCGGTGTGGTGGTGGTGCCGTCCGTGGTCGCGGGGACCCTCCTGGGCGAGTCTCTCCGCAAGACTCCGTTCGTCAAGGTCCTGTTCAACACCGGGATGTTCGCGCTCGCCATGTCCGCCTGCGAGGCCGTGCTGTCCGCGTTCCATGCCTCCTCCCCGGGGGACCCGCTGCGGTGGGCGGGCGTCGTGGCGGGCATGTCGGTGTACGTCGTGCTCAACCAGGGCCTGGTGGCCCGGGTCATCTCGCTGGCACAGCGGCAGACCTTCCTGTCCATCCTGCTGCCGCCGCTCGCCGTCAACCTGCTGCACTGGGTCGGGAACGTGGCCATCGGGGTGACGGCCGGCGTGATGTGGTGGGTGTTCCCGGCCGGCGCCCTGTTCATGATCCCGCCGCTCGGGCTGTCGTACGCGGCCTACATGGCCCTGCTGCGCGAGATGCGCGAACGGGACCGGATGCGAGACCTGGAGCTGGTGGTGGTGGACGAACGGGCCGTGACGATCCACGACCGGGAGGGATCCGAGCGGCTGATCCGGCGGCGGGACGACGGCGAGGACCGGTCTCCGGTCGACGGGTACCTGCGGGCCCGGCCGGACCTGGTGCCGGCGGTGGCCAGGGTGGGCAGCGAGGCCGACCCCCGGGGGACTCTCGCCGTGTTTCGACCGAAGGCGCTCCAGCCCGCCGAGCGGTCGCTGCTGGAGTCCCTGGCCGCGCAGATCTACGTGAAGCTCCGGCACATGCGCCTGTTCGCCGAGTCGGAGCACCAGCGCGAGCAGCTGGAGGACGTCCTCGGAAGCACGTCCGACGGGATCTTCGTCATCGAGGCGGACGGCACCCTGGTGTCCTGGAACGCGGCCATGGAGCGGATCACCGGCCATACGGCCGAACAGGCCGTGGGCCGGTCGCTGTCGAAGCTCCTGCGGTTCGAGAACTGGTCGGAGAGCTCGCTCCGGACAGCTTCTCCGCACACCGAGACCCTGGAGATGCATCGGCAGGACGGGTCACAGGGGTGGCTCCGGCTGACGTGGAGCCTCCTCCAGCGGGAAGACGAGGCTCCCGCCCACGTCGCGGTGGCCCGGGACGTCACCGCCGACCTGGAGCTGGAGCGGGCGAAGTCGAACCTGGTGGCCGCGGTGTCGCACGAACTGCGGACGCCCCTCACCCCGCTGAAGGGCTACCTGACGTTGCTGGCCCGGGGGGACATGGACCCCGGCGCCCCCGAGGCCGCCGAGTACTTCGAGGTCATGCTGAAGCACGCCGGGAGGCTCGAGCTCCTCATCTCGGACCTGCTCGAGGTGACGGCGATCGAGTCCGGGCAGCCCACCGTGCACCCGAGCGTGTTCGACGTCCGGGCCGTCATCGACGACCAGGTGCAGGACTACCGGCTCCAGTTCCCCGCCCGCGACCTGCGGTGGAACCCCGGGTCGGTGCAGGTCCGGGTGGTGGCCGACCCGGTGCGCCTGGGGCAGGTGATCTCGAACCTGCTCTCGAACGCCATGAAGTATTCGCCGGCGTCCGAGCCCATCGAGGTCTGCCTCACGCAGGACGACGCCCGGTGCCTGGTCTCGGTCCGCGACGGCGGCGAGGGCATCCCGCATGCCGAGCACGAGCGGGTCTTCGAGCGGTTCCACCGGCTGGACAACGGGCCGACCCGGGCGACCGGCGGGACGGGGCTCGGCCTGTACATCGCCCGCCACCTGGTCGAGGCGATGTCCGGCCGGCTATGGGTGCAGTCCGAGCCCGGCCACGGCGCCACGTTCACGTTCACCCTCCCGCTGGCCTCCGAGCCGGCAGCCTGAACGCCTCCTACGCCTCGCAGTTCACGACGGTGTCGCCGGCGTCGGCGACGCACGTGTCCGTGCCGTTGCCGCCGTCCGCGGAGTCGTTGCCGTGCACGGAGTCCTTGGCCCGCAGGGTGTCGTCGTCGTCTCCCCCCTGAAGGCTGTCCCCGCCCGCTCCACCCACCAGCTTGTCGTTGCCGATGTCGCCCTTCAGCTGGTCGTCGCCGCCCTGTCCCTGGAGCTTGTCGGCGCCGGCCCCGCCGTCCATGGTGTCGGCGCCGGGAGTGCCGACCAGGGTGTCGGGTCCCCCCGTGCCGAAGATGTGGTCGCCTCCGGCGAACCCCTGGATGGTGTTGGGGCCGTCGTCCCCGATCAGAGTGTCGGCGAAGGGCGAGCCCACAACGTTCTCGAAGCTGGTGACGCCGGGGGTCCCCGAGGCCGTCCCGGCGCCGAGGTCCACCGTGGCCGCGGAGCCGTACTGGACGTAGCGCAGGGTGTCGGTCCCCGCTCCCCCGTCCACCGGGGTGCCGGTTCCTATGGAGGCCGAGCCTTTCAGCCCGAAGGTGTCGTTCCCGTCCCCCAGGTCGAGGTGGTAGGTCACGGAGGGATCGGAGCCCGTGACCTTCAGCACGTCGTTGCCCGAGCCGAGGTCGACGGTGATCGACGGCACCGCGGTGAGGTCGATCTCCCCCGGCGATGCTCCCGTGACATAGGTGGTGGTGAAGGCCACCCCCGAGGACACGGTGACGACGTTCGCCGAGGTGTCGGCGGAGTCGTCGAGGGTTGCGGCCGCGCCGTCGCCCAGGTCGGAGATGTCGAGCTCCCCGCCGATGCCGTTCAGGGTGGACCCCACCTCCACGGTGTCACCGGAGCCGGCGCCGGTATCGAGGGCATAGGAGATCCCGGACGCGGTGGCGACGCCGTGGCCCGAGTCGTCGTTCCCCTGCCCATTCACCACGATGGAGGACACCCCGTCCGCCGCCGTGGGGTTGTCGATCGTGATCGTGTCCGCCCCGTTGGCGCCCTGCACAGTGATGGTGGACTTGTTCGCGAGGTCCCAAGTGTCCAGGCCCACCTTGACCTCGACGGTCTGGAACCCGGAGACCACGGGACCGTCGGACACGGAGATCCGGTCGGGGCCCGCCGTCGCGGCGATCGTGTAGGACGCGGCGACGGAGGTGTCAGAGACAGCCAGGGCAAACGCGTACAGGTTGTCGTCGCCCGACCCCACGTACGCCGCGCCGTTCGCCACGGCCGGGGACGAGTCGACGATGGCTCCGGTGGCCCCGGTCCACAGCGGCGTGCAGGTGGTCGGGGTGCCCGAGCAGTTCGTCACCCCCGCGGCATCGAACGCGTGTAGGTCGTGGTCCTCCGACCCCACGTACACCACCCCGTTCGCCACGGCCGGGGAGGAGATGACGTTGCTCCCCGTGTCCCCGGTCCACAGCGGCGTGCAGGTGGTCGGGGTGCCCGAGCAGTTCGTCACGCCCGCGGAATCGAACGCATACAGCTTGCCGTCGCTCGACCCCGTATACACCACCCCGTTCGCGACGGCGGGGGAAGAATCGACGTTGCTGCCCGTGGCCCCGGTCCACAGCGGCGTGCAGGTGGTCGGGGTGCCCGAGCAGTTCGTCACCCCGCCGGCGTCGAACGCGTACAGCTTGTGGTCCTCCGACCCCACGTACGCCACACCGTTCACCACGGCCGGGGAGGACTCGACGAAGCTCCCGGTAGCCCCGGTCCACAGGGGCGTGCAGGTGCCCGGATCACCGGAGCAGTTGGTCACGCCCGCGGCATCGAACGCGTACAGCTTTCCGTCGCCAGAACCCACGTACGCCACACCGTTCGCCACGGCCGGGGAGGAGAAGACGATGCCCCCGGTGGGGCCGATCCACAGGAATGAGCACAGGGAGGTGGCGGCCGGGGTGCAATTCGTCACCCCCGCGGCGTCGAACGCGTACAGGTTGCCGTCGCTCGACCCCACGTAGACGACC
>WNGA01013727.1_pt1 | contig 10324 bp, 10 predicted proteins | sample 5400061 | NCBI WGS metagenome assembly WNGA01 (sample SAMN13153366, study PRJNA577476) | soil metagenome | isolation source: 100 cm soil or saprolite under grassland replicate 2 | place: USA:California | collected 2016-06-15
CGGCCTCGCTGGTCGCCTGTAGGCCCGAATGGTAGGCTGCCTCGAACTCCGCAGGCGGCAGGTAGCCGCAGGCCTCGTGGAGCCGGCGGGTGTTCCAGAAGTCGACCCACTCGGCCGTCGCCAGCTCGACCTGCTCGACAGACCTGCAGGGTTTCCGCCGTTCGATGAGCTCAGCCTTGTACAGGCCGTTGACGGTCTCGGCCAGGGCGTTGAAGCTCCTATAGTCGTCAAGCGGCGATTTCCGGCGCCGGAGACTCGTGGCGGTCCGGATGGAGGTATGCCCAGACCTCGCGTGCGACGTAGCGCTTGAGGCAGCGGATGATCTCGGCCTTGGTCTTGCCCTCGGCCGTCCGTCGCGCGACGTAGTCGATCGTCGGCTGGTGGAAGCGCAGCCGCACGATGACCGTCCGATACAGCGCCGAGTTGGCCTGGCGGTGGCCGCCTCGGTTGAGCCGATAGCGGGATGTCTTGCCGCTGCTGGCGGGGACCGGGCAGACGCCGCACAGCTTCGCCCAGGCCGGCTCGGAACGGACGCGGTCGACGTCATCGCCGACGACGATGAGCATCTCGGCCGCCGTGTCGGGGCCGATCCCGAAGGCCGCGACCATGGCTGGTGAGACCGCCTCGGTGAGCGTGGCCAGGTGCCGCTCGTGCTCCTTGATCTCGAGGTGGAGCTGCTGCCAACGACGGGCGAGCCCACGGATCGCATGCTTGGCCGCGGCGAGCGGGGTCGTCATCGGGCCTGGTCGGAGTCCGGCACAGCGCTCGATGAGGACCATCTTCGACAAGCCGTCGAGCTCCTCCCGAAGGTCGGGCGGTGCCGTGATGACGAGCGTCTTGAGGGTGATCATCGCCTGGCTCCGGGACTTCACCGCGGTGTCCTTGGCGATCTTGATCTGACGATCATCTCGACCTGGCCGTCGGCCACCCTCGGCGTGGCCAGGGCCCGCCCGGACAGGACCGCTCGGGCGGCGTTCTCGGCATCGAGCGCGTCGCTCTTGCCGTTCATCCGACGCTCGTGCCGGTCTGGCCGGTTGACTTCGATGACGCGGTGGCCCTGTCGACGCAGGTAGCTGGTGACGCCTGCGCCATACGATGCCGTGCCCTCGATCCCGAAGGCGAGGATCTGCCCGTGCGATACCGCCCAGCGCTCGAGCTGATCGGCACCGCCACGATCCGTCGCCACGGTCAGCTCGCCGAGCCGACCGCCGAGCTCGTCGAGGGCGACGGCGACATGGATGTGCTTGTGCGTGTCGACGCCGATGGCGACCTTTCGGACGACGACGTGTTGCGCGATGCTGCCCATGGCTGTCGGTCCTCCGCTTGGTTCGACAGCACGCGGACCGGGCGGGCGGACAGGACTGTGATGGGACCTGGCGTATCAGGCTCCTATGCGGTCACTGCCCGCTCGGCCGCGCACCGATGGTCCACCTCACCGGGACAGCCGACAGATCAACAGCCAGGACACCAAGGGTCAGTCGTAGCGAGCGGTCAGGCCGCCCGGGAGGCTCCGAGAGTCTCACAGTCGTACGAGTCGCCGCGGCTGCCGACCGAACTGACCGCGTCGGCCTCGGCGAGCCGCTCGGTGTAGCGGATCGACAGGCCTGGCGCCAGGAACCACTCCGCCCAGGCTCCCTGGTGGCGCAGCGGCACGCTGTGGGCGAGGACCTCGTCGCCCGGCGCGAACCGCGTCTGCGTGGCGCCGATCGCACTGACCACGCCGGCTGCCTCCACGCCCAGCGCCATCGGTGGTTCCGCACCCACATCCCAAACGCCCGTCCGGACGAGGTCGTCCCAGTTCCCTATGCCGGCCGTCCTGACCTCGATCAACACTTCCTCGCCGGTGGGCAGGGGTGGAGCGGGAACCTCGAGCCGCTCGATAGGCCCTCCCAGAGCACGGATCCCAGCACTCCGCATGGCGGCATTGTCGCCCCAGAACGAAAGCTCGGGTGGTCATGGGCCAATGATGGGCGTTGGGTCCATGCACCCGACTTCTAGCAGCGGCCAACAGACCTCGCGACGCTGGTGCTGGTGCTACGGTCACGAGGTGAGCGATCAGCCCCGCGTCCCACCAGGTATCAGCGACGTCCGGCGCACGTCGCGCGGATGGCAGGCACGGGTAGGCCTGTACACGGATGACATGGGGTTCTTCGGTCGCGAGTGTCCAGATCCCGAGTGCCGGACATTCTTCAAGCTCAGCGTGGCTGAATACGAAGCTGCACCGGACAGCCTCCGGCTGACCTGTCCCGTGTGTGGTCTGGTCGCGGATCACCAGCACTTCATCACGCCCGAACAGAAGCAGCGGAGCGAGGCAGCGGCCCTGGAGTTCGCGCGCGCCGCGGCCGACCAGGTGATCCGTGACTGGTCGCGTCGACAGGCGTCTCGCCCTCAGCGGAGCAGCGGCGTCCGGATCGAATGGACGGCGCATCGGAATCCACCGCGGTCTCCTCGCCACCTGCCGACCTATGTCGAGCAGGCGACCATCCGCACGTTTGAGTGCCCGAACGGGGGGCACCACGCCGTGATCTACGACCTGCTGGCATTCTGCCCGTGGTGCGGCCCTGACAAGACGCCCCCACACGCCGTCTTCGAGGACAACCTCGCCGCGCAGCAGCGGCTGCTCGCACTAGTCGGAGACCTTCCCGACGAGGCCCGAGCGAGCATCAAGGCGGTTGGCGGTGTGACCGCCCTCACGGAGCGAGCGTTGACCGGCATCGTCGCGGCGACCCAGAACCTGGCGAAGCGGCTCCACGCCCAGGGCGGCAAGGCGCCGCCGAAGGACAACCCATGGCAGAACGTCGATCGTTTGCAGCGGCAGTGGCTGGCGGACTTCGACCGCGACCCGCTCGACGGGCTCGATACGGCCACCGTCCGGACCCTGCGACTCGCTTTCTCACGTCGCCACGTGTTGGAACACAACGGGGGAGTGATCGACGAGCGCTACCAGCGCGAGACAGGGGAAGGGAGCATCGGCCGGCGAGTCCGCATCACGCCCCAATTCGTGGACCACGCGCTTGATGCCGTCGTGGCACTCGCCGGGCGGTTGGAGGCGACGGCGCGCTGAGCAAGCTCGGACCCTTATCTGGACCCTTATCGATCCTGTCTCATGCGTCTCATGTGTCTCTTCTTGGGGCTGGATGAACGCGGCTGAGACACATGAGACGTTCACTAGGAATCCGGTATGCGGTGCCACCACAACATGTTGTGGTCGGTCTGCGTATCAAGCCCCAGATCTAGTGGTAGCCGTCGAAAGTCACAACTCTTGTGACAATTGTGACTACTGCTATCGCCGATCAATCTACCGCGCGCGGCGGTCGGAGGAGCTCGCGGGCAAGTGCGGCGGCCTCGACGCGGTCGTTGACCCCCATCTTGCCGAGGATGGTCGAAACCATATTGCTGACCGACTTGCCGGATAGGCCTAGCCGCTCGGCGATCTGGCCGTTGGTGAGCCCCCGGACAACGAGGTCGAGAACCTGACGTTCTCGCCGAGTCAGCCCGAACGGGTCCGCGGCCGGCTCCGCGAAGGTGGCGGCAGACGCCCCGGACGCGGCCACGCCAGATCCCAGCACCACTGCGCCGAGCTCCGCGGCGCGTACGGCCGCCACGATCTCGGCATGGCCAGCGTCCTTGACGACGTAGCCGGCTGCTCCGGCCCGGAGTGCTGCCCGCACCGAGCCATCGTCGTCGAACATCGTCACAACCACGACGCGCACCTCGGGGTGTTCTGCCACGATGCGCTCGGTCGCCGTGACTCCGCTTCCATCGGGCAGGCCGAGGTCCATCAGGACGATGGCCGGGCGCAGACGCCGCACGAGTTCCACTGCTTCGGCCGCCCCGGCAGCTTCGCCCACGACTTGGTAGCCGCTCACCTCGAGGAGGGCGGCGACCCCGCTCCGGAAGACGGGGTGGTCGTCGACCACCACCACGGTCGTCATCGGTTCACCGGAAGCCGGACCGAGACGCGAGTTCCCCGCCCAGCCTCCGAACGAAAGGAGACGCTTCCGCCGATCTCAGAGGCTCGCTCGGTCATCGATCGCATGCCGATCCCCGCCCGCCGCGGCTCGGTGAAGCCAATGCCGTCGTCGACGATCTCGATGCGGAGCGCGTCGGGCTCCGGGATGATGCTCACCTCGCAGCACGAGGCCGCGGCATGGCGACGCACGTTGATGACCGCTTCCTGGATGATGCGCAGGGCACAGGCTTCGACGGCGGCGGAAAGGTCCAGCCGATCGGTCGGCGCGACGACGTTCACCCTTGGAGGGCCGCCGGTGGCGATCGTTTCCTCGATCGTAGCGACCAGGCCGCGATCGTCGAGAACCGGTGGACGGAGGTTATAGGCGATGTCCCGCACTTGGCGCGAGGCGCTCTGCAAGCGCCCCGCCAGGTCGGTGGCCGCATCGGCGGCACGCCGGTCGCCGGCGCGAGAAAACGTCTCGACGACCGCGGCACTCAGGCCGAGCCCGGCCAGCGTGGGGGCCAGATCGTCGTGGAGGTCTCGCCGCAGGCGTCGTCGCTCGTCCTCGCGCGCGATCACCACCCGCGCCCGAGCCTCCACGAGTTCGTTCACAAGGCGAGCACCGTGCAGGGCCGGCCCTGCCAGGGCGCCGATGCGGGTGATGACGCTGCGGTCGCGGGCGATAAGCGTGGTCTCGCCGGGCCGCGGCGAGACCGCCAGGGTCGCGAGCCGCTCATCGCGGTAGGTGATCGGGAACTGCTCCTCGAAGGTGGCGGTCCCAACCTCCGCGTGTACGGTGTCACCGACGAGCAGACGCGCGCCGCCCACGGCAAGAGATTCGGTCACCGCGCCGAGGACCGTCTCGGGCACGTCCCTGGGGTCCGCGAGCTGGGCGAGTCTTGTCCCCAGTTCCTCGAGAACTCGAAGCGGACTCGGCCGACGTCCGAAGACGAAGCGGTCCGCCGCCCGCCGAGAGAGTCCGACCACGGGAATGGTTAGCGCGGCAGCCAGAGCGGCCGCTCCCCAGGTTCGTTCCTGAGCGCTCGCGCCGAGCCCCTCGCCGAGCGCCATGGTTGCAAGGATGGTCGTCCCGAGGGTAATCGATGAACAACCCAGCAGGAGGCACCACCGGAGCGCCACGTCGACGTTGAGCCAGCGCGGCGCCAGCAGGCCGAGAGCGAACCCGACTCCCGGGAGCACCGTGAGCAGAACCGCCAGCGACGATCCGCTCTCTTGATCAAGCCCGAGCCCGACCCAAACGATCGCCCACAGCGTGTACGCGAAGGCCATCGCCAGCACGGCCAACATCGGCCACCGTGTCCGTTCGCGCTCCTCAACCGAGGAGCGGCGGCGGTACCGGTACGCCTGGCCGCCGAGGAGGGTCACGCCCAACGTGACGAAGAAGTGCCACGGCCACCACGGCTGGGCCTCGAGGGCGAAGCCCGATGCGACGTCGATGGCCTGGAGCGCGATCTCAATACTCACCGGCACCACGATCCACCGTGGCGTGAACCGGCCATCGGGATAGAGGCCGAAGAGCAAGACGACCGTGACGCCCATGACCGCGAACAGCCCGCGCGACCACGCGACCGCGGTGGTCTCGACGAGCGTGGTTGCGGCGTAGGCAACGAGGAGGACGACGACGACCCAGGCCACGGGCGAGACCCTGCCGCGGGCCGCGCGCCAGGCGAGCGCCGCGACGAGCGGCCAGGTCACCAGTTGTACCAGGAGTTGGGCTGCGAGGATGGGCACGCTCGTCCTTGCTACGCGTGGATCATGCAGGATGGAGGCAAGGCGCCCGTGACGCGAGGGCCAAGGCTATGCGGGCGAAGGTGCCACGGCGGTTGCGGCGGCAGCCGTCGCCGCCAATCGACGCCCGCGCCGAACGAGTGAGATGCCGAGCGCGGCGGCGTACGGAATCGTGACGATGAGCCCGAAGGGGAAGCCGGTCAATGCGAAGCTGGCAAATGGTGCCAGTGCGGTCAGCCAGGTCGCTGCGATCAGCGGTGCCGAGAACGTTCGCTCCCTACGCGCGACGATCGCGACCGACGAAAGCCAGATGAGCATGGCGAGGCTCGCCAGGACCGTTGCGGCGTTCATGAGGAGGTTGTCCTGCTGATGTGGCCCAGGCCGGCCTCCGGCGCAGGCTCTCTGGCACGGGTAGGTTAGGCGATCCGCTCCTCCGTCTGCGGCACCGGCACTGGCTGCGCCGTACGGACCGCATGGCCCAGCAGCACCCAGAACAGGTAGATCAGCCCCACCCCCAGGCCCAGGTTGCCCACCAGCGCCCCCAGCCCGAAGCCAATTGGCGCGGCCACGACTGTCAGCAAGGGTGCAAAGCGGCGCCAGTCGCGCCAGGTCTTGGCGGCCAGCGTCAGGATGGCGACCAGGACCATGCCACCATAGATCAGGAGCCAGCCGACTCCAAAGATGGGATTATCGGCACCGATCAACCCGGCCAATTGCAGCACCGACGTGGCCGCCAGCAGCGCAAAGCCGAGCACCGGCAGCATGGCGAGGGCGCGGGTCACCGGGCTGGCCCCAACCACGTTGAGGGCAATCAGCCCCAGCAACCCGGCGATGCTGCCGATGGCCCACACAATGAAGACGATCCCGGTCAGCGTGTCAGAGTCAGTCAGCCCAAGCACCCCCCAGCGGAGACTGTCCATCACCGCGACGGCGCCCCCCAGCATGCACACTGTTCCCAGCAGACGATTGTTCCCGCTCGCTGTAGCGGCCCAGGCGGTCGTGCGTGCGGTTGCGGACATTGTCTTCTCCTCGTGCAGTTGGGGTCCAACCACATCACCCGTGGTTCACCCCAACTGAAGCGCACGAGCTTCCCGGTCCGACAGGGTCGAAGCTTCCCGGACGGAGAGCAGCGCCAGCGCTGGTCGAGGATGCCCGCGCCCCGCAAGACCGACAGATCGACAGAACTCAGCGCGCGAATGACCAACAGGTTAGGCACACAGGGCTGACGAGCCGGCACTCAGCAACCGCAGAGAACGGTCGGCCAGGAGCGGATCGGTCACGTGCGCATCCCAAATCCCTGGCGGCAGCGCCTCGGATCAGGTCAAGTCCCTCGACGTGGTGTAACAGGGCGTCACCCTCGCGCGTGATTGCTCAGCTCGCCATCAGCAGCCCGGGCCTCACCTCCTGGTGGTCGACGACGGCGTTGATGAGGACCATCGTCTCGGGTCGGAAGTAGCGCCGGCCGTCCTGCCACTCGTCGTCCTGCTCGGCGAGGACCATCCCGACGAGTCGGATCAGCGAGCCTCGGTTGGGGAAGATGCCGACCACCGCGGTCCGCCGCTTGATCTCCTTGTTGAGCCGCTCGAGCGGGTTCGTCGAGCGGATCTGGCGACGATGCGTCTCGGGAAACGTGAAGTGGGCGAGCAGATCCGGCTCGGCGTCGGTCAGCAGCTCGGCGACCGCCGGGAAGCGTGGCCGGATGCTCTCGATGACCCGGCCCGACTGCTCCCGGGCCGAGCGCTCGTCGGGCTGCTCGAAGATCGAGCGGATGGCCGAGGCGACCATGCTCCGGGCATGGCGCGGGACGAGGTCCTGGGCGTTCCGCGTGCAATGGACCCGGCAACGTTGCCACGACGCCCCGAGGAGCTGCTCGCGGACGGCCTTGACCAGGCCACGGTGGTCGTCGCTGATGACCAGTCGGACACCCGACAGACCGCGCTCGATGAGCGAGCGCAGAAGGCCGGCCAGGCACTGCCCTCGTCGTTGCCCGGGGCGAGCTCGAGGCCGAGGATCCGCCGCTCGCCGCTCTGGGCGACACCTGTTGCCACGAGCGCCGCCATCGACACCACCCGGCCGCCCTCGCGGACCTTGACGTACGTCGCATCGAGCCACAGGTACGGGTAGGCCTCGTCGGCGAGCGAGCGCTGCCGGAACGCCTCGACCTCAACGTCAAGGGCGGCGCAGATCCGGCTGACCTCGCTCTTGCTGATCGAGGCGATGCCGAGGGCATCGACGAGGTCCTCGACCCGTCGCGTCGAGACGCCCAGGACGTACGCCTCCTGGACGACCGCGAGGAGGGCCCGCTCGGCCCGCCGCCTTGGCTCGAGCAGCGATGGGAAGTACGAGCCGTCGCGGACCCGCGGGATCGACAGGTTCATGGTTCCCACCCGGGTGTCCCAGCGTCGGTCGCGATACCCGTTCCGCTGCGTCAGCCGCAGCTCCGGGTTGCGCTCGCCGCGGGGCACCCCGGTGAGCTCGGTCACCTCGGCCTCCATGACCGCCTGGGCGAGGACGCGGACGCCCTCCCGCAGGAAGTCGACGTCGCCCTCGGCGATCGCCTTGCGCACCGTCTCGAGCACGGCCATCCTGTCCTCGGCCATCGCTGTCTTATCTCCCTCGCTTCGTCGGTCTCAGTCCAACGACGCGAGGATGACGCGGTGGCCGTTTCAGTTCTCGGCCTGACCGCTGTTACACCAAGTCTGGGGACTCAACCGTCGGATCACAGCCTCTCACCGGCCTCGACGCCTGACCGCTGCTGAGCTCGCATCCCGGATTCCGGGATGGGCGTCCCCCTATTCTCCCGGGACACCGGGATGGAATACTGACCCGGGAGTTGGGGTCATAGGCAGATCTGGTCCTCACTCACCTGCCGACGCCGTTGGAGCGGGCTGACCGGCTCGGTGCCGTCCTTGCGCCCCGGACCTCGAAGCGTCGCAGGCGCTGGTCGAGCCGCCAGCGAATTCCTCAGCGACCCCGAGCACGTCGCCCGACCCCAGGGAGCCCTTATCGGAGCCCTTATCCGTCCAGTTTCTTGCGTATCATGCGTCGCTTCTTGGTACTCGGTGAATACGGCTGAGACGCATGAGACGGATTACGTAGAGTCCGGTATGCGGTACCAGCCTTTATCGGTTTGGCCGGATTCGTGTCAAATCGAGTATGAAGCTAGCGGATGAGTGTCGTTCTGAACCCTTATGCGAACCCTTCACCCGTTCGCATCAGCCCGCGGAGGCATCCAGCCAAGCTTCCAGGCGATCACTCCGGGTCTGCAGGATCGGCTCGAGCGGGGCGCCCCCGGACCCAGTCGACCTTCTGGGTCGATCGCGAATCGCGTCGGCTCGGCGATGGCCGCGTGGAGGGGTCGGAGTCCGCCATGGCCGCGTCGAGGGGATCCTCGCGGCCGGCGGCCGGAAGGCGGACTTCAGGATCCGCAAATTGCGCGGCGACCCTTCAAGGTCACCGATCGGCGCGGCAAGCACGAGGTAGCGTCGGGTGAGCCCCTCGAGGTCGTCGACTCGGCGGGCAGCCACCACGAGCTGGTCCTGAGGGCGTTCGCTGGAAAGGCGGCATCGGCAGTCTCGCGCCGCTGATGCGGGGTTGGAGGGCCTGGCCGTCTCGACACCGCCGCGGGCGACGGGACGGACCCGGTTCGCAGCTAGCCGTCGCTTCGGTGCTCGTCCTCCTCGAGACATCGGGCGAGGCGCTCCGGGTCGAGCCCTCGCTCGCGCATCCACTCCCGCAGCTCCTCGTCGCCGGCGAGGCACCGCAAGAGCCGTTCGAGGTCGCTCCGGCCGCGGCCCTTGCCGGACGGCCCCTCGCCGCCAGGACGCATCACGAGCGCGCTGACCGCCTGCTCGCGGGTGAACGGCGAGCCGCGGAAGGTCTTGCCGTCGGCGCGGATGCGGCCCAGCCACACGCCCTCCTGGTCGCCGACGAGCTCCGCGGAGAACGTGCCGGCAAGCCCTTCGACCAGGTCGACCACGATCTCTTTGCTGTCAGGTCGTCGAAGGGTCGCCTGGACGAGCGCCCGACCCGCGACGGGCTGGCTGAATTCCTCGAGGCTGGCGTGGAGCCGCATGACGTTCCCTGGCTCGAACGTCGACTGGCTGAGCCCGGCCATCATCCGGACGTTGCTCCAGGCGCTCACCGACAGGCTGTAACGCACGCCGTGGGCCTCGCGGCGGGCGCGAATGCGCTCCGTGAGCAACTGCGATTCCGTGTCGCGAAGCGTCGGGACGACGTCCCGCTCGAATCGGGCCTTGTCGCCGACCAGGACCGCCCACCACGTGCCACCGTGGGCACCGCCACCGACGGGCAGCGGCAGGCCGAACCGGCAGTAGGTCATGTTCGTTCCATGGGTGACGTCGGCGCCGAGCGCGGCCAGGTCCGCCTCGCGGAGCAGCTCGCCGGCGGGGGTCTCGATCGCGAGCTCGATCGCCGAGACGTCGACGAACAGCGCGAACGTGGCCTCGATGTCGGTCTCGGCGAGCAAGACCGGCAGCCGCGCGACGTCGCCGGGTCCGATGTACCCGGACGGGTCGGTGACGATGCTGTCAGCGGTCGCGCTTACGAGGACCTGCTGGAAGTATTTCGACAGCAGGAAATACGAATCGGTGTTCTGGG
>WNGA01014989.1_pt1 | contig 10322 bp, 9 predicted proteins | sample 5400061 | NCBI WGS metagenome assembly WNGA01 (sample SAMN13153366, study PRJNA577476) | soil metagenome | isolation source: 100 cm soil or saprolite under grassland replicate 2 | place: USA:California | collected 2016-06-15
TTCTCCCGAAGGGCATCTTCTATTACCTGTTCTCTCCCGGCCGTCTCACGAGCGCGTTCCCGTACCTGTTCCTTCGCAAGAGCACGCTCGACCTCCCGAGGTTGCTCCAGAACCGCGGATACCACAACGAGCCGGTGGCGGGGATCTTCACGAACATGCCTGCAGCAGCGGCTGGTTACGTGCTCTTGTTGACGCGACTTCGGTCCGTAGCTCGTCGCTTCCCGAGAGCTCTTGTGATGCTCGTCGTTCTGCTCATTCCGGCAGTCAGTGTGCTTGTGTTGATCTCGTACCAGTACCGCGGCACCACGATGCGGTACGAGCTCGACTTTGCGCCGCTGATCGTCATGGGCAGCTTGCTTGCGTGGGTTGCCTGGAACCGCAGCGTGTCGCGTCCGTCGCGGTTGGTGGGGATCGGCAATGGACTCTTCCTTGCTGCGGTCACAGCGACGATCGCGTTCAACCTCGCGATCACGCTGACGCCGTGCAAGGGAACCGGCAGCTGCTGAGTACTGAGCCGCGCTCGCTACTTGTGGGCGACGCAGTAGATATGGGCGTCGGCGGGGCGGAGCATCCGGTTCCTGACGTGACCCCTCTCGAGAAAGTGCTCCACGCCGTAATCCACCGCCGAGAAGCCGGCTCGCACCAGCTCTTCCCCGACGAGCTCCTTGTACCACCCTGAGCGGTGCTCGTCGCCGCTCCACCGCTGCCATCCGTACAGGGTCGAGAGCAGATGCTGGATCGGGAACGGCGTCGGCTTCCCGGCGAAGTAATCCACGACGTATCCACACCAGACCGGCAGGTCGGGCACGTCGAACACGAAGACTCCGCCCGGAGCGAGGATGCGGCGGATGTTCCGGAAGGTGTCGCTCGCCTCGCGGTAGGAGAGGTGCTCGATCACTCCGAGCGCGAGGACTTCGTCCAGCGAGTCACTCTCGAGGTCGAGCTCCCAAGGGTTGCCGACGATATCGACGCCCGGGAACGCGTTCTTGTCGTTGTGGAGGTAGCCGGGGGTCGGGCGCTCGCCGCAGCCGAGCTCGAGCTTGCGGGGCCGACCTTCACCCGGCACCGGACGGAGCTCAGGCATGTTCAACTCGGTTCTCGCTGAACGTCTGGAACGAGCCAATGAGCATAGCGGTGATCGCCGATCAAGCCTTGCTCCGGGCAGCGCCGAACAGCGCTCAGCCGCTCGCTCGCGCGCCGACGCGCCACGGCCGCAGCAGACGACGAAGTGTCCAGAGCGTTCCCGGCCCTCGCACCAGCTTCGTGGTACCGATGCGGTCGCGATACTCGATCGGGATCTCGAGAACCCGGAGCCGGGCGGCGATCGGCCAAGTGAGAAGGTCGACGGGCAGGGCCAGCCCGGTGACGTCCCAGTCGAATTGATCGATCACCGCACGACGGTAGGCACGCATACCGCTGTGCACGTCGCGCACGCGCTGACGCGCCCGTACCGACGCGATCACGTTGAAGAGCTCGTTGGCGACATAGTTGGCGCGAGGCATCGCCGCCGGTCGTCCGAACCCGAGACGATCCGTACCGACAACGTCGAAACCACGGCGGGAGAGCTCGACCAGTGCAGGCAGGAGCTCCGTCGGGTACGTGTTGTCGGCGTCGATGGTGGCAAGGATGGGTCGGTCGCTGGCCCGGAGTGCGGCAAGGAGCGCGGTTGCCGGACCGCCGCCAGGCTCGGGAATGACCCGGGCGCCGTTCGCCGCTGCGATCTCGGGGGTTCGATCGGACGAACCATCGACAACGATTACTTCCGCTCCCGGGACGACGTGCCGAACGTCGTTCACCACCTTGGCGATCGCACCCTCCTCATTGCGCGAGATCATCACCACCGCAGCGTCGGAGAACGGGCAGGCAGCGACGTCTGCGCCGGAGTTCGATTTGGTCATCGAGCGAACGGCGCGACCGGAGCTGCGTCTTGCATATCGGTGAGCTCGACTTCTGCGATCGAAGTGGGACGATCGTTCAAGCGCTCGGCAAGCTCGATCGAGCGGATGACACATCCGTCGACGTTGAGGTATTCGAACGCTCCAAATCGCCCGTGCAGGTAGATACCCTGATCTTCGAACCACTGTCGAGCGAGGGCGAAATGTTGCTCGTAGCCCTCCTCGTAAACGACGTACGCGTACTCGTACCGCTCCACACGCGAGTAGATCGGCTCTTCGTCCGGACGGAGGACCCGATTGCGCTTGAGCCCGTCGACAACGTGATCGACGATCGTAGTGTCGCTCATCGCGAGCTCGGGACCGCCCGGAGTCGAGGTGATCTCGGCCTGGATGCTGTAGCAGCCCGGGGGGCCGTTGTCGGGAGAGAACGTGCACGGCGAGCTGATGCGGTTGACGAGAAAGTCGTCGGCCGGGAAGTAGACCGAGGAGAACTGGTGCGGATCGACGCCGCGGAAGCCGAGGCTGACGACGAGCTGAGGGTGAATACGCAGCGCATTGACCGCGTCACGGACACGACCCGGGACTCCGTCCATCAGTCCCAGCAGAATCGGTAACGGCACTGTCGACACGACGCGGTCGAAGGCCTGTTCCACGCCCTCGGCCACAACCCGGAGGCCATCGGAACTCGGGACGAGTCGACGAACCGGTGTGGAGCGATGGATCCGCTCCGCCGGCAGCAGCCGGGCAAATGCGCGCGGGATGGCCTGGTAGCCGCCTCGACGTGGGTAGTGGAAATGGAGCTGGTGGACGTACCCCTCGGTCTCGATGCCCAGCGCCCCACGGACGACGTCGATGGCGGGCGGCTGGGGAATCCGCTCCGACCAAAGCATCGACAGGTCGGCGATCGGGACCTTCCAGACCTTCTCGTTGTACGGAACGAAGTACGCCTCGGTCAGGCCGGTGCCGAAGGTCTTCAGGAACCACTCGTGCAGGTTGCGGGGCTCTCGGAGTGATTCGCTGTGCTCGTTGAAGAGGAAGTCGAGCAAGCATCGGTTGCGAAGGTCGGTCGGAAGGGCGGCGAGGTCGTTCTCGATCGGATACTTAGCAAAGTGGCCGTCGATGCACACTTTGCTGTTGCGTCGCGACGCGTGAACGTTGCCCGCGAGGCTGCCGATCATGAACTCGAGTACGTCGGCACGCTTCGAGAACATGATGTGCGGACCCCGGTCGAAGGTCCATCCGTTGTCGATGATCGAGGTGGCGTGGCCGCCGACGTCGTCGGCCGCCTCGAAGATCTCGAAGTCTCCGTCGAGCAACAGTCCGAGACTGAGCCCGCTCACCCCGGCACCGATGATGCAAGTGCGCGGTGTGGTCATCCAGATGATCCTCCCCGACGCCCCGGCGGGGTGTTTACCCTAGTGGCGCAGGCGGGCGACAATCGGCCAGCTTAAGGTGTCGGGCATGTGCGTGAAGTGAGGCACGTGGTGGTGTTCGCGCGTCTTGATCGAGAGACCACCCCTCTAGACTCCGGAGGTGGCCGTGCTCTGTTCCGCCGGAGGAGTGACGCCGGTTCGCCTGGGATCGCTGAACGTTGAGCATCCCTGATCTCACCGGCTCCTGGTTCATCGTCGGCGGAGCCGGCTTCATCGGCGGGCATCTCGTCGATCGCCTACTCACATCGCCGGACGTCACGACCGTGACGGTCTTCGACAATTTCTCCTCGGGCCGCGAGTGGCATCTCGCGAACCACCAGAATGACCCACGGCTGCGGGTCCAACGCGAAACCGTCCACAACCTCAGCGCGTTACGCGAGGGCATGGCGTCACACGACACCGTTGTTCACTTGGCGTCGAATCCCGACATCGCACGAGCGCTGACCGAGCCGCGCGTCGACTTCGACGAAGGGACCCTGCTCACCTTCAACGTACTCGAGGCAATGCGAGAAGCCGGCGTGCGCCAGATCCTGTATGCGTCGGGAAGCGGAGTCTACGGAGATCTCGGTGATCTCGAGGTCGACGAGGATTACGGCCCGCTGATTCCTGTATCGACGTACGGCGCGAGCAAGCTGGCCGGAGAGGTCATGATCTCGGCCTACTGCGCCATGTTCGACATCGCGGCGTGCACCTTCCGGTTCGCGAACGTCGTCGGCCCACGTCAAACACACGGTGTGGGATTCGACTTTCTTCGCAAACTACGCGACGACCCTTCTCGCCTCGAGATCCTCGGTGATGGAAACCAGAGCAAGTCCTACATCCATATCGACGACGTCTTGAATGCGGTGCTGCTCGCACACGAAGTCGCCATGGATCAGTTCCACGTCTTCAATGTCGGCACGGGCGACTACATCACGGTGCGCGAAATTGCCGACCTCGCGGCCGAGTGCGTCGGCCTCGAACCCTCAGACGTGGAGTACGTGGCCACCGGCGGAGATCGGGGCTGGAAGGGCGACGTCCCGGTCGTACGCCTGAACACCGAGCGGATCCGGAAGCTCGGCTGGAACTGCACGCGATCGAGCAAGGATGCGCTCCGCGACGCCCTCGAATCCATGCTCGCAGAGTCCGATCAGCTCTTCGGGCTCGTCGACGACTGACACGAGCGACCAGAATCGATGCTGAACTGGGCCTCTGTGAGAAGTCCGCCGCGTCCCCGGATGTACGGATAGGCTTTTGGGCCGAGTATTCCGCGTCGTGTCCGAGAGGGGGCCCTCGCAATGAACCCAGCTGAGTTCGACGTGAAGCTGTTCGCGGATGGGGCCGACCGCGAGGGCATCCTAGAGCTGTCTGCAAATCCCCTGATCCAGGGATTCACCACCAACCCGACGCTCATGAGGAAGGCCGGCGTCGAGGACTACGAATGGTTCGCCCGCGACATTCTCCAAGCGGTTCCCGACCGGCCGTTCTCGCTCGAGGTCTTTGCCGACGACGAGAAGGAGATGGAGCGGCAAGCTCTGAAGATCTCGTCGTGGGGTGACAACGTCTACGTCAAGATCCCGGTCACGAACACCAAGCGCGAGTCAACTGGAGAATTGCTGCGCAGGCTGTGTCGTCACGGCGTGAAGGTCAACGTCACCGCGCTGATGACGGCGCGTCAGGTGGAAACCGTCGCCGAGACCGTACGCGACGGTCCCGCCGCCTACATCTCGCTCTTCGCGGGCCGGGTCGCCGACAGTGGACGTGACCCGATCCCGATCATGGTGGAGGCACTCGAGCTCTTGCGCGATCTCCCCCGCATCGAGTTGATCTGGGCGAGTCCACGAGAGCTGCTCAACATCGTCCAAGCGCACGAGATCGGCTGCGACATCATCACGGTGACGCACGACCTTCTCAAGAAGCTGCCGACCCTCGGCAAGGATCTCGACGACTTCTCGCTCGACACGGTGAGGATGTTCCACCAGGACGCCAGCTCCGCCGGTTACACGCTCTGAGGTTCGCATCACGGCGACGCAGGTATGGGGTGCCCCACGTGTCGCTGCCGTCGAGTGCGGCTGATGATTGCGACGAGCAGCCAGGCCAGGAGCAGCACCGCCGCTGTGATCGACACCACGCGCCCGACGACAACTGGTCGTGTCACCTTCGAGGTGAAGCGTGCGCGCACCACGGAGGCCGAATCGGCAGAGGGTGACGTGGGCACGATCACCGCCCAGCCCTTCGGTGTGGCTCCGATGATCCGAGCGCGCCCCGTGACCTCGAGCACCGGGGACCAAGCGACGTTCGTGCGGTAGGGACCACCGGCGGGAATTCGGATTTCCGCCGAGCCGGTCCTCGCATGCGAGATGTCGACGTGGAGCCGCGTGAGCGGCGTGACGAACTCTCCGGGCATGCGGTAGTCGCTGTCGTACGACCGACACGGATCAGGGCAGTTCGCGAACGAGATGGGCGGAAGATTGTCGTCGCTTTGTACGAGCTCGCCAACTTTCAGATACGTCGGCGCGCTCCACGCCTGCCACGTCGCCAGACCGAGTGACATTCCTGTCGCCAGGAGGAGGGCGACGATCCACGCACGTGCTCTGCGACTCGCTGCCACGACGAGAAGGCCAAGGATGACGAGTCCAACCACGGCGTAGTTGATGTAGGAGTGCAGCCGGTACCGGAATTGGATGGCCTTGAACACATCAGGGACGACGTCCCAGACTCCTTGCCACAAGAGGAACGTGAGCAGCGCACCGAGAACAACCGTGAGCACGGCGTACATTGCGGCCTTCTTCGATCGGCGGCGCCGGATCAACAGGAAGGCGCCGAGGCATGCGACCCAGATGAGGACGTAGACGGGTGCTTGCACGTAAAAGGGGGTGCTGGTCGCAGGCGCCGGGTACGTGCGGAGAGGGCTGAACACGTTGCGCCAGGATTCGAGACCGCGCGTCAGACCGTCGAACTTGTAGAACGTGCTCGCGCTGTGCGGGCCGATCCTTGTCAGGTGGGCGTAGCGGACCAGAGGCACCAGGAACCACGCGTTCAAGCCGGTCGCGAGGCCCACGAGAGCACCGACGACTGCGATTCGCGTCACGACCGTGCGCGTGATCATGCGTCGGTACACGATCAACGCGGGCATCGTGAGCGCGATCAGAAACAGTGCCCCGTACTCGACGGTGATGTTGTGCGCGCCTGTTAGAAGAAACGTGCCAACGACAAGAAGGATTGCCGACAGAAGGGGGACGCGCTTGGACCGGACAATCGAGAGCGCGGCTGCGACGATCAGTGGAATCATCGACACCGCGACGAACTCCGGCCACCCGCCGTCGTAGTACGCCTTTGACAAGAAGTAGGCGCCGGAAACGGCGAGGATTGCAGGAATGTGTGCGAGCAGGCCGAGGACCCTCAACTGGCGCGCGGCCCACAACGTGCCGAAGTAGCACGCACCGAAGGCCATCACGAAGGTCAGACGGAACGCGTTGGCGGAGCCGAGCGGGACGCCGAGCCATCCGGTGACCGTGTAGAGGCTGCCGCCATAGAACATGTATTGGGGGTAGAAGGCACCCGACTGAGTGCTGTGCAGGAAGTAGGTGGGAAAGAAGTGGTGACGCACCCATCGAGCCTGCTGGTCGACCAGGTGCAGATGATTGCCCCAGTCGCCGAAGAACGCGTGGGTGCTGAGCACTGCTGGGAGGGCGAGCAGCGCAATCACCAACACGCCGATGGCCACATCTGCGAGGAGGCGTCGATCGAGGAGGGGCCGGCTCGACGTCACGCGGCCGCCTTGATCCGTGTCTGAGACGACGGCAGCGGCGGTTCGGGTCACGAGCGGTAGACGTTAGCGGTCGGCCCGTCGGATTCGGCGACGACGGGTCCGCAGCGCGCTCCGGGCTTCACCTCCGAGGTATCGGGCATGGCGGACGATCACACGTGAGCTCGAAGACCTTGTCGATCCGTATCGAGCTCGAGGCGGCGCGATCGTCGGCAGGTGCGGTCGGCTCGATCCGACGGACCGTCCACCGCGCCAAGGGAGCGCTCCGGGCGTAGTACTGGGTCGGGGCAACGATTCGCGTCCGCGTCGGGGCGATGAAGTACGCCGCCCACATCGACTCCCAGTCGGGAGCGACCTCCGCATTGACAGTCCGGAGCCCGTGCTTCGGGACCGCTCGCAACGCGGCGAGATCACGCCCCACGACCAGCCACTGCGTGTCCGTCACCGTCCGCGCGTTCGCCGTCAGCACCCCGATCCACACAGCGATCGCAACCCAACCCACCCCACGCAGCAGCAGTGTCGGGATGGCAGATCGTGCGAGCAACGCGACTGCCGCCGCGCAGAGCAGGGCGGCGAACGCGGCTGCAAGCATCGGCTGGAAGAAGGACAGCCACTTCCACTGCCGGTACGAGAAACCCTGCTGGAAGTAGGCGATCCGATAGCTGACGAGCACTGCGACCACGGTCAAGCCGCCGAGCCAGGCATGGGTCTTTCGTGCCCGCACGAGGATCAGCGTCGCCACCGCCGCGAGCCCGACGACCACGGCGAGCTCCGCGCCGTAGACGAACAGCGAGGGACTGGGCGTGGTGACCTGCGGCCGGAAGTCCATCGACGGCGCCCGTTGCAGCCCGAGGGCCTGGAACGGGCTCAGAAGCCCCAGAGGCCATCCGGCCTCCACATTGGAGAGGTGCCGAGCGCGGTCGACCGCGTCCCCGACGACCGGGGCGACGAGCAGCGCTGCACCTGCCAGCCCTGCCGCAGCGCAGACGACGAGGCGCGCGGCCCGGCGGAGCAGGTCGCGGAAACCACTGGCGAGCCACGCGATCGCGAACGCGACCGGTTGCGAGAGGATCGCCATGTGCGGGTACGTGAGTACGAGTGGAACCATCAACAACGCCACCACGACGATGCCTCGGAGCAATGACGCTCGGTCCCGCTGCTCCGCGACCCAGAGATACACCACGAGCATCGCCAACACCGGTCCGATCGACAGGATCTGCGACAGGAAGTAGTGGCCGGCGTTGAGCACGAACATGTAGGGAGCAATCGCAGCCAGGCCGATGATCACAGCGCGGAGCGGCGATCCCGGCACGATTCGCTCGGTGAGCAGGGCACAGGCGAGGGCGACGAGCAGCGCTCCGAGGCCGATCACAGGGATTGTCGCCTCGTGGGTCCCGAGGCCCGTGATCTCAGCGTCGGCGGTCAGCAGTACGTCGGCTCCCGTGGCATCGACGCGCGCGAGGTGACCGAGGTTGCTACCCACGACGGGTCCGTGATCGTCGAAGCCCGAGCTCCGGAGATCCTGCGAGACCAGCGCGTACGCCGCGATGTCGTTGTTCCCGAGCGAAGCAGCGGTGAGCCTGTCGTCGCCTAGCGGCGTCCTGTAGTGGACGGCGAGTCCGGCGAACGCGAGTACAGCCACCACTGCGGCGCTCAGGAGCCAGCTCGGCTCGGGCAGCCATGCTCGGGCGTGCGCGCGCTGGAGGAGCAGCGCCATCGCGCTCACGACCGCCACGCCCCCGATCAGCCAACGCAGCCCTGTGTCGAGCCCTCCGGTGCCGTACTCGAGCCAGTACCACCCGAAGGCCGACAGAACCGCGAATCCGAAGGACGGGGCGCCCACGACGAACGGGAGCACGTCGCGTCGCGCCAGCAGCAGCCGCCATGGGAGCCAGCCGAGGAAGGCGAGCAGCGCATAGCCTGCGAGGCCGGCGCCCAGGAGCCTGAGGTACAGCGCCATCTACGAGCCGGCGGTGTTGCCGCCGCGAAGTTGAGAGCCGGGGATCGCGGCTGCGCACTCACCGAGATCGGCGCCGACGGCGTCCGGACGCAGGCCGGGTGGTGGGTCACCGGCGCTCGTCGCGGCCCAGCTGTACGGCCGCTCGAGCAGGACGGTCCTGACTCCTGCCGCCTGACCAGCGGCGATGTCGACCCACCGGTCCCCGATCAGCCAGCTCCGGCCCAGGTCGATCGCGTGGTCACGGGCGGCGGCGAGGATCAGCCCGGGGCGTGGCTTCCGGCACGAACAGGAGTCGCCGTCATGGAAGCACGTGTAGACATCATCGATTGGCAAGGCGTTGCTGACGAACGTGTTGATCGCCTCTACGGCCGATCGTGACGTGGTCCCGCGCGCAACGTCGGGTTGGTTCGTGATCACGATGAGGACGTAGCCGGCGGCGCGGAGAGCGCCGAGCGACTCCGGGACGCCGGCGGGAATCTCGATGTCTTCGACCGATGCCGGAGGCCTCGGGTCGGCACCCGGTCGGCGTGACTCGATGATCACGCCGTCGCGGTCAACGAAGATCGCTGCTTCCGGCACGACTCTCGATCCGTCTCTGGAGATGTGACCAGAGCGCGGTCTCCCGCGCCCACTCGTCCGTCTCGCGCCACGCCGCCTCGGTTCGTGCGAACAGCTCGTGGCGCACGAGGAGCATCCCATAGTCGATGTAGTCGTGAGCTCCGCGGCCTGCGCCCTTGTCGTGGACGGTCACGAGCTCCTGGTCGTCGATCGACACGTTGCTGAGTGCCCAGCGATCCTCGTTGCGAAGCACGGTCATCACCGCGTTCAGATCCGGCGCCCGCGCGAGCCTCTGCTCGACGAGCTCGATCGGGACGCTCAGCAAGGTATCGCCGTACGTCGTCCAGAACGGGTCGGGCAGGAGATCCAACGCGCTCCGAATGGCCCCGCCGGTGCCGAGCAGCGTGGGCCTGTCCTCCACGAAGCGGACCGGGACGCCCGCCTCCGTCTCGGACCCGACGTGTGCTCGCAGCGCCTCGGCGCCGTGTCCGACGAGGAGGACGATCTCGTCGGCTCCGGCGGCGACGAGCTCGGCCAGCTTGACGTCGATGAATGCCCGACCGCTCACCGGCAGCATCGCCTTGGGAACGCCGTCGTCGGTCAGGTGCGACACCCGCGTGCCGAGCCCTCCGGCCAGCACGACGACCGAACGCTTCATCCCGAGATGACGGTCGTGCTGCCGTGGTAATCGAGGGCGAAGCGCACCTCGGGAAGACCGAGCTCGGCCA
>WNGA01030170.1_pt1 | contig 10322 bp, 9 predicted proteins | sample 5400061 | NCBI WGS metagenome assembly WNGA01 (sample SAMN13153366, study PRJNA577476) | soil metagenome | isolation source: 100 cm soil or saprolite under grassland replicate 2 | place: USA:California | collected 2016-06-15
CCGGACTCATCGCTACTGAAAATACGTGGGAGCTCCTCGATGTGCTTTACGCGGATCGAGCCATCGCCCCTGCACCGAGCCTCACCGGCAAGAAAAGCGTCCTTCTTCACTTCAAGCGCATCGAGGCAGAGCACGTCGATTACATCGGTTCGTGGAACGACGTCATGGCCCAATCCACGATGGACCCGCTCGGCGGCGACCTCAATGTCGCCTGGATCAACGATGGCAGCTGGATCTGCTGGAACCAAATGAATCTCATGAACATCACCTCGCTCACCTACCGCGTTGCGTCGGCGGGTCTCGGGGGACGGATCGAAATCCATCAAGATTCGACGACCGGGCCCATGGTCGGGGCGCCCACCAACATCCCAGTGACCGGCGGCTGGCAAACCTGGCAGAACGTCTCGACGTCGGTGACCGATCCCGGCGGAACACACAAGCTTTGTTTCGTCTTCAGACGAAACGCGACCGACAAGCTCCTGTTCAACCTGAATTGGATCGACTTCAACGGGAGCGGCGTTTCTCGCCCGAGGTGATCGAACTTGACTCCATCGCCCATTGGCAACATCGTCAGACTTTCGAAGGAGGAGGGATGAGCCGATATCCGAAGGACAGCTACGTGCCGCGTCCCGAACACCACTTCACGTTCGGATTATGGACGGTGGGCAACCGGGGGCGTGACCCGTTCGGTGACGCCGTGCGAGCGCCCATCCCTCCGGTGCGGATCGTGCAGAAGCTCGCCGAGCTCGGCGCCTACGGCGTGAACCTCCACGACAACGATCTCATCCCGAGCGACGCGACGCCGGCCGATCGCGATCGCATCTTGCGAGAATTCAAGCACGTTTTGCGGGAGACCGGCCTCGCGGTGCCGATGGCCACGACCAACCTTTTTTATGACCCCATTTTCAAAGAGGGGGCGTTCACCAGCAACGATGCGCGCGTGCGGGCCTACGCGCTGCAGAAGACGATGCGGGCGATGGACCTCGGCGTCGAGCTCGGCGCGAAGACGTATGTCTTTTGGGGCGGACGCGAAGGTCTCGAGACCAACGCCTGCAAGCGACCACAGGAAGCCTTGAAGCGGTTTCGCGAGGCGCTGAACTTTCTCTGTGAGTACGCGATCGACAATCGATACGACCTCCAGTTCGCCCTGGAGGCCAAGCCGAACGAGCCGCGAGGGGACATCTTCCTGCCGACCACGGGGCACATGCTGGCGTTCACCTATACGCTCGACCATCCGGAGATGGTGGGGCTCAACCCGGAGACCGCGCACGAGCAGATGTCGGGGCTGGATTTTTCGCACGCCGTAGGGCAGGCCCTCGAAGCGGGTAAACTCTTCCATATCGACCTGAATGGGCAAAAGCCGGGGCGCTACGATCAAGATCTTCGATTCGCCAGCGAAGATCAAAAGGGCGCGTTCTTCTTGGTCAAGCTCCTGGAGGACGCGCGCTGGCCCGGGATGCGCCACTTCGACAGCCACGCCTACCGCACCGAAGACGAAGATGGCGTCTGGGATTTTGCTTATTACAGCATGCGCTCGTACCTCATCCTCAAGGAGAAGGTCGCGCTCTTCAACGCGGACCCTGAAATCCAAGCGATCTTACGACGGCAGGCGGAGCTCTCGATGTCGCCGATCGACGGCGTCGGAACCGACGGTCGCATCGTTTACAGTTCTCGAACGGCCGAGGCGTTGAAAAATCACACCTTCGACGTTGTGCCGCTGCGGGCGACCGGTTTCGCGTACGAACGGCTCGACCAGCTGACCACCGAGGTCTTGCTCGGCATACGTTGAGGTCCTCCTCCTACAAATTGTGATCGTGTGGTTCCGTAGCCCCCACCAAGCGGGCGGCACCCGGCACACAACGTTGAGACGTATCGGAGATTCTGTTGAAGTATTCGGTAGGGCGGCGCCCTCGCCGCGTCTCGTCGACGCGAACCATCGTTTTTTGGGCCGTGGTCGTCGGTTCTTGGCTTTCATCACGCCCGGCTAACGCCGAAATCGATATCGCCAGTAGCCAAGGTTGGGCCCTCACGACGAACGGTCGAATCAACGCTTTCTTGAGCCTGGCGCGGGGAAGCGCGATTCCTCCGGGTGAGCAGAACTACACGGGGCTCGACGACGAGCAAACCCCTGACCATAAGATCGAATCGACCCGCGTGCGGACGGGCTTCATCACCAGCGTTCTCGGTTTCACACTCACCAAGACCGTTGCCGAGGACGTGACCGTCAAGGCACGGGTGGGACTCTGGATGTTGGCCGCGAGCCAACGAACGTGGGGGGACGAGCCGGCGGTGAACGCGCGCGAAGCCTATTTCAAAATCGACGCACCCTGGGGCGGTTTCCTCGCCGGCCGGGCCATGTCGCTCTTTTCGCGCGGTGCGATCCTCGTCGATTATGATCTGGAGCACAGCGAGGGGCTCGGCCATCCCTGCGCGACCAAAGTGGTGAGCGGAGGGGCGTGCGGTCATTCCGGATTCGGCGTGCTGTTTCCGGGGTTTCACGCTGGCCTCGTTTACAACACGCCAGTCTTGGGCGGATTGCAGCTATCAGCCGGCCTCTTCGATCCGGCGGCTCTCAACGAGGGAGCCTACCGGCGCACTCCGCTCCCGCGCGTCGAGGCCGAACTCACCTTCGCAATCGGGCAGCGCACCCTTCAGCTGTTCGCGGGAACGCTCTGGCAGCGCCTGTCCCGAAACGACGGCACCGAACCGAACGTGACCAAGAAGGACGTCGATGCCGCCGGCGTCAGCTATGGCCTGGAAGCCAACTTCGGCCCTCTTGGGCTCGGCTTTGCAGGTTATTACGGCAAGGGCCTCGGGCTCTACACGCCACTCGAGGACAATCCGATCAACATCATCGCGGCGACCGGCGAGCTGCGAAAACAGGATGGTTACTATGGCGCTGCTTCGATCACCCTCGGCGAAACCAAGATCGCCGCCGGAGTGGGCATCTCACGTCTGAAGCACGATGATGCCGATCCGCCGGATAATGGCAATGTGATCACGCCGAAGCAACAGCTCGGCTTTTCGGGCGGCATTTATCCGCGGCTCTACAAGACGGTCACGCTGGCGCTCGAATACTTCCGCAGCGAGACCACCTGGTTCGACCGTGGGGATCAAGTGGGAGCCGACATCGTGGTCACTCGCCCGCGCCAGGCCGTGAACTTCGTCAACGCCGGCGCAACGCTGGTTTGGTAAGGCCCATGATGAAGACAGGTCCGCAGCTCAGCTTGATAGCCTTCACCCTCGTCGGCGGCGTCCTTGCCGGATGCGCCGGAGAAACGGAAATTCTGCGCATCGAGAAGAACGCAGTCTCCACCGAAACGACGGCTGCCGTCGGTTCGCCAGCGGCCGGCAGTGGCGGGGGAGATTCATCGACGAGCACGGGCACCTTGGGCGCGGGTGGTTCGACGACCACGGAAGGATCGTCCACCTCCGGCATAGGCGGGGGCGGGGGCGGAGGCGGGTCGACACTCGCCGACTCGGGTTTTCTCGATGGACCCGGAACGGATGCCCCGAAGACCGGTCCCATCAATGTTCTGGTGTTCAATCACACCGCGGGCTACGGCCACCAATCGCGCTTCACCGCCATTCCGCTGCTCCAGGCCGCGGCCAGTGCGAACAACATCGTGCTCGATCTCAAGTACGCGCACTTGACCACACTCCCCGAAGGGCAGAACGACAGCGCCACTCCTCCGGATCTGTCGGCATTCGTTCCGGGGGGATTGGACAAATACGACGTCGTCTTCTTTCTCAATACGACGGGGCATGTCTTTCAAGGCACCAACGAAGCGCTACATCAGCAAGCGCTCCAAGACTACATGGAGAAATCGCACGGTGGCTTCGTGGGAACCCATTCGGCCACCGACACCTACGACGAGAATTGGCAGTGGTACCAGGACTTCATCGGTTCCATTTACAACGGCCACTCCAACGCGGGCACCAGCGGCTCCGCCCGCTGGAAAGACGGCGTCACCCACCCGATTTTGACGCTGGCTCAGATCCCGAATCCCTGGACGCGCTCGGAGGAATGGTATCTGTTTCCCCGCGACGTATCGGGGCTCCCGAACTTCACCGTTTTGCTTCTGTCGAGGGATCAGCAATACACGCAAGAGCGCCCCCACGCGTGGGTTCACAACATTCCTGGCGGGGGACGAGTCTTCTACTCCGCGTTCGGGCATTTCGTGACCGCTTTCCAGGAACCCACGGTGATGAAGATGTTGATAGAGGGCATCAAGTGGGCCGGGCATCGTACGAATTGATATCGAGAGGATCATCATGCGCACAAGTTCGTTCGCCATTCTGACTGTCGCTCTCATCGTGTCGGCGGCGCTCGCCTGCAAAAAGGAAAGCAAGATCGATCCGTCGGGGACCGCCGCCGCCGCTGAAAAAAAGACCGTTCCCATATGGTGGGCGCAGTGGGCTCCGTCGGACGGCCTGCAAGAGCTCCGGCACGACTACGAGAAGGCGACCGGGGTCGCGGTGAAGGTGCACCAGATTCCTTGGAGCAACTACCAGGATCAGGTCTTTCTCAACTTTGGCAACAAGACCACCTCGTTCGACATCGTCGTCGGCGACAGCCAGTGGCTCGGCCGCGGCGCGACCGACAAGCTTTACCTCGATCTCACCGATTGGCTTCCCACTGTCGTCGACCTCAAGACGATCCATCCTCAGGCGCTCAGGTATTTGTGCGAGTACCCCGGCGGCAGCGGTCATTACTTCGCTGCCCCCTGCGAGACGGACGCCGTAGGTTTCGCCTATCGAAAGGATTGGTTCGAAGATCCCGCCGAACAGAAGAATTTCAAAGCGAAGTACAAGCGCGACCTTGCCATCCCACAGACCTGGGACGAATTCAAAGACATCGCCGAGTTCTTCAGCCGGCCCGCAGCCAAGCGTTATGGTTGCGCCCTGCTCACCGGCCGTGGGTACGACGCGCTGGTGATGGGATTTCAGCCGTTCCTCTGGGATTTCGGTGGGTCGTGGGGTGACGCGGCCACCTACAAAGTGAAAGGATTACTCGATACGCAAGGGGCCGCCGATGCCCTCAAGTTCATGAAGCAGCTGCTCTCGTATGCTCCCAACGACGGCTCCAATATGGACTATGGCAAAGCGCTGGAAGCGTTCACCAGCGGCACGACGGCGATGGCGATGAACTACTTCGCTTTCTACCCCAAGATCGTCAAAGACCTCGGTGCCAAGGCAGGTTTCTTCGTCGCGCCGGCCAAAGGCGAGAAGCGCTTCTCCAGCTTGGGCGGTCAGGGCATGAGCATTTCGGCCAAGGTCGCGCCCGGGCAGCAGAAGTTGGCGAAGGATTTCATCGCCTGGTTTCTCAAGCGATCGACCCAAGAGAAATGGGTCACCAAAGAAGCGGGGTTTACCGCCAATACCGAGATCTTGAACAGTGACTCGTTCAAGAAGGCCACCCCCTACAACGAGCCGTTCTCGCGATCGATGAACCATTTGCAGGACTTCTGGAACGTTCCCGCGTACAACGAGCTCCTGGCTGCGTCGGTGCAGCGCCTCGGCGAGGCGCTCGACGGTCTCAAGCCTCCCGAGGCGGCGCTCGACCTCATCGCCAAAGAGCACGAGCGAATCTTCAAACAGGCGGGGCTCGCCAGGTGACCAAAGAGGGTTCGTTCCTCAAGTTCGGCTTCGTGGGGCCGACCCTTCTTTTTCTGGTCGCGCTGAACCTATTTCCGCTGTGTTACAACGTCGTCCTCGGATTCACCGACGCGGCGCTCAGCCAAGACGATTATCGTTTCGTGGGCGCGAAGAACTACGGTGTCATTTTCGAGGCCGTGACGAACCCGAAATTCGGCGACGCGCTGCGAACGACGGGCTTCTTCGTCATGGTCGCGGTGACCGTCGAGCTCTTGCTCGGGTTTTGCCTGGCGCTCGCGCTTCGATCGAAGTTCCCGGGGAAAACGTGGCTACTCACCGCGTTGCTGGTGCCCATGATGCTTTCGCCCGCGGTGATGGGACTGTTCTGGAATCTCATTTTGAGTGCGCACAACGGCATTCTGAACCAGGCGCTCGGGAGTGTCGGTTTGCCCGAACCCCATTGGTTGACCGATCCCAAGGTGAAACTCGTGGCTGTGCTTCTGGTCGACATCTGGATGTGGACGCCTTACATGCTGCTCGTCGCTCTGGCTGGGCTCAATGCCATACCGAGCTATATCTACGAAGCTGCCGAAGTGGACAGGGCATCGACGTGGACGGTGTTCCGGCGGATCACGCTGCCGTTGTGCGCCCCGCTTCTCTTTCTTGCCGTCCTTTTTCGCACGACCGACGCGCTGAAGCAGTTCGATCTGGTGATGGCTCTCACCGGTCCCAACGACGCTTCCACCCAGACGTTGAGCGCGCTCCTTTACCAGATTACCTTCGCCAACCAAAAAGTGGGGCTCGGAAGCGCGTACGCCTGCGTGGTGCTCGTGGTGGTCATGGCCCTCGCGAGCGTCTTCACCCGTTACCTCGATTGGCTGGCGAAAAAGCAGGGACGATTGGCGTACGGGTCGGCATGAAGGCTCTACGGGTTGCGCTCATCGTCGTTTACAGCCTCGTCGGGATGCTTCCGTTCGCGTGGCTCGTGCTCACCGCCTTCAAGCATCACCCGGACACCATCAGCTCGAGCGCCAAGTTCGTGCCCTGGACCGGGGCGGAGGTGGGCGGACCGGGGCTCGCCTTTTCGCCGACGGTCGAAGGATTCGCGCAGCTCGCCGACGTACACGAAGGGATGGAGTTCAGCTTTCTCGATCATCTGGTGAACAGCGCGTTGATCGGGGTCCTGAGCACGTTGGCTTCGGTGGCGCTGGGCACCTCCTGTGCTTATGGGTTCAGCCGCTTTCGCATCGGGGGGTCGAAGGACTGGCTTTTTTTCATTCTTTCGACGCGCTTCATGCCTCCGCTCTCGGTGGTTGCGCCGGTTCTCATCATGTACCGCGCACTCGATCTACCCAACACGCACGTCGGGCTCGTCGTCCTCTACACGGCGTTCAATTTGTCGCTGGCGGTTTGGCTGATGAAAGGCTTCATCGACGATATTCCGCGTGCCTACGAGGAATCGGCGCTGGTCGACGGCTACTCACATCTTTCGGCGTTCTTTCGCGTCGTGCTTCCGCATGCTCGCACCGGCATGGCGGTGACCGCGGTGTTTTGTCTCATCTCGGCGTGGAACGAGTTCGGCTTCGCGATGACCCTCAACAACGCGCGGGCGGTCACCGTCCCCGTGTATTTCGCGGGATTGCAGGGAAATACGAGCGGCGTCCCTTGGCCGCAGATCGCGGCGGGCGCTTTGCTCTTCGTTCTGCCCATCGTCGTCTTCACCTTTCTCGTGAGAGACCACCTTTTGCGCGGAGTGACCTTTGGTACGATCAAGCAATAGCTGGGTGCGGCTCGCCGACAGGGTGCTGCTCGGCGGAATGGCTGCCGGGATCCTGCTCATGCTGCTGCCCTTTTGGACGCTTGGGCTCGAGGCGGGTTTCTTTCTTACCTTGGCAAGCACCGTTCTCGAGATCGTCACCAGCCATCTGTTGCTCGAAACATGAGTTTTCTCCGCATCCACGCCCTCGAGAAGACGTATGCCGACGGCACGCGCGCCGTCAAAGGCATCGACCTCGACGTTCACGAAGGCGAGTTCATCGTGCTGCTCGGGCCGTCGGGGTGCGGAAAAACCAGCACCCTACGCATGGTGGCCGGGCTCGAGATCGCCACCGCTGGGCGCATCGAGCTCGATGGGGCCGACGTGACCACGCGGCGTCCGTCGCAGCGCGACGTGGGCTTCGTGTTTCAATTCTACGCCCTCTACCCTCACTTGAACGTCGAAGAGAACGTGGCGTTCCCCCTCCGAAGCACGGGCGTTCGCCGCGAAGAGGTCATGCGGCGAGTACACGACGTTGGCCGGCGCGTCGGGCTCACCGGGCTCGAGAAGCGCTACCCGGCCCAACTTTCGGGAGGCGACAGGCAGCGTGTTGCGCTGGCGCGTGCGATGGTGCGGCGACCTCGCCTCTATCTGATGGACGAACCGCTCGGGTCCCTCGACGCCGATCGTCGCCTCGACATGCTCGAATTCATCCGGGTGCAGCAACTCGAGTCGAAGGTGACGACGATCTACGTGACGCACGACCAACATGAAGCCATGAGCCTGGCCGATCGCATCGTCGTGATGTCGGAAGGAGAGATCCGACAGGTCGGACCGCCCGCTCAGGTTTACGAACATCCGCGCGATCTCTTCGTCGCCAAGTTCGTGGGAAGCCCGGGGATGAATTTCGTGGAGGGCACGATTCACGCGCTCGGGCGGAGCACGATTTTCGTTCCCCACCACGGCGACGTGGTCGTCCCGCTCCCCGCTGCTCCGGTGAGCGGGCCGGCAACGATCGGCGTCCGACCGGAGTACGTGCGCGCCGACGACGCGGGATCGATCGCGGGGGAAGTCGTCCTCGAGGAGTACCACGGGTCGCACCGCTACACCCACGTGAAGACACCCTGTGGGCCCATCGTCATGCGTTCGCATTCGGCACATGTCGTCGGCGAACCCGTCACGCTCTCTTTCGACAAGTGCTCTCTTCACATCTTCGACCGCCGAACAGGGCAAAACCGGCGTTACTGCCATGTCTAAGGCCTTCCTGCGACTGTCCGAGGTGACCAAGGCCTTCGGGGCAAAAGTCGCGCTCGCCGGGGTCGACCTCACGCTTGGCGAGGACGAGCTGCTCATCGTGCTCGGTCCCAGCGGCGCTGGCAAGACGACGCTGCTGCGCACGATCGCGGGGCTCGAGGATCCCACGTCGGGCGTGATCGAAATGGCAGGGGCGGACGTGCGCCGTCGTTCGCCGGCGGAGCGCGACGTCGCGCTCGTCTTTCAGAACTTCTCTCTTTATCCGGATTGGTCGGCGAAAAAAAATATCGAGTTTCCACTGCGCGCGCCCGGCCGCAAGCTTGACGAGAAGACGATTCGTGATCGGGTGGATTGGGCCGCGGACCTCCTCCACATCGGTCACCTGCTCGACCGGCGCGCCAACCGGCTCTCCGGTGGAGAGATGCAACGAGTCGCCATCGGGCGCGCGATCGTGCGGCGCCCGCGTCTCTTTTTGATGGACGAACCTCTCAGTAACCTCGACGCGAAGCTCCGTGAGCTTTTGCGGGTCGAGCTCGTGAACCTGCGGCGCCAGCTGGGAACGCCCATGATCTACGTGACCCACGACCAAGCCGAAGCGCTCTCGATGGGCGATCGCGTCGTGGTTCTCGCCGGCGGCCGCGTGCTCCAGACAGGAACGCCGGCGCAGATTTACGAGAGACCCGATTCACCGGCCGTCGCCAAGCAGGTGGGCATCCCCCGGATCAATATCGTCGCCGTCACTCGGCAAAATGGGATGTACGCGACCGCCGGAGAACATCCGGCGACGATCGAGCTCGTCGAAGACACCGGTCCAGCGAAAGTCGCGGCCATCTGGTGGGGGGGCGAGCGCTTGCACGTGCTGATGGAGAAGAACGCGACAGGTCGCCCAGGAGACCGCGTCTTCCCCCAGCTCGATCCGGCGCGCGTGCTTTTTTGGGCAAGTGAATAGAGAGGAGCAGAAACATGGCAATCGAGGCTTTCGAACCCAAATACATGAAGCTCGGAATCCTGACCGCAGCCCTGCAAGAGCTCACGCCGCGCCAAGTGCGGGACGAGGATCCGGACCGGGCGATTGAAGACTGGCTAGCCTTCGCGCGCGAGATCGGCGCGGACAATGTCCAGCTTTCGGCCGCGCTGCACCCGTCGGAAGCGGATGTCCCACCCGAAGCCATGCTCGATCCGGTGGCGAACACGCTCGACCTACGAAGACCCTTCGACAAAGTGCGCGCGAGCCGCGTGGCGACCGCCATCCGGGAAACGAAGATCGGCATTTCCGACCTTGCGTATTTCGACAACATGCTGCACCACGACGACGGGGTTCGCCGCAAGAAAATGGATTTCATGCTGCGCGTCTTCGATGCGGCGGCTCTCCTCGGCCTCGAGGCGGTGTGCGGCTTCGTCGGTCGCAACCAGACCCTCACCATGGACCAAAATCTGGAGCAGTTTGCGCACGACTTCGTTCCGCTTCTCAAGGAGGCGAAGGCCCGCGGTATCACCTACCGGGTCGAGCAATGCCCCATGCCCGGTTGGACGACCGGCGACCATTTCCACAACAACATCGGTTATGCGCCGGGTCCGTGGATCGCGCTCCACCGCATTTGCGAAAAGCATGGTGTCGGCGATCAATTTCGCATTCACTACGATCCGTCACACTCCATTCTCATGGGGCAAGACACGCGATCGATTTTCCAGTACTTGAAGGACGCGGGATACG
>WNGA01013731.1_pt1 | contig 10321 bp, 9 predicted proteins | sample 5400061 | NCBI WGS metagenome assembly WNGA01 (sample SAMN13153366, study PRJNA577476) | soil metagenome | isolation source: 100 cm soil or saprolite under grassland replicate 2 | place: USA:California | collected 2016-06-15
TTTTCAGCAGAATCGAATGCCGGATATGAAGCAAGGCCCATCGGAATCTTGATGGCTTTGGCAACACGACAAGCGCATTGAAGAATTGCCCGCGTTTGTAGAAAAAGGGAGACGCCACCAAATTCCTCTGCGGTGAATTAGCTGCGTCATGAATCAGCAAGCATTGAGCCAACCGGCCAAAGGGTTCGGCTGTTGCAGAAGTCGATTACTCGGAACGTCGCAACACCTGGGGAACTGAGATGAAGCAGCGGTTCAGAATCGGCACGCGCCTTTTATATCGGCTCCTCTACACTAGATGTCGTGTCGACATGTCGGAACAGTGTCGATATTTCGACGCCACCGGCGGCTGCGATTTACTTTTCAGCCAGACGGCGAAGCATGAGCGATTAACTTTCACCGGCAAGCGCAACTCAGCCAAGGTAGGAAAGTAGAAACGTCGCTTGCCCCGTTTTCAGGTTTATCGTGAGCTAATCTTCTCTTACTGAGGATGGCACACGCCTTGCCCAAACCAGGAACGAATAAGTATTCGGGATGGAATTCATTATGGACATTGCAAATCAAGAGCGCGTGGAACGTAGCAGGCTCTCATGCTGAAACAGACCAAGACTTTTTTTACTGATCTGTGGGGTTTGACGCGCCCTTACTGGTTTTCCGAGGAGCGTTGGGTCGCTTGCGGCTTGCTCGCGGTTGTAATCGCGCTCAACCTCGCTCTGGTGTATATCCGCGTGCTCATCAATCTGTGGAATAACGACTTCTACAACACCCTGCAAAATCTCGATCAATCCGCCTTCTACCGGCAGTTAATACGATTCGCTCTGCTCGCCGCGAGCCATATCGTCGTCGCCGTCTACCAATTGTATCTTAATCAAATGCTGCAGATTCGCTGGCGGCGTTGGCTCACTAGCGCCTATCTCGGCGCGTGGCTCGGCAACCGCACCTATTACCGCATGCAGCTTACCGACTCGGGTACGGACAATCCCGATCAACGCATCGCCGACGACCTGGCCCTGTTCTGCGACCGAACATTGAATCTCGCGCTTGGGCTGTTGTCGGCTGTGGTCACGCTGGGTTCATTCATCGCCATTCTATGGGGCCTGTCGGGCGCTTTCCCCATCAGCATCAGCGGGCACACCTTGAGCATTCCCGGATATATGGTGTGGTTCGCGCTCGCCTATGCAGTGGTGGGCACATGGCTCACCCACGTCATCGGTCGGCCCCTGATCGGACTCAATTTTCACCAGCAGAAGTTCGAGGCTAATTTCCGTTTTGCGCTCGTGCGCGTCCGTGAACACGCCGAAGGCATTGCCCTGTACCGCGGTGAAGCCGATGAGATGCGCCATTTGACTGCCCGCTTCGGTGACGTCGTGCATAACTGGTGGGCGATCATGAAGCGCCAGAAACGGCTCACCTGGTTCCAATCCGGCTACAGCCAGACGGCGATTATTTTCCCGTTTGTGGTCGCCGCGCCGCACTATTTCACGCGGACCATCCAGCTTGGCGGTTTGATGCAAACCGCCTCGGCGTTCGGGCAGGTGCAGGATGCCCTCTCCTGGTTTGTCAGCGCCTATGTCGATCTTGCAGAATGGCGAGCGACCGTTGATCGTCTCACGAGCTTTTACAATGACACCGAGCGCGGCCGCCTCGCCGCACAGGACGGAGCCGGCATTCAGGTCACGAACAGGGCGCAACCGAACTTCGCGGTCGAGCGCCTCAGCGTCGCGCTGCCGAACGGGCGACCGTTGATCGCCCCAACCGACGTTACACTGGGCCCACGTAATTCTGTGCTCATGACCGGACCATCGGGATCAGGCAAAAGCACGCTGTTCCGCGCATTCGCCGGCATCTGGCCGTTCGGCAGCGGCACGGTTCAGTGGCCTGTCGCCGCTCGCATGCTATTTTTGCCGCAGAAGCCATACCTTGGCGTGGGCAAGCTGCGTGACCAGCTGACGTATCCGGCTCAAGGTGACGCGGTTCCTGACGGTGTTCTCAACCGCGTGCTGCTCGATTGCGGACTGTCTCAGTTGGCGCACCGCTTGGACGAGGAACAAAATTGGGCGCAAGTTCTCTCCGGAGGGGAACAGCAACGCGTAGCCTTTGCGCGCGCATTGCTTTACAAACCGCAGTGGCTGTTTATGGATGAGGCCACCGCCTCGCTCGATGATGCCAGCGAGACGCGTCTCTATACCCTGTTACGCGAACGCCTGCCGGATACCTGTATTGTCAGTACCGGCCACCACGCAAACCTCGCGCAGTTTCATGCGCAGCAACTACGGCTCGAACACGACCCGGCGGGTCTCGGACATCTGATCCCCGACCAACTGAGTGAGCAGTGTCGGTTACCCGCTTCACGAACGCGCTGAAAAAGATATGCCGGCGCATTGAAAAAGCTGAGCGAGGAATTGCGAACCCGATTAACTTCAACGTAGCGAGCCGGAGCACTTTCGAAGTCTCCTCCCCAAATCAGGCCATTCGAGATACTACTGCGAACCGTTCAGCCTCCTTCACGCGGTTTGCTAATTTTGCATCGAGAGATCGCGCCACGGTTCGTAGCGTCCGACTAATTGAACGGCATATCACCATCAGTTAGCGTGCGGCGATGAAGAAGCGACCACGCGAGAGACATTTTCGCATCGTGAAGTTTCCGCGACAAATACACAGCCGTTTCATTCAGGTATGGGTGCTGGGTCGAGCTCTCAGTTTAGCTACGTAGGCTGGGCTTTATCGTCTCTGATAGGGATCTTTTGATGACCCTGGAGCTTTGATAGGATGACTGAAGTTTGGGTTTTCCACGCATTCATTCACAGACACATTGAGAAGTATCTCTGATTCATCGGGAAGAGGCGCGGGCGTCTTGAAGCTAGACTCTCTGACACGGCGAGTTCTCCATGCGGTTTGGCAATACGGGTTTGCCGTGGTGAGTGTCGCAGTGGCGCTGGAGATCACGAATTCGCTGGAGCGCTACACCACACTCCGAACTCCGCTCTTTTACATAGCAATAATCATCAGCGCATGGTTCGGTGGATTGGGGCCGGGGTTGCTTGCCGTAGCACTCTCCACGCTGGCAGTAGACTACTATTTTGCACCGAGGGGCGATACGTCGGTGTTAAGCATAGACAACTGGCCATTCAGCCTCCTGTTCTTATTGTCAGGCCTCGTCGCCTGTTGGATAACTGTTCAACGCCGAAGGGCAGAAGAGGCGCTCAAGGAGGCACGCGATGAGTTGGAAACAAGAGTTGAGGAGCGGACCTCCGACCTCCGGCGGGCTAGTGAAGCGTTGCAGGCCGAGGTCGCGGAACGCAAGCGGGGCGAAGAAGCTTTGCGGGAAAGAGCCAATCTTCTCGATCTTACGCACGATACAATCTTCGTGCGCGACATCAACGACGTCATCACCTTTTGGAATCGTGCCGCCGAAAAACTGTACGGATGGACAAGGGAGGAGGCGGTCGGGCAGGTTTCTCACCATCTCACGCAGACGATCTTCCCGGCGCCGTTGGAAGAGATCACGGCAGAGCTAAATAGCACGGGCCGCTGGGAGGGGGAATTGATCCACACGCGCCGCGACGGGACACAGGTCGTGGTGGCGAGCCGGTGGGCGCTGCAATTGGACGGACGGGGAACCCCAGTTGCGGTCCTGGAGACTAACAATGATATCTCCGAGGGCAAGCGCGCCGAGGAAGCGCTCCACAAGGCGCAGGCGGAGCTGGCGCACGTCACTCGCGTGGCGACTCTGGGAGAGATGACTGCCTCTATTGCTCACGAAGTCAACCAACCGCTCGCCGCTGTTATCACCAACGCCAATGCTTGTTTGCGCTGGCTCGCCCGCCAATCGCCTGACCTGGATGAGGCACGAGCCGCCGTCGAGCGCATCGTCCGTGATGGCGGCCGTGCAAGCGAAGTGATCGAGCGAATTCGCGCCCTCGTCAAGAAATCTCCTCCGCGGCAGGATTGGCTCAATATCAACGATACGATCCTAGAAGTCATCGCTTTGGCGCGCAGCGAAATGCACACGAATCGCATCTCGCTGCAGACTCAACTCGCAGATCGCTTGCCGCTGGTGCGCGCAGATCGAGTCCAGTTTCAACAAGTAGTCCTGAATCTGATCATCAACGGCATCGAAGCAATGAACCGGAGTAGCGAAGGGAGACGAGAGTTACGGGTCAGCACTGAGAGAGACGGATCGAACGGCGTGCTGATTGCAGTGCGCGATTCAGGGGTAGGGCTGAACCCGGAGAATTTAGAGCATCTCTTTGACCCTTTCTATACGACGAAGCCGGATGGAATGGGGATGGGGCTGGCGATCAGCCGTTCGATCATCGAGGCACACGGTGGCCGGCTTTGGGCCGCGCTAAACGCGCCTTGCGGCGCAGTCTTTCAGTTCACGCTGCCGCATGATGGCGAGAGAGCAACATGACCGAAGCAGACAGAGTGAGAGAAGAGAGGCTCAGGTCTTGAATCTTGCCGCTTGCCCTTCAGCTTTGTGCGGCGCAGTCAAAGCCTCTGTTGAAATTCCATCTTGGCTCCATGCATCATGAACCGAGCCCAGGACCAGAGACAACTATTGCGTAAAGGAACCCTTTTCCTGGATGAAATCGGCGAGATACCGCTTGACATGCAGCCCTATCTGCTACGCGAGCTGGAGGAAGGTAAGGTATCCCGCTGGGCGACAACAAACCGCGCCGCTCCCCAGGTCGGCTTAGAAAAAAAGTACCAATACTGTCTTTAAGCGAGGATCTCCGGAACCCTAAGTCCGACTTCGATTCTCGGCGGGCGCCCACACTGATTCTGAAGAAAATCTCACAATTTTCCTTGGCAGTTGAATAAGGATGGGTTGCCCATAAGGTTGATGTATTATTTTCCGTGCTCCAAACCTAAAAAGGGCGAAATCGCAAGCGGCGCCGTAATCCCGGTCGGTTCTCGATTTTGCATTGAGTCCAAAGAAGAAGAACCGTTGTGATGTCGATAACCGTTCGATCCGGGCAAACCTCAATCAACGTTGGCCGCCCGGGTTTCTGGTATCAATAGATCTGATTAACTCCTTCGTTGTCGGGATCAGCGGAGGGGAAATACTGAGCGCACGGAAGCCGATTTCCAGTAGCGTTGGGACTACTTCCTCTCGGCCCGCTAGCTCGCCGCAGATCGTGACCGGCTTCCCCGAAGCTTCGGCAATGATGATGCCGAGCAACCGAAGCATTGATGGGTGGGTATCCTCATAATAGCCGCTCACTGTGGCATTATCGCGTCCGGCGGCCAGAGTGTACTGGGTGAGGTCGTTTGTACCCACAGAAAGGAAATCGGCGTGCCTTGCGATTTGCCCGACGGTCAGCGCCGCGGCCGGCGTTTCGATCATTGCGCCGAGGGGCGGAAGGTTTTCGATACCCATTTCGTGAGCGACCGCTACGAGCAGTTCGCGTATCTGTTGCATGTCACGCTCGAAGGTGACCATCGGCACGAGGATGCGAATGTCTTGGGCCTGAGAGAGCCGCAGCAAGCTTTTAAGCTGTGTGCGCGCAAGCTGCGGATAGTCGAGCAGCAGGCGCACACCGCGTTTACCGAGAAGCGGGTTTGACTCAAACGGCAGCCGCAAGGACGGAATCGCCTTATCGCCGCCGATGTCCAGCAGGCGGATCGTCACCGATTTCTCACGCAGAGGAGCAACGAGGTGTTGCAGTTCGCTGAAAAGCTCTTCTTCCGAGGGCGGTAGCTCACGCGCGAAGTAGAGCTGCTCAATGCGAAACAAACCCACGCCGTCAGCGCCGTTCTCGATGACGGTTTCGACGCTTGCGGGTGCGGCGAGATTCGCCTCGACAGATATCGTCTGGCCATCGCGCGTGATAGGAGGCTTGCGGCACTCCCCTTTACAGGTCAATAGGCTGGCGCGATACTCTTCGAGTCGCTGGTCAAAGTCGCGACGTGTGTTGGGGCTGGGCGAAATTATCAGTGCCTCGCGGAAAGCATCGACCAGCGCCTCGTCGCCGCTACGAATCTGGCTGAGTAACCCGGGCAAGCCGGCTAAGGTTGGAATGCCTTTTTCACGAGTGAGCAGAGCGGCGTGCGAGCCTTGCCCTAACGACTCAACGACAATCGCTTTCACGTCTCTAGGCGAGAGGGCGACGACATCTGATGGCAGCAGCCGCTGGGTTACCAGCACGCTATCTACCGGCATGGCGGCGAGTCCGAAAGCATCCGCGCCTTCCAGTTGGCGCAAAACTCGCCGGGCTAAATCGAGGATATCGTCGGCCCGCTCGCGAAGCGTCTCATCCTGGATCGCAGCGAACTTCGCTTCCCATTTGCGAAAGACTCTCTTGACCGCCTCTCCAGCGCTCGTTAAGGACCCTCGCAGTTCCTTTTCAAACTCGTTCGATGATAGGAGACTCTCCAGCATTAACCGGTGAGCACGAAATATCTCGGCCAGGCTTGGATCAATCTGTTCACTGACGCGCCGCGCTGATTCTTCCAACTCAGCTTCCACCTGCACGAACGCCCGTCGAACCCGCTCCATCTCAGCTTCGACCTGGTGCGACTCGATGCGATGCGTTTCTGCGCTGCAGTCACCTGCCATCCATACTGTGCCGCTCGCTAGTCCTGGCGAGATTCGGGTTCCCCTGAGACTCAGTTCCGTGCGCGATGACTGGCGTAAACTGCTCGCGCTGGCTGCTGGTTGAGAATTCATGGTTAGAGTTTAGCATTCCGCTCCGTCAAAGCGTAACTCATCTCGTCCCTCATAGAAGCCCGATTGTTACATGAAGTGGCTGGTACGCTCTATGGCCTGTAGAAAAAGGTTACCTCGGCCGCAGGCAGTGCGCCAATCCAGGGCTTCTTGCTACGGCCGGGTAAGAAACTAGAGTTGACGCTATACCAAGTAAGAAACAGAAAATGGCGCGCGTTCGCTACGACAATGTGTGATTGCAAGACCTGGCCCCGCCTCATGGGCCCCGCCTCATGGCCCCGCCTCATGTAACTCTAGAACGCGACCGCAATGCGCGCGAGCAGCGGGCGAATCTCGAAGAACTGAACAGCCGGTATCGCTCGTTGACGGCGCGCGAGCGTGAAGTGATGACGCTCGTGGTTGCCGGGCTACTCAACAAGCAGATCGCGGGAGAGCTCGGCACGAGCGAGGCCTCCGTTAAAGTTCACCGCCAGCATGTGATGGAGAAGATGGAAGCCGGTTCCGTAGCCGAGCTGGTCAGGATGGCTGACAAGCTCGGGATCCCCACCCCAAAGTAGCCGCCTAGCGGAGTTATTTTCGAATTGCCCCGCATGGCCTTCCTCCGTTCCAAGTGATTCCTGGAAAAACACCTGTCGGCCTTCCCTCGAAAGCCCGTTCACAACCAAAAAACGAATAGAAGCAGTAATCGTCGGTCAATATTTGACCCGTTCATTCGTGTCTTGGTTGAACTCGTGTCTCTTGGGTGGTTGGTTCGCTCAGCCTGGTCTGGATTAATCGCTGAATTACGGCAAATAGTATAGCGGTTGACACGCCAAACATCAGCATACCGTTCGCCGCTTCGAGCGATGCCAATAATCTCCACGAGGGCGACATGACCATATCGGAATCACCCAGCGTCGTGTAATTCATTCCGGAATGATAAACAGCCACGGCGAGATGGGAAAATTCGCCACATAGGCTGAACACCAGCGCCCACGTAGCTATCGCGACTAAATGTGCTGCAAGTGCCACCAGGGCGGCTCCAGCCACTATCCCCACATCTCTCCAGAACCGGACGCCGGCACGACCAACCCTCAATTCGTAGCGGACGAAGTGGATGATCGGCATCAGGACCAGGGCTTGGACTATGATGGTGAAGAAGGTCACTGTCACGGCCACGCCTAGAGGCAACAAAATAGCTACGCGGTCAGGTGAAGAGGCCATATCGTCCTAGTTCGTCCAACATTGGTCCCAACGTTTCGCGTGGTCCTCGGCTTGTCGCCTCAGTACTCGTGGAGATACGGCTGCAATTTCTTCGGAGCGCTGGTCTGGGTGAGACCGCGTCGGTTCGGGAACGCAACTTGAAAACCGCCGCCTACTACTTGTCGTCCGATTTGCTCGTTTGTTCCGAAGGCGCGGCCAAAGTGGACTGGATCAGCTGTGCCCGCTCCAGGTCCACGTTGGTCTTCAACACTGTTCCGCCCAGGCCGCGTATTCCATGCAGTATTACGTCCATATCTCCCCCCTGGTCCAGGACGAAAATGGCGGATGTCCCAGGCTTCATCAGTCCCTTCACCTCCCTGACGAAGTCGTCGCCGATTCCAACCGAGGCCGAGACGGCAGCAGTACCAGCGCCTCCCACCATGGCGCCGATGGTCACGCCGACCAGTGGGGCGCCGAGCACCAGGCCCGCGAGGAGTCCCACCACGCTACAGCCCAGGACGTTGGACGTGGCCGGAAACGCCTCTCGGTCGAGCGTGAACGATCCGTCCGTGTGCCGCACGACCACTACCACGTCATCGAGTATAAGGTAGTGCTTGTGCCACCCCAGGCTGATGATTTCGTCACGGGCTTTATTGGCCCCTTCTATGTCGTCGTATCCAATTGCCCACAAGCTCCCAGATTTCGTCATTGTCGATCCTCCACTTCAACATGAACTTTTAAATTGATTCAGTTTTCCGACTCTCAAAGAACATCTCCCCGTTCGAGGAGAGACTCCGGTGTCCGTCTTGCGCTGTTTTCAGGGATTCCGAAGAAAGCCGCTTGATGGCGGCGATGAGGGTGCGATAGATGGCCAGTCGCCCGGCAAAGTGAGCGGCGGCCTCTTTATCGAGCGCATCCGTACTGGTCATGGAGCGCTCAAAAACATTCAAGGTATCCTCGAGCGCTGGAACCGGCGCTTCCGAGCTACCAGCTGCGCGTATTGCTAAAGCCTCTAAGGTTGTCGCTATGACGTTATCGAGCTCGACTGCAGCTGTCCGAATTACATTCGACTGCGCGATATCGTGTGACTGACGCGCGAGCGAGAGCAGCAGGATAAAGATGATCTGGGCGTCACCGGTTAGCTTCTGGATCTCGCTTACTTTGAGATCACCCGACTCAAACTTGGACGACTCGATGAGTTCCTGGACGTCCTTCACTTTCTGGGAGATCCGGCGACGCCAGGAATCCACCTCGTTGACAATCACCGTTGGGTTCTTGTCACTCGTTTTCGATCGAGCAAGCTCCCCGAGCAAGCGCAGCACCTCGGCCAAGCGCGCTCGCAGCGCGTCTTGGGCTCGAACGGGCCACAACAGTTGCTCTACGATGCCGAACACGATGAGCCCAAAGAATACGCCGATCAGACGATCGCGGACGACGGTGGCGCTGGTGGCTGGGCCAAAGTCTTGAAGGATAGCTTTGTAAAAGGCGACGCCGATCTGATAACCGCCGTAGGAGATGCGGGGAGTGCCGAAGTTCACCCAGGCGGCAACCGCAGTACCGGCACCGAAGACAAGCCAGAACCCGCCGATCGTCTCTATATTCGGAAACAGGTAGACCAAGGCGATTAAACCCATCAGACCGCCAACGGCAGCACCGCCGAAGCGGAGGATTCCTTTCTGGTTGCTGGCGCCGATCGTCGAGAGCGAGACTACGAAGCAGGTAATAACCGACGTGTAGATGCCCGGATAATCAAACCCGATGAAGAGCACGTAGCAGATCAGCGCTGCCAGCGTGCCCTTGATCGCAAAGCGGACATACTCGGGATTGTCGAAGGCATCCGGCAGAAACAAGCTTCGTTTTTCAGCGGGAGCAGCCTTGGAGTGATCGAGTTCCGCAAAGTACTGGGGCAGCGTCAAAGCGATTTGGTCCAGCGTCCGCTCGATGTCTAATAGCGGAATGGGCGGTTCGGTGTTCTGCTCATGGGCGAGCGCTACCCACTCGCCGGGAGCCGGCAAGCGCATTTTTTCGAATGCGAGCCGCATGCGATCGCAGCCCTCGGCTACGCTCAACAATCGCTCATGGCGAATCTGTTCGGCTGAGTGAGCTGCAAGGCCTTCCAACGCGACAGCGCTGGTCACTAGCCGGTCGATGAGCGTGATAAGTGTAGCGAGCCCGTCATGACGCTCACCGGCCCATGCATGGACCACCGACGCGGTCTTCAGTAGCGCGAGCGGCCGCGACATGCCCGCAATCGAAAGAGATGACAGGGACGCGCTCGACGGCTCCAGCGCTTCGCTACGAGCGAGGCGACGCAGAGACTGCTCAACGGCTTTAATCCTGGTCACTAGCTCGCGTTGAAGCAGCATGAGGGGGTCTCCCGGCGATAGCAGGAGTTGTACGCCGGCATTAACCGAAAGTCCCAGCGTCACGCACCACCAGATCCAGAGGACGAACTCGACCATGACTTCCGGA
>WNGA01013732.1_pt1 | contig 10321 bp, 7 predicted proteins | sample 5400061 | NCBI WGS metagenome assembly WNGA01 (sample SAMN13153366, study PRJNA577476) | soil metagenome | isolation source: 100 cm soil or saprolite under grassland replicate 2 | place: USA:California | collected 2016-06-15
TAGAACAACCCTTGCATCCACGGCAGCCCGCCGAAACGGACGTACAGTTCCGACAGAACGAGGACCATGAGAAACGAGGGGGCCACGAACGCGATCCCGGCCAACGTCGCGCCGAGCGCCCTGCCACGCACCCACCCGAGGTAGATCGCAAGCTGTGCCGCGAGCGGCCCCGGGGCCAGCTGCGCAAACGCAAGACCCTCGTTGTACTCCCGCGCGGTGATCCAGCCGCGCTGTTCCACCAGGTCCTGCTGCATGTGTCCGGCCAGGGCAATCGGCCCGCCGAACCCCAGTGTGCCAAGCCGTAGGAAGTAGAGTAGCAGCTCCCGCAGGCTTGATCGCTCGACCGGGCTGGTCGTCACCGTCGCGACGTCCGCTTGGTCTTGCGCGCCGCGCCTGCCTCGGCCGTGGTGGCCGTCAGCCCCGCGTAGAGGGCGTCGAAGACCGCCGCGCCGCGCTCGAGTCGCACGCTGTCCTCCGCGTGCTGCTTCGCGATGCCGGCGATCAGCCGCTCGATCCCGGGTGTCTCAGGCCGGCCGAACTTCGCTTCCTTGCAATCGATGTCGTGCACCACCTCCGCGATGACGCGGAGCGCGCGATCGCCGAGGCCGAAGCGCGTGACGAGCGTCTCGAACGTGCAGGCCTCCCCTTCGTGGGTGTACTCGGCCTCGAACATGTCGAATCGGAGGTGGCCCGGCCGCGGCCGGTAACCCTCGGGGGCGACGAACTTGAACTGCGCCTCCGCGTCGATGAACCGGCGAATCAGCCACGCGCTCGCGATCCGATCGATGTAGACCCCTTGCCGGGTCACCCAAGTGGCGCCGCGCGGAGCCTGGGCGGGATGGGCTTGTACCGGGACCTCGGGCTGCGGCGGGCTGAGCTGCGCCTCGAGTCGCGCGAGCTCTTCCTGGGCCGCCCGGCGGCGCGGGGCCCCGAAGAAGTCGATGGCCACGATGTCTGCCAGGCGTCGTTTCAGACGGTTGACGTCGCCCGCGATCTGCCCGCGGCCGCCGGTCGCCTTGCGCAGCCGTTGCGCGTCCGCCACGATCTCGCGGTAGTCCGCATCCCGGGCGGTGCGAAACAGCGCCTCGATCTCGGTGTCAGTGAGGCCATCCACGAAGTTGGCCTCGCACACGGAGGCCTCTCCGCCGCCGGCCACGATCTCCCGCATCTGCCATTGGAAGTCTTCGACCGCGTCGTCGGAGCGGGGGAGGACATAGACCGAGTTCTTGATGGCGACCGCGCCGAGGCGCTGCAACCGGCGCCCCACCTTGACCCGGAAGTAGTCGGGTTTGGGCGGGATCTGGTGGATGAGCAGGACCCAGCGGTTCGCGGCAGGCTGCGGCATATCAGCGTCACCTCCCAAACGAATCCCTTGACTATCACAAGTGTATCATGCGAGAATTTTCCGAGCAAGCTTAGCTGGCACACAAGACGGCTTAGATCGGAGGCATCACATGACGAGGCTGAGGTGGCGTGTCCCGGTTCTGGCCCTGGCTGCAGTGTGCTGGGGGACCACTCTCGCGGCTCAAGAAGCGCTGGCAACAGCCGTTATGAACGCTCGGGTGTCCCTCGGGCGCGGTCTGGCGGCGAGCACGAGTCGCGGCCAACCAATCTCCGCGAAGTTCGAGATGCACGAAAGCAAACTGCAGCTCTCCGTCTACACGGCGAAAGACGGCAAGTTCTTCGAGGTCGTGGTAGACCACGCCAGCGGTGGGGTCCTCGAGACCGAGCCGATCACGGAAGGCGAAGATTTCACCGCCGCGCAGAGCCAAAGCGCGGCGATGGCCAAGGCGACGGTATCCCTTCGGGCAGCGGTGCAGAAGGCCCTCGGGAGCAACGCCGGTTTCCGCGCAGTCAGCGTTTTTCCATCGCTCAAAGATGATCGCCCCGTCGCAGAGGTGACGCTCGTGAGGGGCGAGGAGGTCAAGACTGTCTCCGTGCCGTTGCGGTGACCAACGAAGGAGGGCGCCGATGCGAGGTCTGCTGCTGCTGCTCGCCATGAGCCAGACCCGAACGATCGACTTTGAGCACGACACCGTGGGGCAGCCCCCGACGGGCTTCTCGTTTGGCCATACCCGCGAGGTGGGTGCGCCCGGCCGCTGGTTGGTGCAGGAAGAGGCGGGCGGCAAGTTTCTCGCGCAACTGGACCCCGACCCAACGCGGGCTCGTTTCCCAGTCGCCGTGCTGAATGACTTGACAGCTACGGACGTCGACTTGAGCGTAAGATTCAGGCCGGTGTCAGGCCGAGTGGATCAGGCTGCCGGCCTGGTATGGCGATTCCAGGACGAGGACAACTACTACCTCGTCCGTGCCAACGCCCGCGAGAACAACGTCGTGCTCTACAAAGTAGAGGGTGGCAGGCGCACGGACCTCCCGCTCCGGGGTGAAGGCCGTACCTACGGCACGCCGGCCCAGGTTCCATCCGGGCGATGGAGCACGCTGCGTGTGGTTGCCAGGCGGAATCTTTTCGAGGTTTATTTCAACGGCGCGAAACTGTATGAAGTCGAGGACTCGACGTTCACGAATGCCGGTAAGGTCGGCCTGTGGACCAAGGCCGATTCGGTGACCGACTTCGACGATCTCACCGTCACCACGAAGGGAGCCAGTGAGCCATGAACGCCCGCGTGCTACTCGCGACCGTCCTCGTCCTGGGAGGGCTTTCCGTCCGCGCCGCCTGCCAAACGCCCCTCGGCGCCCCCTGGGACTCCGTGGGACGGATTCTCCGGACTTCGGGGGCCGCGACGGGCGGCTACTACCGTTACGGCTGGCCCCGTCGCGATCTCACGCTGCGGATCGGGGACGTCACGGTTTCCCCGGCGCTCGCGCTCGGCGCCTGGGCGGGGTTCAGCGGGGACCCGGCCGACGCCACGATGATGGGCGATCTCGTGTTGACGAGCGGGGAGCTCAAGCCGGTGCTGGCCGAGCTCGCCCGGCAGGGGATCGCGGTGACTGCGATCCACAACCACCTCGCGGGCGAAGAGCCGCGGATCACCTACGTCCACTTCCACGGGCAGGGCGCCGCGCTGGAGCTGGCGGTCCGGCTCGACCGCGTGCTCGCCCTGACGGGAGCGCCGCGGCCGGTAACGATGGCGCCGCCGCCGCCCGTGACGATCGACACGGCGCTGGTGTTTCGGGTGCTCGGCCTCACGGGCCGGGCGCAGGGCGCGGTCGCCCAAGTTTCCACCGTTCTGGTGCCCGGACAGGTGACCATGCACGGCCGGCCCGTCACTCCCGCGCTCGGCTACGGGACTCCCATCAACATCCAGGCCGTCGGCCCGGATCGGGCCGTCGCCACGGGCGACTTCACCGTCCTCGCCGCCAAGGTCGCGCCGGTCCTCGAAGCGCTGACGGCGCACGGCATCACCGCCACCGCCGTGCACAGTCATCTCGTGGGCGAGCAGCCGACGCTCTACTACATGCATTTCTGGGCCGACGGGCCGCTCCCCGACGTCCTGCGTGGGCTGCGGGCGGCGCTCGACGCGGCGCGCTAGAGCTCCCCCCCCGGGGAGATCCATGCTTCCCATTGCGATGTTGGTGGCCGCCGCGGTAGGCGGCTTCCAGACGGACTCGGTGCGATCAGCCGAGGTCCCCGTCGTTCGCGCCGCTCCGGCGCGCGGCGCGATTCTCGTGGACGGGCGCCTCGACGAGCCCGCCTGGCGCGACGCGGACTCGATCGCCACGCTCGCGCAAGTCGTGCCGCGTGAGGGAGCCGCTCCGACCGCCCGCACAGTCATCCGCGTTCTGGTCCAGGCCGACGCGCTGGTGTTCGGTGTGACCGCCGATGACCCGGACCCGGCGGGGATCGTCAGCTTCACCAAGGAGCGCGACGCCGACCTCGTGCGCGAGGATCACATCCGGCTCGTGCTCGACACGTTTCGCGACGGCCGCTCGGGGTTCGTGTTCGCCGTGAATCCGAGCGGCGCGCGCTACGACGCGCTGGTGAGCAATCGGGGCGAGTCCGAGAATCGGAACTGGGACGCGGTGTGGGAAGCCCGCACCGCCCGGACGGCGACGGGGTGGGCCGCCGAGATTCGGATTCCGGTGCGCAGCCTGATTTTCGCCCCGGGACTCGATCACTGGGGTTTCAACATCGAGCGGCGCATCCAGCGCCTGCAGGAAACCGACCGGTGGGCGAGCCCGCAGCGAGACTACGCGGTGACCCAGACGAGTCGTGCGGGCGTGCTCGCCGGCATCCCGCGGTTCGAGCTTGGCATGGGACTGAGCTTGCGCCCGGCGCTCACTGGCGGTGGGGCGGTACCGGCCCGTAACGCCCGCCTCGAGGGCACGGCGGACGCCAGCCTCGATGCCACGCAGCGCGTGGGGACGAACCTGCTCGCGTCCCTCACGGTGAATACAGACTTTGCGGAAACCGAGGTGGACGCCCGCCAAACGAACCTGACCAGGTTCCCGCTCTTCTTTCCGGAGAAGCGCACCTTTTTCCTCGAAGGCGCGGACGTTTTCGACTTCGGTCTCGGGCTCGGGACGGACGTTGTCCCGTTCTTCAGCCGCCGCGTCGGTCTGCTCGCCGGGCAGCAGGTGCCCCTAACCGTGGGTGCAAAGCTGAACGGGCAGGCGGGCCGGACGAACGTCGGGGCTGTGGCCGTGCGCACGGGGGCCCTCGACACGCTGTCGCCGGCGACGACCATGGGCGTCGTCCGGCTCCAGCAGAACGTCCTAGGCGAGTCGTCGGCCGGCGTGATCGCGACCTTCGGCGATCCCCTCGGGCGGGGCGGAAGTTGGCTGGCCGGGGCGGACTTCACGTATCAGACCTCGCGATTCCGAGGCGACAAGAACTTCCTCGTCGGCGTGTGGGCGCTCGGATTGGGCCGCGATAGCCTCACCGGCGACCGCACGGCTGTGGGGCTCAAGCTCGACTACCCGAACGACCTCTGGGACATCGCGCTGACGTACCGGCGCGTGGGCGACGGGTTCGATCCATCCCTCGGCTTTGTGCCGCGAAAGGGCGTGCACGCCGCACGCCTCTCGGTCACCTATGCGCCCCGGCCGGGCGGGCGGCTCGTGCGCCAAATGTTTCATGAGTTCGTCCCGGTGTTGGTGACCGATCTTGCAGGGCGGTGGGAGAGTTACCGGGTCTTCATGGCTCCGCTGAACTGGCGATTGGAGAGCGGCGACCGGTTCGAGTTCAATATCGTGCCCGAGGGCGAGCGTCTCGTGGCGCCATTCGACGTCGCTCCGGGCATCGTGATCCTGCCGGGCCACTACCACCATGTCCGCTACCGACTCGAAGTGGAATTCGCGGCCAAACGCCGCCTGAGTGGGCAGGCTACCTGGTGGTTCGGCACCTTCTTCGACGGCACGCTCCACCAGCTGCAGGTGGCGGCGGCGTGGAACCCGGTGCCGCTGGTGACGGCGGAGCTTGAGGCCGAGCGCGATATCGGCCGTTTGGCGGCGCGGGACTTCACCCGGGATCTCGTAGGAGCCCGCGTGAAGGTCAACCTCTCCCCGGACCTCCAGCTCAACAGCTTTCTCCAGTACGACAACGAGACGAACTCGTTTGGATCGAACACACGGTTACGCTGGACGTTCGATCCGCTCGGGGAGCTCTTCGTCGTCTATAACCACAACCTCACCCGGCTCACCGACGGGTGGACCTTCTCGGGGAACGCGCTGCTCCTGAAGGCTCAGTATGCGTTTCGGAAGTGACCGAGACACGGCGTACGCGCCATTCCATACCTGAGCCGACCTCACCTGCACTGACTTCCGCCTTATCAGTTGTGCAGGCCCCCATTCGCGCCCTGGCGGGCGCTCAAGGGGAACGGCCCATCGCTCGATGCGAGAACGGTCCGCTGCGACCGCAAGTACTTGTTTGTAGAGGGACCACCACCGTTCACTCTCCTGCGGTTCCCACCCGTAGCTGAATTGGGCGGGCGTTTCCACCGTAGCCCGAGCACCATCCGCGACTGGTGCGAGCACGGGCCCTTCGAGGGCGCTTACCGGTCGCGACTGGCGCATCCCGCAGGTTGCGGTCGATGCCTTCCTCGCTCAGCAACGTGGAACGCCTCCGGAACCGCTGGTTAGGCTCAGTGCGTGGCGCGGGGTGCGGAGAGCCAAGTGATTGCGCGCCAGAGCTTGCAAACGAAGTTTGCACCGTCCACGCGTGACGACCTGAGAGGGAGGAAACACATGAAGCGATCATGCATTGGCGCGAAGCCCTCTGCCTGCCGGGCACCAAACGCGGCGTGACCGATCCTGACCTTGCCGAAGTGCTGTTCGAGAAACGTGCGGGGGCGCTCAAGGAGCAGCTCGCCGCCCTGCGCCTCGGGGCAGGGAAGCATTAAGTTTTGGCACTGTTCGTGGCACTGTTTGGAAGCGCGATGAAGCACTGCGCCGTAAGTTGTTGGAGCCCAATCGCGCGCCCGTAGCTCAGGTGGATAGAGCAGCAGCCTTCTAAGCTGTTGGTCGGAGGTTCGAATCCTCCCGGGCGCATCACCTTGACACCGGCTCCCCCCGGCGACATTTCCCACGTAACACGCAACCGGAGAAGGACGATGCCCGCGTTTACGTCGGATTGGCGCCCCAGGATGTCGGGTGTCCTGGCGGCGGTCGCTATCACGCTGGGCCTGTCGCTCGGCGCGCGGCCGGTGGCCGCGCAGACGGGCACAGTGGAAGGGGCCGTCAAGGTCGCGGCGACGGGCGAGCCCGTCGCCGCCGCCGAGGTCACGATCGGCGGCCTGAACATCGGCACGCGGACGGGGACCAACGGCCGCTTCACGCTGCTCAACGTCCCCGCGGGATCGCGCGAAATCCGCGTGCTCGCCATCGGCTACAAACTCGCGACGGTGCGCGTCACGGTGATCGCCGATCAGACGACGACGGCCGACTTGGCGCTCACGGGCAGCGTCCTCCAGCTCGACGCCGTGGTGGTCACCGGCACCGCGGGGCAGGCGCGCGTGCGCGAGGTCGGGAACTCGATCGCCCAGGTCAACCTGGCGCAGGTCAAGGACCCGCCCGCCAACATGGACCAGCTGCTGCAGGCCCGCGCCCCCGGGTTGACCGTGATGCAGACCAGCGGGATGGCGGGTGAGGGGGCGCAGATCCGGCTCCGCGGCGCGGTCAGCGTCAGCCAGAGCAACCAACCCATTGTCTACATCGACGGCATTCGGGTGCGCAGCGAGGGGTACCGGCGCAACCGGCCTCCGTTCGACGACTCGAACGGCTTCCGCGGGGGCAACTATCAGGCGAGCCCCCTCAACGACATCAATCCCGCCGACGTCGAGCGCGTCGAGGTCATCCGGGGCGCCGCCGCCAGCACGTTGTACGGGACGGAGGCCGCGGCGGGCGTGATCCAGATCTTCACTAAGCACGGCGCCAGCGGCGCGCCGCGGTGGACATTCGAGACGGGGCAGGGCGTCGCGCAGCTGCGGCCCTTCGGCACCGACTCGGTGCCCTACCTCAACCTCCGTCCGGCGGGGAACGTCAACGGCCAATGCCACGAGAACCCCGTGCCCGGCTGCTCCTGGATTCGCAACGCCTACCGGCAGCGCTTCAGCGGCTCCGTGTCGGGCGGGTCGGTTGGGGGGAGAGGGTTCCAGTACTTCATCTCCGGCACGTCGGAGAACAACGACGGCGTGCTGCCGCTCGACAACGAACAGAAACTCTCGACCCGCGGGAACTTCAGCCTGAACCTGCTCGACAACGTGCGCGTGGACTGGAACACGTCGTACTCCAACACCGACCTGTCGAACACGCCAGCGGGGAACAACGCCCACGGGCTGGTGCTCAACGTGTACCGCGCCGAGCGCAACTACCGCTCGTCGAGCGATCCCCGCGTGATCGATTCGCTGCTCAACCAGTCGCTTACGACGGGCATCAAACGCCTCATCACGGGGGCCACGGTCACCTACACGCCCCTGCCGTGGTTCTCGAACCGCTTTACCCTGGGGTACGACCTCGCCCAACAGGAAAACCGCAACCTGCGTCCCTTCGGCTTCGTGGCCGCACCCCAGGGGATTCTGCTCGACGAGCAGATCCGCTACTCGCTGCTGACCGCGGACTACGTCGGGAACATGGACTTCCGGCTGTCGCCCGACCTTGCCTCGACGGTCTCGGTCGGGGGCCAGGCCGTCACCTCGGACGAGGTGCGCACCACCGCGTACGGTGAAGGCTTCCCCGGTCCGGGACTGCCGGTGGTGAGCAACGCGGCCCTGTTCGTCGCGAGCGAGTCACGCCTCCGCGTCGTCAATGCCGGGTTCTTCGTGCAGAACGTATTCAAGCTGCGGGACCGCTACTTCCTAACGGGCGGCGCGCGGTTCGACGGAAACAGCGCGTTCGGACGGGCGCTCGGGCTGCAGGTGTATCCCAAGATCAGCGGATCATACGTCATCTCGGACGAGCCCTTCTGGCGGTCCAGCTGGGGTGAAGTGAAGCTGCGCGGCGCCCTCGGATGGTCGGGCCGCGCTCCGGGCGCGTTCGACGCCGTCCGCAGCTGGCGGACGTGCACCTCGACCGGCCAGTCCTGTTTCCTCCCGGGTCAGGTGGGCGACGCCCTCATCGGTCCGGAACGCACGCGTGAAGCGGAGCTGGGCTTCGACGCGGCGCTGCTCGGCAATCGTGTCACGCTCGAAGTCACCTGGTACCACCGCCTCACGACCGATGCCCTGTTCAACGTCCGCCAGATCCCATCGCTGGGCTGGCCCTTCTCCCAGCGGTCGAACGTGGGCAGCCTGTCCAACACCGGAATCGAGGTGGCCCTGAACGGCGCCGTGGTCAACAAACCCGACTGGGGACTCGACCTCGGCGGCACGGTGTACACGAACCACGGTCTGGTACGCGACCTGGGCGGCGCCGTGGCGTTTGCGGCGGGCGGCGGGTGGGTGCAGCCCGGGTTCCCGCCCATGGCGGCCCGGGGGATCATCATCAACAACCCGAACGACATCGCCGCGCCCGACACGGTCTGCCGGTCGTCGTGCACCGCGGACGGCTTCCACATCTTCGGGCCCCAGCAACCGACGCTCATACTGGGCCAGACGCTGACGCTCCGCATGCCCAAGGGCATCACGTTGTCCGCTCGCGGCGAGTATCAGGCTGGGGCGTGGATCCAGGACGGCGCCTCGTACAATGCGCTGTCCCGCTCCGTGCGCTGGCCCACCTGCGCCAAGGCCTACCCGATCCTCTATCCGGGCGGGCCCACGGACACGCTCCACACGGCCAACATCGTGCAGCTCACGGCCCGGGAGCGCATGGAGTGCGTGCCGCGCAACACCAATTCCGACACGTTCTGGTTCCCACAGGACTTCTGGAAGCTGCGCGACGTGACGCTCACGGTTCCGCTCGGCTGGGCGATGCGTCGAGTGAGCTCCGCGACGCTCAGTATCACGGCGCAGAACTACCTGAAGTGGATCAATGACCAGCTCCGCCTGTTCGACCCCGAAATGGTGGGCCGGGACGCGCTCGATTCGCAGAATCGGGACATCTCCGAGCACATCCCGCCGCCTGCGACGATCACCGTCAACCTCCGCGTGACCTTCTGAGAAAGGAGCGAGCCATGCGTACTCTCTGTCACTCGGTGATTCGCTCCTTCGGAGCGGGTGTCGCGCTGCTCGTCGCCGGGGCGTGCGACACGTCGGTCACCAACCCGGGGCTGACCCCGGACGAGTCCCTCGACAAACCCGAGGCGTGGCCGGCCATCGTGGTCGGGGCGCGCCGCGCCCTGTCCGATGCGATCGGCTCGAGCGCCGCCACCGGCGGTCAGCTGGTGTACTGGGGTGCCGCCGTGAGCTTCGAGATCAACCCCGCCGGCTCCACCGGGAGCTACGGCATTCCGACGGACGTGCAGGCCGGCTTCCTCCCGGACGCGACCACGAACGACGACTGGTTGTCGTCGAACCTGGCCCGCTATGTGCCCGAGGCCGCGGTGCATCGGTTCCAGCGGGTCATGGCCGACACCATCTTCGCCAAGTCGACGCTGGTGGGGCAGGCGTACCTCTACGCCGGTTACGCGAATCGCCTGCTCGGCGAGAACTTTTGCCAGTCGGTGCTCCCCGTGGAGATCCCGGACCCGTCGCAGTACCGGCTCGCGCCGGGCAGTCTCGCATCGCACACGCTCTACTTCCTGCGGGCCGATACGGCGTTCTCCAATGCGATCGCCGTCTTTACCGCGAGCGGTAAGACCGACACCCAGACGGTCAACTCGCTCCGCGCCGCCTGGGCGGGCCGGGCCTCGGTACGCGCCGACCTCGCCACGTATGGGCTCGCACCCTGGGCCGACGCCCTCGCGGACGCGGCGCTCGTCGCGGACACCGCGAAGTTCCAGGTCCCGTACTCCTCGGCGGCCCCCGACCAGTACAACTACCTCTATTGG
>WNGA01013734.1_pt1 | contig 10321 bp, 10 predicted proteins | sample 5400061 | NCBI WGS metagenome assembly WNGA01 (sample SAMN13153366, study PRJNA577476) | soil metagenome | isolation source: 100 cm soil or saprolite under grassland replicate 2 | place: USA:California | collected 2016-06-15
GGGTCCCAGCTGGACCGCGGACGAGCTCCGTCCCTATCTCGACCGCGCCGAGCGCGTCTTCGGCACGCGCGTGCTCGACTCCGAGGACCTCTCTCCGTGGCTGCGGGCGTTCGCGGACGAGGCGGACGCCGACGCGATCGTGCATCCCGTGAACATGACCAACGACGGCTTGCGCTGGAACGCCGCCTTCGCCTGGCTCGATCCGGCCCGCGGGCGCGAGAACCTCACGATCCTCTGCGACACGCTCGTCGACCGTGTGCTGCTCGAGAGCTCGCGCGCGGTCGGCGTGTCGACGTCAGCCGGCGAGCTGCACGCAAAGACGGTCGTCCTCGCCGCGAGCGCGTACGGGTCTCCGGCGATCCTGCTCCGCAGCGGGATCGGGCCCGAGACGGGACTGCCGGTGGGCGAGAACCTCTCCGACCACGTCGGCACGGGCATGGGCTGGGAGCCGACCGCCGACTTGCGCGCGGACTGGGATACGTGGACGCGCGCCCACCCCCTCGCCTTCGCGGGTGTGACGATCGAGGCGCGCAGCAGCGCCTGCGAGGAGGGCGTCTGCGACCTCTTCATGTTCCCCGCGGCCGATCCGGACTACGAGATCAGCGCCGCCGTCTTCGCGATGAAGCCACGCTCGCTCGGACGCGTCTCGCTGACGTCGTCCGATCCGCGCGCGCCGCTGGCGATCGACCACGGCTTTCTGTCGGACGCGGCCGATGAGGAGATCCTGGCCGAGGGCTTCGAACAGCTGCGGGAGCTCGGCCGCTCCGGTCACGTACGCCGGTACGCCGCACGCGAGAGCCGGCCCGGTGAGGAGGTCGACGCCGTCACCCACGTGCGCGCGACCGCACGCGGATTCTTCCATCCGACGGGAACGTGCCGAATCGGCTCGGTGGTCGATGAGCGCGGCCGCGTGTACGGCTACGAGAACCTGATCGTCGTCGACGCGTCGATCATCCCGACGATCCCGCGTGCGAACACGAACCTGACGACGGCCGCGGTTGCGGAGAGGCTCGCCGAGACCTTCTAGGATTACGGTTGTGGCCGTAGAAGCGAAGCCCGACGCCCTCCATTTCACCGGGAACACAGAGGCCGACGCGCTTCTGGCGCAGGAGCCGTTCGCGCTGCTCGTCGGCTTCGCGCTCGACCAGCAGGTGCCCGTGCAGACTGCCTTCTCGGGGCCGCTGAGGCTGAAGCAGCGGCTGGGTGGGCTCGACGCGCGCGAGATCGCGAGAACGGATCCGGGTCGGCTGGAGGAGGTCTTCCGCGAGAAGCCGGCCATTCATCGCTTCCCGGGCACGATGGCGAAGCGCGTCCAGGACCTGGCGGCGGTCGTGGACGAGGATTACGGCGGCCGCGCGGAACGCATCTGGCTCGAGGCCGCGAACGGCAGCGATCTGCGTCGGCGAATCTCGTCGCTCCCAGGGTTCGGCGAGATGAAGGTCAAGGCGCTCGGCTCGGTGCTCGCAAAGCGCTTCGGCGTCGAGGCCGCTCAGGAGCTCGTTCCGAATCACCCCACGCTCGGAGACGTCGATTCGGCGGAGGCGCTCGACGCCTACCAGGCCAAGAAGCGGGCATACAAGGCGTCGCTGCGGGCAAAGCAACAGCCCTGATCCAGGTTCACACACTCACCGACGGCGGCCAGGCCCCGCTCGACATCGCACGCCTGGTTGCGGGTTTCGTCGAATCGGCGCGCGAGACGCTCGAGCTCGCCCTCTACGACCTGCGTCTCCACGACGACACGGCCGACATCGTGAAGGGGGCGCTCGTCGGCGCGCACGAGCGCGGCGTCCACGTCCGACTCGTCTACAACCTCGATCCGGACGCTGACCGGCCTCCCGTACCTCCGCCGCCGAAGACCGAGCCCGACCTGGTCGAGTCGCTCCCGTTCGAGACCGCCGGCATTCCCGGCTGGCCCGACCTCATGCACCACAAGTACGTCGTCCGCGACCGCGAGGCCGTCTGGACCGGCTCGACGAACTGGACCGACGACGCGTGGTCACGCGAGGAGAACGTCATCGCCATCGTGGAGTCGACGGGGATCGCGATCCGGTTCCAGGGTGACTTCGCCCAGCTGTGGAAGAAGCGCGAAGTTGCAGGGTCGGGCCGCGTGCCGAGCGATCCGATTCGGGTCGGATCAGCCCGGGTGCGCACCTGGTTCTCTCCCAGGCGCGGCGAGAAGCTCGCGCACGAGATCGCACATCGAATCGCGTGCGCGGAGCGGCGCGTGCGCGTGGCCTCACCGGTGATCTCGTCGGGCCCGATTCTCGGGACGCTCGCGGAGGTGGCCGCAGACGGACGCGTCGACCTCGCGGGCGTCGTCGACGCCACCCAGATCGCGGAGGTGCTGGAGCAGTGGCGCCTGAACGGCAATGCGACGTGGAAGACGCCGGCGCTTCGCTTCCTGATGGCGCGCGGGAACTTCAGCGGGAAGCCCTCGACGCCGTACGCGCCCGGCGCCGTCCACGACTACATGCACGCCAAGGTCACGGTCTGCGACGACGCCGTCTTCGTGGGCAGCTTCAACCTCTCGCACTCGGGCGAGGAGAACGCGGAGAACGTGCTCGAGATCGAGGATGCGGCGCTGGCAGAGCGGATGGCCGCGTTCGTCGACTTGATCCGCGCGCGGTATCCCGCGCTGACGCTTAGCGCTTGACGAGCTCGCGCGGGCTGGGAAGCGGAGTGAGGACCGGCTCCACTCGTTCCCGGAGATGCTCGTACGCGGGCGGCAGCGACAGCTTCTCGCCGAGGTGCTCGAGCGGCTCGTCGACGGTGAATCCCGGGCCGAGCGTGGCGATCTCGAACAGGACGCCGCTGGGCTCACGGAAGTAGATCGAGCGAAAGTAAAAGCGGTCGATGATCGGCGTCGGGTGAGCTCCGCTCGCGCCGACGCGCTCGTGCCAGGCTTCGTGTTCCTCAGGCGGCGAGGCCCAGGCGACGTGGTGGACGGTGCCCGCGCCCTGGACGCCGTGCTCGGCCGGCGGATCGTCATACGCGTAGAAGGAGCCGCGTTTCGTGCCTCGAGCTTCCCAGGCGGCGTCTCCGCGTGGCTCGAACGACAGCGTTTCTTCGAGGAAGCGGCGGCTGGGATCCGGATCCGCGTACGCGCGGACCGCGTCGAACCCCTGCAATGCGAGCTCGGCGGGAATCTCGGGGTGCTCCGCGACGAGCGGCTCGTCCTCGGTCTCGACGACGGCGAGCTCGAGGCCGAGGCCCTCCGGATCGTCGAAACGAAGCCGGCCGTCATCACGGGTGGCGGCGACGCCCTCGTTGTCCAGCCGGTCAGTCCAGAAGGCGAGTGCGTCCTCCGAGCCGATCCGGAAGACAATCCGGTGCACCATGCCGTGACCCGCACGGCCGGGGCGCGCGTGGGGGTACTCGAAGAACGTCAGGTCGCTGCCCGCGCTCCCCTTCTCGTCGGCGTAGAAGAGGTGGTAGACGGTCGGGTCGTCCTGGTTCACCGACTTCTTCACGAGCCGCAGCCCGAGGACGCGAACGTAGAAGTCGACGTTGCCCGGGGCGTCGGCCGTGATGCAGGTGACGTGATGGATTCCCTCGAAGCGCATCGACGAACGTCACGGTAACAATCTGCCGGTGAGTCTCGTCGCCCGGACGCGGGCTGCTGCCGGCCAACCTCAGGGGGCACTGGTTCTCTTCCACGGGCGTGGCGCGGATGAGCACGACCTCTTCCCGCTGCTCGATGCGCTCGATCCCGAGCGGCGGCTTGCCGGCGCGACGCCACGCGGCCCGCTCTCGCTGCCGCCCGGAGGCGCGCACTGGTACGTCCTCGGCGGGATCGGGACGCCGGAACCGGAGACGTTCCAGTCGAGCTACGGCCTCGCCGCCGAGTGGCTCGACGCCTTCCTCGCCGAGCAGAAGCTGTCGCACGACCGGCTCGTGCTCGGAGGTTTCTCCCAGGGCGGCGTGATGGCGTACTCCCTTGGATTGGGCAGCGGCCGTCCGCGGCCGGCCGCTATCGTCGCCTTCAGCAGCTTCATCCCGAGCGTGGAAGGGTTCGAGCTCGATCTCTCGCCGCCGTTGCCGCCGATCGCGATCGGCCACGGAACGCTGGATTCGGTGATCGAGGTGGAGTGGGGCCGCCGCGCGCGTGACGTGCTGATGGCTGCAGGCGCCGACGTCCTCTATCGCGAGACGCCGATGTTCCACCAGATCGACCCGGAGTTCGTCCGGGAGGTGTCGGACTGGCTGCGGACGGCGGTGCCGGTCTAGTGTTCGGCGACGAACGCGGCGAAGTTTGCTTGCGCCTGTGCCCTGTCGACGCCGAACTGTTCGAGGAGCCAGTCACATGCCAGGAAAGGCGGGGTTGGTTCACTGCCGACCATCGCGCCGTAGCTGCTCCAACGCCAGTCTGCGGGCGTGGCGCAGAGACCTGCACGAACTGGATTGAGGACGATGTAGCGCGCAGCGTCAGCAAGCTGCGCATCGCTTTCGATGTCGACGGAATGGAAGCGTCGGAAGAAGGCGTGTCCAAGGTGGCTGTTGCGCCAGTTGAACCACTGCGCGTAGCAACCGTTCAGCCATTGCATGCCTCGCGAGAGTGTCGGTTCGACCGTCGTGACCAGGAGGTGGTAGTGATTCGACATGAGGCAGTACGTGCGGAGGAGCCACTTGTAGCGAGTGCACGCCTCTGCGAGCAGCCATAGGAAGTGCAGGCATTCCTGGTCGTCGGTGTAAAGCGGCTCGCCCCGCACGCCGCGGTTCATCAGGTGGTAAATCCCGCCGGGAATCTGCGCTCGAGGGCGACGTGGCATGTGCAGCAACGTACGCGACGACCGATCGAAGAACACCCAACCGGCTCCTTTTGGTTCACATCCGAGGCGGTTTCGTGACACCCCGGGGTCAGACCCCAGCAGTCTGTTGGGACACGTCCTGCCGCTCTGCGCACGCGGGATTTCCACGCTACCGCTTGGGCTGTGACGTGACTGTGCTGCTTCGCGGCACGAACGCACGCGAGTGTGGTCGTCGCCGTGGGCGCGTCGCATAAGAGCGGCCGCGGGCTGGCCTACCCTGACGCAAGCGCCTTCAACGCCAACAACTCGTACGCCACGTTCGCCGCCGCCAGCGCGGTCTGTTGCCCCGGTCCGTCATAGGCGGGCGAGACCTCGACGACGTCCGCGCCGATCAGGTCGATGCCCCGCAGCGCTCGGAGGAAAGCGAGCGCCTCAGCGGTCGAAAAACCTGCGACCTCGGGCGTTCCGGTCCCGGGCGCAAATGCGGGGTCGAGGAAATCGATGTCGAAGGAGAGGAAGACCGGCCGCTCGCCCACCTTCTCCCTGACGAGGCCGGCGTACGCTTCGGCACCGAGCTCCCGCAGCTCCTCGGACGGAACGACGGTGAAGCCGAGACCCTCCGCGACACTGATGTCTTCCGCACCGTAGTTCGAGCCACGGATCCCAGCCTGCACAGAGCTGCCGGCGTCGAGGAGATCCTCTTCGACGGCCCGTTTGAACGTGCTGCCGTGGAAGTACTTCTGGCCGAAATATTCGTCCCAGGTGTCGGCGTGCGCGTCGAGTTGGACGAGGCACAGCGGGCCGTGGCGACGCACCAGCGCCCGCAGCTCCGCGAGCGTGATCGAGTGATCGCCGCCGAGCGCCAGCGGAAACACGCCCGCCGCGACGAGTGGCGACATCGCCTCCTCGACCTGGCTGTAGGTGCGCTCGATGTTTCCCGGCGAGACGGGTGAGTCGCCGTAATCCACGACGGAGAGCGCCTCGACGACGTTGACGGCAAGCACGGGGTGGTACGGCCGGAGGAGCACGGAAGCAGAGCGGATCGCCTCGGGTCCGAAGCGGGCGCCGGTCCGGTAGCTCGTCGCGGTGTCGAAGGGAATCCCGAAGACGGCTGCGTCGACACCTGCAAGGTCGGTGACGTGGGGAGAGCGCATGAACGTGCGCACGCCCGCAAACCGCGGGATGACCTGCGCGTCGAGCGGCCTGTAGCGCGGGTCCGCCATCACTCGACCAGCGCGAGGAACCGCTTCGTGCGCTCGTGGCTCGGCGAGGAGAAGAAACTGTCCGGTGGTGCCTCCTCGATGACCTTGCCCTCGTCCATCATGAGGATCGAGCTCGCAACGTGATGGGCGAAACGCAACTCGTGGGAGACCACGACCATCGTCATTCCGTCGCGCGCCAGCCCTTCCATGACGTCGAGGACTTCGCGGACGAGCTCGACGTCGAGCGCCGAGGTCGGCTCGTCGAACAACATTGCCTTGGGCCGCATTACGAGAGCGCGGGCAATCGCCACGCGCTGCTGTTGACCTCCCGATAGTTCCTCGGGGTACTGATCTGCCTTGTCGCGCAGGCCGACGCGGTCGAGAAACTCGAGTGCCCGCTCGCGGGCCTCCCGTTTCTTCAAGCGCCGCACCTCGACGAGCCCGCACATGACGTTGGCGAGCGCCGTCATGTTCTGGAACAGGTTGAAGCGCTGGAAGACCATCCCGACCTCCGACCGGTGCGCCGCAAGCTCCTTCTCCCGCAGGCCGCTCAGGCGCTCGTCCTCGAGGAACACGCCACCGGAGTCCACCGGCTCGAGCAGCGCGAGGCAGCGGAGCAGCGTCGACTTTCCGGAGCCGGACGGCCCGATGATCACCTTCACCTCGCCGCGGCCGACCTCGATCGACACCCCGCGCAGCACCTCGAGCGTGTCGTAGGACTTGTGGACGTCCTCGGCGCGAAGGACGGCGTCGTTCATCGCGCGTCGTGAGAGACGGCCGGAACGGCCGGAGCCGCGACCTGCCGCCGCCTCCTCCCCGCCGAGCTCCAGGTGAACCGCTTCTCGAGTTGCGCTTGCAAGATCATCAGGACGCTCACGATCGCGAGGTAGTAGACGACAGCAGCGGAGTAGGCCTCCGGGTACCGAAAGTCTCCCGTCGCGCGCACCTGCGACGCCGTCAGCAGCTCGTGCAGGGAGATCACCGAGGCGAGGCTCGTCAGCTTCAGCAGCGTGATGAACTCGTTGCCCGTTGGCGGGATGATGATCCGGACCGCCTGCGGGATGATCACGCGCCACAGGATCCGCGGCCGTGACATCCCGAGCGCCCTCGCGGCCAGCTCCTGACCCGGATCGACCGAGAGGAGACCCGCTCGGATGATCTCCGACATGTAGGCGGCCTCGTTCAGCGAGAGAGCGATGAACGCAGCCAGGAACGGCTTGAACCAGCTACCGGCGAAGGTGGGCCAAAGCTGCGGCAGCGCGTACCAGATGAAGATGAGCTGAAGCAGTGTCGGCGTCGCCCGGAAGATCCAGTTGTAGAGGAAGACGATCCCGCGCACGGCCCGCGATCGGCTACCGCGCCCGAGCGCGAGGAAGAACCCGATTGCGCAGGCAGTCGCCAGCGAGACGAGCGTCAGCTCGAGAGCGAGAAGCGCCCCGTTCCGGTACGGCCTGGAAGAGAGCGCTTCCCAGAAGATGTGGGTGTCGAAGCTGGCGAGCACCCGCGACTGCGACCTACTTCACGTCGCTCACCGGGATCTGGTACTTCGTGGCGATCTTCTTCAGCGTCCCGTTCTTCTTCAGTGTCTTGATCGCGACCCGGAGTGCGGTGCCGAGCTTCGTGTCCGACTTGCGGTAGTAGATCCCAAACGTATCCGTCGCGGGGAAGACGTAGCCGATCGCGAGCTTGCCGGGGTTCTGCTTCCTCTGGAACGCCCCCGACACGTCCTGGGTCAGCACAGCGTCGGCCCGGCCGATGAGCAGCTGCGCCACGGCGTCCGTATCGCCCGGGTAGCTCTGCAGGTTCATCTGCGCCCTGCCCGAGGACTTGAACTGGTCGTTCAGGCCCTTGAGGTACTCCTCGTATTTCGTGCCGGCCTGCACGGCGACGTTCTTCCCGGACAGATCATTCGGTCCCTTGATCCGCTTCGGGTTGCCGCCTTGAACGACGAGCGTACGATGGCTCTTCATGTAGGCGACCGCCGGGAACTGCTTGAGGCGGTCGGCGGTGATGAAGACGCCGCTGATCACGATGTTGCACTTTTTGGAGGCGAGTCCGGGCAGCAGGCCCGGGAACGAGGTCTGGACGAACTTCGCCTTGACCTTCCACAGCTTCGCGACCGCGTTTGCCATATCGATGTCGAATCCGACCGGCTTGCCGGCCTTGGTCGTCGACTCCATGGGCGGGAACGTCGGATCGCCGCAGTACTTGAACGAGCCCTTCACGGGCGAGGTGACACGGTGGCTCGCCCCGGCTGTCCCGACCACGGCCAGGGCCGCCAGCACGGCGAGCATGACGACTGGGGCGGCGTAGCGGTTCATCGCTCCTCCTTGGACGAGAGCTCCGACCCTAACGTGAATCTGAGCATTAGCCAACGCCCGCGAGCAGAAAGGCGCGTTGCTCTTTCAGCATCTCGCGCGCGATCACGAGCCGCTGGATCTGGTTCGTGCCCTCGTAGATCTGCGTGATCTTGGCGTCGCGCATCATGCGCTCGAGCGGATACTCCTGGATGAAGCCGTAGCCGCCGAGCACCTGCACCGCGTCCGTGGTCACCTCCATCGCCACGTCCGTGCAATAGAGCTTCGTCATCGCGGAGAGCTTCGTCAGCTCGGGCCCGTCGATCCCTTCGTCGACGGCGGCGCCGAACTTGTACAACAGGCCGCGGGCCGCTTCGCACTTCGTCTCCATGTCGGCCAGCATCGCTGCGACGAGCTGATGCTGCGCGATGGGCTTCCCCATCGTCTCGCGCGTCTTGGCGTATTCGAGGGCGTAGTCGGTCGCGCCCTGCGCAATCCCGAGCCCCTGGGCGGCGACGCCGGGACGCGAGCGGTCGAGGATGCGCATCGCGATCTTGAATCCCTCGCCCTCCTCACCGAGCAGATTCTCGACCGGCACCCGGCACTCCTCGAAGACGAGCTCGCCCGTCGTCGACCCCTTGATGCCCATCTTCGGCTCGACGCGCGCGACCTCGAACCCGGGCGAGTCGGCCTCGACCACGAAGGCAGAGATGCCCGCGTGGCCCGCCTCTGGATCCGTCTTCGCGAACAATGTGTAGAGCTGTGCGACGCCGGCGTTCGTGATGAAGCGCTTCGACCCGTTCAGGACGTACCGATCCCCGTCACGCTGAGCCGTCGAGCGCATCGCTGCAGAGTCCGAGCCGGATCCCGACTCCGTCAGCGCGTAGGCGCACAGCCACTCGCCGGACGCGAGTCGCGGCAGGTACCGCTGCTTCTGCTCCTCGTCGCCGGCGAGCTTCAGGCCGAGCGAGCCGAGCTCCTGCACGGCGAGGATCAGGCCGCTCGTGGCGCAGACCTTCGAGACCTCCTCGATCGCCACCAGCGAGAGCAGCGTCCCGGTGCCGAGGCCGCCGTACTCCTCGTCGAAGAAGAGCCCGAACAGATCGTTCTCGCGAAACAGCTCGACGACGTCCCACGGAAACTCGTGGCTCTCGTCGATCTCCGCCGCACGCGGTGCGATCCGCTCGCGCGCCAACTGCCGGACGAGGTCGCGAATCTCGCGCTGCTCGTCCGTCAGCGGGTCATACGGCACGGGCCGAAGTCTATGCAGGCCTAATCGCTGGTTGGCCAGAAGGTCGAGATGGCGATCATCACGACCAAGAGCAGCACGATCAGGAGCCCGTTCACTCTCTTCTAAACGAAGACGAGACGCGGCGAGTTCCGCTTCTCGGGTGACCACTACAGTGCCCTGGGTGATTCTCGAGAACGGCGTGATCCGGACGATGGACGCCTCGCTTCCCGTTGCGCGGGCGCTCGCAATCGCCGCTGAGCGCATCGCCGGCGGCGTGGGCACGCACGAGACCGCACTTGCAACACCCGAGCGGGTCGACCTACGCGGCCGCTGCGTCCTGCCCGGCTTCAACGATGCCCACGTCCATTTCCCGACCTGGTCGCTCGCGCAGCGACAGGTCCGACTGGAGGGCACCGCGTCCCTCGAAGAAGCGCTCGAGCGAGTCGCCGACGCCGCCCGCGACGTTCAACCGGGGCGCTGGCTGCGGGGGATGGGCTGGCGCAGCGGCGACTGGTCGCCCGCGGTCGAGCCGACGAAGGAGGCGCTCGACCGCGTCACCGGCGACACGCCGACCGCGCTGATGGCGCGCGACTACCACTCCCTCTGGCTCAACTCGACCGCCCTCGCACGCGCCGACGGCGACCTCGAGGTGGCGGGGGGCGTCGTCGTCCGCGACGACGAGGGGCAGCCGACCGGCGTCCTCCGCGAGGAGTGCGCGTGGCACTTCCGCGACGTCCACGTCCGTCCCACCGAGGACGAGATGGTCGAGGCCGCCCGTGACGGCGTGCGCATCGCCACCTCGCGCGGCGTTACGGCGGTGCACGACAAGGACGGCTGGCTCGG
>WNGA01013738.1_pt1 | contig 10320 bp, 8 predicted proteins | sample 5400061 | NCBI WGS metagenome assembly WNGA01 (sample SAMN13153366, study PRJNA577476) | soil metagenome | isolation source: 100 cm soil or saprolite under grassland replicate 2 | place: USA:California | collected 2016-06-15
CGGGTACTCCGCCCGGACCGCGCTCGCGACCGGGACAGCGGATCCGCTCCGCGCCAGCATGATCTGGCTCGGTACGGCGGGCGAACCCGGCGTGCTCTGGTTGACCCTGGACGCGATTGCCGTGGGCAACGAACTCGTCACCGAACTGGCCGCGGCCGCGGGCTCCGCGGCCGGGATCCCGCCCTCGCAGGTCGTGGTGTCCGCATCACACACGCACTCCGGGCCGTCGGGCTGGACCGGCGAGATCCACCCGGTCATCCCGGCAGAGCGGGAACCCGCTCTGTACGAACCGCTGATCGACGCGGTCGCCAACGCCTCGTTACCCCGCCAACCGGTCAAGGCCTCCTGGCGCTCGATCGAGGTGGTCGGGGTCGGCGCCAACCGGCATCGCAAGAACGGCCCGCACGACAACACGGCCGGAATCCTGGCGTTGCACGCGCTGGACGGTTCGCTCGAGGCAGTGCTGTTGGACTTCGCCTGCCACCCGACGACCTACGGACCGGAGAACCTGAGGTGGTCCGCCGACTGGCCGGGCGCCGCCCGGGCCGCGCTGGGTCCGGCTGTGGTCGGTTTCCTCCAAGGTGCCGCGGGTGATGTGAGCCCACGCTTCACCAGGCAGGGTCGGGACGCCGCCGAGGTCGCGCGGCTGGGCGGCTTGCTGGCCTCCCGGGTCCGTGAGGCGCTGGCTGGTCCGGGGCTCGAGCTACCGCAGTCAGCACCGTCCATTCGTCGTACGACGATCAACTTGGCGGTCCGGGAACTTCCGTCGCCGGGCGAAGCGGCGGCTATCGTCGCGGCCGCGGAGTCCGCCGTACACGGTGGTGTGGACGACCCGTCTGTGCGGATTGCGCAGACGCGGTTGGACGGGGCGCGGGGACAGGCGTTGATGGCGGCGGCATCCTTGCCCGAGACGCTGGACTTGCCGATCAGCGTGGTGACGTTGGGCGACGTGTGCTGGGTCAACTTGCCGGTCGAACTGTTTGCCATCCATGGTGCCTGCTTGCAAGCGGACAGTACGCATCCAATCACCCGCGTGGTCGGGTACACGGACGGGTACTACGGCTACATCGTCGACCCGTCCGCGGCCGAGTCCGGCGTCTACGAAGGCCTCATCACCTTCTTCGACCAGCCCACCACCAACAGCCTCCTCCGCCAAACAGTCGCCTTCATGAACAGCTAGAGCGCCAACTCCGGTTGCAGCTTCTTCGCGGGCCAGACGCGTTGCTTGCGAGCGGCCAGCGTCGATGCCAGCAGCGCGGCGAGGAACCAGGCTGCGAGGGCCAGGAGATCGCGGCCGAGTGATGCGCCCGGTCCGCCGTACATGAGATGACGTACGCCGTCGATCGCGTAGCTCATCGGGAGTGCGTGATGGAAGAAGTACAGCGGCTCAGGGATCGTCTGCCACGGGAACGTGCCGCCCGAGCTGACCAATTGGATCACCATCAGGACCAATCCGAGGAACTTGCCGACGGCACCGAACCACGCCGACAACGCGTGCAGGATCGCGACGAATGTGAGCGACGTCAGGATCAGGAAGCCCACCGTCAGCCAGGGGTGCGCGGCGTTGATACCGAGCCCGAGCGTCACCGCGGTGAAGACCAGCGTCGCCTGGATCGCGCCGAAGAGGGCCGGAGGCAACCAACCGCCGAGGGCGACCCGGATCGGAGACTGCAGGCCCGCCAGCGCTCGCGGTGACAGCGGCCGGACCAGCAGGAACAGTACGTATGCCCCGATCCAGCAGGCCAGGCTGAGGAAGAACGGAGCCAAGCCCGCGCCGTAGCTGTCGGCCGTCGCCTGCGAGGCGTTCTGCAGCGTCACGGGTGCGCCGAGTGTCTCCGCGACCGCCTTGCGCTGGTCAGCGGACGGGTTCGGGATCTGCTTGACGCCGTTCGCGAGTCCGGTGTGGAGCTGGGTGGCGCCGGACTTGAGCTTGGTGACTCCGGCCGACAGGCTGTTCACACCGGTGAGCAGTTGTCCTTGCCCGACGACAGCCTGCTGCTCGCCGGCCGCGAGTTGCTGGGCACCGGTTTGCAGACTCGCGAGCCCGGTCTTGAGCTGGTTGGCTCCAGTGTCGAGCCTGCGCGCCCCGCTGGCCGCCGTACTGATCCCGTTCGTGAGAGCGGGCGTCGCTTCGGCCAGCGCGGCCGCGCCGTTGGAGACCTTGCGGGCGCCGGTCGCGAGCTGGTTGAGCTGCTTGGACGTCGACTGGATATTGGTGTTGCCGCGAACCACCGGAGCGCGCAGCTTGGCGGTCTCCGCGAGTACCTCGTTGACCTGCGTCTGGGTGAACCCGCGCGCCTTCAACCGCGCGGCGAGGCCGGTGTCGAGAGTGCTCAGGTCGTTCACCAAGGTGCTGGACGCGGTCGCGACCTCACGTCCGGTGGCGGCGATCTTCTCGTTGCCGTCAGCAACCTGATCGGCGCCCGTGGCGAGCGCCTTGGTCTGCTTCGGCAGGTTCGCCGTCTTCTGCTTGAGCGTGCTCAGGCCGTTGTCGAGCTTGCTTGCTCCGGCCGCGAGACCGGTGGCACCTTGTGAGGCTTGAGTGGCGCCGGCCGCCAGGTTCGTCGCGCCGGCCAGGAGTTGCTTCTGCGCGGTGTTGAGTTGGTTCGCGCCGGTCTGCAGTTTGGCGACACCGGTCCCCGCGCTGGTGAGACCGCTCTGGAGCTGGGCGGCTCCGGCGGCCGCCTGACTGACCTGTGTGTGGATCGTGCTGAACCCGGCGAGCAGCATGCTCGCTGCGGTCTCGCTCACCTGCGACGCGACGGCCTTGGTCACCTGCGCGACGACCTGGTTCGCGATGGTGTGGGCGATGTAGTTGTTGGCGTCGTTGGTGAGAAGCTCGAGGTTTGCCTGCCGGGGGTTGAACTCCGCACTCGATGCAAGGTCGGCCGAGAAGGACTTCGGCAGAACCAGGGCGAACTCGTAGGTCCCGTTCGACACGCCGGCCGTCGCCGCGGCACGGTCGACGCGATGCCAGTTGAAGCTCTTCGACTTCACGAGCTCGTCGGCGACCTCTGGTCCGACGTCCAGCTTCTCGCCGGTGGCCAGCGTCGTACCCTCGTCCTCCACGACGACCGCGGTCGGAACCTTGTCGAGGCGGCCATAGGGGTCGTGGTTCGCGTAAAGGTATAGGCCGCCGTACAAGAGCGGCACGAGCAGCAGCGCCACCACTGCCAGCTTCGGCAACCGGCCGGCGGTCAGCCGCCGCAGCTCACTCAATGCCATCCGGACCGCGGTCACGCCTTGCTCCCCTCTACAACTGGTACGTCGTCGTCGGCTTCGACTGGTGCGAGCGGAGGGACTTGCACCGGCTCTGGCTGCTCTTGGGCGCCGAGCTGTGCTGCCGATACGCCGAGGAGTCGGGCCGACGTGTCCGCGCAGGTGATGATCACGCCGTACCCGCGGGCCGCCAGATCGCGGCCGACGCCGTACCACTCGTGAGGATCCCCACCATGCCTGTCCGGCATCGTGAGGATGACTACCTTCACGTCGGACCTCGCCACAGTGAGCTCGGCGAGCAGTCTGGTCCGTGCAGCGACGGGCAGGTGCTCGAACCGCTTGCCGACGTGCTCGGCCGCCTCATGCTCGTTCAACCACTCGAGCACGGCCTTTCGGCCGGCTCTGCGCCCAGCCATCGCCAGCTCCTCGCCCACGACCGTCTGCACCGGCAGTGCGTCGTCCGGCTCGGTGATACCAGGTGTGTCGACCACAGCGACCTGGCGACGGAGCAGAGCGGCGTCGCTCCTGCCGTCGAGCCGCACGTGACCGGTGTCAGGCTTGAGCCGCCCGGACAGCCCGAGTGATGCCGCGACGTGGCCCGGACCGGGATAACCCGCCAGCAACACCAGTTGATGGTCAGCGACCCTCAACGACGTGGCATCCAGCATCGGCGCGTGCGGGCCGCGCACGCTGATCCCGTTGGCCTCGAGCTCCATCCCAGTCCTCACCTTGGTCGCCGCCGCATCGGAGGCGGCGCGTGGCATTCAATACGGTTGTGTATTCAATACAGGACTGTATCCTACTGCCATGGACTCGACCAAACGCCGCCGCTCCAACACCCGTGCCCGCCTGCTCGAGGGGGCCCTCGAGGTCCTCGCCGAGCGCGGGTTCCACGGTGCGTCCGTGGAGGAGATCTGCGACCGCGCCGGGTTCACGCGCGGCGCCTTCTACTCGAACTTCGCGTCCAAGGACGAGTTGGTACTGGCGCTGTTCCAGGCGAGCACGGACCGCCTGCTCGAGCAGATCAGCGCGCTGCTGCCGGAGTTGGCGAACCAGCCGGGGACGCTGCTGGACGCCGTACTCAGTCTTCTTGACGAGGCGGCTCCGGATCAGCGGCAGTGGCACCTCGTCTCCACCGAGTTCACCCTGCACGCGCTGCGGAGCCCCGAGGCCGCACGGGCGCTCAACCAGCAGCGCGCGATGTTCCGGGTGCGGTTGACCGAACTGGTCGAGGGGATCAGCAAGATCAGCGGCACAAGCTTCAGCGTTCCGCCCGAACAGTTCGTCCGCTTGGTGATCGCCCTGCACGAAGGTGCCCGGTCACAAAGCCTGCTGGAACCTCGGAAGGTTCCGGCAGGCTCACTCGAACACACCTTCCTTCCGATGGTCCTGGCCGCGGTCACTTCGAAGGACTAGCCGACTTGTGCCTCGACAGTGTGGAGACCGGTCGCGCCGTTCGGCGCCGGCGGGGCCGACGCCTCGATCTGCGGGTTGCCCTTGGCGTCGAACGCGCGTACCTGCAAGACGTGGTTGCCACGCGACGCGTCCCAGGTCCAGTGCCACTGCCGCCAGGTGTCGATCGACGGGTCCGTCGCCAGGGTCGCTTGTTGCCAAGGGCCCCCATCGACCCGTACCTCGACCTTCGACACCCCGACGTGCTGGTCCCACGCGACCCCGGCGACGGTCACCGGACCCGCAGACACCTTCTTTCCAACCGGTGTGTCGATCCGCGACGACAACTTGATCGGCCCGAGCTCCGACCACCCGCGCGGCGTCCAGTACGCCTCGAACCGGTCGAACCGCGTCACCTCGATGTCCACAAGCCACTTCGTCGCGGACACGTACCCATACAGCCCGGGTACGACGATCCGCACCGGGAACCCGTGCTCGACCGGCAACGGCTGACCGTTCATCGCGAACGCGAGCATCGCCTGCCGATCGTCGAGCAGTGTGCTGAGCGGCGTACCGGCTGTGAATCCGTCCTTCGACGTCGACTTGATCGCGTCGGCATCGGCGGACGGACCGGCCTCTTGCAGCAGGTCCTTGAGCAGTACGCCCGACCACAGCGCGTTGCCGATGAGGTCGCCGCCGACCGAGTTGCTGACACAGGTGAGCGTGACCCACTTGTGCAGGACCTGGCGCTTGAGCAGATCGTCGTACGTCAACGAGATCTCGCGCTCGACCATCCCGTGGATCCGCAGCTTCCAGTCCGACGGCAGGATCTGCGGCACGGACAGGGCGGTGTCGATCCGGTAGAAGTCGTCGTTGGACGTTGCCCATGGGACAGCGCCGTCTGCCTGTACGCCGGATGGCGGCTGCAGGCTCGGCGGCTGCGGAAGGCTCAGCCCTTCCCGCGCGTCGGCGACGGCCGCCCGGTTGCCGCCGACGAGTCTGCCCAGTGCTGCAACGGCTGCAGTTCCGAGTGCGACGCCGGCTGACAACTGCAGGAAGCCGCGCCGGCTCACGCCGTGATCAGGGAAGTCGATTAGGGGCTCGAGTCGCCGGGAGAAGAGCCGAAGGACTCCGAGCGCCGTGAGTCCAGCCACCGCCGACGGCAGGAACCCGGTCTGCCCGGTGTCCGCCCGCGTAACTGCCGCTGCCACCGCAAGCCCCGCGAGTACGACGGTTACGAGTGCGCCGGCCCAGTAGCGCCGTACCGACAGAACCCCGCCGACCGCGGCCAGTGCGAGCAAGACGATCAGGATGCCGACCCGCAGCGCCGTTTTGTCGTGCGTCCCGAACCACGTGACCGCCAGATCCTTCAACCACGGCGGTACGCGGTCGATGACCGCCGACCCGATTGCCACGACCGGGGTCTGCCGAGTTCCCACAAGGCCGGCGACAACACTCCCGGCCGCCAATCCCGCGAGAGCGGCCAGCACTCCACCGACGGCTCCCCGCCACCGGGTGGAGCTTCGCCTCGACGGCATCCCAGCCCCGCCCGTCTCTCGAGGACCCGGGCTCCCGGCTACCCGCACCTGATCGGCGTCTTGGTTCACCTCTCAACAATTACGCGCCGGGGCGCCCGACACCAGTCGAGCGCCCCATCCGTTAGGTGCGGGTAATGCCGCGTCTGCAGTTGTTCGGGTTTCAGATCCGATCGGACGTGATCGGCTCCAGGTTGCGCCGCCCGTTCGGCCAGCGGCGGGCGTTGTCGCGAACCCGGCGGAGCTTGCCGAGTACGACGTCCCGCTCGTCGGCCAACTGCGACGTCCACAGGCTGTCGATCTCCATGAGGTGGTCCGGCAGCGCTTCACGCAGCCGCCGCTTCCCCTCCTCCGTGAGTACCGCGAAGGAACCGCGGGCGTCGTCGGGACAGGGCTCCCGCCGTACCAGACCGAGGTTCTCGGCGCGGTCGACGAGCCGGGTGATGCCGCCGGTGGTGACGGTCAGATCCCGGGCCAGGGACGTTAGACGCTGTTTCTCACCGTGGCTGCGGGCCAGCCGCAGCAACAGTTCGAACATTGCCGTTTGCAGACCACTGCGCTTCAGGGAATGGCGCATCAGCTGATCGAGTTCGGCCGCTGCTTCCCGCAGCAGACCGTACGCGGTGATGACGTCACTTTCCCAAGGTTCGACGGCGCGAGTGGGTTCTGCATCGGCGAGCGCTAGGGGCGAGCTAAGCGAAGGCGCGATGGTCATGCGCGGACTCTATTAGCTGACTAGGTCACATCGCTACTCGGGGTGACTCCCCGGCTACAGATCGACCCGCAACCGCAATATCCCGAGGGTAGCTTCACCGGTCTCCCGAGCGGGCGGTCGGGCCCTGTGGATAACTTCCGCGGCGGTCGGGCGATTTTTGCCAGCCTTGATCCGTGAGGTTTTCAGCCGACAGATCGGGGAGCCAGATGAGTGAGAACGAAGACCAGTCACCCTTCGGCCGCGGCTTCATAGCCGCCTGCATCGTCATAGGAGCCGTCCTTCTCTGCGGCGCCGTCCTCATCATCACCAACCTGACCTCGGACCCAGCCTCCACCAATACGACGCAAGCCGCGGTCCCCGGCGAGCCAGCCGCGACCGCAACCACCCCCGACGCGCCTCCGACGCCCGGCGCCCAGCCCGCAGTGGCCCCGGCCCCCACCACCAGCGCGAACACGTGCAACCTCCCCGACGGCGATCAGGCGATCCCCACCAAACCGCCCTCGGTCGACGCCTGGGACGTCAGCCGCCGAGTCGTCGTACCCAGGTCGTCGGCCTACGGCCCCGCCAAGACCGACCCGGACGGCTTCCGGCACTGTTTCGCCCACTCCCCAACCGGCGCGGTCCTCGCGGCCTACAACGCCGTCGCCGCGCTCGCCGACCAGAAGCAGGCCATCCCAACGGTCAAGAAGCTCATGCTCCCCGGCCCCCACACCCAGGCTCTGATCCGCGAAATGAGCAAGGAAGAACCCTCCACCGACTCCGGCGCCGTCCAACTCGCGGGCTTTCGCGTACTCGACGCCAACAAGGACCGCGCCACCGTCATGCTCGCCGCCCCGGTCGAATCGGCGTACATGAGCATGACCTTCACCTTGGTCTGGCACGACAACGACTGGCGCCTCCAACCACCCCCACCCGGCGAACCTGTCGGCGGCCCCTTCTCCCAACACCGTGACCTCAACGACTTCGTAGCTTGGAGTGGTGTCTGATGTGCGCCCCTGCAGATCTCAAATGCCACATCACCGACGGCTTCGCCGATGTCGCCTCGAACGCGATGAACGGCCTGGCGAGGATGGTCGGCAAGGCCGCGCTGGATGGGATCCAAGCCATCGCTTCGTTCTGGATCGACAAGCCCAGTCCAACTCTGGCGACTGGTTCCGGGCAGGACTGGGCGAACAGCGATCCGGTGCAGTTCCTTCAGGGCAATGTCATGTGGGTCGCCGCCGTGATCTTCACCGTGGCAGTGCTGATCGCCGGCATCCGAGTGGCGTGGGAGCAGCGCGCCAAGCCGCTCCAAGATCTTCTCAAGGCAACGATGCTGTTTGTCGTGGTCAGTGCGGCCGGTACGGCGACGATGCAATTGCTGGCCGGGTGGTCGGACGATTTCGCCAAGGCTCTCGTAGTGTCGGTGGCGGGCAAAGAGGATGCTTTCGCAACGCAGCTCGGTGCGATGATGCTGCTCGGACATCTGTCCGGCGTGGCCGGGGGAAATCCCGTGCCAGACCTGCTCATGTTGTTCGCAGGTGTCATGGTGGTCTTCGCGTCACTCATGCAGGTCGTCTTGATGGTGGTCCGGAGCGCGATGCTCATTCTGCTGGCCGGCACGTTCCCGCTGGCCGCTGCCGCGACCAACACCGAGCTGGGCAGGACGTGGTTCAAGAAGTACTGCGGCTGGACGCTGGCGTTCGTTGCCTACAAGCCGGCCGCGGCGCTCATCTACACCGCCGCGCTGACGATGAACCAGAAGGGCATGGTTACCTCCAGCAACAGCTTCGTGCAGACCACGACCGGCTTGATGATGTTGTTCCTCGCGATTTTCGCTCTTCCGGCCCTCCTGCGTTTCATGGTGCCCGTGACCGCCGCGGTCGCCGGAGGTGGCGCCGGCATGGGCAGCTCGGTCGCCGATCCGGGTGGACTCGCGACCGGCGCGATCAACGTCGGCCGCTCGTCCTTGGGACGCGGCTCGGGAAGCGGCGGTGGTGCCGCCGCTGCTTCCTCCGGAGGGAGCAGCGCGAGTGGTGCAGTCGGAGTTGGTGCGGCTGCCGGGCCTGCGGCCGTAGGCCTCGCAGCCGCGGGAGCAGCGGTCAACGGTGCCCGAAAGGTCGCCGGCGGACTGGCCGGGGCTGCGGCTCACTCGGCGGGTGAGTCGGGAGGTGGGTCGATTACTCCTACCTCGTCGTTCGGTCCGATGTCGCGGGGTGGGTCTCGCGCTCGGTTGGCCAAGGCAAGCAGTAGTTCTGGGTCTGCTGGTCAGGGGCGGGTTACTGAGACCGCTGGACCTAGCGGGAGTAGGTGAGCGAAACGTGGTGTCGGTGGAGGGTGGAAGCATGACGGGTATGGGGCTCGAGCGGATCGCGTTGATTTCGGATGTTCATGGGAATCTGACCGCGCTGGAGGCGGTGCTTGCGGATATCGAAGCGCGGGGGATCGAGCGGATCTTCAACCTGGGCGATTATGTGGGGAAGGGGCCGCGCGGACAGGAAGTCGTGGACCGGTGTCAGCAGGTGTGTGAGGTCAATATCCTTGGTAACTGGGACGACTTCCTGCCGAACCCGGACCGTGAGGCAGACAGCGAGGGCCTGCGGTGGTGGAAGAAGGAGCTGCGCGAGGATCAGTGGAGCTGGCTTCGCGGGCTTCCGTTCTGCCACGACTTCCTGTTGAGCGGTCGGCAGATCCGGCTGTTCCACGCGTCGTCGACCAGCGTGCATCGGCGAGTGCGCTTCGACCACGAAGCGGCGGAGTTCCTCGGCATGTTCGAGAACACCGAGGCGACCGGCGACGGACCCATCCCGACGGTGGTCGGGTACGCCGACACCCATGACCCGTACTACGAGGTCGACCTCGGCCGAACTCTGTTCAACATAGGCTCGGTCGGCAACAGCCTCGCCGACCCGACCCCCGTCTACGCCATCCTCGAAGGCGTCCCGGACTCACCCGACCCGGCGCCGTTCTCGATCCAGTTCGTCCGGATCCCGTACGACGCCCACGCCGAACTCGAGATCGCCCGCGAACTCGGCATGCCCGAACTCGACGGCTACGAGGCCGAGATCATCCACGGCATCTATCGAGGCGACCACTACGCCAACGAACCTCCCACCTACCACCGCCGCCCACCCACGACCAGCGCGGAGAACCAACCGAGGGCGAGGTCTTCTAGCTGAGGTAGTTGGTGCTGGAGGCAACTAGTTGGGTCAGGCGTGGGCGGTGATGAGGAGGTGGGCGCTGGCGGATAGCAGGGCGGGGTCCTGCTCGACCGCACGGGCGCACACCAGAGCGCTGTCGAGCAGGTCGGTCGTGGCCGACGGGTTCGAGTTGGTCTTGAGGGCTGCCCACATCGGGCCCTCGATGGCGTGGACGGTCACGTCGTGGAAGCCGGCCTCCTCGCATTCGGTGACGGCTTCCTCGGGGGTGTGGAAGTAGGCCGCCGTGAAGCTGAGCCGCGGGTCGTGCCGGCCGTTGGCC
>WNGA01013739.1_pt1 | contig 10320 bp, 12 predicted proteins | sample 5400061 | NCBI WGS metagenome assembly WNGA01 (sample SAMN13153366, study PRJNA577476) | soil metagenome | isolation source: 100 cm soil or saprolite under grassland replicate 2 | place: USA:California | collected 2016-06-15
CCGAAGGCGAACCCTCGATCAGAGCTGACAGAGCCGGGAACTTCTACGGCTCATCAGAAAACGTGTTCTGCGTCCTCGGAGGCCTCTGCGGAGGAACCTTCGCCTGGAGATCAACTGACAACGGGCAACACTTCACAACACTGACACCCCCCAACAGCGTCTCAGTCGGACGCCCAGGAATCAGCCCTGCGGGAGGAGACACTGACATCGCAGTCGCCCCTGAGAAGAACGCCAACGGTCTCTACAACGTTTACGTGGCAAGCCTCCAAAGCGAACCACCGCTTCTCAACATCTACGTCAGCACGAGCACAGATGCGGGCGCATCATGGACGATTAATCCGACAAGCGCCAGCGTCGCCGGGGACGATAGGGAGTGGATAGCGGCAGATGGCGCCAACAAGGTATGCATCTCATACCACGCCATCACTCTGACAAATGACATTGTCGTGGATTGCAGCTACAACAGCGGCCTCGTCTTCACGCAGCACGCGTCCGCGTTCGACCCAGCCCACATCGCCTTTCTCGCAGGCTTCAACAATGTAATCGGCAACCTAGCCATAGACCCGAGCAATCACGTGATCTACCAGGTGTTCAGCTCGATCGCCAACTCCGACGAGCTGGCATCGTGCACTATCGCCTGCCACGTCCACACCGTCTGGATAGCGGTATCGATAGACGGCGGCAACACCTTCACCGACTACACAGTCTACAACAACCCCAACACAAGCGTCGACTACGGACACCAGTTCATCAACGTCAGCGTCGACAGCGCAGGAAATGTCTACGCGGTCTATACCGATGACCATAACGTCTACTACAGCTTCTCAAAGACCTTCGGAAAGAACTGGTCTGGACCCTACCAGATCAACAAGACACCATCCAAAACGGCCATCTTCCCCTGGAGCACAGCCGGCAACGCAGGAGAACTAGACGTAGTCTGGTACGGCACCAACTTCTACAACGGCGTGGATCACCCCGACACATACCCTGACAGTGCTGCGTGGAATGTCTACTTCAGCCAAAACCTGAACGCCCTAGTGCCAGGCAGCAGCTGGACCCAGGTTACCGCCTCGAACATAATCCACTACGGCGGAGTATGTGAAGCCGGAGTCACGTGCACAGGCAACAGGGATCTGCTTGACGACTTCGGCGTCGCCGCGAGCCCAATCACGGGCAGCGCTGTGATCATCTACACGTCTGACCAGTTCGTCAACAGCACCGCAGAACCTGCCACGAGACGCTCCTCCACATCGCCATTCTGCACCCAGGCCACCACCAACGACATCGACTGCGAACATACGAACATTGCAGTCCAGACCGGGGGCTCAACCTTCTTCCAGATCAAGCACCACTTCCAAGTGAACTCAATAAATATTGACAACACAAACCTACAAGGAGGCAACAGCCCCGACTTTAAGATCCAAGGGGAGAACACCGGGACAGTTTCCATCAGCTCGGTATCAGTGCAACTCTCCGGCCAGCCAGTGACATTGACATGGAGCACTGCCTTCCCGCTGCAACCCGGTCAATCAGCCTCAGCTGAGACAACCACTCTACCAACCGGGCTACTGCTTGTGGTAGGAGACATCTACCAGGTGACGATTACAGCCACCTTGTCCGATGGAACAACGGAGACACAGACGACCAGCGCCATCTACACCCTGGGCGCCGGACTCGGGCTCTAAGACAGCCCGAACCCCCCTTTTTCTCACAAGAATCCCATCACACTCAAGCTTGTCCCACGAGTTGCGGTTTCACAGGGAATCTTCGAATTTTTTTCCTCGGCTACAAGTATTCTCAGCGAACCGAGGCCAATCAGAAGCGTTAGTAGCCTTTGATGCTCATCTCTTGTGGTACATTTCGTGGTTTGATGTTGTCAGTCTGCCACATGTCCCGCAGTATCGCGCGGCGTTGAAAGGGGCCGGATTCCACCCGAATGGGTACCTCTGTTCTGAGAATTGCCATAGGGGTTTAATGATGTGTCCGAAGGCTGCAAATGGAACATATCTTGTTATCGCGGGTCCTGACGCGTAGACTGCCAGTGCGAGGGCCCATAGTCTGTCGTCGTGCGCCCCGTTCGGGTGCGTGAACTTTGTCTGTCCTGTCTGTGTCTGTTCGTATCTTTCCACGTTAATCTCGTTAATCAGCTCGGAGTCATATGGGATCCTTAGTAGGCCCTTCTGCATGGTCCCTTTCATATAACCCATGATATTCTCTTTTTCCGGGAGACTCAGCATTATCCCCTTGACATTCTTGAGGTCCTCCTTGGTTGCCTGTTCGACAAAGAACTCGCCGACACCTGTCCGGTCAATGTAGATCCTGTGGACGGTCTGCAGCGTCCTCTGCAACAATTTCATGTGACCTAAGACGACCCCGTATTCGGTTCCCAGTTTGAACCGCTTCAAATGGACGAGAGAGACAACGTCAGCGTCTTTTCGCACTACTGCGACGGCGGAGTGGTCGACTTTCTGGCCGAGGTCGGTCCCGATGAAGAATGTTCCCACATTCCACGGCTTATCGCTCGGAATCGCGCTCAATTTGATGCAACTCCAATTAGATCTCTATCGTCCCAGAATTCGAGCCTTGGATCAACGCACTTTTCAATCAGGGCATAGCTGAAGTAGGCGTCCTCATCAACCGCGAACTCCGCCTCCATCTCCCTCTGCCAGCGCCACGGATCCTCAACCATCTGCGCGCGAATAGCATCCAAAATCTGCTTCTTCAACGGCCCATTAGGCTCCAAAGCCTCCTTCCAGCTAACATGATGACGCGAGAAGTTTCCGAACTTCTTGTCGTCAGTACACATCTTGTAGAACAGGCTGTCGCGCGATCCCGGGGTGCTCGCCGCGATAAACCGGCCGTTCGTTGTCCCAAGCATGTAGACAACCGCATCGTAGAGATCTTCGTCGTTCAAGACGAACGATAATTCATCCACCAGAACCAAGTCAGCGGTTATACCCCTGACCGTCTCTGGGCTGTTCGGAAGAGCCTCAATGCTCGATCCGTTGATGAACTCCAACCGTGTCTTGTAAGGTCGTCCGGATAGAAAATTCGTCTCCATCCCTGAAAGGAAGAAGGAGATCTTGGCGATCATCCTCCGGCTCTGTCGCAAGCTAGGCGCTAGTATCACAACCCTCCGATAGGATTGTGAGAGAACCAGGTAGAGGCATAGGGATGCTATGGTATGGGATTTTCCGCTCTGACGCGACCATCGGGCCAGGACGAACTGGTTGTTGTCGCGTAGAAATTTCTCCTGGTAGGCGTAAGGCTTGTAGTGGAGGTAGACTACGCAGAACTCGACAACATCTCCCTGGATGAGCGGTTTGCTCTCGGCTTCTTTTCGTTCTCTTGCTTTCTGCAGCTTCGCGTAGTATTGGTCTATTTTCCCTTTGATTGGTGCTGACATCTAGTTCTTCTCGCCGCTCTTCTTGCTCTCCCATTTCGGCGTCCCGGGCAGGCTGATTCTTCGAGGCAGATGCCCAGCCTTCTCCAGCTCTTTCAGACGCTTCTCCCAGTCTTTCGCCTGCTGATCTCGCAGGACCGCGTTCAGGACCTGAGCCGTGTTGGTGTGGAGCTGGGTCCAGCGTTCCCTGGTTTTAGGGTCCAGCTTCGTATTGATCATCATCTCCCGAGATCTGGCGAGACTTTCCCTGAGTTGTTGAACGATCTGGGCGCGCAGCTCATCGTCGCTTGGACCCTCGGTCTTTCCTGTTAACTCCGCTCGCCCCTACGAGACGTAGCCAGTATTCGTGACCATCTCGGCCACCTCTTCCTCCAGCTTCCTTGGATTTCGTCTGGGTCTCGGGTCCAGCGTCTCTTTCCAGAGCCCCAGCGCTCTAATGCCTATACTCCCAAGTAGTCGAATCTGGGCTTGATCGAGGGTCCCGTCTTTGCATCCCTGTTCCAGCTTGTCCAAGACGATTCTCGTCAATCTGTGGATATTGACGAGTAGATCTTTTCTCGGTCCAAGTTCCTCGTCGTCGTCTGGTGTTTCTTTCGCTCCGCTACTCTCTGACATTGTCGATATCACTTGTCTCTCTGACTAAAGAGTGGTCGAGGTGATACTGAAGGCTTGTATTCGGTCGTATACGAATGGCAACACAGGATAAGTTGAGCGACCGGTTCAATTGGCTTCTCGAATCCGGAATTTCCATGGAAGACGCCTGGAGGATCCTCTCGGTGGAGATTCTAGCCAACGCTGGCGTGGTTGCACCACGAAACCTGGAATCATCTGCAACAGAGCCTGAAGGAGTAGCGACGGGGCGGATCCCGATCTATGAGTCGAAAGTCATCAAGGTTGTGCGAGTCGATCCTTCAGACGATGATAGGATTCGTGCCCTCCTTAGCCGCGTCAGACAAGCATCGACGGGGGCTAAGAGTGATGCTCCTACCGAGAGCTCGCTCATTCGTCAGGCGCTACGTCTGGGTCTCGATGAGCTAGAAAGGCAAGAGAGGCAGAACGCCAGGCGATAGAGAACCTCTTTGACCGCAGCGAAACTGGCTTTGAGTAGGGATAAGGTCTTGGCAATGCATTGCCAAGGTCTTTATATGTATCTTGGCAGTTGATTGCCAAGGGAAGAACGGATTGTCCCAAGCAGATCTTGTCGAAAATAATCCTTGGTGGCTGAACAAGAAGGCGATTGACAAAGACCCGCGGATAGTCGAATGGGAAGCGTCCAAATTCAAATGGACGCCGAGGCTCGGCGACACTTTCGAGTGGAACCTTGACCTAATCTACGTTCTGAGGGGTCCTCGACAAGTCGGCAAGACTACGCTGATGAAGCTGAAGATTCGGGACCTGCTAGAATCGGGAGTGGAAGCGAGGCGCATATTCTACTGGCCGTGCGATCTAGTCGAAGGCCCGGAACGGCTTGTCCGGATAATAACGTCCTACCAGGATTTCTCGAGAAAGGACACTGTGGCAAAGGACAAAGGCGTCGGATTCAAAGGCTGGGTCTTGGGACCGAAACCCAACGACACGAAGGCCGGGGCTCCCATAGACAAGACGACAAGACTCTACATTGTTCTCGACGAAATTTCCTCTGTGAAAGATTGGCAGAAAGGCATCAAGTCACTCTACGATGCTGGAAGACTTCGGAATTGTACCCTTGTCTTGACTGGGTCCCACAGTATCGACCTGCGCAAAGCCACCGAGACTCTTGCTCGTCGAAGGGGGGAGGTTGACAAGCTCAAGGATCATCTGCCGGACAAGATTCTCTTGCCCACCAAGTTCTCAGAGTACGCGGATACTAGGAGCGAGAAAATCCACAACATGATTCGATCCATGGACCTGCTGAAGAGACCTAGCAGACAGACTCTCTGGGGCCAGATAATGAAGGGAGATATGCCCAAGGAAGCCGAGGAGCTGCAGCTTATCTCGAAGGAAGCGCAGAATCTCTTCAACGAGTTCCTCATTACAGGTGGCGTCCCGAAAGTAATCGACCGTTACTTGTCCTCCGGCTCCATCTCCCAGGATCTCTACGAAGACTACGTGAGCCTGGTTCTCCGAGATGTGGCCCGGTGGAACGGGAAAGAGATTGTGCTCCGACAAGTCGTTCGGAAACTCATGGAATCGTTGGGAACTGCTGTCTCTCTCAATGGTCTACGCCAAGAAACTGACGTATCGTCCCATCACACTACGGGCGTTTACTTGGATTTCCTCAAGGACAGTTTCGTAACCACAGTGATCTCAAAGTTGGACCTGAACAAAGATGCATCCAATGTCAGGGACCCTAGGAAGTCGCACTTCGAAGATCCGTTCATCTTTCACGCGCTGAGATCATGGGCGCTGGGCAGGGAGCCCTACCGTGAAGCTCTCAGCTTTCTATCGGAACCAGAGAAAGTGTCGAAGCTGGTGGAATCTGTGGTTGCAAACCACCTTGTTAGGCTGTTGTTCAGCTACAATCCTTCGACCCTGTTTGACTACAGCAGCCAGCTCTTCTACTGGGAGGGATCAAGCTCCAGACAGTTGGATTTCGCGGTTCGCCTCGGCAGCAAGTATCTTCCAGTGGAGGTGAAATATCAGAGCAAGATATCATCCGATGACGCGAAAACGTTAATCGATTTTCGGAAGGCCGGAAGATCTACCAATGGACTTATTCTCACGAAGGATACGCTTGCCGCAAAGGGGTCTCATCTGGAGATTCCGGTCCACCTCGCGCTTTTACTGATTTAGGATTCTAACCCGGTCGCGAATTGAAAGCGTAGTCTTCTTCCAGTTCTCTTTGAGGCTTGAAAAGATCTTTTCCTCCTCCTCATCACTCATATTCCAAGCTCCAAGCGAATCTCTAAGCCTGCCTCGTTCCCGAATCAGCTTTCTGGCATTGCCTCTGGTCTTCCATTCCGGAGCGCCTTTCCCGGCCATTTTACCAGCTCGTCTACTTCTCTCAGCTATCTTTGGAGCCTAGTCCTTTTTGAACAATTTTTCCCGGACAACGGGGCTTGGCAGTTTATTGCCAGCCGCTTTATATGCAGCTTGTCAGTCGCTTGACAACCCATTGTTGATCCAGAATCTATTATAGAAAGCCTCCATCATAACTGGACCTGTATAACACGGAATCCAGCTGGATGAACGATTGACCAAGATCGTTGCTGACGACCTCCAGAACGACGAAGTCTCCTCCTTAGTTGAGTACATGACTGCCGTGTCCAGCGGTCAGATAGCTCAGCACAAGAAGCTCGTCGAAGTCACCGGTCTATCCAACAAGAAGATCAAATTCTTAGTCAAAAAGTTCCTCTACACCCGACACCTTCCCGGTTACGGTGTGCTCGAAACTGCAGGAAACTTCGAGATAGTTCGTCTCAAGCCTGAAGAGAAACGGACCGAGCAACACGAAACCCTCAGTCCATCGATGATTCCGGAGTCCATAGGCTTGGGAGGCCTTCCACGTTGGGGCAAACCGTCAGACATGATTGAATGGGAGGGACAGCCGCCGCCGATGAAGAAGGAACGCTACAAGAAACAGTAGCGCCGCTGAGACTCCTGCTGTTTAGACCCTCACGGGGTCCAACCTTTAGGGAAATGTGAGGCGAGGGATCGTGCCTGACCCAGACACCATCGTTTTCTCAAAGATTTCTTTTCTTGTAACTTTCCTTTTTCTGTAACTATTGTTTTGCGCTAACTTTTTCTTTTCTTGTTAACTATTATGTGACCCCCCTGGGGGTCCTTTTTTCCTGCGCCGCGCCCTTCGTGAAACGCCGAGAATCCCACGTTCAGCTCTCCTTGCTGGTGCCCCCTTCCTTCGTGGCTGGCACTAACTTCCAAGGAGCCCAGCGGGATCCTATGCTCGTTCGCTGAACAGGTCTATGCCGCCTTTCGAGTCAAACCGGATCGAGAACCCGTACTCTTTGCCGTGGTATAGTGCCGTGCATTCCCGCCCTCGATAGCTACCGGTCATCTTGATCTCATCAAGAGTGTTCCATCCGGTCCGTTTCTTCACCTCGTTTACCATGTTCTTGAATTCGATCGCGCATATGTCGCAGCAGAAGAACATGCGTTGTCCTTCGATCTCTTCCCAGTAGTCGCCCCATGTTGCCTGGCATATCGCGCAGCCTTTCTCAGCTACTTTCAAACTGTCTACTCCTCTCCAGCCGGGCCATCAAGTACCGGTCGAAATAGTCAATCGACCGAAGAAACGTTGACTGCACATCATCCACATTCCCATACAACCTCGAATACTTCTCCACAAGCCCCAGAGCCTGTTCAGAATGCCCCACATCAGCCTCATACCCCTCCCGCAAGAACGCCTTCGCCTCATCCGATATCTCCCGGTTCTTCAATATCACCGGATCAAAATATCCTATACTCGCACCCTCACCCTTCAACTTCCGGTTCGCAATCAACTCCAACCCATGCATCGCCGCTATCCCCTCGACCCAGTGATCATCCCGGCAGATACTGTCCCAGACACGAATCGCCTCCCTCGTACCCGGCAACGGCGCCATCCGAAACACTTCTTTCCGATCTAAGCCCAGACTTTCCCCCATCCTCAACAACAGCTCATAATGACTCGGCTGACCCGTCCCCACGCCACCGTATTCCGTGTTGATATTATCCAGTTCATACAGTACAACCTCTGTCTCGTCTGTCCGCGCCATAATGTAGCTGCACGACCGTGCCCACTGACGGAGAAAATGCTGATGCTCAACAACATACCCCAACAATACCGCCCTGCTAGGATGCTGCAACGCGAGAACGAAAGGATGCGGACTCGACCCGTAGAACTTCTCGACAAAACGCCTCTTAACCCACGACTCCAAACTCTTCCCGCCGAGATCGAAGAATCCAGTCAGCAACTTCGCCAATGTCTTTCCATCCGATTTCTCCTTGGTAATATTCCGGTTCAACCACATCACATGCCCCGCATCACTCCGACCCGCCATCTCAACAAAATGACCCGCAAGATCATCGAAATCATCATGCTTCTGAAAACCGACACCACAACAAGGACACTTCGTCAATCATATCCGACCTCTTACAGCGGAAAATCCTTCGGCAAACGACCACGAAGCCGCTGATAATCAACATCCGCCCCATATTTCCCGCGAATATCCTCCAGCATCCTCTTCACCTCATCAACCGTCAAACCCCGAGCACCACCAACCATCTCTACAGTATGCTCAAAGTCCTCGTGGCACGAGGCATAACAGTTGCCCATTCCAGTCAAGAGTTCCCGTTCTCTAGGAGTCAAAACCATCTTGCCATAGGATTAGGATCCTAGAGGGAATCTTTGAATTTTTCCTGTAAGACAAGTGTTCTTAGCGTTTGGAGGCCAAGATTCCCCCGCTTGATAAGGAATGCTGGATCGCTTCGCATGGCGAAGGCGGATTTTAGATCGGATACGAATTTTGGAGAAGACATCTCCCTGATCGCGGAATCTATCTGCTCTACTAGTTGTTCTTTTGATCCGCAGGCCGCGCACGTCGCGACGGTCTTCCAGTCGACCCTTTCTGATAGCATTACAACATCAGCGAGGTCTTGAATCCCGCCTAGGTGCAGCTTCATCGCGACGAGCAGATTCCTCTGCGCCACCCTAGACGGTGTTGAGTCTGTCGCTCCCAGTACAATTGCCTCTACAGAATTATCCTGTATGAACTTGTAGGTCCAAGTTCCCCTGGTAACAGTGCTGACGACTGTGTCCACGAAGAGCTCCAGGGAGACTGGTTCTCCTCCGACCGATTTGGCGTACTCCCTGATCGTCACGCCTATGGGTGGTCGAACCTCGTTTCTTCGTAGCTCGTATCCTTCTCCGAGGAGTATCGCATCTATGACCGGAACATTGTCCCTGGTGGTTGCTAAGTCACAGTCGACAGAGAACCGGTGTTGGCCGTGGGCGTTGACAGCGTATCCTCCTATCACGACGAAACCGTCTGTGGCTTCGCTCAAGACCCTGAGGATCCTAATGATCTCAGTCTCACGCGAGGTCAGGTATCCGGACTGGCTCATCATTTTCAATCACGCGGCAACTTTCGCCCTAGCCCGATATTGATCAATCAAGGTTTTCAGCGCGGAATCTTGGATTTTAGTCTACGGTAGGCTTTGTCGAACACATCGTAGATTTCCTTCCAGAACATGTTGTCCGCCAGCTCCTCCGTCGTCCGCTCGTCGATCCGCCATTTCAACGGGTCCTCAAGATACTCTCGGCCCCTCACTGTCACCACGAACTTTGTCCCCAGCGAAACCAGCTTGTCATCGATCAGAGTCTGAACGACATGCTGAACAACCTCCCAAGCAGTCTTCCCTGGAATATTCCATCCCGAAACCTTCCCGCACTCCTTGACAAGCTGCGGCAGCGACATACCCTTCGAGACATCCTTCAACCTCGTCAACAGTAGGATTCGTCTAATCTCGAGACCAGAATCAACCCTACTCTCCAAAGGGGGAAAGACCCTCTAGCAATTCAAAGCTACCAGCACATTAACAAACTGACACCGAGACTAGTCAGACGATCAGTTCTTCCAGAAGTACCGGCGACGATCAGCCTAGGCTAATCAGTCGTTGGATACGTTTCTAATCGCGAGCTAGACTTCTCCGCACTTGGACGGTTGCGTTTGGTTAGCCTCTAGGTTGGCGAGTCTTTTTTCGAGTTCCCATATCATCTTGTGCTGGCCGAACAGCATCGAGAACATTAGCGGAACCTCCTTCACCACCGAAGCCATAGTACTAGCGTACGGTGCGTAGTGCTTGCACTGGCGCAGAAGATCATCGAATATTTCCTTGTCTTCTACTCTCAGAAAGGACCTGAACCTTCCTATCCGTTCAATCTCATCGTTTACAACCAGTCGCCACGAAGGAATCGTACGCCCCACAGAACACTCCTC
>WNGA01031497.1_pt1 | contig 10320 bp, 10 predicted proteins | sample 5400061 | NCBI WGS metagenome assembly WNGA01 (sample SAMN13153366, study PRJNA577476) | soil metagenome | isolation source: 100 cm soil or saprolite under grassland replicate 2 | place: USA:California | collected 2016-06-15
AGGGCGCCTTCTGCGAGCTCGGCACGGGCGACCTCGACGTGGGGGGCTTCCTGGCCGCGCTCGCGGCCACCGGGTACCAGGGCTGGGTCGTCGTGGAGCAGGACCGGCTCATCGGCGCGGGCGCCTTCCCCGAGGCCGCCGCGTCGCAGGCGCGCAACCGCGCCTACCTGCGGCGGTTCGGGCTGTGAGCGGACCGGCGCGCGGCGCGGGGCCCGTGCGCCTCGGCGTGATCGGCTGCGGTGCCGTCGCCCAGGCGGTCCATCTGCCGCTGCTCGCCAAGCGGCGCGACCTGTTCCAGGTGGCCGGCCTGTGCGACCTGTCCGCGGGCCTCGTCGGTCAGGTGGCCGAGCGGTTCGGCCTGGCCGCGGCCGGCCGCCACCGGGACGCCGAGGAGCTGCTCGGGGCGGAGCGGATCGACGCGGTCATGGTGCTGACCTCCGGGTCGCACGCGCCGGTGGTGGCGGCGGCGCTGCGCCGCGGCCTGCCGGTCTTCTGCGAGAAGCCGCTCGCCTACACCCTCGCGGAGGCCGATGAGCTGGCGGCCCTGAGCGGCTCGGACGCGCCCCGGGTGCAGCTCGGCTACATGAAGCTCTACGACCCGGCTGTGGTCGGGGCGCGTGCGCTGGTGGCGGGTCGGCCCCCGCCGCGGGCGGTGACCGTCACCGTGCTGCGCCCCTCCGAGGAGGACCAGCTTGCGCACGCGCGCCTGGAGCCCGTGCCCGCCGACGTGCCGGCGGCGCGGCGCGAGGCGCTGGCGCGGGAGGGCGACGACCGTGCCCGGCGCGCGCTCGGCGGCGTGTCGCCGGCCCTCCGGCGGCTGTACGTGGACGTGCTGCTCGGCAGCACCGTGCATAACCTCTCGCTGGTCCGGGCGCTGGCCGGCGAGGTGCAGTCGGTCGAGCACGTCGCCATGTGGCCCGACGGCCCGCAGCCCGGGTCGGTCTCGGTCGACGCGACCCTGCCGGGCTGCGCCCGCCTGGCGGTCTGGTCGCACTACCTCGGCCGGTACCCGAGCTACCGCGAGGAGGTCCAGCTCCACTACGAGGACGGCTCGGTCCTGCTGACCTTCCCGTCGCCGTACCTGCTGCACGCCCCGACCGTGCTGACCGTGCGCGAGCGGGCGGGCGAGTCCACCAGCACCACCAGGCGGGCGTCGACCGTCGAGGCGTTCGAGCGCCAGCTCGAGGGCTTCCACCGGCTCGTCACCGAGGGCGCCCCGCCGGCGGCCGGCATCGCCGAAGGCCGTGCCGACGTGCTGACCTGCCAGCGGATCGTGCGGCGGCTCGCCGACCGGCGCGGCATCCCCGTGGGCGGCGAGGCCGGGGAGCCCAGGGCCGGAGAGCCAGGGGAAGCCGGGGAAGCCGGGGAAGCCTGGGAAGCGGGGGAGGCGGCCCGCGCCGCGGCCGGGCCGATCGTTCAATAGCGATCGGATCGCGTCAGGTGAGCAGCGTCAGGCGCTTGCCGACGAGGGTGCGCTTCAGCGGCGGCAGGGCGGCGGCGACCTTGAGCAGCTCCTGGGAGGCTGGGGCGTCGGGGTCGGACATCACCAGCGGCTTGCCGCTGTCACCGCCCTCGCGCAGGCGCACGTCCAGCGGGACCTTGCCGAGCAGCTCGGTGCCGAGCTCGCCGGCGAGCAGCTCGCCGCCGCCGGTGCCGAAGATCTGGTGGCGCTCATTGCAGCCCGGGCACACGAAGTAGCTCATGTTCTCGATGACGCCCGCGATCTTCATGCGGTTCTCCAGGGCGAAGCGGCCCGCCAGGATCGCCACCCGCTCAGCCGCCTCCTGCGGGGTGGTGACCAGCAGCATCTCCGCGCCCGGGAGCATCTGGGCGAGCGAGATGGACACGTCGCCGGTGCCCGGTGGCAGGTCGGCCAGCACGTAGTCCAGCTCGCCCCAGTACACGTCGGTGAGGAACTGCTGGATCGCGCGGTGCAGCATGGGCCCGCGCCACATCACCGGCTTGCCGGCCTCGATGAAGAAGCCGATCGAGATGACCTTCACCCCGTGCGCCTGGAGCGGCATGATCATGCCGTTGAAGCCGACCGGCCGGCCGGTCGCGCCGAGCATCCGCGGCACCGAGAAGCCGTAGATGTCGCAGTCGACCACGGCCACGCGGTGGCCCTGGGCGGCCAGGGCGGCGGCCAGGTTGACGGTGACCGACGACTTGCCGACCCCGCCCTTGCCCGAGGCGACCGCGAGCACGCGGGTCGAGGAGTCCTCGCCCCAGAAGGTGATCTTGCGCTGCTGCGCGGCCCCGGGCCCACGGAGCTTGGTGACCAGCGCCTGGCGCTGCTCCTCGGTCATGGCGCCGAGCTGGACGGACACCCCCGTGACCCCGGGCAGCGGGGCGACCGCGGCGGTGACGTCCCTGTTCAGCCGGTCCTTCAGCGGGCACCCGGCGATCGTGAGGAGGATCTCGACGGTCACTGCGCCCGATTTGCCGATGGTGATCCCCTTGACCATGTCGAGCTCGGTGATGGGCCGGTGGATCTCCGGATCCATCACCTGCCCGAGGGCGGTGTAGACCTCGTCACGAGTGACCATTTGGGGCGTTCACCTCACAGAGCGCGCCGGGCGCCACAGCAGCCGGGGGGCATCCCCCTACACTTCAGCAGTGTAGCAACGCAGTGGAGCAACGCGGACGATCGCTTCCCGGTTCGAGGGGTCCCTCCATGTCCGAGTACGACGCCGTCGTTGTCGGGGGCGGGCCGAACGGCCTGGCCGCCGCCCTCCGCCTCGCCGAGGCGGGCTGGTCGGTGTGCCTGCTGGAGGCCGCTGACGAGGTCGGCGGCGGCGCCCGCACCCTCGAGTGCACGCTGCCCGGGTTCCGGCACGACTTCGGCGCGGCCTTCCTGCCGCTGACCGTGCTGGCGCCCGCGATCACCGGGCGCGACCTCGGCGCCTACGGCCTGCGCTTCCTGCACGCGCCGCTGCCTGCGGCCCACCCGTTCCAGGGGAACCAGGCGATCGTGCTCGCCCGATCCGCCGCGGAGACGGCCGCCTCGATCGACAAGCTCCACCCCGGCGACGGCGCCGCCTGGACCGCCTTGGACGAGGCCTACTGCGACCCGGTGGAGCTGTTCCTGCGGGCGCAGATGGCTCGCTGGCCCGTCAGGGAGATGGCCGCGCTGGCGCGCCGGCTCGGCGGCGTCCAGCCCGCCCTGGGCTTCGTGCGCATGCTGCTCCAGGGCGCCGCCGTGGTCGCGGGGCGGTTCGAGTCGGAGCAGGCCAGGGCGTTCCTGGTGGGACCGGCGATGCACGCCGACCTCCCCCCGGAGGCGCCGGGGACCGGGGTGTACGCGCTGCTGCTCAACCTGCTCGGGCAGCGGTACGGCATGCCGGTGGCGGAGGGCGGCACTGGCGCGGTCAGCGCCGCCCTGGCGGCCGCGCTGCGCGACGCCGGCGGCGTGATCGCGACCGGGCGGCGGGTCGACCGCATCGTGGTCGAGGCGGGCCGCGCGGTCGGGGCCGAGGCGGGCGGCGACGCGTTCCCGGCGCGCCGGGCCCTGATCGCGGCCGTGCACCCGGAGCTGGTGGTCCGCCTGGCCGGGCCGGAGTCGTTCCCCGCCGGCGCGCTGGAGCAGGTCCGCGGCTTCCGGCGCGGGGTCGGCACCTTCAAGATCGACTGGGCCCTGGACGGGCCGGTCCCGTGGGGGGCGGAGGAGTGCCGGCGGGCCGCGGTGCTCCACGTCGGCGAAACGGTACGGGCGATGAGCCGCTCGGCGTGGGAGGCCGCCAACGGGCTGCTGCCGGCGCGGCCCACGCTGATCCTCGGGCAGCCCACGCTCGCGGACCCCAGCCGCGCGCCCGCAGGCAAGCACGTCCTGTGGGGCTACGCCCACGTGCCCGCCGCCCCCACCGGCGACGCGCTGCGCCCGCGCGCCAGGGGCGAGTGGTCCCGCTCGGCCGAGCCGTTCCTCGGGCGGGTCGAGGCGGCCATCGAGGCCCACGCGCCCGGCTTCCGCGACCTGGTGCTCGCGCGCAGGGCCTGGACGCCGGCGGACCTGGAGGCGGCGGACGCGAACCTGGTCGGCGGGGACATCGTCACCGGCTCGTTCGCAGTCGACCAGCAGCTCGTGTTCCGCCCAGGCCCCGCCTGGTGGCGCTGGGGGAGCCCGGTCAAGGGGCTGTACCTGGCCAGCGCGGCCGTTCCCCCCGGCGGCGGCGTGCACGGCGCCTGCGGCGACCTGGCGGCGGCGCAGGCGCTCGCCGACCGCCGCCGCCGCCCCCTGCTGCTGGCCGGCGCGGGCCTGGCCCTTGGCGCCGGCCTGCTCGCCGGGCCGGTCAGGCCGAGCCGACGTCCCGCGGGCCGCCCTCGCCGAAGGTGACGGTCACGGTTCGCTCCTCGACCCCGCGGACGATGCCGAGCGCCAGGCTCGGCCCGCTCACCCGGTCGAGCGCCTCGTAGAGCTGGTCGGCGTCGCTGACCGGCTGACCGTCGACGGCCACGACCAGGTCGCCGGCGCGCACGCCGGCGCGGTCCGCCGGGCTGGCCTCCTCGACCACGCGGACCAGCAGGCCGTCGCGCTCGGGCAGGCCGACCGCGCGCCGCAGCTTCCTGGCCCAAGGCGCGGCCGGGCGGGGGACTCGCCCCTGGCGAGCGCATCGATCCGCCCGCGGAGCTCGGCGTCGGCCGGCAGCGCGACGTAGAAGCCCTCGCCCAGCCGGTGGGTGTTGAGGCCGACGAGCTGGCCGGCCCGGTTGACGACCGGCCCGCCGGAGGAGCCGCGCGCCAGGGGCGCGGTGTGCTCGACCGAGCCGGCGATGCGGCGCCCGCGCGGGCCGCGGAAGGCGCGGTCCACCGCGGACACCAGCCCGGCGGTGACCCGCTGCCGGCCGCCGGGGCTGGCCAGCGCGAAGACCACCGTCCCGACCGCCACCGGCGAGCCGGGGTCCGCCCAGCTCACCGCGGGCGCTCCGGCGGTGTCGACGTCGACGACCGCGAGGTCGCCGTCGACGTCGACGCCCCGCACGTGCCCGGTGGCGCTGCGGCCGCCGGCGAAGACCACGGTGACCTCGTCGCCGCGAAGGTTGTGCGCGTTGGTGACCACCCGGCCGTCGGCTACCACCACCCCGGAGCCACGGCCCCAGCCCCTGCCGATGCCGACGACCGAGCCGCCGACCTGACCGGCGATCTGGCCGACTGCCTGCTCCAGTTCTTCGAGTGCGCCCATCCCTGCCTCCTTGGCGTCCCCGGGCCGGTCCGCGGGCCGGTCCATCCAGGGGTGACTAACTTGCAAGTAGCAAGCTACTAGTCTGCCGAGCGGGTCGCAAGGCCCGGCGGCGTACCATGACGGCATGCCGGAACCTCGCCAGGCCAGGGCCGCCGGGCCGCCGGGCTCACCGCTGCAGGAGGCGGTCCTCCGCGTCGGCGACCGCTGGACGCTGCTGATCGTGGACGCCCTGCTCGCGGGCCCGCGGCGCTTCAACGACCTGGCCTCCGACCTGCCCGGGATCGCCTCGAACATCCTGTCGCAGCGCCTCAAGGACCTGGAGCGGTGGGGCCTGGTGGTCGTCCAGCCCTACTCCGAGCGCCCACCCAGGTTCGCCTACCAGCTCAGCGCGGCCGGGCGTGAGCTGGCCGGCGCGCTGCGCCTGCTGGCCCAGTGGGGGGCCCAGCGCTCCGGCGACGGCGATGCCCTCCAGCACCTCGAGTGCGGCACCCAGCTCGAGACGCGCTGGTACTGCCCGACCTGCGCCCGCCTGGTCGAGGACGGCGAGGCCGGCGAGCTGCGCTTCGCCTGAGACCTCCGCACGGTCGGAGCGGGTCGGTCCGGAGCGGGTCGTCAGAGCGGGTCGGTGGCCGGTCGGGCCTCGAAGGGCCGGTCGGGCCGGAACGGGTTGGCGCCGGCGTCGGCGGCTCCGGTGAGCAGGTCGACCAGCCTCCTGGACCCCGCCGGGCCGGCCATCACCCCGCGGCCGCTGTAGCCGGTGTTGACCAGCAGGCCGTCCACCGCGGTCGGGCCGATCAGCGGCCGGTGGTCGGGGGTCATCGTGTAGTGCCCGGCCTGCAGCAGCCAGGAGGCCGACCAGGTGGCCCACACCTCGCGCCAGAACGGGGCGACGCGGCCTGCCCACACCGGGCTGGCGGGGTCCAGGAGCTGGAACGCGAAGCGGTGGTCCAGCGGGACGTCCTCGCTGGGCGGGGTCGGCGGCGTGGCCGGGTCGGCGAACAGCAGCGAGGCCCCCTTGAAGCTGGGGCGCCAGTGCACCCCGGTGTCGTCGTCGACGGTCATGGGCGCGCCCGCCGGGACCTGGGGCACATCCGGCATGACCAGCTTCTGGCGCCGTACGGTGGTGACCGGCAGCTCGACGCCTGCCAGCCGCGCCACCTCCCCCGAGAACGGCCCGGCGGCCACCACCACCGCGTCGGCCCCTACCGTGCCGAGGGTCGTCTCCACCTCGACCACCCGCCCGCCGCCCAGCCGGAAGCCGACCACCCCGCAGCCCACCGCCACCTGCGCGCCCGACGCGGCAGCCAGTCCCATGGTCACCGGCTTGGGGTCGAGCAGGCCGTCGGCGGCGCGGAAGCGGGCCTGCACCACCTCCGGGCCGACGAACGGGAACGCGCGGCGGGCCTCGTCGCCGTCCAGCAGGTCCACGTCGGCCAGCCCCCAGGCCCGCTGCTCGGCGACAAGGCGGCGCTGCCGCCCGGCGCCCGCGTCGCTGGTGGTCAGCCACAGGTAGCCCTGCTGGCGCACGCCGGGGTCGTAGCCGGCATGGCCGGTCACCTCCGCGAAGCTCAGGAACAGGGCGGCCGACTCGCGCACCAGCTCGAGCTGCTCCCTGGTCTCGAGCTGGAGTCGGAAGCCCCCGGCCGCGACCGGGGTGGTGAGCGAGCAGAGCGCCGGGCGCCGCTCGAGGACCAGCGGGCGCAGCCCGGCGCGCGCCGCGTAGAACGCGGTCGCCGCGCCCACGATCCCGCCCCCGATCACCACCACCTCGGCCCCGCGCGGCAGCGCCGACACGTACCCGATGCCCATCGACCCTCCCCTCCGCGGTCCTGTAGAAGTGGAACCATGTCGTAGCACTCGACGCCTTGGCGTTCGACCACGCGGAGACGGGAGGGAGCCACGGGTGAAGCTGGGACTTGCGCTGCCGCACTACGACTACTCGTTCCCCGGGCCCGGCCCGGTCACCTTCCAGCGGGTGGCGGGCTATGCCGAGCGGGCGGAGGCGGCCGGGTTCTCGGAGCTGTGGGTCTCCGACCACTTCTGGTCGGACCTGGAGCGCTACGGCGGCCCGCCCGGGCGCCAGGGCACGCTCGAGTGCTGGACCACGCTGGCGGCGCTGGCCGTGCGCACCCGCGCCGTGCGGCTGGGCAGCCTGGTGCTGGCGGTCGGCTTCCGCCCGCCCACGCTGCTCGCCAAGATGGCCGCCACCCTCGACCAGCTCGCCGGCGGCCGGCTCGACCTCGGTCTGGGGGCGGGCTGGAACGAGGACGAGTTCCGCGGCAACGACCTGCCCTTCCCGCCCCCCGGCGAGCGGCTCGGCATGCTCGAGGAGGGCCTCGAGGTGCTGCGCGCCCTGCTCACCGACGCGGGGACGCCCGCCTCGTACCAGGGGCGCTACTACCGGGCGGAGAGCGCCCCGGTGGTTCCCGGCCCGGTGCAGCAGCCCCGGCCGCCGCTGTGGGTGGGCGGCAGGGGCGACCGCCTGCTCGGCGTGGTGGCCCGCGCCGCCGACGGCTGGAACGTGGTCTGGGCGATCGCGCCCGAGGAGTACGACCAGCGGCTCGAGGTCCTCGCCGCGGCCTGCGCCCGGGTCGGCCGGCCTCTCGCCGAGGTGCGCCGCTCGGTGGGTCTGGCGACGCTGATCGGCCGCGACCCCGACGACCTGGCCGCGCGCTGGCGGCGGCTGCAGGCGTGGGCGCCCGGTGGCGCGCTCGACGGGGTGGACCTGGGCAGGTGGGCCTCCACTCGCCTGGTCGGGACCGCCGACCAGGTGCTCGGGCAGCTCCGAGGCTGGCGGGAGCGGGGCGTCGAGCAGGTGATCTGCTCGTTCTCGAACCTTCCCTTCGCGGTCTTCGAGGACGAGCAGCTCGACCTGCTCGCCGAGCTGGTCCTGCCGCGCCTGGCCTGAGGGGCGGCGGCCGGCTCGGCTCAGAACCGGACCGCCGCGAGCTCCACCTGCCGCACCGCCGGCAGCGGCGCGGACAGGTCCACGCCCTCGGCCTCGAGCTCCGCGCGCAGGCGGCGCACGGCCTGGAGCCAGGCAGCCTCTGGGACCCGCCAGGACTCCGACCAGACGCGCCGCTCCAGGACGTCGAGCTGCTCCGCCCAGGTCGCGTCCTCCTGCCAGGTCACCGGCTCGAGGTCGTCGACGCGGCCGCCGAGCTCGGCGTAGGCGTCGATCGCCTCCGCGTCGCCGCGCACCCCGACGGGTCCGTGGGAGACGCCCATGGCGGTGAGGATCGCGGCGTGGCGCTCCCGCGCGAGCCCACGCGGGCCCCTGCCCTCCGACCGCAGCGAGCGCCTCCGGGAGACGACCAGCACCCCGCCGGGGGCCAGCACCCGGCGCACCTCGGCGAGGGCCTGCCGCCAGCTCGGGATCAGGTGGAGGACGTGGACCTCGATCACCGCGCCGAACGCGCCGTCCCGGAACGGCAGCCGGGCCGCGTCCGCGCGGACCACCGCCGGGGCCGGCAGGCCCTCCGCGGCTGCGTTGGCGCGGTAGCGGCCGAGCATGGGGGCTGACAGGTCGACCCCGAAGATCCGCCGGCCCCTGCGGTGCAGCGGCAGGGAGATCCGGCCCGTGCCGACGCCGATCTCGAGGAGGCGGGCCTCCAAGCTGGCGGCCTGCTCGATGCGGTCGGTGACTGCCTCGCTCACCCGGGGAGGGAGCCCCCGGGTCCGGTCGTAGTACTCGGCGGCGCGGTCGAAGGCGATAGAGCCCCTCGGGGGGTCCGGCGTAGCGATCGTGTGCACCTCCGCGGTCGTTCGGCGGCGTGGGGCGGTAGGCTGGTCGTCGCCATGGAACCACAACAGGCCTGCCTCAAGGTGCTCACCGACGCCGCGCCGGAGCCGCTGCACTGGACGGTCGTGCTGGACCGCGCGCTGAAGGACCGGCTGCTCGACCCGTTCACCACCCGGGACGTGCGCGGCGCGGTGGTGAAAAGCCTCGCGGCCCTCGCCAAGGAGGGCCGCGTGGTCAAGCAGAGCACCGGCGTGTACCGCATGCCCGGGAGCTGACGCGCCCGAGCCCGCCCGGGCTGGGAGCCGGCGCGCCGCCCCGCGGCCCGCGGTTCCGCGGCCTTCCTTCGGCTACCGTCGCTTGCTCGCGGAGGAGCCGTCGCCCTGGTGGATCGGGGTCACCTCGGCGCTCTGCTGCGTCGGCGAGCCCTGCGGCCCAGAGGTCCCCGACCCGGCAGCCCCGCCGCCGCCGGCGGTCGAGCTCTCCGCGCCGCTCCCGGCGGCCGTTGTCGGCACCGGCGTGGGGCCCTGGGACGAGGCGCCCGCGCGCATCTCGGCGACCTTGTCGCCTGCCGCGTTCGCGCGCTCCTTGAGCGCCTGGCGGACCTCGTCGCCCTTCTTCGGTGCGGTGAGCCAGCCGGCCAGCACCCCGAGCCCGGCCACCCCGGCACCGCCGAAGAGCAGCCGGCGCCTGCGCTTGCGGTTGGTCTTGCGGCGCTGCTTGGCGCGCTCGGGGAGGAGCTTGTCGGTGGCGCGCCGGGTCATCTCGGCGACCTGCTCCGGCTCTGGCAGGCGCTTCTCCAGCACCTCGCGGGCGGCGCCGCGAGCGCGCCTGCCCGCCGTCCTGCCCGCCGCCACGCCCTTGCGGCCCGCTTCCTTGCCGAGCGCCGCCGTCTTGTGCGTGGCCTCAGCCCCGGCCTCGGCGCCGCGGCGGCCAGCCGACGACATCGCCCGGGTGATCGCGTCCCTGGCGGTCTCCAGAGCGTCGCCCAGGTCGTCGGTCATCTCGGCGACCTGGTCACGCACCTCGTCACCGCTGGGCAGGCGGCCGGCGACCGCCCGCCTGGCTCGCTTGGTCCTGCTTCTTCGCCACAACATGGGGCCTCCCTTGAGTGGCTCTGCGCCGATCGCTCGGTTGGGTCGCTGTTGTCTACCCCTTTGTTGCCCCTCTTCAACAGAGAAAAACGGCCACGGATCATCCCTCGGCAGGAATTGCGGATGGAGTGAGCTCGACCAGGGTGCATTCTTTGCGCCAGCGGTCGCCTGCCTGCTCGCCGTCGGGCAGGTTCAGGCGGCGCGGCAGCAGGACCGAGACCATGCGGGCGAACAGGGGGTCGGAGGCGGGGACCACCCTGGCGCTGGCCTCGACGGTGGCGACCAGCGACTGGAGCGCCTTGGAGCGGGCC
>WNGA01013740.1_pt1 | contig 10319 bp, 7 predicted proteins | sample 5400061 | NCBI WGS metagenome assembly WNGA01 (sample SAMN13153366, study PRJNA577476) | soil metagenome | isolation source: 100 cm soil or saprolite under grassland replicate 2 | place: USA:California | collected 2016-06-15
TAATTGGACACATCGACGGGGGCATAAAAACCGGGGTCGATCTGGGCACACCAACCTGTCAAACTATATACCCCTTAAAAATCTCTGCCAACGGGGTTGCGTCATCTGCGCGCGGACGCAACCCATTCAGGGTTGGGGCTTACGCGCGGACCGACCCAGGGTAGGCGTTGCGCGCCAACCCTGGGCTTTATGACGGAACTGCTTTGGGATTCACGTGCGACGCAACCGTGGGCTTTGTGGGGCCCTTTGGGATTCAGGAAGCTTCGCCCGCCTGAACAAACACTCGCGAAAGAGCGTCGAGTTGCTCATCATTCAGACGATGGCCATCGCTTTCCCATCTCGTTTGGCGACCCGCGCGGGGCTCGCACTCCTCGCCGCCATCGCCGCGTGGGCCGTGCCGGCGGGCGCGGCGGCGCCGAAGGCCGATCCGGCCGGGCTGGAGTTTTTCGAGAAACACATCCGCCCCGTGCTCGTCGAGCATTGCTACAAATGCCACAGCGCGCAGGCCGAGAAACTCAAGGGCGGCTTGCTGCTCGACACGCGCGACGGGGTCCTCAAAGGCGGCGACACCGGCCCCGCCCTCCTCCCCGGCGACCCGGACAAGAGTCTTCTCATCAAAGCCGTCCGCTACACCGATCCCGACCTCCAGATGCCGCCCGCCAAGTCCGGCGGAAAGCTTTCGGACGAACAGATTCACCACTTCGAAGCCTGGGTCAAGATGGGCGCGCCCGACCCGCGGACTGGCAAATCCGAAATCCGAAATCCGAAATCCGAAATCGCCAGCCACTGGGCCTTCCAACCGGTCCGGCGTCCGCCACTTCCCGCAGTGAAGCACGCCAAGCTCATCCAGACGCCGGTCGACAACTTCATCCTCTCGAAGCTCGAAGCGAAGGGCCTCACGCTTTCGCCCCGCGCCGATAAACGCACGCTCATCCGCCGCGCCAGTTACGACCTGACCGGCTTGCCGCCCACGCCGGAGGAGGTGCGCGCCTTCGAGAAGGATTCGGCCCCGGACGCCTTCGCGAAGGTCGTCGACCGCCTGCTGGCCTCGCCCCGATACGGCGAACGGTGGGGCCGCTATTGGCTGGACGTGGCCCGCTACGCCGACACCAAAGGCTACGTCTTCGAGGAGGAGCGGAAGTATCCCTACTCCTACACTTACCGCGACTGGGTCATCCGCGCCTTCAACGAGGATTTGCCCTACGACCTGTTCCTCGTCCAGCAATTGGCCGCCGACCTGTTGCCGCTTGGGGAGGATAAACGGCCGCTCGCCGCGCTGGGTTTCCTCACGCTCGGCCGGCGTTTTCTCAACAACCCGCCCGACATCATCGACGACCGCATTGACGTCGTTTGCCGCGGCACGATGGGCCTGACGGTGACCTGCGCGCGCTGTCACGACCACAAGTTCGATCCGATCACGATGAAGGATTACTACGGGCTTTACGGCGTGTTCGCTTCCAGCCACGAGCCGAAGGAGCTGCCCTTGCTCGGCAGCGCGTCGATGCCGCCCCAATACGACGAATACGTCGCCGAGCGGAAGAAACGCGAGGCCGAGTTGGAAAATTTCATTGTGTCGAAGGAGGAGGAAGTTCGGACGAAGCTGCGCGGGCAGGTGGGCGATTACCTGCTGGCCGTTCACGACGCCGCGCAGGCCGACGAGGAGAAGCGGGAGGGCCTCGTGCGCGAGCGCAAACTCCAGCCGTCGCTCGCGCGCAACTACCGGAATATTTTGAAGGATTGGGAGAAGGAGAAAAATCCGATTTTCGCTCCGTGGTTCGCGTTCGCCGCGCTGCCGAAGACGAACTTCGCGCAGAACGCGAAGGAGGTCATCGCCGGCCTGGCTGGGGCAAAGGATCCGTCTAACATTGCGAATGTCCACCCGCACGTCGCGAAACTTTTCAGAACCGACGCGCCGCCCGAGTCGCTGCGAGACGTGGCCGAGGCGTACAACAAGTTGTTCGCCGAAGTTGACCGCGAGTGGAAAGCGGCCCAGACCAATTCGCCCGCCATCAAGGCGCTTCCCGACCCCGCCCGCGAAGCCCTCCGGCAAGTGCTCTACGCCGAAGGCTCGCCCATCGTCTCCCTGGGCGGCGACGAGTTGCGCCGCTTCACCGACACGCCGGTGCAGCAGAAGACGCGCGCCCTCAAGCGCAAGGTGGACGAGCTGGATGCCACGCATCCCGGCGCTCCGCCGCGCGCCATGGCCCTGGTGGACAACTCCAGCCCAACCGAGCCGCACATCTTCAAACGCGGCAATCCCGGCACCCCCGGCGACGCGGTGCCCCGGGGGTTCATCGAAATCGCGGCCCGGCCAAACCGCTCGCCGTTCACCAACGGCAGTGGCCGGCTTGAAATGGCCCGCGCCATCGCCAGTCCCGACAACCCGCTCACCGCGCGCGTCTGGGTAAACCGCGTCTGGCAGCATCTCTTTGATTCCGCGCTTGTGCGCACGCCCTCTGACTTTGGCGTGCGGAGCGACCCGCCGACGCACCCGGAATTGATCGATTGGTTGGCCAGCGAAATTGTTGAACCCGTTGAATCGTTAAATCGTTTAATCGTTAAATCGGAGCCTTCGGCTCTCGTTAAATCGTTGAATCGTGCAATCGTTAAATCGGAGCCAGATGGAAGGGGCGACGTCCCATTCAACGATTCAACGATTGAACGATTGAACGATTCAACGATTCAACGATTTAACGATTTAACGCTTCAACGCCCCTGGTCCACCAAACGCCTCCACCGCCTGATTCTGCTCTCCGCCACCTGGCAACAGGCCAGCGACGACAACGCGAAGGCGGCCAAGGCCGACCCGGCCAACCAACTGTTCTGGCGCCAGAACCGCCAGCGCCTCGACCTCGAAGCCATGCGCGACACGTTGCTCGCCGTGTCCGGTCAGCTCGACCTGACGACCGGGGGGCGCGCGGTCGATATCCTGGAGCCGGCTTCGACCCGTCGCACGGTGTACGGTTTCGTCGAGCGCCAGAATCTGCCGGGCTTGTTCCGCACCTTCGACTTCGCCAGCCCGGACTCGACCAGCCCGCAGCGCTTCCACACCACCGTCCCGCAACAGGCGCTTTTCCTCATGAACAGCCCGTTCGCGACGCGGCAGGCGCGGCGCATCCTCGAACGGCCAGAGATTAAATCGGCCGCGGGTGACGAAGAGCGCATCCAACGGATATACGGCGTCGCGCTTCAGCGCCGCGCGGACGCCGAGGAATTGAAGCTCGCCAGGAAATTTATCGCCGCGCAGGAAGCCGCCTCCGCGCCCGCCGAGCCGGCGCCTTCCAGCACGTGGAGCTACGGCTACGGCAAATTCGACGAGACCACCCGGCGCGTGACGGGCTTCACCGCGTTGCCGCACTGGACCGGTTACGCCTGGCAGGGCGGACCCGCACTGCCCGACCCGCACCTCGGCTGGGTGATCCTCAACGCCGACGGCGGCCACGTCGGGAACGATCAAAACCACGCCGCCATCCGTCGCTGGCGCGCGCCGCGTGACGGCGTCGTGAGCGTCACCGGTGAACTCAATCATCCAAGCGATCAGGGCGACGGCGTCCGCGCCCGCGTCGTGTCGAGCCGGCTCGGCCCGCTGGGCGAATGGACCGCGCAACATCAGAAGGTTTCGACCCCGATTGGCCGCATCGAAGTGAAGCGCGGCGACTTTCTGGATTTCGTCACCGACTGCCGCGCCAGCGTTTCCTTCGACACATTCCATTGGACGCCCACCATCAAAGCGATTTCCGCGACGGCCAAACCTGCCTCCGATGCAACCACCGAATGGAGTGCCAAAACCGGCTTTGCCGGCCCGCCCAAGCCCGTCGAGAAGCCCAGCCTCAGCCCATGGGAAAAATTCGCGCAGGTCCTGCTGCTCTCGAACGAACTGATGTTTGTGGATTAGTGACGCGATGCAAGCCGTCCTCGATTACCTGAAGAAAGACGAACCGCGCTTCGTCGCCGAGCTTTGCGACTACCTGCGCTTCCCGAGCGTGTCCGCCCAGCCTGAGCACAAAAAGGATCTGGCCGCCTGCGCCGCGTGGCTCGTGGATCGATGCCGGGCCATCGGGCTGGAGACGCAGCTTCGCCCGACTCCGGGCAACCCAATCGTCCTGGCCAGGACCCCGCGCCGCAATGGCGGGGCAAGGCCGCGCTTCCTCGTTTACGGGCACTACGACGTGCAGCCGCCGGAGCCGTTCGAGCTGTGGAAATCGCCGCCGTTCGAGCCGCGCATCGAAGGGCGCTCGATTTTCGCGCGCGGCTCGGTGGACAACAAAGGCCAGCACCTCGCGCACCTGAACGCCGTCGAGGCTTATCTCAAGACCGGCACGGACCTGCCGTGCGACCTCACGTTCCTCGTCGAAGGCGAGGAAGAGGTCGGGAGCGAAAGCCTCGGCGGCTTCCTCAAGCAGAACGCGAAGGAACTGGCCTGCGACGCCGTCGTGATTTCCGACAACGGCATCCCCAGCCTCGAGCTGCCGGCGCTGACCTACGCGCTGCGGGGCATTCTCGCGGTGGAGGTGATTCTCCGCGGGCCGTCGCGCGATTTGCACTCGGGGATCTTTGGCGGGTCGGTGGACAACCCGGCGATGGCGCTTTGCCAGTTGCTCGGCAAATTGCGGGACCGGCGCGGACGGATCGCCATTCCCGGTTTTTACGACGCCGTGGAGCCGCTCTCGGCTTACGAGCGGAAGCAACTCGCGCGGCTGCCGCACAACGACCGCGCGTTCGCGAAGTTCCTCGGCGTGCCGGAATTGTTCGGCGAGGCGGGCTACACGGCGAACGAACGGCGCATGGCCCGCCCGACCGTCGAGATCAACGGCCTGACCAGCGGTTACCAGGGCGAGGGCAGCAAGACGATCATCCCGTCCTGGGCGCGGGCGAAACTGACGTTCCGGCTCGTGCCGAACCAGAAGCCGAAGACGATTTTTCCGCTCGTTGCAAAGCAGCTCAAGCGGCTCTGCCCGCCGACGGTGCGGATGGAGATTCAGCCCGGGCACGGCGGTGAGCCTTACCTCACGTCGCCGACGGGCCGTTACGCGCAGGCGTCGATGCGCGCGCTCAAGACGGCGTTCGGGCGCGAGCCGGCGCTGATGCGCGAGGGCGGCTCGATCCCGATCGTGAACGACTTCAAGAGGCACCTCGGCGCGGACACGTTGCTGCTGGGGCTGTCGTTGCCGGACGACAATCCGCACGCGCCGAACGAAAAGTTCAGCCTCGACTGCTACGAAAAAGGCATGCGCATGGGCGCGTGCTTGTGGCAGGAGTTGGCGAATGCGTGAACGGGGCGCCAGCTTCCCGCCGGTGCCTCGCGTAGCGAGGCGCTGATGGTAGCCGTGGGCTTCAGCCCACGGTTTGGGCGAGGAAAGGCCCGCGTCGCGTAGCGACGCTTGATGGCTCGCTCGTCGTCCATCCGTTCAAGCGTCGCTACGCGACGCGTTCCTCCCGGCCCATGATCCGTGGGCTGAAGCCCACGGCTACCATCACGCGGTCGCTACGCGACCCGTCCTGGAGCGACGCGGCACCCGTGCAGTTCGGCTTTCCGTCTCGCCTTGGGCGGGCGGGTCGGGCAGAGTGTCGGGCGGTCAGCCAAAGCGGTGTCGCGCTGCGCTTGCCTCCGCACTCCAAAATCGCCTCACGTCGGCAACGGCGCCCCGACGTTGATCCCGTGCTTCAGGCAGTAGGCGGCGTTGTGAACGTATTTCTCGGCCCAATATTTCAACTGGCCGCGCTCCTGATCGCTCAAGGCGCGAACGACTTTGCCCGGAGCGCCGAGCACCATCGAGCCGTCGGGAATCCGCGTGCCGGGCGTCACGAGCGCCTTGGCGCCGATGAGGCACTGCCGGCCCACCACCGCGCCGTCGAGGAGGCACGCGCCCATGCCGACCAGGGTTTCATCGCCCACGGTGCAGGCATGGACAATCGCGCTGTGGCCGACGGTGACCCAGTTGCCGATGAGGCAAGGAAACTCATCTGCGAGGTGAACGACGGCGAGGTCCTGGATGTTCGTGTGATGCCCAATCTCGATTCGGTGGATGTCGCCGCGAACGAGCGCTCCGTACCAAATGCTGGAGTGATCGCCCAGCGTCACATCGCCCAGCACGACCGCGGTCCTGGCGATGTAAACGTCCTTGCCCAGCACGGGCGTTTTGCGGAGGTGCTGGTCGAGCTGGTCTTGAAGTTGTGCCTTGAGGTCGATCATCTTAATCGGTCATGGATTGAAATTACGTGGGCAGAGACTCGTGGTCAATCGCAGGCGCGCCGGGCTTGGTTCGGTCATCGTCCAAGTCATGCTGCGCGGGTAGCGCAGACAGCCTTGTCTGCTGTTTCGCCGACTGCCAGTCGGCGGCCGCCGCGCATGCCAACCAACGTCCAGTTCGGTTCGCCGATTCGCGGGTTGGCAACCCGCGAAACAGCAGGTTGGGCAGCCAGCGCTACGGCAGTTGAGCCGCCGCCCTCTTCTTGGCAAATTCCCGTTGACCCTGCCCGCGGTTTGCCTAAGCTGCCGGTTCGTTATCCGTTCAACCAAAAGAAACAGGAAAGGATAGTTTATGGCTGACACGTATGTTCCTCTGATTAGTTCCGGCACGGCAGGCCCGCTGGGCGTGCTGCACCTCCCCCGGCTCTGGCTCAAAGTTTCCCTGGAATCGCGCGGCAAGCTGGCCTCCGGCTACCCCGGCATCGGCAAGGGGTACGACATGATGACCTGCAACGCGCTCGGCTTGAATCCAGACGCGGTGAAGCAATTCATCGCTCAGAACAAGCCGACGTACCCGCAATTCGAAGCCTGGGTCAAGAAACAGCCCGGCGTGAGGCTCGACAAGGCCACGCTCTACAAGCACAACAGCGCCATCCGCGGTTACATCCACGACGACGGCACTCGCAAGAGCATCCTCGGCGCCTGCGGCATCACCGATGAAAGCTCGGTCCATCCCGGCGCCGTGGACTTGAACAACCTGGACGACTGGTACGAATTCCACCAGGTCGCCCTGAAGTAAGCGGCGGGTTCAGACTCAATTCGGCTCCGGCGCCGTTCGACACGGCGCCAGGGCCGATAGCCGCGCGGCTGCTCAGTTACATCGAAGCGGCAATTCAGGCGTGTGCCGAGCGCTCCACCGTCCCCGGCCGCGGCCAGAGCATCCGCGATGAGTTCGATATCCAAAGAACATTTAATCGAGCACCTGCAGCGACTCGCGCGCGACAATGGCGGGCGACCTCCCGGCGAATCGCGCTTTTATCGGGAGACCAAGCTCTCCAAGGAGAGCCTTTGGGATGTCGACATACGCACATACGGGGATCTCTGTGAGCTTGCCGGCCTCCGGCGTAATCGCCTCCAACAGCAGTTGACATCGGATCAGTTGTTTAAGCCACTGGCAGTCCTCACGGGGAAACTTAAGCGTTTTCCTAACCAAACCGATCGCGAAATGGCCCATCGTCGCGATGCGACGTTTCCCAGTTACGAGGCTTGCAGAACCGCACAAAACAAAAACGGGCCGCTCGAGCAGCAGCTACTAAACTGGTGTCGCTCGCAGCCAGAACACTCAAAAGCTCACGAAATCATCCAGGCGCACGTCTATCGGCAGAACGGACGCCCACAGAGAACTCGGCAAGACCGGAGGACTGTGAGCGGTTCCGTCTATCTGATGCGCTACGGGAACTCAGGCCGCGACTATAAGCTCGGCATGACCGAAGATGTTGCGCGACGGCACGCCCAGATTTCCGGCTTGTTTCCTGGTGATATACGAGTTGTCCACTTCATCGAGACAGATGACCCCGCTGGTATCGAGAGCTATTGGAAGCGACGGTTTGAACACAAGCGCCTTCAAGGCAAGGTCGAGATTTTTCGTCTCCTGCCTGAGGACGTGGCTGCATTCAAGTGGAGGAAATATCAGTGAGGCCGCTTAACTGCCTAGAGCCGGGCTCTGCCGCAAGGGGATTGCCGCCACGCAGGAAGCTCAGGGCGCGAATCAGCCTTTGAAAAGCGCCTTCTGAATGAACCCCAAAGGGATTCCACAACAAAGACCAGGGTTGGCGCGCAACGCCTACCCTGGGAAACAAGATCGAACGGTTTTCAACCCCGTTGGCAGAGATTTTTAAGGGGTATATAGTTTGACAGGTTGGTGTGCCCAGATCGACCCCGGTTTTTATGCCCCCGTCGATGTGTCCAATTAAATGTGGCGGCATGTCCTTTCCCGAAGCAGATCGCCCGCTTGAGGTAATCCCACAATCACACGCTCAAACCAACTCCTGGCATTTCTTCGGCCTGTTTCAATCCTTCTATGACCGCCACATTCTATTGGACGTACAGCCCCCTGCCCGCCATACTCACCGCCCATGAATATTTCTCTCTCCAGAAAACGGCTCCGCTTCACCGGCCCGGGCGGCTCCCTCCCGGTCCCCCAGGACGACGAGGTCTCTCGGCGCCTGGCCATGCTCATCGAGGGCCAGTGCGAAGGCCTCGGCCCTTCCAAGGCCGCTGAAAAATTTGATTTCACCCGCCAACGCTATTACCAAATCCTGGCCGCCTTCCTCGAGCAAGGCGCCGAAGGCTTGCTCCTGCAAACTCCGGGACCCAAAACCGATTACCGCCGCACCGATCAGGTCGTGCGGTGGGTCATCCGCTGCCGCTTCCTCGATCCGGATTCTTCCCCCGAAGTCATCGCTCAAAAAATCCGCCAGCAGAACCACGCTATCAGCCAGCGCAGCGTCGAACGGATCATCGCCGATTACGGCCTGCAAAAAAAAACTCTACACCCTTAATCCCGCCAACCCGCCCCAGTTCGTCCAGACCCAACGCACCCGCAAGAAACAGCGTTCGATCCCAGCCGATCCCAAAAGCCTGGAGCGAGCGGTCCGCCAGGCTCTGGCCGACAAAATTTCAGGCAATCAAGCCGGCATTTGGCTGCTGCTGCCCGAGCACTTGCGTCTGGGGACTTGGGACCTGATGCGCTCCTGGTCTGGTCTGCCCTCCGAGCGAGCCGAGCCGCGTTTGGCTTTGCACCGGGTCAATGAAGCCACCCTGTGTCTGTGCTCCTGCCGCCAGCGGCGCACGCTTTCCCAGAAAGGGTTTGAGCTGGCCAACGGCCTGCCCTTCGTTCCCACCGACCTGGCCCTCCACGACCTCTTGGCCAGTCATACCGTTCAACAGGCCCAACAACTGCAAATCGCCCTGGGTAAACTGCGCCGGGCGGGAGGACATTTCGCCGGCACTCGCCTGGCGCTGGACCCGCACCGCATGGCCAGCTACAGCAAGCGGCAGATGCGCCGACACCGCTTCAGTTCCGAAGCGAAGCCAGCCAAAATGGCCCAGACCTTTTTCCTGCTGGATTGTCACACCGGCCAGCCGGTCTGTTTTAGCCTCAGTTCTTCGGCCCAATCCGTCGTGCAGGCCAGCCCCGAACTCCTGCACCTGGCAGCCGAAATTTTGGGGGCTTCTCCGGCGCCGGCCGACAAGCCCTTGATCCTCGCCGACAAGGAACACTATTGCCAGGAACTCTTCTCCACCGTGCGCACAGAGAAGGTCTTTGACCTGCTCTGCGCCGTGCCGGCTTACCCCAATTCGGTCCAACGCTGGAGCAAAGTTGTCGCCACTCATTTTACCGAGCACTGGCCCGGCTACGCGACGGCCATTGAGCCTTACCATTCCAAGGCCGAACCCCAGGCCCTTTACCACGAGTCCGTTCAGCGCAGCGGCGTGCGTCGGGAAGATTACCATTACCAGGGCTTTTTAGGCACCGCCGAGCTTTCGCAAGTCCCTGCTTTGACCAAGGACTATCCGCAACGTTGGCATGTCGAGGAGTTCTTTAAATTCAACCAGGCGCTGGGCTGGCACCGCGCCGGAACGCTCAACCTGAATATTCGCTATGGTCAGCTGACGATGGTGCTGGTAGCCCAAGCGGCCCTTCACCAGTTGCGGCAACGGTTGGGTATGCCCTTCGTGCATTGGGATGCCACTCATCTGGCCCGCCATCTCTTTGAGGGTTTGGAAGGAGACGTTCGGGTCGAGCCGCAAACGATTGTGGTAACGCTCTACAACTCGCCGAACGCTTCGCTGCTGCAACACCATTATGAGCATCTGCCCGAAAAGTTAACGCGAGAGGGTGTCAGTCCCGAAATCCCCTGGCTCTATAATTTCAAAATCGATTTCCGCTTTAAATGATCGGCAAGCCGGCCCAATTTCCAAAATTGTCAAATTATCTGCCCCTTAAAAATCTCTGCCAACGGGGTTGCGGCTACGCGCGATGTGTTCACCGGAGACGAAACCCCGTTGGGGTTTTGCTCTCTCGACGATTGTCCCAGGGTAGCTCGTTCTCGCAACCCTGGGGCTT
>WNGA01013741.1_pt1 | contig 10319 bp, 10 predicted proteins | sample 5400061 | NCBI WGS metagenome assembly WNGA01 (sample SAMN13153366, study PRJNA577476) | soil metagenome | isolation source: 100 cm soil or saprolite under grassland replicate 2 | place: USA:California | collected 2016-06-15
CCCACCGCACGAGGAGCCATTCCAGCACGCTCACCAGGAAGAAGAACGCCAGGGCCACCACGGAGGTCACGGCCATTGCCGCATAGAGTAACGCGGTCCGGAAGTCGTAGGTGGTGAGGACGATCAGGTAGCCGAGGCCCTTGTTGGTGCCGATCCACTCCGCCACGAGGGCGCCCAGCACGCTGGAGGTCGAGGCGATCCGCATGGCCGAGAAGAGATAGGGCAGGGACGACGGCCAGCGCACGTAGCGGAAGGTCTCGGTGCGGCTCGCCGAGAGCACGTGCATGAGCTCCATGGCCTGCGTGTCCGCCGCCTCCAGGCCCTCCACCATGTTCACGAGGGTGGGGAAGAACGTGATGAGGGCGGCGATGGCGATCTTGGGTGCGTAGCCGTTGCCGAGCATGAGCACGAGGATGGGGGCGATGGCCACGATGGGCAGCGTGCGCACGGCCACCGCCACGGGATAGAGTGCGCGCTCGAGCGTGCGGCTGTGCACGAAGGCAATGGCGGCGGCGATGGCCACGACGTTGCCGAGCAGGAAGCCGCCCAGGCTCTCCACGATCGTGGGCACCGCGTTGTCGAGGAGCATCGCGTGGTCCTTCACGAGGGCCTGCCAGACTGAAAGTGGCGTGGGGATCACGAACGCGGGGATGGCGAAGACGCGGACGACGACGTCCCAGAGCACGATGAGGGCCGCAGCAACCACCAGCGGGAGCCCGAGGCGGCGCAGGAGCACGACGCCGGGTCTGGGACGCGCGGCCACGGCGGCGGGCATGGCTCAGCGCGCCTGGGCGTGGGCGAGCGCGCGCCGCACTGCCGCGGTGTGGCGCACGAAGGCGGGCGTGTCCTTCACCGACGGGTCACGCGCGGGCAGCTCGATGGCGAACTCCTCGAGCACGCGCCCCGGCCGCGACGAGAACACGCAGACGCGGTTGGCCAGATAGACGGCCTCGGGGATCGAGTGGGTGACGAAGATGATCGTGCTTCCCGTGGCCGCCCAGATGCGCAGCAGCTCTCCGTTGAGGTGATCGCGCGTGATCTCATCGAGGGCGCCGAACGGCTCGTCCATGAGCAGGATGGGCGGTCCCGTCACGAGCGCGCGCGCGATGGAGACGCGCTGCTGCATGCCGCCCGAGAGCTGTCGCGGATACGCGCGCTCGAAGCCCTTCAACCCGACCAGCTCGAGCAGGGCCTCGGGACGATGGGGCGGCGTGTGCCGGCGCCCCCAGCCCCCGATCTCGAGCGGCAGGGCGACGTTGTCGACGGCGCTGCGCCAGGCCAGGAGGCCGGGATGCTGGAATACGAAGCCGAACTCGCGGGCCAGGCGCGCCCGCCGCGGCGGACCGCCGCGCACCTCGATGACGCCGCCCGTGGGCTGGAGCACGTCCGTGACGAGGCGGAGCAGCGTCGACTTCCCGCATCCCGACGGCCCGATGAGCGCGACGAATTCGCCCCGCGCGACCTCCAGGCTTACGCCATCCAGCGCCGCCACCGGGCCGTCCGCGGCGGGGAAGACCATGGAGACATCGCGGCACGCGATGTCGGCGGTCGCCACGCTAGAGCTTCGGCGTCTTCGCCGCGAGCACGATCTCGTTGGTCATGACCTCGTCCGGTGCCACCTTGCGCGGGATCTGGTCGAGCGAGAGATAGGTGTCGGACAGCGCCCCCCAGATCTGGGGATCCATGTACCCCCAGCCCTGCTGCTGAGTGAGCGGCGACGAGACGTAGGGAAGGCTCACCTTCCACGTCGGCAGCTCCATGCTGCGGTCGAGTCCGCTCGTCGCCTTCATGACGAAGTCCACGGCCTCGTCGGGATGCTCTCTCGCGTACTGCCAGCCCTTGGCCGCGGCACCCGTGTACCGCGTGAGCACATCCTTGCGCGTGGCCAGCACCTGGTCGGTGGTGAAGTAGGTGTAGGCGTACATGCGGATGCCGAGATCCCAGAGGAGGAAGTGATCGGCCTTGCCCTGGATGGGCTGGTTCTGCGCGTAGTTGATGACCCAGCCCGAGACCACGTCGGCCTGCCCGGTGAGGAGCGGGGTGGTCGTGCCGCCGATGATGATGACGTTGACCTTGTCGCGGGGCACGTTGTATTTCGCCAGCACCGCGTCGAGGAGTGGCCGCGCCGTGCCCTGGATGCCGACGGTCTTGCCCGCGAAATCCGCTGGCGTCTTGATCCCCTTGTCCTTCAGGAAGAAGAACGCGAAGGGATGGCGCTGGAATGCGGTGGCGAACGCCTTGATGGGCAGGCCGCGGCTGCGCCCGGTCACGAGCACGCCGATCGACGCGACGTTGCCGAGCATCACCGAGCCGCTCGCCACCACGCCCACGGGATCGATCGACGGTCCGCCGGGCACGATCTTGACCTCGAGCCCCGCGTCCTTGAAGTAGCCCTTGCCGATGGCCGTGAAGTCACCCGCCATCTGCGCGTTGGCGAACCAGCCGAGCTGGAGCGACACCGGCGTGAGCGACTGGCCGCGCGCGGCGGTCGCGCGGAGCACGGGCAGAGCGCCGGCGAGGGCAGCGGTGGTGCGGAGGAAACGACGGCGCGTGACCAGGGGATCGGGGGTGTCGTTCACGGCGTTCTCTCCCTTCGCGGACGTCGTCATGAGCAGCACGCTGCCGGTTCTGACTCGGAATGATAACCTAGCGCGCATCGTGGCACGGATGGTCTGACATGGCGTTCACTTGGTTTCCGGGTCACATGCGCAAGGCCCTGCGCCGGATCGAGGCCGACGCCCTCCTGGTCGACCTGGTGCTGCTGCTCCTGGATGCTCGGGCGCCTGCCACATCCCGCAATGCCACCCTGGAAAAGACTCTCCTGCGCCGGGGCAAGCGACTGCTCTTCGTGCTCAGCAAAGCCGACATGGCTGACCCGGCTGCCACTCAGGCCTGGGTGCGCAATCTGCAGAGGGACGGGCAGGACGCCGTGGCCATCTCCGGAATGACCGGCGCGGGGCGGGCCGTTCTGTTGCAGGTCCTCCAGGCGCGCCACAAGAAGTTGCTGGACGTGGCACGACGCCGCGGCATCCAGCACGCCATGCTGCGCTGCATGGTCGTGGGTGTTCCCAACGTGGGAAAGTCCACGTTGATCAACAAGCTGACCGGCTCTGCCCGGGCGAAAGCCGGCAAGCGTCCCGGGCTCACCCGCGGACCGCAGTGGGTACGGCTTACCGAGGCCATCGAGCTTCTCGACACGCCGGGCGTGATGCTGCCGGGCCGGCTCGATGCCGAGAGCCTCCTGTCCCTCGCCGTCACGGGGACGATCAACGAGGAAGTGCTGCCTCTCGACGATCTGGCGCCTGGCCTGGTGGAGCTGATCCGAGCTCGGGGCTTCGCCTCACACGCGTTTGGCGACCGGCCCCCGCCTCCCGAGGGAACACCCTGGCACGAGTGGCTGCAGGCGCTGTGCCGGGCTCGGGGTTTTCTGTTGCCCGGCAGCGCGCTTGACGAACGCCGCGCCGTCCTGTTCCTGCTCAAAGCCCTGCGGGACGGCCGCTGGGGACCGCTGACCCTGGAGCGCCCCGAGGTGAATGGGCCCGGCACGATCCCCAGAACGACGTTACGATGAGACGGCGAGAGGGAGAGAACCACTCATGCGATACGAGGCACCGGAGACACTGGGGGCGGCGATTGCCCTGCTGGCGGGGGCCACAGGGGACGCGCGCGTGCTGGCCGGGGGCACTGACCTCCTCGTCCAGATGCGCGCCGACGTCGTCGACCCCGAGCTGATCGTCGACATCAAGCGGATCGCCGAGACGCGCGCGATCACCGAGGACCGCGGCGGCTGGCGCATCGGGGCCGCGGTGACCGGTGCCGAGCTCAAGGAGCACCCGCGGCTCAAGCAGGTGTGGCCGGGGGTGGTCGAGGCCGCGAATCTCATCGGCTCCACCCAGGTGCAGGGGCGCGCCACGCTCGGCGGCAATCTATGCAACGGCTCGCCGGCCGCCGATAGCGTGCCCGCGCTCATCGCAGCGGGAGCGGTCGCCACGCTCGCCGGACCGCAGGGCCGGCGCGATCTGCCCGTCGAGGACGTCATGCTCGGGCCCCGTCAGCTGGCGCTCGGCAAGGGCGAGATCGTCGTCTCGTTCTGGCTGCCGCCGCGCCCGCCGCGCTCGAGCGACGCGTACTTGCGCTTCATCCCGCGCACGGAGATGGACATCGCGGTGGTGGGGGCGGGGGTCAGCCTGACGGTCGACGGGGCCGGAGCGATCGCCGCGGCGCGCGTGTCGCTGGGCGCGGTGGCCCCGCGTGTGCTGCCGGTCCCGGAGGCGGCCCAGGCCATCGTCGGCAGCCGCCTCGACCGCCCTGCGCAGGACCGGCTGGAGGCGGCCGCACGGGCGGCCTGCCGGCCGATCGACGACAAACGCGGTACGACGGAGTTCCGCATCCAGGTCGCGGGCGTGCTGGCGCGCCGGGCGGCCTTGATCGCGCTGGACCGAGCGAGGACGTCCTGATGGCCAAGCACCACATCGAGGCGACGGTGAACGGCGACGCGGTCGAGTTTCTCTGCGAGACGGAGGAGACGCTGCTCGACGTCCTCCGAGACACGCTCCATCTGACCGGCAGCAAGGAAGGCTGTGGCTCGGGCGACTGTGGCGCCTGCAGCGTCACGCTCGACGGCCGGCTGGTCTGCTCGTGCCTCGTCCTGGGCTGCGAGGTCGGCGGGCGCCGGATCGAGACGATCGAGGGCATGGCCAAGGGCGAGGCGCTGCATCCGCTGCAGCAGCGCTTCCTGGAAAATGCCGCGCTCCAGTGCGGCATCTGCACGCCGGGTTTTCTCGTGGCCAGCAAGGCGCTGCTCGAGAAGACGCCCGATCCCACGGAGACCGAGATCCGCTACTGGCTGGCCGGCAATCTCTGCCGGTGCACCGGATACGACAAGATCGTCAGCGCGGTGATGGACGTCGCCGCCGCGATGAGAAAGGGATAGGCCCATGGCCGAGACCGCGACGAACGGAACGAACGGGCAGAGCTACGTCGGCACGCGCACGATCCGTCCGGACGGCGTCGACAAGGTCACCGGCCGCGCCCGCTTTGGCGCGGACTTCAACCTGCCCGGCCAGCTGATCGGCCGCGTGCTGCGCAGTCCTCACCCCCACGCCCGCATCGTGTCGATCGACACGTCCAGGGCCGAGGCGCTGCCCGGCGTGAAGGCCGTGATCACCCGCGACGATTTCGGCGACCAGCCGTCGGAGTTCGTCCCGGCCGGCGAGATGATGATGAACTACAAGGACGTGGTCCGGAACGTCATGGCCCGCGAGAAGGCGCTCTACGAGGGCCACGCGGTGGCCGCCGTGGCCGCGACCAGCGGCGCCATCGCCCGGCGCGCGCTGAAGCTGATCGACGTGACGTACGAGGTGCTGCCGCACGTGATCGACGTGGTCGAGGCCATGCGGCCCGACGCCCCGCTCCTGCATGACGATCTCTTCACCGCCGGCGTGGAGCCGAAGCCCGAGAAGCCCTCGAACATCGCCAAGCGCGTCGAGATCGTCCTGGGCGACGTCGAGGCCGGCTTCGCCAAGGCCGACGTGATCGTCGAGCGCGAGTTCAAGACGGCGCCGGTCCACCAGGGCTACATCGAGCCGCACGCGGCGCTGGCCACCGTCTCCGAGGACGGCTCGACGGAGCTGTGGTGCACGACCCAGGGCCACTACATCGTGCGGGCGCACTGCGCGCGGCTGCTCGGGCTCGACATCGGCAAGGTCCGCGTCACCGCCACCGAGATCGGCGGCGGCTTCGGCGGCAAGACGGTCGTCTATCTCGAGCCGCTGGCCATCGCGCTCTCGCGCAAGGCCAAGCGGCCGGTGAAGATGGTCATGTCGCGCGAGGAGGTCTTCAAGGCCTCCGGGCCGACCTCCGGCGCCACCGTGCACGTCAAGATGGGCGCCACCAGGGACGGCCGGTTCGTCGCCGGCTTCGCCGAGCTCAAGTACCAGGCCGGTGCCTTCCAGGGCTCGCCGGTGCAGCCCGGCGTGATGTGCGCGTACGCGCCCTACGACATGGAGAACGTCAAGGTCATCGGCTACGACGTCGTCTCCAATCGCCCGAAGGTCGCGGCCTACCGGGCGCCGGGCGCGCCGATCTCCGAGTTCGCGGTCGAGAGCGTGGTCGACGAGATCGCCAAGAAGCTCGGGCTCGACCCGATCGAGCTCCGCCTGATGAATGCGGCGCACGAAGGCACGAAGGCGGCGTACGGGCCGAAGCTCGGGCCCATCGGCCTCGAAGAGACGCTCAACGCCGTCAAGAAGACCGAGCACTGGAACACGCCGCTGCGCAAGTGGCAGGGGCGCGGCGTGGCCTCGGGCTTCTGGTTCAACATCGGCGGCGAGACGTGCGCCTCCCTGACGATCAACGAGGACGGCACGGTGTCGCTGATGGCCGGCACACCCGACATCGGCGGTCTGCGCGCCTCGCTCTCGATGGTCGCGGCCGACGAGCTGGGCGTCCCCTACGACAAGGTGCGGCCGATCATCGGCGACACCGGCTCGCTCGGCTTCAACTTCTTGACCGGCGGCAGCCGCTCGGCCTTCTCGGGCTCGATGGCCATCGTGGAGGCGGCCAAGCAGATCAAGGCCGATCTCTGCGCGCGGGCCTGCAAGCTGTGGGACGCCAAGCCGGACCAGGTGGAGTTCTCGAGCGGCGCCGTGCGGCCGCTCGGCGCGGTCGCCGAGAAGGTCAAGCCGATGACGATCGCCGACTTCGCGAAGATCGCCGGCAAGACAGGTGGCCCCATCGGTGGCTACGGTCGCATCAACGCTCAGGGCGCGGGCCCCAGCCTGGGCACGCACCTCGTCGATCTCGAGGTCGATCCCGAGACGGGGCGCGTGACGATCCTGCGCTACACGGTGGCCCAGGATGCCGGCCGGGCCCTTCACCCGGCCTACGTCGAGGGGCAGTTCCAGGGCGGGGCGGTGCAGGGGATCGGCTGGGCGCTGAACGAGGAGTACATCTACGGCGCCGACGGCAAGCTGCAGAACGCGGGCTTCCTGGACTACCGCATGCCGGTGGCCTCGGACGTGCCGATGATCGACGCGATCGTGGTCGAGGTCGCCAACCCCAGGCACCCGTACGGCGTGCGCGGCGTGGGCGAGACGCCGATCGTCCCGCCGCTGGGCGCCATCGCCAACGCCATGGAGAACGCCACCGGCATCCGCTTCACCGAGCTGCCCATGTCACCGCCCAAGGTGCTCAAGGCGCTCAGGGAGCGCGGCCTCGGCCGCGTCTGAGGCGTCAATTGCGCGTGGTGCTGATCGGAAACCTCGCGCACGTCACGGGGGGCGTCGCCGAGTTCCACCTCTCGGCGACGTCCGTGAAGCAGCTCTTCCAGCAGCTCGCCGAGCTGCACCCCGCCCTCGAGCGCCATCTCCAGGAGGGCATCGCCGTGGCCATCGACGGCCAGATCTACCAGGACGCGCTGCTGGAGCCGATCGGTCCCGACAGCGAGGTCTTCCTGCTGCCGCAGATCGCGGGAGGTCGGAGCCGCGTTCGACCGCACCGAAGGACGTTCGCGCGATGAGCGGATTCGCCGACTACGAGCGGTACGACGCCCTGGGACTCGCCGACCTCGTGCGCCGGCGCAAGGTCACGCCGACGGAGCTGCTGGACGCGGCCATCGAGCGCGTGGAGGCGCGGAATCCCGCCGTCAACGCCGTGACGATGAAGCTCTACGACCTGGCGCGCCGGACCATCGACTCGGGCCTGCCCGATGGGCCGTTCACCGGCGTGCCGTATCTCATGAAGGATCTGACGGCGTCGATCGCCGGGGTGCCGATGACGCGGGGCTCGCGTTTCTTCGCCGACACGCCGCCGGCCGGCGCCGACAGCGAGCACGTCACGCGGCTCCGGCGCGCCGGGCTCGTCATCTTCGGCCGGACGAACACGTGCGAGCTGGGGCTCAGCCTCACGTGCGAGCCCCAGCTCCACGGGGCGACGAAGAACCCGTGGGATCCCACCCGCATCTCCGGTGGATCGAGCGGCGGGGCCGCGGCGGCGGTGGGCGCCCGCATGGTGCCGATGGCGCACGCCAGCGACGGCTTCGGCTCGATCCGCGCGCCCGCCGTGTGCTGCGGCATCGTCGGGCTCAAGCCCACGCGGGCCAGGAACACCTTCGCGCCGTTCGCCAGCGAGGGGCTCGGTGGCCTCTCGACGGAGCACGCGGTGACGCTGACGGTGCGCGACTGTGCCGCGCTGCTCGATGCCACCGCCGGCGCGGGCGCCGGTGATGCGTACGTCGCGCCCTCACCCGCGCGCCCGTATCTCGAGGAGGCCGCCACCCCGCCGGGCGCGCTCCGCATCGCGTGGACGGCGAAGACGCCGAACGGCGCGCCCGTGGAGCGCGAGAGCCTCGCGACCTTGGCGGCGACGGTGAAGCTCTGCGCCGACCTCGGTCATCGCGTCGAGGAGGCCGATCCCGAGATCGACGGCGCCGCGATCGTCCCCACGTTCCTGACGCTGGCCTCCGCCAACACCGTGGTGAATCTCGCCAGCCACCCGACCGCCGGGCGCCCCGCGCGCGAAGGTGAAGTCGAGCGCGTGACGTGGCTCACGGGGCAGCGCGGTGAGAAGCTCACCGCCGCGGACTACGTGCGCGCCACCCAGACCGCGCACCGGCTGGGCCGGCAGATGGCGGCCTTCCACACCCGCTACGACGTGCTGCTCACCCCCGGGCTGGCCACGCTGCCCGTCAAGCTCGGCTGGATCGACATGACGATGGATGACTTCGACGAGTACTGGCGGCGCGTGTTCCACTTCTCGCCGTTCACGGTCTGGTTCAACATCACCGGCCAGCCCGCGATCGTCCTGCCGCTCGGACGGTCGTCCGAGGACCTGCCGGTCGCCGTCCAGCTCGTGGCCCGCTACGGGGACGAGGCCACGCTCTTCCGCCTGAGCGCCCAGCTCGAGGAGGCGCTCCCGTGGCTCGCGAGGAAGCCGGCGCTCGCCGGGTGACGCCTCCACCGCGCGGGGCGAGTCCGCCCCGCGCGGCTCCGATGATGCCGTTACGCTACAGGGAAACCGCCCGCGGGCGACGCGGCGACGGGGATGTCCTCCAGCACGCCGCGCTGGTCGGCCTGGGCGAGCACGGCCTGGATGGTCTTCACGAGCTGTCGCGCGGCATCCACGCTCAGCTCCACGGCGACGCGGGCGCCCGGGCCGAGGGCCTCGTTGACGAAATCGATGTTGAGCGCGTGCTCGAGCGGCAGGTCGTATGGGTGATCGTAGGAGACATTGGCCTCGCGGACCTCGAACCATTCGGGGCCGCTTTTCCCCCGGCCCTCGAGCTTCACCTGGTGGGCGATCATCGTGCACATGGTTGATCTCCTCGTGTCGGGTTAGCGCAGGGTCTTCTCGCAGAACGCGAAGACCTTCTTCCAGCCGTCCATGGCTTGCTCCTGACGGTACGCGGGACGGTCGTAGTAGAAGAAGCCGTGGCCGGCGCCGTCGTAGCGATGGAATTCGTACTTCTTGCCATGCTTCTTGAGCTCGGCCTCGTGCTGGTTGACCTGCTCGGGGGTGGGGGACTTGTCCTCGTTGCCGAAGAGCCCGATGATCGGGGCCGAGAGGTCCTTGGTGTAGTCGATGGGCGCCACGGGCTGGCTCGGGGTGAGCTCTTCCTTGGACTGGACGACCCGGCCGCCCCAGCACTCGACCACCGCGTCGAGGCCCTTCAGGCGGCAGCCGGCGAGAAACGCCTGCCGGCCTCCCGAGCACGTGCCGAAGATGCCGACCTTGCCGTTCACGTACGGCTGCGAGCGAAGCCAGGCGATCGCGCCATCGAGGTCGCCGAGGACCCGAACATCCGGGGCGCCTCCCGCCGCGCGGACCTTGGCCCCGACGTCCTCGGGAGTCCCGTGGCCGTCGCGGAAGTAGAGGTTCGGGGAGATCGACACGTAGCCGTGGTGGGCGAAGCGGCGCGTGCACTCCCGGTACCACTCGTCCCAGCCCGGCGCGTGATGGATGACGACCATGCCGGGGAACGGTCCCGCCCCGAGCGGTCGTGCCACGTACGCGTTGATGAGATCCCCGTTGTGCCCGCGCATCGACACCGTTTCCGCGATCATGCCTTCGTACTGATCGGTCTGGTACATGGGCGTCGTCCCTCCGTGTGAGGTGTTGGAAGAGTCCGATGCTGCCTTGCCGCGGGCTCGCGGTCAAGACGTCTCTCTCACTGGTAATGTCTCAGTTCGAACCCTGACTGCCCGTTCGCCGGGCGGGAGAGACGGGTGGGCCTTCGGAAACCCGATCGGACCGTCTAGCCGTCCGCCTGAATGTCGGTAAGCGGTACGCCTGTCACGACGTACGACGACGGGTTTCCGAAG
>WNGA01013742.1_pt1 | contig 10319 bp, 10 predicted proteins | sample 5400061 | NCBI WGS metagenome assembly WNGA01 (sample SAMN13153366, study PRJNA577476) | soil metagenome | isolation source: 100 cm soil or saprolite under grassland replicate 2 | place: USA:California | collected 2016-06-15
AGTTTACTAAGATTGAGAACAGAAATAAGATAAAGAAGAGATTCTCTGCCAAGTCTAATTGATCGCTAAGGTGTGATTTGGCAGCTAACTTAGAAACATCTCTCCCCGTGCGAACTGTACACCACCCTTATATTGATTACGCCTACCAAAAGCTAATTCGATACCTCCATGTAGTTTTCACCCACTTCACGAAGCGCAGGCGCAATACGCGTACCTATTAATTTGGTAGCTCGCATGAGCTTCTCATGAGGTAACGAGGCAGGGTTCATCATAAAAGTAATTCTGGAGATCCCGCCTAGCGTATTGCTGTGCCGGATTAGCTTCTCCACTACCTCATCTGGATCGCCTACAAGGAGCGCACCCCGTTCATCTCGCTGTGCATCAAAACTCGCACGTGTCATCTTGGGCCACCCGCGCTCTCTTCCAATCTCAGTCATGGTACGTGCATATCCTGGAAAGAAGTCGTCAACTGCTTCTTGGGTGCTCTCTGCGACATAGCCCAGCGAATGTACGCCTACTTTTAATTGATGAGGTGAATGGCCGGCTCGCCTGCCTGCCTCCCGGTAAAGATCAATGAGTGGCCTGAATCTGTGCGTTTCGCCGCCTATAATTGCAACCATCAAAGGGAGTCCAAGCAAACCAGCTCTGACAAATGATTCTGGAGTTCCCCCAACGCCTATCCATATTGGCAAAGGATTCTGTAAGGGCCTAGGAAACACTCCCTGACCATTCAATGTAGGGCGATATTCACCAGACCAATGTACATGCTCATTGTCACGAATCTTTAGCAGCAAACCGAGTTTCTCTGCAAAAAGAGAGTCATAGTCTTCCAACTTAAATCCGAACAAAGGAAAGGCTTCGATGGATGAACCGCGGCCAACAATCAGCTCCGCCCGGCCCTGCGACAGAAGATCCAGTGTTGCGAATTCTTGAAACACCCTTACCGGGTCGGCTGCACTCAGCACAGTTACAGCACTGGTAAGACGTATCCGTTTCGTTCGTGCAGCTGCAGCAGCTAGGATAACAGCCGGAGCCGAATCGAGGAACTCTTTACGGTGATGTTCGCCAACGCCAAAGACATCTAATCCAATTTTATCGGCATATTCTATTTGTTCAACCAACCTTCGCAAACGCTCAGACGGGCTGACTGAAAGGCCAGAGTCATCAAATGCTGCGAAGCTATCAATTCCTACTTGCATCTAATATCATTAGGTAATTGATTATTTAAGTACAGTAGTAATTCCTAACTTAGTTGGTATGAATAACCAAATTAAGTGAGCAAAAATTTACTTGATTGTACTACATATATATCGAAAAATACTTTGCATGTTCTTCTCATTCCGGATTTACTAAATTTACCGCCATTTGTTTCATCTAATCCGCCCCCTCCTACCAAACAGATCTCCAAATGTAGGACTATTGGTGAAGGTTCTAGCTATTGAGATGTGTTAAAAGATAATTAGTCGATGCTCCTAAAAAATGTTATATGTCAAAACCTGACTTAAAGGATCTCAGCACAATAAATGAAATAGACTTGACTGTTGTAGGCAGAAAATCAGGTCAGTATAAATCGAGACCTGATTGGTTTGTTCAAGAAGACAACAAATTGTATTTACTTCCTGTACAGGGTTCGGATACAAATTGGTATAGAAACGTAGTAGAAAATCCAAATGTGAAAATTTCAGCACATGGACAGGAATTAACCGGGAAAGCAAAAACGATAACCGATGACGACGAAGTTAAAGACATAATAGAGAAGTTTAGATCGAAATACGGCAATTCTGATGTTCAAAAATATTATTCCAAGTTTGATGTAGGGATAGATGGAATAGCCATGTAAGGGCCAGCCCTAGCCTATATGAAGAGGGGGGATAACTCATCACGCTCTTACCTTACAACAACTTATGAATTATTACCTCCTTCAAGGAACTGTATAAATAATTTATATAACATAAATTGAAAAAAAGGAGAACAGCATCCTTCAGCAAAAAATAATTGTGTTCTATTTTTCTCTTTTATCGATTTCCCTAAGGACCTTGCTAAGGTATTGTTTGGTGGATGCCAATTCATTCATGGTGTAATGATATGTAAGCTACTAATTCAAGGAACTACCTTAATATCCCAATTTGCGATTATTTACCCTTTAATACTATCAAGCACTATAATCAGTATGAAATCTGCTCAAATTAATAAATATGGAAGCAGCGATGTTATTGAGATTAACGAAAACACACCTGAACCAAGTATATCTCCCGGAAAAGTTTTAGTCGCCATAAAAGCTGCGGGCGTAAATCCAGTAGATTGGAAAATTAGCGAAGGTGGTTTCCAACAAATGTTTCCACTTCAATTCCCGTCAACCTTGGGGATAGATTTCTCTGGGGTTATTAAACAAGTTGGAGAAGGTGTCTCCCCTTCAGATTTTAAACTAGGAGATGAGGTATTTGGACAGGCTGGTGTAATAAGTGGCGGATCGGGAGCATTTGCTGAAATGGCTGTCGCAAATATGAAAAGTATCGCAAATAAACCCAAGAGATTAAGTTATACTGAAGCGGCAGGTCTACCTCTTGTGGGAGTCGCTGCTTGGAGAGTTCTTACTGAAGATATGAGTTTATCAAAAGATCAGAAGATCCTAATTCATGGCGGTGCAGGAGGTATAGGATCAATCGCTATTCAGCTTGCCAAGAGCTTAGGAGCGTACGTAGCAACGACAGTAAGTGCAAGTGACAATCCTTTTGTACAAAAACTGGGAGCAGATATTGTAATAGACTACAAGACTCAAACCTTTGAAGACTTGGTTCAAAATTATGATGCAGTCTTCGATACTGTAGGCGGCGACTCTTACAGAAGATCTTTCAAAGTTTTGAAGAAAGGCGGCGTAATTGTTTCTATGCTAGAGCAGCCTGATTCAGAGCTAATGAATCAATACGGGGTCAAAGCCATATTTCAATTCACACAACCTGATAAGGAACATTTAACTAAAGTGGCACAATGGGTGGATCAAAATAATATAAGGGTAAATGTAGAGAAGGAGTTTTCGTTGGATGAGGCTGGTGATGCGCTAGATTACCAAAAGAACGAACATCCTAGAGGCAAAGTGGTCTTGGCTATGTAAGATAATAGAAAGTATTACTTGAAACTTGCCACAGGAAGCAGATGAACTTAAACTTTTTTCCTGCCAGGATAATGTACAATTCTTTTAATGTCAGGTCCCCTCATTGCCGTTTGTTGAAGAAGGTCTCGCAGCAACCAAGTGTTGGGAAAACCAATCAGCCGCTGCCCGGCTGACCTCATCGGCGCATGGACCGCGATAGACGGAATAGTGACCACCTTCCAATTCCACCAGTCGCTTAGGCTCTCCAGCGCGAGCGAAGGCGGCACGAATGGAATCCGGAGGGCTAATCGAATCATTCTTGGCAAGGATCATGAGGAGGGGTCGAGGGGCGATCAGCTCGATCGACTTCGCCGACGCGTGTTCGAGAATTGCATCGAGCGAACTCATGGTGACCTCGTTACGCCAAGATGGTGCTATTGTCGCTTGCGCCTCAGTGCCGAAGGCGTAGCTGTCCCGATCGCTTTGAAGCGCGAAGCCCTGCCCGGGGAGTTGGGTGTTCGGGATGTAGACTTCACCACCCTCGGTAGCATGACGTACGCGTTCGTGAACAGTCATCTGTTCGAGAGCTGCGAACTGCTCAGGGCTTGTTTGTGAACGGATTATCTGATTGACATCCATAGCGCCAACCTGGCTTACTACTACCTTCACCCTCGGATCGTAGGCCGCAACATGCAGGACATGACCGCCGCTGAAGCTGGTGCCGAAGACACCAAGCCGGTCGGGATCGATCTCAGGTTGTATCGAGAGCCAGGTCAGAGCGTTCCGGTAATCCTCCATTTGGTCTCGCGGGAAGATCCTCTGACGCGGTTCCCCGCTACTTGCGCCGAAGAAGCGATAGTCGAAGAGAAGCGCCGCAATTCCGGCTTCAGCGAAACGCCGGGCGAACGGTTCGAGGTACATCTCCTTCACGGCTCCCAAGCCATGCGCCATGGCTACCGCCGGGACCCGAGCTCCGGACTGAACTTGATCTGGTAAGAAGGACCAGGCAGCCGCAAAGGTATCACCGGATCGGAACTGTACGTCTCGTCTCTCAAGCATCGCTTGTACCCATCCTGGGCTTTTGTTCTGTCGAATCAATGTAGCTGGTGTGGCTGCCGTGATACTGGTTGATCCCTGGCGCGATGAGATCAACATTAAAATCTCCTGGGCTGCCTTTGGACTTCTTTACGACTTCGACTTTGTTGATGTTCTTCATTGCTTTACTTTAATTTTTCCTTGATCGTTTTATGGAACTCTTCATCAGACATGCCTTTTGCATTATCTGCAAATACGGAGAATTTGGATCTTGAGATTTTTTGGCAATAACCGTACCAGCAGCAAAGTTTGTATTAATAACTCCTGGTTCTACCATGATCACCTTTATTCCAAATGGCTCCAATTCATATTGTATAGATTCACTTAAGCCTTCAACTGCAAATTTTGTGCTAACATAAGCGGAAGATCCAGGAAAACCAAATCTTCCCGCTCCTGAACTAATATTTACAATCATACCAGATTTCTGTTTTCTCATGATGGGAAGGACTGCTTGAGTTACTCTTATAACACCAAATAGATTAGTTTCGTACTGAGCCTTTATCTCTTCCATGGCAAGGTCTTCAAATGCACCATTTAGTCCATAACCAGCATGATTCACTAAAACATCTATTCTGCTAGCTTCAGCTAATATTGATTGCATTGCATTTTTAACGGTTCTGTCATCAGTAACATCTAGCAGTACTATCTTTAGTGGCAATTTTTCCTTCTCTGCAAGTGATTTTATTTTCTCTCTTTTATTGAGATTACGCATTGTAGCGTATGTGAGAAACCCGTTTCTTGCCAATGTCAAGGAAATTTCAAATCCGTTCCCACTTGAGCTGCCTGTTACAACAGCAACTTTACTATTATTATTTTTTCTCAAAGTGTCAAAGTTTTCTCTATGCATGGTGGTCCACCCGCTCACATTGAATACTGCATCATACTAATAAATTAAGCAGCTCGTTCAATCAAGAATAGAATAATGACAATTCTGGCCCTAACCGGAGCTCCGGGCATTGGGAAGACTACAGCCGTAATAGTTGCTGCAGGTACGTTAAAAGATAGAGGTTTAAACCGTAGGAGGTATAATTTCTAGAGAATTAAGATTCAATACCGCTTCGTGCCCCTTCGTGTCACGTCTATCCGCCTAGCCCACAAGAGACTAGATACGAATCGTATTAGAAATAGATCAAGAAATTATTTAAGACTTAATTGGTGAAAGCAAGTTTGGGAATCGGGTTATTGAATGGGCTCAATTTTGACGAAGCCCTGCCTTCACTTGACAGCATAGTAAAAATAGTCACTCAAATTATTAAAACTTCCTTAACAAAGTTGGAAAATTGAATGAATACGCTCCCTGTACCACGTATTATTTTCCATCTGACGGTATTATAAAAAAGATTAACTGGCGGCAAACAATTGAAAACGTGATACGCCATCATTGATGTTTATTACTTTCCAACACAAATAAATTATGATGAATAAGCTTGAAGGGAAGGTTGCTGTCATAACTGGAGGAAACAGCGGTATAGGCCTAGCCACAGCACAACGATTCGTGGATGAGGGTGCATACGTTTTCATTACAGGTCGCCGTCAAAAGGAGCTTGATGAGGCGGTAAACCAGATTAGCAGGAACGTTACCGGTGTTCGAGGTGACGTGTCAAAACTCGATGATATTGATCGGTTGTATGATAAAGTCAAGGAACAAAAAGGTAAGATAGACGTCCTATTCGCTAATGCCGGCATAATGGATTTATTTACATTGGAAAAGGTTTCTGAAACCTACTTTGATAAAACATTTGGTGTAAATGTCAAGGGTATCTTCTTTACAGTCCAGAAATCACTTCCATTATTTAATGATGGTGGAACAATAGTTCTCACGGGATCTGTCGCTGGATCTAAGGGTACGGAGGGGTTGAGCGTTTACGGTGCAACCAAAGCTGCTGTGCGGTCATTAGCTCGTTCTTTCACCGCGGAGCTAAAAAATCGCAAGATTCGGGTCAACGTCGTGAGTCCTGGCAGGATCGACACGCCAGCAGCGAGCGTGGCAATAAGTGGTTTGCAAGCAAGTCAAGAACCGGTCAAGGTCGGCGTTGTCGACTCAATACCGCTGGGACGGATGGGAACACCTGACGAAATTGCCAGTGCTGTTTTATTCCTAGCATCTGATGACAGCAGTTTTGTGACGGGTATCGAATTGTTCGTTGATGGTGGCAGGGCGCAAGTCTGATGTTATAAATGGTTACGGGCACTCGTAATCACCATATCCTACTATACTGATAGGTGGGTTAATAGAACTTCGTATATGATCAGTTTCAACGTTTATACTGATCAAATCCTTAGATTCTTTTTTAAAAGGTTGTTTACTCTTTTTTATTTCAATTCACCTTGTTACCGTACAAATTCCTAAACCCAGTTACTGCTACTTCCTTAGTACTAGTATAGGTATTCATTCCTTTTAGAGTATACATATAGTTTTGATCTTTATTAAATATGGAAGTATTCCTCAAGTCCTGTAAAGCATACTAGATAAGAGGCAAGTTATTATCATTCTTAAATATCAATACAACGCATATTATAGGTATGGAATCTTGTGGACACCTTGAACAAGTCAACCTCCAAATGAAAGGAAAGACACAAGGATGTGAAGAGTGTGAAAAAATTGGATCTGACTGGGTACATTTACGATTGTGTTTGTCATGTGGGCATGTAGGTTGTTGTGATTCTTCTCCAAATAAGCATGGAACAAAACACTTCAAATCAACAAGTCATCCAGTCATAAAGTCATATGAGCCTGGTGAAAACTGGAAATGGTGTTATGTAGACGAGATATTTATGAAATAATAGGTGATAAATAATGGGCTTTAGGATCTGGAATACGGATAAAACTAGACACAGGTAAGCTTGATTATAGAGTTACATACCTTGTTTATTGAAAAATATTAAAATACAATAGGACACCGATAAGTGCTGATGAATGGTGAAAAAAACCCTTTTATTCACTCATCACTTCCTCTAATAGTCCTGGTTGTCCTAGCAGTTGTATCAAGCATCATAATCATGGAGTTTGGATTGAATGACCATCACATTACTATGGCACAGAAACAATCACAAGTTAATTTAACTTCAGATGAAAAACAAAAGGCACTGGAGGGAATATCTTTTGAAATGGATAACACGACTTTTTCACATCATACAGCAGCCGTTAACGGCATTCAAATGCATTATGTGATTGGCGGTAAAGGAGACCCTGTGGTTTTATTGCATGGATATCCACAAACATGGTATGAATGGCGTTATATTATGCCAGCTCTAGCCAAGAACTATACAGTCATTGCACCTGATCTTCGAGGATTTGGTGATTCTTCAAAACCAACAACTGGTTATGATGGTAAAACTACAGCTGAAGACATTTATCAATTGACGAAACTGTTGGGTTTCAACAAAATCTTTTTAGCAGCTCATGACGTTGGGTCTCAGACAGCGTTTTCATATACCGCTGGTCACCCGAATAACGTTACTAAACTGGTAATCATGGATTTTCCATTCCCCGGCTTCCTGCCAGCATCATTCGGATCTAACGGGCCCTGGTGGTTCTCTTTTTACCAAACTCAAGATATACCTGAAGCTCTAATACAAGGTAAGGAACGAGAGTATATCTCATGGTTTATGAAGGGACTGGCTTATAATCCATCAGCAATTAAAGAAGAAGATATCGATGTATGGACAAGTCATGCTGTGTCTCCTGGTGGTTTACGTGGCTCATTTGAATATTTCCGTGCTTTCCCTATAGATGCTCAGCAGAATGAAGAAATAGCAAAGTCTAAAGTTACAACTCCAATACTTGCCCTTGGTGGGGACGTTTATCCTGCATTGGGTGGCGATATTCCCGGGAACTTTGCATATAGCTCGTTACAATCATTAGCCACAAATGTAAAGGGCATTACAGTTCCACTTTCAGGCCATTGGATCCCAGAAGAGCAACCAAAATTCGTAATAGATCAACTGTTGAAGTTCTTTGGAAACAGTACTGATATTAGTAAATGAATTCACTCTCCAAACCCACCATCTTTTCATATAGCAAGTATTGACTATGGCATAATGCAATTCAAAAATCCGTTTATAGCAAATGAATTTAATGGGAAACGTGCTCTGGTAACAGGAGGCACTGCTGGGATAGGTAAAGCTGTGGTAGACCGACTTTTAGATGGAGGTGCTATTGTTATAACAACTGCACGGAATAAGACAAAAAATAATAAAAGTACTAAACTTAACTTTATTCAAGCCGATCTAAGCACATCCGAAGGCTGCGGAAAAGTTGTCAAAGAGGTGATTTCCCTATTCAACGGAGTAGATGTTTTAATAAATGTAGTAGGAGCATCAACGGCACCAAGTGGAGGATTTATCATGTTGAGTGATGAGGAATGGCAAAAAGAGCTTAACATAAACCTTATGGCAGCTGTTCGACTCGATAGAGGATTACTGCCAGGTATGCTTCAGCAAGGCTCCGGTGTTATCATCCATGTTTCCTCAATTCAGAGAAAGCTTCCGCTCTACGAAGCAACATTGGCTTATGCTGCAGCAAAGCAGCATTAACGACTTACAGCAAGGGACTCTCAAATGAAGTGGGACCAAAAGGAGTTCGCGTCAATTCAGTTGCTCCGGGATTTATTGAGACCTCAGCTGCCGAAGCTCTCATCGAGCGTTTATCCAAACAATCAAGAACCGACATGGATACAGCACGTCAAGAATTAATGAAATCTCTTGGCGGCATTCCTATAGGTCATCCAGGTCGTCCAGAAGAGGTAGCAGAGCTAGTTGCATTTCTTGTTTCCGATAGAGCAATGTCAATAAATGGAAGTGAGTATGTTATTGATGGAGGAACGGTTCCAACGGTTTAACCGAATGGACATCAGATTGTAATGGGTTTAAAAATTGTATCAAATATGATTCACAAGCCACTGCCCCCATTGAATTAATGGGTTCATATAGTTGAGTCTGCTATCTTATTTCCAGCCGCATTAGCTCCACTCATATCCATTCGCACTGAATTCTTGGGTTTGACGGCTTGCTAGTTCTCTTTTTAATATCGTCAAGCATTTCTTTCTTCTTTCTGTTTTTGCTTGGCATTTTAATTCCAAGGATGGAACTTTTTGTTTATCTGAGTGGAGAACTCCCTTTTATGTGGATTGAAATTTTTCGCAAACTTTGATAGATACTAATTAGGGTAACGCAAAACCTATCATATCACTAAGAATAGCACAAGCGTCAGAATGCTCATTGGACAAAGAACAGACTTCATATAATGATTTACTGGATGCTCTTACGATTTAGTCTAAAAGGCTATACCATTAGATAAATTGTGTTGAGTTCTAACCATTTTATAATTTGTTGTCCAGTATTGTATAACGCAACGAAGGGCTTAAACACATACTGGGCTGGTGGGTCGTTGGTTGTTCTTGTTCATCATACGCTTCAACTCCTCCCACCAGTTCTTTTATTATTGTACCAAAATAGCAGAAAAATATGATAAACTTTAAGTATCTCTTAGGACCGCGCAAGTAAAAGAATATTCATTTGATAAAGAACAGACTTCTTATAATGATAGTTTAGATGTATTGAGACTGTCACACTAAAAGGCTATACTATAAACTAAATAATTTTCTAATTTAAATAAAAAAGGGAAGTAAAATATCTACTTAAACAACTCGATAAAGTCTATGTCATCATCCTAAGGCGCACCACTTTACTGAAAAGGATGGTGATAAGTACTGTGATGAGTGTGTGCCGCGGACTTAGGGAATAATTTAAGCCTGGGGGGTTAATAATGGTAATAAATACCAATTAATACCAACATGTATATGCCATTGTGTCGAATATAATAACATGGCATCAAATAAAGAAGTAAAAAATAGAGAAACAATCAATATCGCTCTCGACGAAACAAAATCAACAGTTAAAAAGACAACAGATGAGGCATTAAAGGAAATTCCACGGTTTACAAAAGCCGTTAACGAATATCAAGAAGAGACCATTCAAGCAACAAAAGATATTGCAGATAGTTTTCTAGATTCACAAAAAGAGGTTATCCATTCACTGCAATCCTTATGGGTTCCGTACATTGAAAATGTACAAAATTCATATTTGTCATATTGGGGTTCTCCAAAAAGAGTCACAGAAAATTATGCAAGAG